>ERZ772769.391-NODE-391-length-10687-cov-9.22517_pt1 | contig 10687 bp, 3 predicted proteins | sample MGYA00580987_ERZ772769 | MGnify/ENA primary metagenome ERZ772769 (study PRJEB29015, sample SAMEA2738043) | human oral metagenome | biome: human oral; feature: human-associated habitat; material: saliva | place: China | collected 2234 ...
CGGAGCGCACGGCGCGCGCGGGGCCGACGTTGATGAGGCCTCGGTGACGCGAGGAGATCAGGAACATCTCGTCCCAGGTCTCGTGAGCGCCCAGCGGGGGCACGACGAACTCGCCCGTGCCCGTGCCGATCGGCAGCTCGATGATGCCCGAGCGCGCGGAACGGGCCCGCTCATTGCGCACCGAAATCTCGCCGACGGCGGTCTGGCCGGCCACGATGCGCTCGTTGGGGACGCGGATCGACACGACGTGCGGGGGACGCCACGCGACGCGCATCGCGGCGAGCGCCAGGGCCACGACGCCCGCGAGAGCGCACGCCAGGGCCTCGACCCACTGGAAAGCCACCGCGAGGACGAGGCCCACCATAACGAGCGTGATCACTGCCCACCCGGTCGGGGTGACCGCGCCCACGAGAGCTTTGAGGGGATGCGCACGAACGGCCTGCGCCCGTTTGGGCGAGACCATCGTGGGGGTGTCCGTTCGCATCCCTTCCATCGCGGTATCCGGCGTCTCCTTACGCGCCGACGGCCGGTGCGGGCACCGACGTCAGGGCACGCTGGATGACGCCCTCGGCGGTCGCGCCCGAGAACGCTGCGTCGGGGTCGACGATGACACGGTGCGCCCACACGGGCACCGCGAGGGCCTTGATGTCGTCGGGAAGGACGAAGTTACGTCCCTGCGCGGCCGCCCACACGCGGGCGCAGCGCACCATGCCAATGGCGCCACGGGTAGACACGCCCAGCAGCGAGGACTCGTCCTCGCGGGTCGCCTCCGCCAGCGCGGCCACGTAGTCGAGGACGGCGCGGTCGGTGTGGTTCGCCGAGGCCAGGGCCGCCCAGGCGACGATGTCCTTGCCCGACAGCAGGGGCTTGAGGTTCTTCGAGCGGTCGGGCGAGGCCGAGCCGTCGAGGACGTCGATCATCGCGGAGCGCGAGGGGTAGCCGATCGAGGTCTTCATGAGGAAGCGGTCCAGCTGGGCCTCGGGCAGCGGGTAGGTGCCGGCCTGCTCGACGGGGTTCTGGGTCGCGATGACCATGAAGGGCTGGGGGGCGGGGCGGCGCACGCCGTCGACCGTCACCTGGGCCTCTTCCATGACCTCCAGGAGGGCAGACTGGGTCTTGGGCGACGCACGGTTGATCTCGTCGGCCAGGACGATCTCCGCAAAGACGGGGCCGGCGTGGAAGACCCACTCGCCCGTCTTCTGGTTGAACATGTTGACGCCGGTGATGTCCGAGGGCAGCAGGTCCGGGGTGAACTGGATACGCGAGTGCGTGCCGTCGATGACGGCGCTGATGGCGCGCGCCAGCGCGGTCTTGCCGGTGCCGGGGGCGTCCTCGAGCAGGAGGTGGCCTCCCGCGAACATCGTCGTGAGGGCGAGTCGCACGGCCTGGCGCTTGTCCAGGACCGCCACGGACACGCCGTCGACGAGGCCCTTGAAGACCTGGGCGAACCTGGTTGCATCCTCAATGGAAAGGGTCATGTTTCTACCTTTGTTGTGTGGCGGGGTGGTCTATTCAGCGCGACAGTCGACGACGGGGGATTTCAGCTCGTCCTCCGTCGTGGCCTCGGTCAGGATACCCGTAATCCGAGGGTTATCCCGCGAGAAACGGAACTCGGTGATCTCTGAGGGGCGTCCGGTCTTCACGCGGCACACGAGGGTCACGCCGGACGAATAGTTCGAGGCATTGACGGCGCGCAGCGTCATCGAGCCGCAGGACTGCCCATTCGGGCAGGTGACCGGCCCTTCGAAGGTTGCCGTCACGTTTTCGGCCAAGTCGCCGGTCCTCACGGTGGTCCTTACCTCGCGGTGCTGGCCCTTTTTTCCGATGACCTGGACGACGATCGTGTACTCGTGGCCGGGCTTGAGGTCCTCCGCCCACCAGGTGGTGAGCGGGCCTGTCCAACTCTGCTCAGTCGAGTCTTTCAGTCCCTCGATCCAGGTATTGGTCTGCGCAATCTCCACTCCGCTCGGATTGGCCCACGAAGCAGACACACCCCAGCGATTCTGCTCGACGTAGGACGCGGTTGCTTGGACCTCGAAGGTGGGGATGGGACGGTTGCCATCGTCATCGTCACGGCTGCGCTGGCCTGTGCCAACGACGCCCTTGGCCGCCGCAGTGTCACTCCACACGTACGAACCGTTCTTCTTGCCGCGCTGGCAGAAGTAGTAGGTCACCGTGGCGCCCGGTGTGAGGGGAGCGATATCGAAGTCGGCGTGATCTCCGTTGTTGAACACCACAGGGTTACCGGGTGCCTTGCACTTCTCCGGAGTATCGCCGTAGAAGAGCTCCAGGTCGGCAGCCTTGTAGCCGTTTCCTTCGCGCAGTCGAGCGTTTGACACGTTGATGACACCCGAGGAGTTGTCCCTAGGAGCGTGCAGGCTGGGTGCATCCGGGGTCGGCGGCTTCAGAATTGGTGAGAAGGACTTCGAGGCAGAGGTGGCCGTGCGGCCTTCCACGTTACTGACGGTGACGGTGGCCGTCAGTTCATCCGCACTATCGACGATCATGCTCGTCGTGCCGGTTCCGTTCATCTCGTTGTTGACACCACCGGAGACGGTCTTGGTGCTGCCGTTGACCGTCACCGTCGTGGAGCCCCAGCCGGTCCCACCGGACTTGAAGTAGTTCCACGTCAGGGTGATCTCGAGCCGGCCGTCTAGGGCATTGCGAACCTTACCACGCGTGATGCTGGGGGTGTCTGGGGCCTCGGCCTTCGTAGAGACAGAGATCGGCTTCGAGGCAGGCGAGCTGCCCTTCGCGTTGTGGGCGACGACCGTGATCGTGTAGTTCTTACCGGGCACCAGGCCTGTGAGCGTGGCCGAGGTCTTGCCCGACACGTCAACGCTCGCGGGACGACCACCCGCAACGGTGGCTGTCACCGTGTACCCTGTGATCTGCGACCCGTTGTCGTTGGGCGCGACCCACCGGACGTCGATCGTCGTTTCGCCCGCCTCACCCTTAACGTCCAGCGGTTGCCCCGGAACGCTTGCGATGGTCACGGAGTTCGAAATAGCAGACTTTTCGGACTCTCCATTGGCATTGACCGCGCTGACTCGGTAGGCATACGTCTGACCGTCGCGCAGGTCGTCGACTATGCACGCCGTGCCGGTGCAATTGGCAACCTGATGGCCGGAGTTGTCATAGACGAGGTAACCGGTAATCGGCGAGCCGTTGGCCTCAGGAGCATCGAAGGTGATGCGAGCTGAAGAACCACTGACGGCCTGTGCTCGCACGTTTGTGGGTACGCCCGGCTTGCCCTCCACGACGACCGTGATGGTGCCCTGGACGACGCGCGAGGGGTCCTTGAGCTTGTCGTTGACGCGGTAGGCGACGGAGATGGTCCCCGCCGAATTCGGCTTGATGGTGACGACCGTGCCGGAGGTCGAGGTGGTCGCGTCACCCAGAGAGATGGCGGCGCCCTCAAGCGAGATCGGCGTGTCCGGGAAGGGGTTGGTGGCCTGCGAGGCCACGTCCACGCTCACGGTCTCACCGACCTTGGTCTTCACGTTGTACGCCGGGAGCTGGATGCGCGGCTTCGTGGTGCCGACGACCTCGACGGGGATTGAACCGTTGACGGTGTTGCCCTGCTCGTCCGTGACGCTCACAGCAATGGCACCAGCGGAGCCGGCGGGGGTCGTCTCGGGCGCAGACACCGTCAGGACAGTGCCCGACAGCGACGCGGAGACCGTGTCGGGGGCCGAGCCCATCGCGTAGGTGAAGGTCGAGACATCCGTGCCCTCGGGGTCGCGCACGCCGAGCCTGAGGTCCTGCGTGACGGCGGCGCCACCGGCCTCGACGCGGATCGCGGTCGGGGCGAAGGTGGGCGGCTGATTCTGGGTCGCCTTGATGCGCACGGGCAGCGACAGGGACGCGGTGAGCGTGCCCGAGTCGGAGGCGTCGCCGTCAGCGACCTGGATGAGGAACGCCGAGTTGCCGCCAAAGGAGGCGTTCGCGGTCAGCGTCAGCTGCGTCGACGAGTCGGCGACGACCGAGTCCAGGCCGGCCTGTGCGACCGGGGAGGAATCGTCCACGAGGCGCGGGCTGCGGCCCGAGCGCGTCACCACATAATCCGACAGGTTGATCGTGCGCGAGGTGCCCGCGTCCATCTCGATGGGCAGGCCCGCGGTGTTGAGGAAGGGCGCGGTCGTGTCGCGGCCGGGCACGGTCACGACGGCGGAGTTTGTGAGGCCGTCACGGTCCGTAATCGTGTAGACGACCAGGCGCATGCTGTCCGTCACCGGGATCAGCACGTCGGAGCCCTCCACGGTCACGCCGGATTCGGCCGTCGTGATGGTCAGCTCGTTGATGCTGCCGTCGGGATCCTCGTCATTGTCGAGGACCTTCACTCGCACGGCCGAGCCGTCGGTGGGCAGCTCCTCGTAGGACACGAAGTCGTCGCGGGCGATGGGAGCCTTGAGCGGGGCTTCGTCCTGGACGTAGACCGTGACGGTGCCTCGGGCAGAGCCGCCGCGGCCGTCGCTCACCCCGTAGGACACGAGGTAGGTGCCGGCCTGCGCGGGCGTGCGCACCTGGATGGTCGAAGAGGACAGAGCCTGCGGGTCGAGCTCGGGCGTGGCCGTCTCGAGGTTGCCCTCCTCCAGGGCGAGCGGATCACCGTCGGGGTCCACGTCGTTCGACAGGACGTTGACGGTCACCATGCGGTCCGGGCGGGTCAGCACCGTGTCGGGGACGGCGACTGGGTTCTGGTTCAGCGTGGGCGCAGCCGAGATGGAGACGCGCACACGAGCGGAGGCGCGTCCGCCCTGGCGGTCCTCGACCGTGTAGGTGAAGGAGTCCGTGCCCGAGGCGTTCTGGTTCGGCACGTAGTCGATCCACGTCGGTCCAACGGTCGCGTTGCCCAGCTGCGGGGACGAGCCGAGGCCACTCAGGGTCACGGAGTCACCATCGGGGTCGATGCCGTCCAGGGGCACGGCGATGCGGGTGGTCTGCCCCGCGGCCGCCCAGGCTGTGACGTCGCGAGGACGCGGCTCCTGGTTCTGATCAGAGGCACCCATCACCTCGAAGGTGACGATGCTCGATGCGCGGTTGCCCGCGGAGTCGATGACCGAGTAGGTCACGTCCATGAGGCCGGGAGTCTGCCCCGCCTCGAGGCGCACCTGGTTGCCCGTGACGAAGGGAGTACCCAGCGCGGAAGCCGAGTCGTACTCGAGGGTCGACTCGACCTGCAGGTTCAGGCCGGCGGGCGAGCGATCGTTCGCCAAGACCGACACAGTGCCCACATCGCCGACGCGCACCTTGACGCGGTCGGGCTTGAGGATGGGCGGCAGGTCCGAGCGATCCGCCGCTCCGGGGATGACCATCACGTCAGCCGTGGCCTCGCCGACGCCGTTGGACACGGTGTAGCTGAACTGCACCGTCCGGTCCAGGCCCGCGGGCGCGGTGACGCGCAGCAGGTGGCGATCGATGAGGGCAACTTCGATCTCGGGGGTCTTCGAGGCGTCCACGGAGACGATCGCCAGCAGACCGCCGGAGGGGTCATAGTCGTTGCCCAGGGGCGCGACGAGGACAGAGCCGCCCTGCGGCAGGACCGCCGTGTCGTTTTCAGCAACGGGGGGCTCGCTCGAGGGCGCCACGACCTCGACGCGGATGATGCCCAGCGTCGTCGCAATGCCGTCGGACACGGTGTAGGCAAAGGAGTAGGAGCCCGGATCGGCCGCCCTAAAGTCGATGGTTCCGTGATCCAGGTCCGGCTGGATCGTGGCGCCGGCGGGCGCACCGGACACGGCCGCCAGGGTCAGCTGGTCGCCGTTCGGGTCGGTGTCGTTCTTGAGCGGATCGAGTGTGACGGTCTCACCCGGGTGCGCCTGGAAGAGGTCACCGTTCGCAGACGGAGGCAGGTTTCCGGCCTCCTGGACGTCGACGATCAGCTCGCCGCGGGTCTCCGCGCCCTGGTCGTCGGCGACCGTGAGAACGATCGACTTCGGGCCGGCCGCAGCGCCCTCCTCGTTGATGGTGACGGAGCCGTCTTCGGTGAAGGAGACCTTCAACCCCTCGGGAGCCTCGGCATTCTTCAGGTAGATGGGGTCACCGTCGGGATCGCGCCAGTCGTTCAGAGCCTCGTACCGGATCTGAGCGCCCGCGCCGATCTTAACGGCCGGGACGCGCAGCTGCGCAGGTGCTTCGTTCTGATCGAAGGGGTGAATAGTGACGCGTACGTTGGCCTCGGCCGAGGCCTGGCCGTCGGAGGCCGCGTAGGTGAACGTGGTCGAACCGGCCTGCGTGGCCGACACTCCGCTGATCTGCAGGGCTCGTCCGCCGCGCGCGACGGTCACGACGCCCCACTCGGGCTGCTTGACCGTCGCGGCAGTCAGCACATCGCCGTCGAGATCAGAGTCGTTGTCGAGGACGGGCAGGATAGTCGAGCGTCCCGGGCGGATGCCGAACTCGTCGTCCTCAGCCTCGGGCGGGGTGTTTTCCTCGCGCTGCTGGGGGTCCGCGATCTCGTTCGTCAGCTCGGGGCTGTCCTGCTCGTCCTCGTTTTCCTCGAGCTCATTTTCGACCTCGTCCCAGTTGTCCATGAGGACCATGTTCGAGTCGGGCAGCCACACGCTCCCCTCGGCGACGTCGTTGAGGACGATGGCCTTTCGGTTCGTGCGGAAGACGATCTCGCGCGCGGTCGTCAGCGTATCAACGACCATCTGCTTGTTCGCCGAAGGATCGTCGCAGGCGCGCATGTACGCACCGCTGCCGGTCCACGCGCCATATGCGCAGCCTTCGTGGCGCACGGGTGCGGCCGGGGTGCCGCTGACGCCACCCTCGGTGGAGGGGGTGATCGTCGGGGTGCCGCCCACCAGCGGGATCGTCACGAGCGAGGTGGGCGTGGCGAGCAGGACGGAATCGGCCTTGGGGCCGGCCTGCTGGAGGACACCGCCGGTCTCGACGCCGACAGCGTTCAGATCGATCCGCTTGTTATCGGGCAGGAAGAGCATGTTGGACTCGCCGTCGAGGGCGACGACCTGGTCACCGACGACGGTCATACTCAGTCGTGCGTCCTCGGGAATGCCCTCCACGGTCGAGGTCCGGGCCTGATCGACCGCACCCTGACGCTTGACGGTCGTCAGCGTGCCCGAGGCAGCCAGGGTATAGACGGAGCCATCCAAACCGGTCACGAAGGCGCTGGCACCCATGTTCGAGGAGATGGCCGCCGCCTCGGAAAGGTTCAGGGGACTGGGGTTCACGGCGGAGGTCGTCCACAGGGTGCCGTCGGAGCCATTGAGGACGCCGAGGACGTCGCCGCCCTGCATGACCGCGGAACCCGCGGGCAGGGCCGTCGGGGAGCCGAGGGAGACCTGGGTGACGTTGACGGGTGCAACCGTCGAGGAGGTGAGGTCAGAGACTGTGACGGTCTCCCCCGCCTGACCGACGTCGAAGTTGGTGGCCTCGGTGCGCAGCGCGCCGTCGAGGATGCGGGCCTCGTAGTCGAGGTGGCCGACCATCTGCTTGGACTTGTTGGTCACCCAGATGCCGCCGTCGTTGACGTTGACCTGGGTCACCTCCGCGCCCTTGTAGATGACACCCGCGGTGCAGAGCGCAACAACGAGCAGCACGAGGATGAACGCCGGCAGACGGCGCCTCGCACTGATCCGATTGTGTCGCGTTTTCGCGGACATATGGCCTCTCTCGATCGGTGAGCAGTACCCCAGAAATAGTGTGGCACGACTACACCGCATACTAATAGTTAACGAGAATCTATCAGATGGGCGATTACTTGACAACTAGAGGGTGGCCCATCGCTGTGCGACGGGCCACCCTCTCAAAGTGACTGGTTTGTCAGTCGAAGATAATTGGCGAGTAAATCACTCTCCATTGAAGGTGAACGTGCGGTCCTTACCCTCTCCAGCGACGCCAACGGTGACAACCTGACCGGGTTGCAGCTCTCCGAACAGGATGCGCTCAGACAGCGCATCCTCGATCTCACGCTGGATCGCACGACGCAGCGGACGCGCGCCCAGGACCGGGTCGAAGCCCACGTCCGCGAGCAGCTCGCGCGCCTCGTCCGTCAGCTGCAGGCGCATGTCCTGAGCCTCCATACGCTTCGCCAGCTTGGCGATCATCAGGTCGACGATGCGCGCAATCTCGGGCTTGGTCAGCGGCGGGAACACGATCGTGTCATCGACGCGGTTGAGGAACTCGGGACGGAAGTGCTGCTTGAGCTCCTCGGCAACCTTCGACTTCATGCGGCCGTAGTCGTGCGTCGAGTTGTCCGCGGTCTGGAAGCCCGTGAGGACACCCTTGTTGATGTCGCGGGTACCCAGGTTCGTCGTCATGATGATGACGGTGTTCTTGAAGTCCACCTTGCGGCCCTGCGAGTCCGTCAGGCGACCCTCTTCCAGGATCTGGAGCAGCGAGTTGAAGATGTCCGGGTGAGCCTTCTCGACCTCGTCGAAGAGGACGACCGAGAACGGCTTGCGGCGGACCTTCTCCGTGAGCTGGCCACCCTCGTCGTAGCCGACGTAGCCGGGAGGAGCACCGAAGAGGCGCGAAGCCGTGTGCTTCTCGGAGAACTCGGACATATCCAGCTGGATCAGGGCGTCCTCGTCGCCGAAGAGGAACTCGGCGAGAGCCTTCGCCAGCTCCGTCTTACCCACGCCGGTCGGGCCGGCGAAGATGAAGGAGCCACCGGGACGGTTCGGATCCTTCAGACCCGAGCGCGTACGACGAATCGACTGGGCGAGGGCCTTGACGGCCTCGTCCTGGCCGATAACGCGCTTGTGCAGCTCATCTTCCATCTTGAGCAGCTTCGCGGTCTCGGTCTGGGTGAGGCGAACGACCGGGATGCCGGTCGACATGGCCAGGACCTCGGCGATCTCCTGATCCCCGACCTCGGCAATCTCGTCGGATTCGCCGCCCTTCCAGGCCGCCTCCTTCGCCTTGCGCTCCTCGTTCAGCTTCGACTCCTCGTCGCGCAGCGACGCGGCCTTCTCGAAGTCCTGATCGTCGATCGCCGACTCCTTGTTGCGGCGCACCTCGGCAATCTTCTCGTCCAGCTCGCGCAGCTCCGGCGGGGCGGTCATGCGGCGGATGCGCAGGCGCGCACCGGCCTCGTCGACCAGGTCGATCGCCTTATCGGGGAGGAAACGATCCGAGATGTAGCGGTCCGCCAGCTCGGCGGCCGCCTGGATCGCGGCGTCCGTGATGATGACGCGGTGGTGCGCCTCGTAGCGGTCGCGCAGGCCCTTGAGGATCTCCACCGTCTCGTCGACGCTGGGTTCCTCGACCTTCACCGGCTGGAAGCGGCGCTCGAGGGCCGCGTCCTTCTCGATGTACTTGCGGTACTCGTCGTTCGTGGTGGCGCCGATCGTCTGGAGCTCACCGCGGGCCAGCATGGGCTTGAGCATCTGGGCGGCGTCGATCGAGCCCTCTGCGGCGCCCGCACCGACGAGGGTGTGGATCTCGTCGATGAACAGGATGATGTCGCCGCGCGTGCGGATCTCCTTGAGAACCTTCTTCAGGCGTTCCTCGAAGTCGCCGCGGTAGCGCGAGCCCGCGACCAGGGAGCCCATGTCGAGGCTGTAGATCTGCTTGTCCTTGATGGTCTCGGGCACGTCGCCGTGCACGATCGCCTGGGCGAGGCCCTCGACGACCGCGGTCTTACCGACGCCGGGCTCACCGATCAGGACCGGGTTGTTCTTCGTGCGACGCGAGAGGACCTGCATGACGCGCTCCATCTCGACGCGGCGACCGATAACGGGGTCCAGCTTGTTCTCGCGCGCAGCCTGCGTCAGGTTGCGGCCGAACTGCTCGAGGATCGCGGAGTTGGAGCGCTCGGGACCACCCGAGCCACCCACGCCCGCACCCACGGACTCGCGGCCCTCGTCCTCGCCGCGCTGGTAGCCGCTGAGCATCTGGATGACGGTCTGACGCACCTGCGCCAGGTCCGCGCCCTGCTTCGTCAGGACCTGGGCGGCCACGCCCTCGCCCTCCTTGAGGAGGCCGAGCAGCAGGTGCTCCGTGCCGATGTAGTTGTGGCCGAGCTGCAGGGCCTCGCGCAGGCTCAGCTCGAAGACGCGCTTGGCGCGCGGGGTGAAGGGAATGTGGCCCTCGACCGGCTTCTCACCCTCGCCGATGATCTCGATGACGGAGGCGCGGACGGCCTCGCCCTTGATCTCCATGGTCTCCAGGGCCTTGGCGGCGACGCCCTCACCCTCGGAGATCAGGCCGAGCAGCAGGTGCTCCGTGCCGATGTAGTTGTGCTTGAGACCGCGAGCCTCGTCCTGCGCGAGCACGACGACCCGGCGAGCGCGGTCGGTAAAGCGTTCGAACATGCCTCTCCTCATTTCACAGAACAGGCACTTCGCCGAGCTCGGCGCACACCTGTCCCAGTTGACTGGTTACAGCCTACGGAAAGCTCCCGCGCCGTGCGCGCGCTTTCGCCCTGGGCGCAGGGACGAGGCCGGGGCCGGAGCACGGCACGAACGTTCAACAGGGATCTCTGGGACCTTCACCCAAAGTCGCACGTAATTTAACCGGGTCAGTTTTCGACTAGCCTCACAAACGTTGCAATTGCAACGACCATATTTCAAAACCTGAAAGGTTGACAGGGAAATTACGTGCGACGTTGTGGGGGGAACTACGCCTCGACGAGGACCGTGAACGGCCCGTCGTTGACCAGCGAGACCTCCATCATCGCCCCGAACTGGCCGGTTTCGACGTGCAGGCCCCGGCCTCG
>ERZ772769.392-NODE-392-length-10632-cov-5.79815_pt1 | contig 10632 bp, 8 predicted proteins | sample MGYA00580987_ERZ772769 | MGnify/ENA primary metagenome ERZ772769 (study PRJEB29015, sample SAMEA2738043) | human oral metagenome | biome: human oral; feature: human-associated habitat; material: saliva | place: China | collected 2234 ...
GGGCCCAAGCCTCGCGAGGTCCTCCTGCTACCCGGCTTCCCATAAGGCCGGGGAGGCAGGACCTCCTTCACCAGAACGTCCGGTCCGGGCTCCCTAAGACCCGTTCCAGACTCGGAGACCTGCCAGTCATCGGGCTCCCCAACCCTCGTGACCGGTTCCGTCCGGCGGCAGTAACTATGTAACCCACCGATCCTGAGCGGACCCCCCGAATTCCCCTATGAACACGCTGAGAAATAGGCGCCATTCCGCCATTTCTACGTAGTGTGCACCACATTCTGGCGATTACCCAGAATATTCCGGCACTTCTTCAGGGCCTTTCCCACGGCTTGTCCATCAAACCGAGGCCGGCGGCCTGCGCAGGCACACGACGGCGTCGGCCCGGCGTCCCTCCTGGCCGTCGGGCCCCGTGGCCTGCCGGTCCCGCTCCTCGCCGACGACGACCTGCCAGCCGGCCGTCGCCTCGGCCAGGCCCGCGAGGAGCTCGGCGGCCGTGTAGGTGCGGGCGTGGTGGGTGTGCCAGGGCGGGTTGACGGCGTGCACCGCGGTGAGCAGGTGCCCGCCGGGGGCGACGCGGGCGGCGGCGTCGGACAGGAGGGCCATGAGGTCCAGAGAGCCCGGCTCGTGGCCGCCGTGGACGTAGAAGCTCGTCACCAGGTCGAAGGGGCCGGCCGGCAGGCCGTCTCCGGCGTCGTGCACGCGGCCGGTCACGCGCGAGGCGACCCCGAGCCGCTCGGCCTGCCCGGTCAGGCGCCCGATGGCGGTGGCGGACAGGTCCAGCCCGACCACCTGCCAGCCGCGCTCGGCCAGCCACAGGACGTCGGCGCCCTCGCCGCAGCCGATCTCCAGGGCGGTCCCGGGGCTCCAGTCGGTGGCGAGCTCCGGCAGCCAGTCGTTGGGGCGACCCGACCAGAGCTGCTCGACCGAGGCGTAGCGCTCCTCCCAGCGGGAGGCGGAGTGAGCGGCGTCGGACTGCTGATCGGAGTGCTGCTGGCGGGGCTGCGTCATGACTGGATCCTACCGACGCCGGGTCACCCGGCAGGCGGTTCGGTGACGGCGCCCGGCGGCCCGGTGGGGACGCGAGCGCTCCGCCCGATCTATCCTCTGCCTCATGACAATCGACACCTCCTGGGTCGCCCAGCGCAATGCCGCCTTCCTCGCCGACCCCGCCGCCCGCCTGGCCGGCAACGCCGTCGCCACCACGGACGTGGAGCAGGTCTCCCTGGACCGGACCACGGTGACCGCCATCGACACCTCCGTGTCCGACCTTGTCCCGGACGCCTCGATCACCGACCAGAAGCAGTCGGGACGCTGCTGGGCCTTCGCCGGCCTCAACGTGCTGCGCGCCTCCATGCTCAAGGAGCTCGAGCTCGACTCCCTGGAGCTGAGCCAGGCCTTCCCCTTCTTCTACGACAAGCTGGAGAAGGCCAACGCCTTCCTCACCCGCGTCATCGCCGAGGCGGACCGCCCCCTGGATGACCGCGAGGTCGTCGACTCCCTGTACTCCCCCATTCCCGACGGCGGCTGGTGGCCGGAGTTCGCGCGCCTGGTGGCCAAGTACGGGATCGTGCCGGCCTACGCCATGCCGGACACCGTCTCGGCCGGTAACTCCGAGGCGATGAACGAGCACCTGGCCACGCTGCTGCGGCGCACGGCCCTGCGACTGCGGGCCGCGGTGGCCGACGGCGCCGACCCTGAGCCGCTGCGGCGCACGGCCCTGGAGCAGGTTCACCGGATGCTGTGCATCCACCTGGGGACCCCGCCCGAGGAGTTCGTATGGCAGTACCGCGATAAGAACAAGGAATTCCACCGGGTCGGGACGCTCACGCCGAGACAGTTCGCGCAGCGCTATGTCACCGGGGTGGAGGAGTTCGTGGTCGTGGCCCACGACCCGCGCCCCGAGATCGCGGTCAACACGCGCTACGGCATGGGCCGCAGCGACGTCATGGTGGGCGAACCGGTCCAGGATCACGTCACCGCCGAGCTCGAGGTGCTCAAGGCCGCCGCGATCGCCGCGATCCAGGACGGCGAGCCGGTGTGGTTCGCCTGCGACGTCGCCAAGCAGCGGGACAAGAAGGCCGGGATCTGGGACGCCGCCCTGCATGACTACGAGGGCCTGTACGGGGTGGACCTGTCGATGACGAAGGCCGAGCGGCTGGTGGCGCGCGAGTCGGCGCTCACGCACGCCATGTGCCTGACCGGCGTCGACCTGGTCGACGGCGCCCCACGGCGCTGGCGGGTGGAGAACTCCTGGGGCGACAAGTTCGGGGACAAGGGCTTCCACACGATGAGCGACTCCTGGTTCGACGAGTACGTCTTCGAGGTCGTGGTGCGCGCGAGCCGCCTGCCCGAGGAGGTCCGCGCCGCCCTGGAGACCGAGCCCGTCATGCTGCCCAGCTGGGACCCGATGGCCTGAGGTGGCGGGGCAGGCCCTGGCCGGGGCAGGCAGCTCGACGACGGCCCGCTCCCGGCCGTCCCGGCCACCGCGGCCGCCCGGGCCCGCCGGGCACTACCCCGTCCAGCACCCGCCCACCACCGGAATTCTTTCGGCATTTTCTCCAGTGTTCTCAGCAGGAGGTCCTAAGCAAGCCTTCAACCATTCCGGTTATGGTTCGCCTGAGCACGAGATCAGACGACCGGGAGGCGGACACGCAGATGGCACGTGGTGGGAGGGGATTCCAAGGCACAGTGCTCAAGGCTCTACGGGCGCCGGAGCACAAGCTCACGGTGACCGGGGTGCGCGAGCTGGCGCCCTACACGGAGCTGACTGTTCACTGTCCGAGCCTGCTGGGCACCGGTGCCGCCATGCTGCCGCCCACCGCCTGGGTGCGCATGTGGATCCCGCAGGGCGGCCGCCAGCACCAGCGCGCCTACACCATCACCCGCGTCAACCGCGAGCAGGCCACCGCCATCATCCTGGTCCTGCACCATGAGCCCAGCGGTCCGGCGTCGCGCTGGTCGAAGCGGGTCAAGCCGGGAGCCACCGTGTCCGTCCAGGTCATGGGCGGCACCAGCTACCGCTTTCCCTCCCCCGGCGACAAGATGCTGCTGGTGGGCGACCAGGCCTCCGCGCCAGCACTCGCCGACGCCGTCGCCGCAGCCCCGCCGAGCAGCCTGGCCACCGTCGTCATGCTGGCGCCCGAGACCGGCTTCCTGCCCCTGGCTGCGCGCGACCATCGGCTCATCCGCGTCAATCCCGAGGTCTCCGAGGAGAAGCTGCTGGCCGCCGTCGACCGCACCCTGTGGGCGGACACCGGGGACCTGGCTCTGGACTGGGTCTTCATCGCCTTGGAGACCAGCGCTACTAAGGCGGTGCGGCGCCACCTGATCGCCTCCGGTCTGAGCCGGCGCAGCATCCAGCACCAGGGCTACTGGATCCGCGGCCGCGCCATGGGCACCACCCCGAGGACTGAGGTCTGAGCCCTGCCCCACGACCCGGGCCCTGAGCCCTGAGCCCGGCCGGCGTCGACTCCCCCCTCACCACCCGGCCAGGCTCCGACCAGGGCACCGGCTTAGACTGGGGATGTTCGCGACCGCAACCCGTTCGCCAAGGTGCTCGACATGCGACTCATCAAGCCCGCCATTCTTGTCCTTGCCCTGACCGTCCTGGTCACCTCGATCGGGAGCATGCTGCTCGGGTGGCAGCTCAACAGCCTGACCTCATCGCTGTGCATGCTTCTGCTCGGCCTCATCCTGCTGCAGGCCCAGAACTCGGGTCCGGGCGAGCGCAGCCTGCCGCCGTCGGGCGTTCGGCTGCTGGGGGCCGTCGGAGTCATCCTCTCCGGGCTCGTTCTCGCGCGCGGCCTGTACCGGTCCGACGTCGACGTGCTCCTCGCCCTGCCCGCGCTGGGCCTACTGGGCTACGTCCTGGCGCGCAGTCTGAGGGACCGGCAAACCCGCGAGGCCACCTCACACACGACCTCGGCCCGATAGGGCCCGTCACCCCCCGGCCCCGGTCGCCAGGCCTCTCGGCGACGTCGATCGAGAACGTACTTTCGCGACGAGGACTGCGCTGTCCCCCAGATGACTGGGGGCGGAGACACGACATTTGGAGGAGAAGCACGTCCTCGGCGCGAAACGCAGTCCTCGACATGCGCCGTTCGGAATCAGGACCGCCGCACGCATCGGTAGCGGCGGCGCCCCGGCCAGCGCGGGTCCGACGGCGCAGGGTCGATGTCGAAGTCGAGCGCCCGGTAGAAGCCGACGGCATCGTCGTCGGTCTCGGCGACAACCTGCCCCGACACACTGGCAAGGGCATCAACGAGCGCCCGCCCGATTCCGTCGCCACGTAGCCCCGGAGCCACGGCAATGTACTCCAACACGACGCCATCGGGTCGAGACACGTAGGCAGCTACCGACGTGGGCACGCCCCGCGGGCCCGTACCCACGACCTCCATGAGCACTAGCTCCTCAGCAATGATCCTGCGCAGCTCGGCGTCGGGCAGTCCCGCGGCCTCGCGCATAAGAGCCAGCATCTGCTCACTGGCCAGGTCCTGCTCCACCAGAACTCTGACTGCCGCTCCGTGCTGGACCCGGTCCGTCGTCATAACCGCATTATCCACTGACCCGCACAGCACCCAAGGCATCACAGAGGCATCACATTCTCCCTGGTCGGAACCTACTTCACGGGTCCGGGGCCGGCGGGCCGTATAGGCTGGTGGCGACCGGGGAGTGCTCCCCGCCAACGACGACGGACCACTTGTTGAAAATGCCACAAGGATCCGGCAGGATTTTGCCCGGTCATACCATTCCCCACCATGTCCGCCCTAGAAGGTCATCTACCATGCGACTCCTCCCTCCAGTCGTCTTCACGCTTGCCACGACCGTCCTGGCCCTGACGGTCGGCGGCGGCCTGTTCGGCTGGGAAACCTCCCTCCTGACGCCTCTGAGCCTGCTGACGGTCAGTCTCATCCTCTTCCAGGCCCAGCACGTTCAGCGCGCCGAGCCGTCCCAGCGGATCCCGGGCCCCTCGATCCTCGCGCTGGCCGTCATCGGCCTGGGGCTGGCGGCCGCCCTGCTCGGCCACGGCCTCTACAGCCATGAGCCCGCCGCCGCCATCAATCTGCCGTCGGCCGGCATCCTGCTGTTCGTCGTCGTGACCGCCTACCGCCGACGCCGCCCCGAGGCCCAGCCCGCCCTCATCTCGACCCAGGAGGCCCCACTCGCAGAGATCGGTGCCAACCTGCCACAATGAGCGGCATGGTCGATCTCTCCGCAGTCTCCCCCGCCATCGCCCTGGGCCCCCTGGACGGCCGCTACCGCGCCGTCGCCGCCCCGCTGGTCAACCACCTCTCCGAGGCCGCGCTCAACCGGGCCCGCCTGCAGGTCGAGGTCGAGTGGCTCATCCACCTCACCGACGGCGGTGTCCTGCCCGGCGCCCCCCGCCTGAGCGAGACGGAGAAGAGCTACCTGCGCGGCGTCATCGAGGACTTCGGGGCTGAGGAGATCGCCGAGCTCGGCGTCATCGAGGCCGAGACCCGCCACGACGTCAAGGCCGTCGAGTACCTCCTCAAGCGGCGCCTGGTCGCGGCCGCCCAGGCCCCCGGCGTCATCGGCGCCGACGGCGGCCCCACCGTGCTGCCCACGGTCGGCGAGATCGTCCACATCTTCTGCACCAGCGAGGACATCAACAACCTCTCCTACGCCCTGACGATCCGGGGTGCCGTCGAGCAGGTGTGGCTGCCGGCCGCCCGCGGGCTGGTCGAGGACCTGGCCGCCATGGCCCACGAGCACGCCGACGCCGCCATGCTGGCGCGCACGCACGGCCAGCCGGCCACCCCCACGACGCTCGGCAAGGAGATGGCGGTCCTGGCCCACCGGCTGCGCCGCCAGGTGCGCCGCGTCGAGGCCACCGAGTACCTGGGCAAGATCAACGGCGCCACCGGCACCTTCGGCGCGCACGTCGTCTCCGTGCCCGGCGCCGACTGGCAGGCCGTGGGGCGCGGCTTCGTCGAGCACCTGGGCCTGACCTGGAACCCGTTGACCACGCAGATCGAGTCCCACGACTGGCAGGCCGAGCTCTACTCCGACGTCGCCCGCTTCAACCGGATCGCCCACAACCTGGCCACCGACGTGTGGACCTACATCTCGCTGGGCTACTTCCACCAGCGCCTGAGCGCGCAGGGCTCCACCGGCTCGTCGACCATGCCGCACAAGGTCAACCCGATCCGCTTCGAGAACGGCGAGGCCAACCTGGAGATCTCCTGCTCGCTGCTGGACACGCTGGCCGCCACGCTCGTCACCTCCCGCCTCCAGCGTGACCTCACCGACTCCACCACGCAGCGCAACGTGGGCGTGGCCCTGGGGCACTCGCTGCTGGCGGTGGACAACATCCGTCGGGGCCTGGCCGGGCTCGACGTCGACCGCGTCCGCCTGGAGGAGGACCTGGAGGCGACCTGGGAGGTGCTCGGCGAGCCCGTCCAGCAGGCGATGCGGGCGGCCGCCGTCGCCGGGGCGACGGGCATGGCCGACCCCTACGAGCGCCTCAAGGAGCTCACCCGCGGCAAGAAGGTCACGCCCGAGGGTATGCGCGAGTTCATCTCCGGGCTTGGCATGCCCGACGACGTCGAGGCGCGGCTGCTTGCCCTGACGCCCGCCACCTACACGGGCGTGGCCGCCGAGCTCGTCTCCCACCTGGACGACTGAGGGCGCGCTGGCGGGTCCGGCACTGCCCCCGGAGCCGTCGGCTGGGCGTCGGCTCCTTCATGGACACATGAAGCCCTTCATCGACACTCATGGTCGTTGATCGACACTTTCGGGCCCTTTATCAACACTCTACGGCTCTTCATGGACATCTCATCGACACTTCATGTACAATTGACATGTGATTGTCGATCTGACTGACCTCACGGAGGCCCTCGCTCGTTTGGCACTGGAGGGCGGCGACTGCCTGGAGATCGAGGCGAAGACATTCTCCGAGTACTCCCGCAGCGCCCTCGGTCCCACACTGTCGGCCTTCGCGAATCTTCCTGGAGGCGGCACCATCCTCCTGGGTGTCGGCGAGGAGCCGGTTGCCGTCGTCGGGGTCCAGGACCCGCACGAGCTCCAGCAGGCCCTCATCTCCCAGGCTCGTCAGGGCTTCTCCACCGAGATCGCTGTCGATACGCACGCCATCCCCGTTGAGGGCAAGACCGTCGTCGCCGCCAACGTGCAGGAAGTTCCCGTCAACAGCAAGCCATGCCGGTGGAGGGAGACGGGGGCGGCGTACCTCCGCCAGTACGACGGCGACTACCGCATGTCGCAGCAGGAGGAGCAGCAGCTCCTTCTGCGCCATCAACGTCCTCGGCAGGACTCCGTTGCCGTTCCCGGCACCTCCGTGGACAGCCTCGACAACGATCTGGTTCAGCGCTTTCTCCGAGCGGTTCGTGCCGGCTCCACCGCGCTCGGCGGACAGTCTGATACCGAGGTCCTCCTCAACCTGAACATCCTCACCGAGGACGGAGAGGCGACCCGGGCAGGGCTGTACGCGCTGGGCCGTTATCCCCAGAGGCAGTTCCCCGGCCTGTCCATCACAGCCGCCGTCACCGACACGACTGACGCGGTCAGGGCAACAGATCGACTCACGATCGCGGGCCCCCTGCCTCAGATGCTCGCCGACGCCGTTGACTGGGTCGCACGCACCACGCAGACACGCATCCAGTTCGGGAATGATGGGCATGGCCGCGATGTCCACGAGTTCCCGCTCATCGCGGTTCGTGAGCTCATCGCCAACGCTCTCGTCCACCGAGACCTCTCCGAGCCCGCACTCTCGAAAGGGGTTGAGATTCGTCTGCTGCACGACCGCCTCATCATATCCAGCCCAGGTGGTCTGTGGGGGCTGAGCGTGGATCAGCTCGGCACACGAGACGGGAAGTCTGCGGTCAACGAGCACCTCTACACCATCTGCACCTTCGCCACGGACTACGAGGGACGGCGTGTGATCGAAGGTCTGGGCTCCGGTATTCGAGAGGTCCGTCGCGCCCTGCGAGAGGCAGACATGGAACCCGTCCGCTTTCAGGACACCGGCGTGCGCTTCACAGCTCTGCTTCCCCGAAGCGCGCTCCTCTCACCAGAGGATCTCACCTGGTTGTCCGGCCTTGAAGCCCAGGGCCTCAGCATCGAGCAGCGCCACGCACTGGTCGAGATGCGGCACGGAAAGTCATGGACGAACTCCGCCTATCGCCGTCGCTTCGGCTGTGACTCCCAGCAGGCCCGTCGTCAGCTCCAGGAGCTGGTGAACCGGGGCTACGCCAAGGCCCAAGGACAACGCGGCTCCACCTCCTACGTTCTGGCCTCCGACAGCACTCGACCGACTTCCGGCACGACAGACATCACTGTTCCCACCGAGATCTCCGCCCTGTCCACCAACACGCCCGCCGTCTGGGCCAGCCTCGAGGACGGGCCACGCACGCGCCAGCAGATCGGCGAGGCCACAGGCCTGTCACCGCGCCAGGTGACGTACGCGCTCAAACATCTCGAGGAGGCCGGATTCGTTGAGAAAGACGGCCGTCGAGGTGACACCACCACCACGTACCGCCGCGCTTGATGCGCGCGCCGCCGAGCTCGTCTCCAACCTGGACGACTGAGGGCCCGCCGGCAGGTCCGGCAATGGCCACGTGTCCATAGCGCTGACATCAGCGCGCCAGCCCTCGAAGCGCCTGGCACAGACAGCACAGAAGATCCCCGGCTCATGGAGTACGCCCGAACCGTAAGGCAGCGATCCCTCCGGTCATCGCAGCCTCCACCACACCCAGCGCGATTCGACTTCCCCACGATGCACAAAGCTAACCAGAGGAAATTCGTGTATGAGCGAATGTCCTGTCTCTATAGATTGAGAACGTGCAAAGGTATTGCATCCAGAATAATTCACTCAACTCCAGGTCAAACCGTAGACCGTCGATGATGCCACGAACAGGAGAACGGACACTATCGCAAACATCGCCTTAGTCCCCGTCCCGGAAGATCGAATTGAGCCAACGGCACCAAGCAACGCAGCAACCATTCCGACAGTACCCAACATCCGGGCGGCCAGTATATGCCCACCATCGACAGCGACGAGAATACCGGCCGTAGCTGTAGCGGCAACACCGACGACAAGCCCAATGATTGTCCTCACACGAACAGAATTTCCAGGACCGGCGGATCCACTCATAGAAAATACTCCTGATTAGAAGGATACTAGACATCTCTGCACCAAAGGATCATCGTAGAAACTCAACTTCCAACGATTATCCATGCGACTGACGGTCATTGCGAGCATGACGCTGACATGAGAGGGAGAGCCGCCTAATGTCAACTCAAGGCCAACATCAGAGGACAGCGCCGATGAGACATCACTTATCAGAATAGCACAGATCACGTCGAACTGAGACCCAAAAGCCGATCAAGATCGCCCCGGCAAATCAGGAAGTCGGGGACCGGAGGAAGTGGCCGACGAGACTCATCTGGAGTGCCCGCGAAGGGGATTCAGTACCTCACTGAAAAATGCCCGCAAAGCTCGTGGGCCGTGGTGGGCACGATAAGCGGGTTGCCCGGTGCAGGCCGGGGCCGTGATCTCCCCAACCTGTCGGGGACGGCCTGTTGCATCAGGTACTTTCCCAAGCCCGGGCAGTCAGCCCCGTAGGTCTGGATCAGGCGCTAGTAGACGCCCCCGGAGGCCTGGACCGGAGCGTGGTGCTCGCCGGCGAGTAGAACCTCGAGACGCCTGGCCTGGGTGTCGATGAGCAGGCTGGCTCCGGTGTGCAGGGTGCGCCGGGGCGAGGGGCGGGCTCGATCAGAGCCTCAGCCCGGCTATCAGACCTGACACCACCCGAACTGCACGAGGGTCGGGATCCACTGGCAGAGGGTCGGGTGTACTCCACAGGGTCCGGGGGTTCGTGCAGTACGCACAACCCCTGACCAAGACACCCCCACCCTCGTGCAGTGGACCGCTCTGAAGAAGACCCGGCTCAGATCATCGTCGAACCATGACTTCTGAGTCCCCTGCGCGAGCACCTGAAGGGGCCAGGCAGGGACCGGTGGGGTTACCCCCGAGGTGAGAGAACCTGGATGCGCCGCCAAGAACCTGGCGGACCCACTCCCCGCACAGGCACGTGTCCACAGCACTGACATTAGCGCGCCAGCCGCCGAAGCTCCTGACACAGATTGTTGAAATCCCGGGGTTTTTTCTCGGCGAGCGGCGCCGGTACAGGGTTAATGTCAGCGCCATGGACACCTCCAGGCCTTCATCGACACTCCACGGCCCTTCATGAACACCTCATCGACACTTCATGCACACTCTTGCGCCCTTCACCGACAATCAGGGGCCTTCTCGTGGACACTTCGACGCGTTTCATGTTCCCGGGCGCCGCTGCGCCCGGCTACCCGACGGCGGCTGAGGGCTGGGCCGGGGGCACGGCGCCCCCGGTCAGGAGCTGGCGGGCGCACAGCCCGGCGATGCACTCCTCGGCCGGGTTGAGGCCGAGCCGGTTGACGTCGATGTGCAGCAGGTCCAGGGCCCGGCGCCCGCCGGTGCCCGCCCCCATGACGCCGATGGCGCGCCCGGCTTCGTCGGCCAGCTCACCCACGGCCGCAGCCGCCTGGCTCCAGGACGGGATCTCATCGAACTGGAACTCGATGACCTCCAGCAGCTGCTGCACGATCGGCCCCAGGGCGCTG
>ERZ772769.395-NODE-395-length-10597-cov-7.41026_pt1 | contig 10597 bp, 8 predicted proteins | sample MGYA00580987_ERZ772769 | MGnify/ENA primary metagenome ERZ772769 (study PRJEB29015, sample SAMEA2738043) | human oral metagenome | biome: human oral; feature: human-associated habitat; material: saliva | place: China | collected 2234 ...
CAGGAAGGCGACGTCGTGGACGGTGACGGCCAGCGGGAGGGAGGTCGGCGGAATCGCCCAGGTGGTCGCGTGCACGACGTGTGCTCCCCCACCCGATCCGACGCCGAGCATCCGGTCGACGCTGGGGGTCCCCAGCCGGTCCCACACGGCGTACAGGGCGCGGCGAGGCAGCGCCGAGTTGAGCACGGGGATGGTCAGGCCCACCTCGTTCGGTGTGGGCTCGCCCGCGCCGCGCCGCGCCGCGATGCCAATCGCACGCACGCCCTGGTCTGCCAGGCGGTCTGCGACCTCGACGATGTACCGGCCAGACCCTCCGGGCACCGGCTGCCACATTTGCTCGACGACCATTCCAACGTTGACGCTCATGTGACCAGGGTAGTTCACGGGCGCGCGGGGGCGGGAACAAAAGTATCCGCGAGCGCAAAATGGCATACGATAAGGGGAATAGTTGTTGCTCCCGACCCAATGGGGATGATCGTGGCCCACTTCGCTTCTCACTCGCATCCGATCCGCGTCCTGCTGGACGGCACCGCGATCCCCGCCGACCTGGGTGGCGTCGGCCGCTACGTGGATGACCTGGTGCCGGAGCTGGTCGAGCAGGGCGTGGACCTGACGATGGCGGTCCAGGAGCGCGATGCCGAGCACTTCGCGACGCGCCTGCCCTCGGCCCGCATCATCCCGATTTCGCAGCGCTTCGAGTCGCGTCCCGCGCGCATGGCCTGGGAGCAGACGGGCCTGCCTAAGCTGATCCGCAAGGTCCGCCCCGACGTGCTGCACTCCCCGCACTACACGTCCCCGCAGTTCCCGGGCGTGCCCGTCGTCATCACGCTGCACGACGCGACATTCTTCTCGCACCCGCAGGCCCACTCGCGCCTCAAGCAGCGCTTCTTTACCGCGGCAATTCGCCGCGCGATCCGCCGCGCGGACGCCCTCGTGGTTCCCTCGCTGGCCACGCGTGACGAGACCATTAAGTACGCGGGCGGTGACCCCTCACAGTTCTACGTCGCCTACCACGGCGTGGATCGCTCGATCTTCCACCCGGTCTCGGACACCGAGCGCGAGCGCGTCAAGGCCTCGCTGGGCCTGGAGGGCCGCGACTACATCGGCTTCTTGGGCACGCTGGAGCCCCGCAAGAACGTGCCGAACCTGGTGCGCGGCTGGGTCAAGGCCGTCTCTGACCGCCCGAATCCGCCGGCCCTCGTGCTGGCGGGCGGCAAGGGGTGGGACGAGGACATCGACCCGGCCCTGGCCTCGGTGCCCGATCACCTGACGGTCCTGCGCCCCGGCTACCTGCCCCTCGAGGACCTGCCGGGCTTCCTCTCGGGCTGCGTCATCCTGGCCTACCCCTCGATCGCGGAGGGCTTCGGTCTGCCGGTCCTGGAGGCGATGAGCTGCGGCGCCGCGACGCTGACGACCCGTCTGACTTCTCTGCCGGAGGTCGGCGGCGACGCCGTCGCCTACTGCGACATCGACCCCGACTCGATCGCCGCTGCCCTCACGGAGCTGCTGGACGACCCGGCGCGCCGCGAGGCCCTCGGTGCTGCTGCGATTCCGCGCGCCAACGAGTTCACGTGGGCCCGCGCCGCTTCCGTCCACATCGAGGCATTCCGCGCTGCCGCCCGTTCCTGAGCCAACCACGCCCAAAGGAGGCCGCCGCATGCCCGCATCAGCCCCGCAGCGCCGCACGCTCGTCGCGGTGCTCATCCTCGTCGCCGCGGTGATCGCAGCCTCGCTGGCGTGGGTCGTCGCCTCCCCGGTCGGGTCCTCCCCGGACGAGGACTTCCACGTGGGGGCCATGTGGTGCCCTCCGCCGGTGGACGAGACGGGCTGCCAGATTTCCACCAAGGACGGCGAGAAGGCCGTCATGGTTCCGCAGTCCTTGGCAAAGGAATACGTCACCTGCTACGCCTTCGACCACGATAATTCCGCTCTGTGCGCCCTCAACGCCTCGGACGAGGAGCTGGCGCCAACACTGCGTTGGGACGACGGCAACTACCCCTGGGGTTACTACCAGTTCGCCCACCTGTTCGTGCAGCACTCGACGAGCCACGCGGTTCTCGCGCTGCGCACCGTGAACACGCTGCTCGCGATCGGCCTGATCGGCGCGATCATCGCCCTGGCGGATTCGGGGCTGAGGCGCGCGATCAGCGTTGCTGTAACGGTCGCGTGGCTGCCGATGGGCTTCTATTTCGTCGCCGGCATGAACCCGTCGTCGTGGGCGATGACGGGCACGTTTGCTTTTGCTGCCGGCCTGCTGGCTGCCACCCGGTCGGTGGGGCCGCGCCGGGTGGGCCTGATTGCCTGCGCCCTGGCTGGCGCGGTCTTGGCGTGCACATCTCGCGGCGACAGCGCCTTCTTCCTCTTCGTCGTCACGGTCGCCCTGGCCTTCGCAGTGCCGCTGAGCAGGCGCATCATTCCCGAGGCGGCCCTCGCGTGTGTCGCCTCCATCGCGGGCATCTGGGTCATGGCCCGCACGAACGTGGCGGCCTCGCACTTGGGTTCGGGTAACGAGCTGGCGGAATACTCACTCAAGCACATCGCGTGGCTCAACGTGTCCTCGCTGCCCAATTACCTGCGCGGCTTCGTCGGACACTTGCTCGGGCCGGGGTGGAACGACGTGTCCTACCAGGGCACCGTCTCCTACGGCGCCTCCGCCATAGTCGTCGCCGTCCTGTGTTGGTCGCTACGCTCGCTGTCCTGGCGCAAGGCCCTGTCGGCTCTCACGGTGGCCGGCGCGATCACGGGCGTTCCCGTGGTGATTGGCCTGCGCGGGCACTTCAACAACGTCCTCACCTACCAGCCGCGCTACATGCTCCCGCTCTTCGCGGTCTTCATGCTCATGCTCCTGGCCCCTTCCCCCGCCCGCGCGGACGACGAGGGCCGGCACGTGGGCAGCGAGGCGTTCCGCCTCCCCACCAGCATCGCCGGTCGCGTGGCCACAGGCCTCGTGGCGGCGCTGTGGGCGCTCACCAACGCCCGTGCCCTCTACCTCGTCATCGAGCGCTACGCATTCGGTCGTACGCAGCACGGCTACCCCATCGACCTGGTGACGCGAAACCTGAGCGCGGGCAACGAGTGGTGGTGGCCAACCGCTCCGATCGGCCCGATGGCCGTGTGGATCCTCGGCGCTCTCGCCGGCGCGGTCGCGATCGGCCTGGCCGTTTTCCTGTGGCAACGCTCCCCCGAAACGGCGCCCGAGCCTCGTCGATAGCCACTTCACACCCAAATCGTTCACAAATCGCCCTCGCAGTGCTATGCTCGAACATGTAGCACCAAGGCGACTTCCATGAACGAAAGGTGATCGCATGCCCACGACCAACGTCGGCACGCTCAGCGAGCCCCAATTCAACATCCTGAACGCACTGGCCAAGGCCGACACTCCCCTCACGCAGCGGGCACTGTCGGAGGCCACCGGCATGAGCCTGGGACGCGTCAACACCGCCACCCGCGAATGCGAGGCCGCCGGCTACATCGACGAGCGCACGATCACCGACGCGGGCCGCGAGGCCCTCGAGCCCTACCGCGTGACGGGCGCCGTCATCATGGCCGCCGGCCTGTCCTCGCGCTTCGCCCCCATCAGCTACGAGCGCCCCAAGGGCACGCTCAAGGTGCGCGGCGAGATCCTCGTCGAGCGCCAGATCCGCCAGCTCCACGAAGCCGGCATCACGAACATCACGCTGGTCGTGGGCTACAAGAAGGAATACTTCTTCTACCTGGCCGACAAGTACGACGTCGACATCGTCGTCAACCGCGAATACGCCACGCGCAACAACAACGGCTCACTCTGGCTCGTGAAGGACCGCCTGGACAACACCTACGTGTGCTCCTCGGACGACTACTTCACCACCAACCCCTTCGAGCCCTACGTCTACAAGGCCTACTACTCGGCGAACTACGTTGAGGGCCCCACCGACGAGTGGTGCATCAAGACGGGTCCGGGCGACCGCATCACGGGCGCGACCGTGGGCGGCAAGGACGCGTGGGTCATGCTCGGCCACGTCTACTTCGACCGCGTCTTTTCCGCGAAGTTCCGGGAGATCCTCGAGCAGGTCTATCACCTGCCCGAGACGGTGTCGAAGCTGTGGGAGTCCATCTACCTGGATCACATCAAGTCTTTCGACATGGTGATCCGCCGCTACCCGGACGGCGTCATCCATGAGTTCGACTCGGTCGACGAGCTGCGCAGCTTCGACCCCCTGTTCATGGAGAACGTGGATTCGGAGGTCTTCGACCACATCGCCGACACGCTGGGCTGCGCGAAGTCCGAGATCCGCGACTTCTACCCGCTCAAGCAGGGCATCACGAACCTGTCGTGCCACTTCGCCGTGGGCGACAACGAGTACGTCTACCGGCACCCGGGCATCGGCACGGAGAAGATCGTGGACCGCAGCGCCGAGTTCAAGGCGCTGCGCGTGGCCGCCGAGCTGGGTATCGACGACACGTTCATCGCGGGCGACCCCGAGGCCGGTTGGAAGATCTCGCGCTTCGTGCGCGACGTGCGCAACCTGGACGTCACGCGCCCCGAGGAGCTCAAGGCCGCGATGGAGATGGATCGCGCGCTGCACACCTCGGGTCGCACGCTCGCCCGTTCCTTCGACTTCGTTACCGAAGGCTTGCGCTACGAGGACCTCCTCAAGGCCTTTGGCCCCATCGACGTCCCCGGCTACTTTGAGCTGCGCGACAAGGTCCTGCGCCTCAAGGCTTTCGCGGACGCGGACGGGTTCGAGGTCGTCCCCTCGCACAACGACTTCTTCCCCCCGAACTTCCTGGTGGATAACGATGGCAACATCAGCCTCATCGACTGGGAGTATGCGGGTATGTCGGACATGGCAGCCGACTTCGGCACGATGACCGTGTGCACGGCGGAGATGACCCGCGAGCGCGCTCACGCCGCCCTGGAGTTCTACCTGGGTCACTCCCCCAGCGAGGCCGAGGAGCGCCACTTCTTCGCCTACGAGGTCTTCGCCGGCTGGTGCTGGTACCTGTGGGCACTGGTCAAGGAAGCCGAGGGCGACGACGTGGGCGAATGGCTCTACATCTACTACTCGCACGCGACGCGTACGATCGATCCCCTGCTCGCTTCGTACGAGGCCACCTCGACCTCGGGCGCGCAGGTCTCCCAGGAGGGTGAACTGGCATGAAAACTCAACACGGCGGCAAGCGTTACGGTATCTTCTCGGGCGCCCTGTGGGGCCTCGACACGGTCGTGCTGGCGATCGCGCTGGCCATGACCCCCTTCCTGGACTTTGGCCAGTCGGCGCTCGCCGGTGCGGTCCTGCACGACGTCGCGTGCGCGGTCATCTTGCTCGCGTACATGGCGGTTCGTGGACGTCTGAAGGACACCTGGAAGGGACTTCGCACCCGCCCGGGCATGTCGGTTGTCGTGGCGGCCCTGCTGGGTGGCCCGATCGGCATGAGCGGCTACCTGATCGCGATCGACAACATCGGCCCGGGCCTGACCGCGATCATCTCGACGTTCTATCCGGCGCTCGGCACCCTGCTGGCCTTCGTGCTCCTTAAAGAGCGCATGGCTCCCCGCCAGGTCGCGGCGCTGTTGGTCGCCCTCGCGGCCATTGTCGCGACGGGTTGGTCGGCGACGTCGGAGCCGATCGAGGGTGGCAACGCGATCCTCGGCGTGGTCGGCGCGCTGGCCTGCGTGGTCGGCTGGGGTTCCGAGGCCGTGATCCTCACGTGGGGCATGCGCGACGAGGCCGTGGATAACGAGGTGGCCCTCCAGATCCGCGAAACTACCTCGGCGGTCGTGTACCTGTTCGTCGTGGCGCCGATCGCCGGCGTCTTCGGCTTCACGCTGCATTCCCTGGCCCACCTGTCGGCGGGCGTAGTGGCGCTGGCGGGCCTGGCGGGTACGGCCTCGTACCTCTTCTACTACAAGGCCCTGTCGGCGATCGGAGCGTCGCGCGGCATGGCCCTGAACATCTCCTACTCGGCATGGGCGATCATCTTCGCTCTCGTCCTGCAGGGCACGGTGCCCACGGCCACGCAGGTCGTGTGCTGCGTCGTGATCCTCGTGGGAACCGTCCTGGCGGCGACCCCCTCATGGGGTGATCTGCTTCCCAGGCGCGCGGAGAAGGTCAGCGGACAGTAGGCGTGAGACAATGGCGGGTGGGCGCACGTGCGCTCACCCGCTTTGTCACATTCGGAGGACTGATGACGACACCCGAGACCGACCTGCGCAAGGTCCAAAAGCTCCTGACGCTGATCCTGGCCGAGCTGGACCGGGTGTGCCGGCAGATCGGGGTGTCCTACGCGATCTACGGCGGCACGGCGATCGGCGCGATCCGCCACGGCGGCTTCATCCCGTGGGATGACGACATCGACGTGATGATGACGCGCGCGGACTACGAGCGTTTCCTTGCCGAGGCGCCGGCCCTGTTGGACGAGCGTTTCCGCCTGGATAACACGCGCACGCGCGACGATTTCCCCTTCATGTTCACGAAGATGGTCATGCCGGGAACCCTGCTGATCCCCGAGGCAGACAAGAACTCGAAGTACCGGATGCCTTTCTTCCTGGACATCCTGCCCCTGGATGAGATTCCGGCCGACGAGAAGGCCTTCCAGGAGATGTCGCGCCAGTCGTGGCTGTGGGGTCGCCTGTTGTTCCTCCAGGGCACGGCCCGTCCCCACCTGATCAACACGCCCGCGTGGAAGAAGGCGCTGATCTTCTCCGCGACGACGCTCGCGCACCTGGGACTGAAGGCCGTGCGCGCGACGCCGGCGAGCCTGCAGGCCCGCTGGGAGCGCGCTGTTCGCCGCTACGAAGGTACGGGCACTGGCGTGTACGCCGACTTCACGATGCGCGACCCGCAGAACTGGATCGTGCGCGAGGAGGAGTTCTTCCCCACCCGCGACGTTCCCTTCGAGGACATCACGGTCATGATCCAAAACGAGTACGACGCGCTGCTGCGCCGCGGATACGGCGACTACATGCAGCTGCCTCCCCCGGAGAAGCGCTACAACCACGAGGCCGCGGCCATCGACTTCGGCCCCTACGCCGAGGCCCTGTAGGCCTCGTCCCTGAGACGATCGGAGAACTGATGAGCGCAGCAGACCCCGCAACCCTGGCAGCCATTCAACGCGTCACCAAGCGCTGCCTTGCCGAGATCGACCGCGTGTGCGCCCTCCTCGATCTGCGCTACGTCGCCTACGGCGGCACGGCGATCGGAGCTGTGCGCCACCAGGGCTTCATCCCGTGGGACGACGACGGGGACGTGTGCATGCCGCGGGAGGATTACGAGCGTTTCATCGCCGAGGCCCCCGCTCTCCTCGGGGACGAGTTCTTCATCGCCTCCCCCGCCACTCACCCGGACTATCCGATCAGCTTCGGTGTGCTGGGCTTGAAAGGCTCGGAGTTCGTCTCGAAGGTCGCGAAGGACCGCTCCTTCCGCATGCCGATCGGCGTGGACCTGTTCGTCCTGGATGAGATCGCGGACGACCCCGGCCGCTTCCGCGCACAGTCGCGCGGCACGTGGCTGTGGGCGCGCCTCATGTTCCTGCGATCCATCCCCAACCCGCCGACGGGACTGCCCACGCCCGCGCGCCAGCTGGCCTCAGCGGCGATGGCCTGCGCCCACTGGGGCATGCGGGCGCTGCGCGTCAACGAGGCCTCGCTGTACCGGCGCTGGCTGCGCGCCGCGCTCAAGGGCCGCGAGAACCCGCAGAAGGCAGCCGACGGCTCAATCCTGTTCGGCGATTTTTCGACGCGCGATCCACGTCGCTGGAGCGCCTCCGAGGCTGAGCTCTTCCCAGCTCGCTCCGTTCCTTTCGAGGACATCACCGTGCGTATTCCCGCCGCCTACGACGTGGTTCTCACGCGCGGCTACGGGGATTACATGCGCATTCCGGATCCGCAGGATCGCGTCACCCACGAGCCCTTCCACATCGTTTTCGGGCCGAATGATCCGGGGCCCAAGGCCTCCGAGGAGGCCGGCGCGTGAGCGAGAAGGACACCACGGCCTCGTCCCTTCCTGACGCGCAGGCCGCCGGCGACGCGCAGGTTGAGGCCACGGAGGAGGCGCTCGAGTCGCGCGGCCAGCTGGGGCGCGACTACCTATGGAACACGGCCGCTTCCCTCATGTCGAGCCTCGCCGTGGTCATCATGGGCGTGGCGATCATGCGCTCGGGCGCCACGGATTCCTTTGCGCGCGCCCAGTACGGCCTGTTCACCCTCGCGCTGGCGATCGGCCAGCAGTACCAGACGGTGGGCCTGTACGAGGTGCGCACCTTCCACGTGACGGACGTGCGGCGCCGCTTCGACTTCGGCACGTACCTGTCGACGCGCCTACTGACCTGCCTGGTCATGGTGGGTCTCATCGCCTCCCACTCGTGGAGCGCATCGACGAAGGATCCCTACCCCGCATTCACAGTCATCGCAGCGATGGCTCTCCTGCGCATCTTCGACGCCTTCGAGGACGTGTATTACTCGGAGTTCCAGCGCTCGGGCCGCCTCGACATCGCGGGCAAGGCCTGCTTCGCGCGCATTTTCACGACGACGTTCCTGTGGTCGGGCCTGTACTGGGTCACGCAGGACCTCCTCGTGTCCACGATCATCACCTTCGCGGTCACCTGCGTGGTGCTCGTGGTGGCCTACGGCCTGCCCGCACGCGGCGTGTTCTCACTGCTGCCCTCGTTCAATCTACGAGGCATCGGCGGGATCCTGTGGGAATGCCTGCCCCTGTTCATCGCCGCGTTCCTCAACCAGTACCTGGCGAACGCCCCGCGCTTCGCGATCCATGCGGCGCTCGGTGACGAGGAGCTGGGCGTCTTCGCGATCATCTACATGCCGGCCGTCGCGATCAACATGCTGTCGCTGTTCGTATTCCGTCCCCTGCTCACCCGCATGGCGCTGCGATGGGCGGAGGGCAAGCGCGGGGAGTTCCTGTCGATCGTTCGCAAGGGCCTGGTGACGACCGCAGCAGCATTCATCGTCGTCGCCGCTGTCACCTACGTGATCGGCGCTCCCCTCCTGACCCTCGTGTTCGGCACGGACGTGTCGGGCTACGTCGGCGAGCTCATGGTGCTCGTTTTGGCGGGTGCCCTCAACGCGGCCGGCGTCATCCTCTACTATGCGCTGGCAACCATGCGCCGCCTGCGGGCCGTCCTGGTCGCATACGCGCTGGCCGGCGGGACCGCCTATCTGATCGCGCCGATGCTCACAAAGTCCCACGCCATGATGGGCGCCTCGCTCGCCTACGCCACCACCATGGGCCTGCTCGCCGCGCTATTCACCATCTTCATGCTCATCCCCACCCCTCGTGCGGCCATCGAAACGGAGCCCATCAATGACTGATCGCCCCCACTCCCCCGTCAAGGTCGGGATCTTCATGGAGTTCTTCCTGCCCTACCTGGGCGGGATCGAGCGCTACCAGGATCGCCTCAGCGAGCAGCTGCGCGCCCTGGGCTACGACCTGTTCATCGTCACGTCCCTGCACGACGAGTCCCTGCCTCGTTTCGAAGACAAGGACGGTCTGCGCATCTACCGCCTACCCACCAAGGGCCTCTTCAAGCAGCGCTACCCCTTCTTCAAGCGCGACGAGCGCTTCAAGGAGACAATGGCCGCGGTCGAGGCCGAAAACGCCGACTTCTACATCGTCAACACGCGCTTCCACCTCACCAGCCTGCTCGGCGCACGCCTCGCGCATCGCCTGGGCCGCCCCGTCGCACTCATCGAGCACGGCACCGCACACATGAGCGTGGGTAACCCGGTGCTGGACTTCTTCGGCGGCATCTACGAGCACGGCCTCACCCACTTCGTCAAGAAGCACGTGACCTCCTACTACGGGGTGTCGCGCAACTGCAACAAGTGGCTGCGCCACTTCGGGATCGAGGCCTCGGGGGTCTGGTACAACGCGGTGACGCCGGAGGATACGGCGGTGGCGGACGACCGCTACGAACGCGAGTGGCCGCGCGGCGGTTCCAACTCCGAAATCGTCATCTCCTACGCGGGGCGCCTCATCGCTGAAAAGGGCATCGTCGCACTGTTGGACGCTTTCACGCGTCTGCGCGCCGAACTGCCGGACGTACCGTTGCGTCTTGCTGTCGCGGGCTCTGGCCCCATCGAGGAGGAGCTGCACGAGCGCTACGGGTCGGATCCGGCGGTGTCATTCTTGGGCAAGCTCGACTTCCCCGCCGTTATGAGCCTGTACCGCCGCTCCGACGTGTTCGTCTACCCGTCCATGTACCCCGAGGGCCTGCCCACCTCGATCCTCGAGGCGGCCCTGGGCGACTGCGCAATCGTGGCGACGCCTCGCGGCGGCACCGAGGAGGTCATCACTTCCCCAGCCCTCGGCTGGATCGTGGATGGACGCACGTCCGCCGAGCTCACGGATGCGCTCGTCCCCGCCCTGCGCGAGGCCGTCACCGACCCGGTGCGTCGCGCGTCCTGCGCGGCGGCTGTGGGCGCACGCGTGCGCGAGCACTTCACGTGGGCGTCGGTTGCCCGCGAGGTCGCCTCCGTCATCAACGAGGCCGTAGCGCGCTAACTTCCCGCGGCACGAGCGCACGCCTTGTTGCCCGTGGCTGCTCTGTGTGCCGGTGGGCAGCGGCCCGCCCGCGAGATCGCCACACGCGAGCTCCGCTC
>ERZ772769.398-NODE-398-length-10585-cov-5.90741_pt1 | contig 10585 bp, 11 predicted proteins | sample MGYA00580987_ERZ772769 | MGnify/ENA primary metagenome ERZ772769 (study PRJEB29015, sample SAMEA2738043) | human oral metagenome | biome: human oral; feature: human-associated habitat; material: saliva | place: China | collected 2234 ...
ATCTCTGTGATAATAACCACTATCTGGATCAGTAGTGTTAATTCGTTGTCTTTTTTGTTCTTCTTTTTCTTTATACTCAAAAGGTTTTTTTCCTGTTTTATTTCTCTCTTCATTTACTTCTTTTTCTAGGTCTAATTCTCTTTCTTTTAGTTTCGCTGTAATTTCAATTTTGTACTTTTTCTTGCTTGCGTTAGCTTTAATATGTGTTGAATCAGTAAAAAACTCTGTTCCGCTTACTAATTTTTTTCAATAGCTTGATTCACTATATTTATAAATATTTTTTCAAATACATCAGTTCCTTGGAAGCGTCGAATATAGCTTTGTGAAAATGTAGAATAATGCTGAACTGATTTAGTAAACGGTATCCCTAAAAACCATCTAAAAGCAGTATCTGTTTCTATTCTTTTTATTGTTTCTCTCATAGATTTTATTCCGTAAAAATCTTTTAAGTACACTAATTTAAATAATATAACAGGATCTAAACTATTTCTACCCTGATGTATAACTATAGTATTTTTCTGTTAAATCATAAATAAATTTAAAATCAATTGTTTTGTCTACTTTTCTCAAAAAATGATCTTTTGGAACTATTTCTGACAATGTCATTAATATTATTTCGTCTTTTATATTTTCTTCTTTATTAAACATACTACCCACCTATATACTTATATTATTACATTTTCTCATTCAAAAAAGGCTATTGACTCATGCATTTTCTGCATTTATCAATAGCCTGTAAATAATTAACTATAATTAATTATTTTATTAAACTTATTTCAATATCATATTATTTTTATTATAATTATTTTTTGTGTATAATGTATTTATTAGATATAGATACGTTATAGACAATTTTTTTAAGTTAAAAACAATACTATAAAAGTTTAGGAGTTTACACATAATAGATAAAACCTCATTATCCGCTTTATATCCTGATTTAAGCTATACCATCAGAAGTTTAAGAAAAAGATCTAAATTAACACAAAAATAACTTGCATACAAAGCTAACATTTCATTTAGAACTATTCAAAATTATGAAAATGGGTTAACACCACCCCTATAGAAACAATTGAAAAAATAGCATTGGCTCTTGGCATTTCAGTAGAAAGACTTATCAGTAAATACGTCTTTGATAAAAACGCCACTGCTTCAAATATTCTAGAAAGAATGAATAAAAATACATAGTTTAAAGAAAAAATTAACAACTTAATTCTAACAGATTTAATTTTTGACATAGTTGATTTAGAAATTTACTATAAACATAAAAATCTAGAAGAAATTAATCTTGATAAAATTCTAAGAGAACGAAATAATATTGATTACAATACAAAATACTACCTAGTAAAAATCTTATTAGAGCAAAGATTACAAACTACAACTAAAGAATTAAAAAATAAAATGCTTGAAAATTACCTAAATATAAAAAAATATATGGAGAAAATATTTTATGAAAGAAATAATTCAATCTATAATACCAGTTGTGTCAGCCTTTTTAGCGGCTGGACTTACTTTCTATTTTCAAAAGAAATTAATGAATAAACAACTTGAAGCAAAAAAACAAATAATTATATTTGAAAAAAAACGAGAAGCTTTAGCAGAATTAAAGTCCTATCAAACAACCATAGTACAAGAACTAACTGCTCTGCAATCTATAACTGAAAACTTTTCAGAAAAAAAGATAGCTAAGATTAAATATAAACAATTGACTACGAAAAAGATACTCTTTTTAAAAGATATACTTTCTAAAGCTTGTGTATTACATAATAAACAACTAGATTTTTATGTAGTAGGTTTAACAGTCTTGTATCAAAATATAGAAAACACTTTAAACTCTACATTACAAAATGATAAACACAATAAACCCGAAGAGGTAGCTAATAAAATAAACAATTACAATTATTTAATAAGAAAATCTAAAGAATTATTGGAAAAAATTATAAAAATAGCTAAGGAAGAAAACTAATAATTTGTAACCATTTTACAACCAATAAAAGTAAATTATAACACATTTATAAATTTCTAATATCTTTAAATCTCATTAAATCAACTAAACACACTCAAACTTCTTACCTTAATAGTTGAATGGGAATAATGCAGTGTACATTTAAATTATTAGGAGTTTAACGATGACATAATTCTTAGGTACAGCGTATGCAACAAGAACTTTAATCTTGACGAACAAAGTGAGGAAAAGATTATTAGTTCTAACTGCCAATATATAAAAATATGTAGCAAATTAACAAAATTAACCCCACCAATAATTTTTGGTGGGATTAATTTTATAGTTATTATCATGATAAAAATAATCACTATCTTTTATAAAAAGTATTTACAAAGAAATTTCTAAAGCATATAATTAAATGGAGTATCACTAAATCATTTTGATTTCCTAGTTACTTATAACAACAAATCTAAAAAGGAGACACAATTTATATGTACAAAAAACTTATCACGATAGTATCTAGTCTTATCGCCCTTATAGTACTTGCTAGCGGGATTTATTACTTCTTTGGTTCTAATAATTCTATAAAAGAAGACCATACTAAATACTTAGCTCTAATAAATGATAGTCATGATTTTAAAGGAGGACTTGCTGGATTAGAAACGCTTGACAATGAGAAAGGTCAAGAAGCGTTCAAAAACATCAAAACTGAAATTAAAATCACTAAAGAATTAAAAAATACTGATGAAAGTTTAGATAATAAGGATATAGATGCTGCTAAGAAATCTCTAGATAAAGTAGATTCACTTACTACAGATAATTCTTTCGATAAAGCAATTGATTGGCTAAAAGAAGATATTACTAACTACGAAAAGGCTCAAAAAGAAATCAAAGATGCTAAATCGGATGACTTCAATTCAATACTTGATAAGTATAAATTCAAACATAGTGCTTTAAAAGCGAAACTGAGTGAAGGAAAGAACGAAACTAAATCTGAAAATAACGATTCTAACTCTAGCTCATCAATTTCTGATAATGAAAATATACCTAGAGTCGGATTACAACAAGCTCCAATTACATATGGTGAATTAAAACGTGGTGTATATAATAATGGAGGTGCAGAAACTGTAATAGGTAAACTTCTTTCTGAAGAGCTAGGTGGTCCAGTAGCCAACTTCTCGAATGAACAAATAAGAGATGCAATTGCTAGATATAATCAAAAACACTCAGCTCAAAACACTGTATCTACTAGCGGAGATCCTCTAGAAACTTATTATTCTCAATGGGTTTCTGCCATTAAGAGAGAACATCCAGAAGCAAGCTTTGTCAAGGATACTGATGGAAAGTACTATGTTGAGGGACTTACTAAAAATCGATTAGCTGTTATTTATGAAAATCCTCATTTAGTTCGACTAGTTAATGCTACAACTAACCTACATGTAGAATTTTAATACGAAAACTTCTCAATTATCAAGCATGATATTGAGAAGTTTTTACTTTCTAAGTCAAACTATTATCCTATCTCTCATTGACGTAACTTTGTTATTATTCTATAATTGTTTATGTAAAATAATAAAAGGAGAATTTTATGAATAAAAATAACAAAACTATAATATTAATTGTTTCGATAATCGTTGCCCTAGTTATTTGTTTTTTTGGGTATAATCTTTATTAAAAGAAACAAGCTGAAGTTATTTCAGCAGAAAAATTAACAGCACTGCATGAACTAACAAAACAATTTAATGATGAAAATGATAGAAATAATAAATTCAACCTACTAAAAGATACTCTTGATGAGCAATCAAAATACAATCTAAATTCCTATAAAGATACAAAGGTTAAAGATGAATTTAAAAATAGTATAAATATCATGAGAGATTATTTCCATAAAGACTACGACAATACTATAAAAGAAAACAACATCTCCGACCTTAATAACACTTCAGATGAAAGCAAATTTTCTGATAAGAAAGCAAAATTAGATAATTTGACAAAAACTATAGAAAAAGAAAAAGATGTTACGTTTGAGACTGAACAACAAGCTCAAGAAAAGCAATCAGAAGTGGAAAAACTTATAAAAAAATATGAAGAACGTATAACTGAATTGGGCAAAAAAGAGAAAGAGATAAAAACAGAAGAAAAAAGAAAAAGCTCAACAGATGATATAGGAAAAAAAGATGTTACTATGACTTCTACTCATTATGAGAATGATTACTTTATCGTTGATGTTCCTGCTAAATGGTCTGGGAAATGGTCTATTATTAAAACTATAGATACAAAAGATCTTGGTACACCTTCTCAACCAGCTATAACATATATGTTTAGTCGTTCTGGGGATAATCCTATGTTCGGTGGCGGTGGACAAACCGTACATGTTTATCCTAATGGATTACCAAGCAAGGCAAACTCAGTTAAAGAATGGACAAAATTCGGCTCTAATATCTACGTAGGAGTCGGCGCTAGTAGTGGTTTCTTTAACGAAAAAAATGAAACATACTATAAGGAAGAAATGGCTAAAATACGTGCTAAATAAGACAATACACCTCAATCAAATCAGAGATTGAGGTGTTCTTTTATATATTTTCCTTATCATCAATTATTATGATCTTGAGATAATTTTTACTTCTAAGTTAACCCTTCTCTACTGACTATTATTGACGTATCTTTGCTATTATTCTATAATTATTTATGTAGAAGAATAAAAGGAGAATTTTATGAACAGAAATAATAAAACTATAATATCAATTATTTCGGTAGCCATTGCCGTAGTTATTTGTTTCTTCAGGTATAATTTTTATCAAAAGAAACAAGCAGAAGTTGTTTCAGCAGAAAAATTAACTGCTATACATGAAGTTATAAAAAAATTCAATGACGGAAATGATAGAAACGAACGACTAAACTTATTAAAAGACACTCTTGACGAACAATCAAAATACAATCTAAATTCCTACAAAGATTCAAAAGTTTAAGATGAGTATAAAAACAGCATAGCTACAATGCGTACTTACTTCCAAAATGATTATGATAAGACTCTAAAAACAAACACGCTATCGGAAATCAATACTGTATCCGATGAAAAAGTAATTACAGATAACAAAACAAAATTAGATGAATTAACTAAAACTATAGATAAAGAAAAAGATTATACTTTTGAAACAGAGCAACAAGCACAAAACAAACAAGCTGAAATAGAGAAACTTGTAAAAAAATACAAAGAACGTATAGGTGAATTAAAAGTCAAATCAAATGATAATAAAGCAAAAAAAGAGAATTCATCAAAAAATAGTGAAGAAAAATCAGGGAACACAAATACAACACACTATGAAAATGAATACTTTAGTGTAGATGTACCACAAAAATGGGCTGGAATATGGTCATTCACTGAACATGGCAATTCTAACAATTTAGGAACACCATCTCAACCAGCAAAAATTTATTCATTTAAACATGACCCTGAGGGTAATGTTCCATTTGGTGGAGCACAAGCAATCTACGTTTTCCCTAATGGAATTCCTAGTAAAAGTGAATCTTCACCAATGCTAAAAAAATAAGTTCAAATGTCTACTTAGGACCTGGAGCTGCATCTGGTTTCTTCTCAATAGATGGAAGACCTGATAGAGCAACTATTAAAGTTAAATAATACAATAACACCTCAATCAAATTTAGATTGAGGTGTTTATTTCTATACAGTTTGAACATCGGCAACATAGTATTTAGACTTACTGTGTCCACCTGTATAATTTTTATTGTTTTGTTTTAATGTTATTGTTGAAATTTTTGTTTTTGTCATAGCATCTAGTACATCAATCTTAATGCTATCCCCTTCTGTTTTCCAGTTTTCTTTTTTATCTAATACTTGTGGATAATTATGACCTCTTTCAACAGATACAAATACAAGTGTATTATCTTCTTTGTAGTAGTATATTTCGCTATCTTTAGGGAATGTAGCCGCTCCTGAAGATTTTCCATCAAGCTCACTGAATGCTGGACTTTGTAGTAGCTCTAGTGCTTCTTCTTTAGAATATGTTTTATCCGAGAATTCATTAACTACATCTACGAAATCTTGTACTGAAACTTTTGCTAATGGTACCCCTTCTGGAGAATTGAATTTTGTAGATTTATCTTGAGTAATCCATGCTAATAAGTTTGTTTGCTCATTTAATTTTGATAAGTCATTTCCTGAAATAGCTACTAAGTGAGCTAATTTTTCCACAGCTGCTAAATCGTGTTTAACTTCTGTTTTTTCTTTTGAAGCTGTTTCTTTATTCTCTGTATTTTCTTTTTTATTTTCTTTTTGCTCTGGGTTATTTTTTTGATCTGAAGTTTTTGAAGCTTCTTTCCCTGCACATCCTGTTATAACTAAGGCTCCTGCCGCAAGTAACATTAATAACTTTTTATTCATATACTCATCTCCTTTTTTTATTTACATATATTATACCATATTTTAGTGATAAAAAAGTAGTCCTTGAAACTTATAGATTTCAAAGACTACTGTATATATTATCTTAAACCTTTATCGTATGGAATACCAAGTGCTTCTGGAGTAGCAGTTTTCTTAGAAAATACGATAAGTGCAATGATTGTAGCTACGAATGGGAACATGTTCCAGAATGATACCGGAATTGGTAGGTCTGGTGCTAAGATAGAAACTTTCTCAGCGAATACTTTAGTTCCTCCGAAGAATAACGAAGCTAATGTGATTGTAATTGGGTTATATTTACCGAAGATTAATGCTGCTAATGCTAAGTATCCGAATCCGTATACTGTGATTGCTGCGTTGAATCCTTGAGAGAATGTAGTTGCAATGATAGCTCCAGCTAATCCTGCTAAACATCCTGAGATAAATACCCCAATGTAACGGTATTTAAATACGTTTAATCCAAGTGAATCACTCGCCTGTGGGTTTTCCCCTACAGAACGTAGACGTAATCCGAATGGACGTTTGTAAATTACGTAATATGTTACAATTACTAAGATTACAGCTATAAATACCGTTGGGTAAATAGTGAATTTACCAAATACTGTATATCTTGGGAAACCACTTGCTAATAATAATTCATATGTACCATTGAAGTGGTTAACTAAGAATAATGCTATAGCTGGTGTAATTAAGTTTATCGCCGTACCTGAGATAACTTGGTCAGCTTTTAAGTTAATACTGATATATGCATGGACTAACGACATTAAACCACCAGCAAGTGTGGCAACAACTAAACAAATTACTAATTGGAATAATGTTGGAGATCCATCGAATACTGATAATGCTAATAGTGATGCGACGAATGATCCAAAAATTACGAAACCGTCAAGGGCAATGTTAACAACCCCACTTTTTTCTGAATAGAAACCACCGATGGCAGCTATGAGAATTGGCGCAGTATATTGTAACATTGAGTCTAATAGTGATAATACTGTATCCATCTATTTGTCTCCTTTCTGTTTCTTACTACTAAATAATTTATCAAGCAACTTGTTATCAAAGATAGCTTTAGCTGCAACGAATAATACGATTAATCCGATTAAAATATTCGCGATATCTTTTGGAATACCGATGAATGATAATTGTGGAGTTAATACTCCTAGGAATCCGAATAATAATGCTCCTAATAATGATCCTAAAGCAGTATTAGCACCGATTAAAGCAACCGCGATTCCCATGTATCCAAATCCTTGGAATGTTGAACCTGCAACTACTTGTCCTACAGGTCCCATGTTGTAAAGAGCACCACCTAAACCAGCGAAAGCTCCTGAAATAGCCATAGATAACACAGTGTTTCTGTTAACTTTCATACCTACGAATTTTGATGCATTCGGGTTAAAACCTACAGAACGTAATTCATATCCGAATACTGTTTTTTCCATAACAATATAGAAAATGATAACACTAAAGATAGCTAAGAATAAATCTGTTCCTAAACGATAGTTGTTGAAAATACCTTCAACTAAACTATTTTGTAAATACCCAGTTCCATCAGCTGAAACGATTGGTTTAGAAATAATATCATTAGTTCCTTTAATATATTTAGGCACTGCAAATTGTACGAAATATAAAGCTGTATAGTTTAACATAATTGTTACAACTACTTCACTGATATTGAATCTAGCTTTTAAGTAACCTGCAATAGCTGCCCAAAGACCACCTACTACAATCCCAACTAAAATACTAGTAATTAATACTAAATAGAAGTTCATACCTTCCATTTTAATCGCAACAAGTCCAGCAAAAAGTCCACCCATAATGAATTGACCTTCTGCACCGATGTTGAATAAACCTGTTCTAAATGCAAATGCAACAGATAATCCAGTACAAATAAGTGGAATTGTTGATACGAAAATTTCAGCTATACTGTTTGAGTCTGAGAAAATATCTCCAACTACTCCAAACACATCTCCTGGTGCTGCCCCTATCGCTGAAATAAGAATCGCCCCAATAATAAATGAAGCTAATATCGGTAGCACCGCATTAGTTAAAACTTTTTTTAACATACGTTCTCCTCTCTACTTCTTAACCCCTGCCATAAGCAGACCAAGTTGTTCTTTTGTTACATTTTCATCATTATCCACGACATCAATGATGTTACCATTGTGAATAACTGCAATTCTATCAGATAATGTTAAAATTTCATCTAAGTCAAATGAAATCAATAATACACCGTTACCTTTATCACGATAGTCAATTAGCATTTTATGAATACCATTAATAGCTCCAACGTCAAGTCCACGAGTAGGTTGTGTTGTTACTAATAATTTCGGATTTAATTCTAAAGCACGTCCAATTATAAGTTTTTGTTGGTTACCACCACTCATACTACGCGCAGAAATTTTCTCATCCCCTGCTTTACGAACATCATATTTTTCACAAATTTCTTTCGCAAATTTTGAGATAATATTTTTCTTCAAGAATCCACGATTAGAGAATTTTTCTGTGTAATAGTTTTCTAAAACTGAGTTTTCTTCAACACTGAAGTCTAGTACAAGACCATCTTTGTGTCTATCTTCTGCAATAATCTCAAGTCCAAGCTCTTTACGCTTTGCAGTAGATAATGAATTGATTTCTTTTCCGTCGAAAATAATTTTCCCTTTTGTTTCTTTAAGTAAAGCATTTAATACTTCTACAAATTGTTGTTGACCATTTCCGTCAACCCCTGCGATACCTAGAATTTCACGTTCACGGACATTTAAGTTGAAATCGTGAAGGATATCTTTTTTCTCGATAGTATCTGCATATACCCCTGAAACTTCAAGAATATTTTTCTTACCTTCTCTTGAACGCTCATATTTAATTATTTCTAAGTCTTTACCAATCATTAAACTAGCTAATTGTTCTTTTGTAGTTTCTGCTATTTCAACAGTTCCAAAGTACTCACCACGACGAATAATACTACAACGATTCGCAACAGCCATAATTTCGTTAAGTTTGTGAGTAATTAATAAAATAGTTTTTCCTTCTGCTTGAAGATTTTTAAGGATAGCTAAGAATTCTTTAATTTCAGCAGGAGTTAAAACTGCAGTAGGTTCGTCAAAAATTAAGATATTTGCATCTCTATATAACATTTTAAGGATTTCTACCCTTTGTTGCATCCCTACACTAATATCCCCAACTAATGCTCTAGGATCTACTTCTAAACCATACTTTTTAGATAAATCACTGATTTTTTCAGCCGCGCTATCTAAATCAATTTTCCCACTTTTTACTTCTTCCATCCCTAAAATAATGTTTTCAGCAACTGTAAAGTTTTTAATAAGTTTAAAGTGTTGGTGTACCATACCTATCCCTAGTTTATTAGCATGCTTAGGATCTTTAATATCAACTTCTGTACCATTTAACTTAATAACACCGGCTTCTTGATGGTACATACCAAAAAGAACCGACATCAACGTAGATTTTCCAGCACCATTTTCACCAAGTAAAGCATGAATTTCATTGTTTTTTACTTGAATAGTGATATCTTTATTTGCGTAGAAGTCGCCAAACTTTTTAGTTATGTTTAGCATTTCTATAGCGTACATATCTTTACCTCTCTTTTATATATTCTTACATACTATATATTATAATATATTTTGACAAACTAGTATAGCTTTTTAAGGTATTTTTTTATTTATATTTAATATTAATTTACTACGTAGTAAATTAATTAAAATCTATACTGTATTCGTTTTAATATTTTATAATATAATACGATTTTTAAAACTTAAGTAATTATAATTATAATATAAATTTTTTAATACTATTTAAGAAATTTTATAATAATTATTATAAAAAAAGACCTAGCATATGCTAGGCCTTTTTACTATAAACTTTTCAAAATTAAAGTTCTCCGTCGATATTAGCTTTATCAGCTACACCAGCTGCGTCTGCTGCAACTGTTGCTTTTCCAGCTTTAAGATCTTCAACAACTGTTTTAATTTTAGCTTTGATATCATCGCTTAAGTTAGGGTTTTCTGCTGGAAGTCCAACACCATCTTCTTTAATAGTGAAGACTTTAGCTGTTCCACCTTCAAATTTGTTAGCTTTGATAGCATCTAAGATGTTAGCAACTGCTACATCGATACGTTTAACAGCTGAAGTTAAGATAACTGATTTTTCAACATCTTTTCCATCTTTATCTTTAGCTTTGAATACACCTTCAGAATATTGGTCTT
>ERZ772769.400-NODE-400-length-10568-cov-6.21868_pt1 | contig 10568 bp, 6 predicted proteins | sample MGYA00580987_ERZ772769 | MGnify/ENA primary metagenome ERZ772769 (study PRJEB29015, sample SAMEA2738043) | human oral metagenome | biome: human oral; feature: human-associated habitat; material: saliva | place: China | collected 2234 ...
CCGCTGAACCACAGCTTGGGGCTGAAGGGGCGGTACTTGATCCAGCCGGTTTCGCTGACGTTACCCCACTCGTACTGGGTGGTTGCGCTGACTCGGTACTGGATGTCCGGGTTGTTTGCGCTGGTCAGGCCCAGGTCCTTGAGGGGTGCACCCATGATGAGGGTGTTGGTGTCCATCATGTTGGTGTCCACATCACCCCAGGCGCCGTTGAGCGGGTAGTAGGCGAGCTCAACGAGGTTGCCGTTCTTGTAGCCGTAGAGGCGAACCAGCGGGTAGTCCAGGCCCTTAGCGCGGTCGGTGACCAGCTTGTAGTCGGCGCGGTTGTTGCCGTCGGTGTCGATTTCTACGGTGAAGGTGTTCTCGTAGGAGACAACATCCCAGTTCGCCCAGGTGGAGATACCGAAGCGCAGGGTGCCGTCATCGGCGTTGCCGCCGGCAGCCTTCAGCGCGGGCGCATCCGAGGAAGCACCAACGTACTGCAGGTTAGCCTTAACGTTGCTGTTCAGCGACAGCGAGGTGGGAGCTACACGGTCCACGCTCGCACCGTACTCGAAAGCGCCAAGCAGGGAGCGGTAGCCGCCCTGGTTGACCTCGGTGCCGCGCAGCGAAATCTGGGACTTGGTCCAGCCGGTGTCTGCCTTCTGAGCCTCGTCGCTGGAGGGCTTCTGGGTGAAGGTGACGGTGTCTTCGGCAGCGTGCATGGTGCTCACGGGCTTGGGTGCCACGTGAATGGGCAGGCGCAGTGCCTTGGTGCCGTCTTCAGTGAGGACGAGTCGGCCGGATGCGCTCGCAATGTACTGACGGTACTGTGCGGGAACGGTTTCGTTGCCGGTGTAGTAGTCAGTTGCGTTCTGGGTTGCGTCCATTGCCGCGTCGCGGGTCTTCTCCAGCTTGGACGGGTCGATGCGCACGCTCAGTTCGAACTTCTTAGTCTCACCGGGTGCGAGGGTGACCGAGGAGGGGAAGGAATATTCCACGCCGGGAATATTAGTGCTTTCAGCGTAGGACAGGGCGTAGGTATGCGCCACGGAGTCGGTGTTCTCAACCGTCACCTCGCGGGTGAGGGTCTGAACGCCAGCATCCGGTGCGTACTCGAGTACGCCGAAGCTCAGGGACACGGTACCGCTCTTGTCAGCGTTGTAGACGAGGGACTTCGACTGCACGGCAGCGAGGGTATCGACTCGTCCAGCGCCCACGCGGTCCACCGCGTATGCGGCACCGGATTCGGTGCGCACATCGTGGGTCGCGGTGTTCATGAGGGCGGACTTGACCTGTGCGGGGGTGTAGGTCGGGTGGCTCTGCATGACCAGGGCGGCGGAGCCGGTCACGTAGGGTGCCGCCATGGAGGTGCCGCTGAAGGTCACGGAGTTGTTACCGGTCGCCACCGCCGCGGAGGTGATGTACGAGCCGGGTGCCGCAATGTCGGGCTTGGTGTAGCCGTAGCTGCCGTGGAAGCCGCGGGCACTCATGGGGTTCAGCTGATCCAGCTTGTCGGTGTCCACGCGCAGGGAGGACTTCAGGTCGTTGCCGAGGCGCACGGTCAGGGGCTTACCTGCTGCTTCTGCTGCGGTGATCTGTGCGCGCAGGTCCTTAGCGGCGGATGCTGCCAGGCGGAAACCGGGCAGGGTGTCGTTGCCGGCAATACCCAGACCGGGCTCTTCGTCATGGCCTGCAAGCAGTACGCCCTTGGCGCCTGCTGCCTGCAGGTTGTCGAAGCGCACCTTGGAGCCACATGTGAGGTCACCGTTAGCTTCAGCCCAGTCGATGAGCACCCACTTGCCCTTTACAGCTGCCGCTTCAGTAGCGCTGAGGGCGTTGCAGGCGTAGCGGTTGTTCTCGGAGATTGCGGTGACTTCACCGGTGAATTCCTTGCTACCTGCCTGTGCCCAGGGGTAGGAGACGCTGTAGTCGCCGCGTACCTTGCGGGTGGTGCCGGTGGCGGGGTCGGTCAGCTCTGCCGCATCGACGGCGCGGGTGGAGCCGTAGGCGTTAGCCACGGTGATTGCGCTGGATGCGGTGGCGGGGTGACCGGAGTTGGAGTAGGTGTCGCCGCGCAGGCTGTAGTCGTTGGCGTTACCCGCGGAGATCACGGAGAGCACGCCGGCGCGGGTGAGCGCGTCAACGGCGTAGGCTTCGGGGTCGTCCTGCGGGGAGAATTCGCCACCGAGGGACATGTTGACCACGTTCGCGCGGTCGGAGAAGTCGCCGTCACCGTTGGGGTCAAGGGTGCGGTCGAGCGCCTCGATAACGACGTTGGTGCTGCCGCTGCAACCGAAGACGCGGAAGGCGTAGATTTCAGCGTCGGGGGCAACACCGGGGCCGATCTTCATGGTCTTGAGCTGCTCTGCGGTGAGCTTGCTGTAGTCGCCGGTAAAGGTGCTGCCGTCGGCGTTCACACCGTAGCCTGCCGCGGTGCCCGCCACGTGGGTGCCGTGGCCGCCGGTGGTGCAGTCGAGCGGGTTGCCGTCGGGGGTTGCGGTGTTGCTGCCGTCGTAGGCGTCACCAACGAGGTCGTAGCCGCCAGCAACCTTGGTGCGGTTGATGAGTCCGGAGTCTGCGGAGGGCAGCTCGGTGAGCTTGGATGCCTTCTCGTAGTCTTCGAGCTTGCCGCTACCGCCGAAGTCGGTGTGGGTGTAGTCGATACCGGAGTCGATGACGGCGATCTTCACGCCCTTGCCGGTGTATCCGCCCGCGCCGGCGGGGTTGGTGGTGCCGGTCCAGGTGGCGAGGGAGCCTGCGTCGATGGCGGCGCCCGCGTTCTGACGGTACTTGGGCAGGATGGGCGAGATCTTCTCTACGTCGGGGCGGTTGGCGAGTGCCTTGATGGACTCTGCGTTACCGCGTACTGCCACGCCGCGTACCGCGTTGTGGGTGGTGTAGAGGACCTGCGCGCCGGACTGGCTGCTGACCTGCTGTGCCTGGCTCTGCACCTTGGAGGCGATTGCCTGCACCTGCGAGCTGCGGTTGACGGGTGCCTGCGTGCCAGCGAGTACGCCTGCGGGCTGGGTCTGTTCAAAGGCGCCCTTACCCTTGAAGCGGACGAAGGCGGTGACGGTGCCGCTGGCGTTCTTCATGCTTTCGCTGAGTATCTGCTTGACGGCATCGGGGTCTTCTGCGGCGTGGGCGGTGGCGCCCAGAGCTGCGAGGGGGCTTAGCGCCATGCTGAGGGTGAGTAGCCCGCTGCTGATTCGGCGTCGGTGCGAGTGGCCGCGGGGGTTTGGGGAGGCGGTGTGTTTCACTGTGCTCCTTTGCTTGGCTCCCACAGTGTTGGGGGAGGCTTGTGTTTTTCTTGTGGGTTCCAGCTGAACTTGAACACACTAGATGTGAACTAGGATACACCCCAAAGTGGCTTGTGAAGCGTTTATTACTTCTAAATGCATCAAATTGTGGACATATTCGTCAGCACTGTCTTTCATGTGGTTCATTTGCATCCGATTCTGCGGTGCCCGCTCTGTCGGGGATTCTACTCCCGCGCCTGCGCCGCCGAACTCACATATGGGCGGTGCATCATAAAAGATTCCTCTGAATACCCCAGCTCCCGTAGTGCTGACCCCGGCAGCGTTAACACCTTAAGTGTTAGCGCTTGTCCGGGGGTTTTTCTCAGCTTATATCAGGCGGGTTTCAAGGGAGCGCCCAGCGCACGCTGGTACGGTGGTGCCACTAGGAGTATGTCTGGTAAACAAAGGAGATGACCATGGCAGACCGACCCGCTGTAAAGAATGAAGCCGCAAAGAGGGAAACTGCAAAGAAGGACGAGGCGTACCAGCCCCTCTGGGACACCGACCAGTCCATCCCGGAATACATGGCGCTACTCATGGACCAGCAGTCGTCGACAGAAGACGCTGAGCTATATGAAGAATCCGACGACGAAGAGCTAGAACACCCCGACCCCGATTATGAATACGTCTACCCGGGTGCCCCCAAGCGTTACGACTCCGCGCGGAAGGCCTCAGAAGACGAACCCGAAGACTCTCACGACGCCGAGGACACCGACGACACCGACAATATCGAAGAGCCGGAAGACACCTCAGAAGATACTCACGGATCTCGCAAGGACGAGGAGGCGAACCACCCGGTAGCACTCGCCTCCACTGAACAGGCTCAGGCTATGCAGAATCAGGCAACGCACGCCTACGGCGAGTACGTTCGGCTGGAACAGCTCGGTCTGCAACCGGGCGCTATTCTGCCGGTCATCCCGGAGCCGTTCTTCGGCATCCCCGACTCGGAACTTATCGAAATGCGCCTGCTGGACCGCTCGCTTGAATCCTCCGCGCCCATGCAGGCGTGCGCTACCCACCTGAACCCGGTCAAGATTGAGGAGAACCCCACTTCACGAGCAGCCGAGCTGCAACCGGTGGGCTACGTCCCCATCAATAATCCGTTGGCTGGCTTCAACATTGAAGAGATCGAGAGTCAGCGCACCTTCTGGAAGACCGTGCTTGTTGTCCTACTGATACTGAACCCGTTTGTGCTGGTTCCTTTGGTGAGCATGTTCGATAGTAGCGCCGGCATGTCGATGCTGCTCTTCTTCATCACTATCGGTATGGGCTCATTCTTTGTGGTGCCGATCCTATGGATTGTGGGTATTGTTCAGGCGGTGAAGCATAAGAACCGGCTGAGGGAACTCATCCAGAAAACAAAGACGGTACATGCCGAGTTCTGGTACTACCTGGTGTACAACCGCCTGCCGGACGACTACACGGGCATCAACGGCTACACGAAAGAACAGAAGTAGCCCCCCACACCGTATAACGCCCCTGCCCCTCCACGCACATATGACCGCGTGGAGGGGCAGGGCGTCTTTTTCTTGTCATATTCGGGTTTCTTCGCCTGCTGTCCGGCGAGGGTTAATATTCCATTTACCTTGCCTTGATAGGGTGAAACCATCACGAGCGCTGCGACCTGGCAGAGCGAGGCGGGCACCCGCCGAAAACGGCGAGTTAGCCTGCCGCCGCACCTCAACGATTAGCCGCGCCTCAATGATTAGCTGTATCCACTCATCGATAGATTAGGAAAAGAACGATGTCCCAGAACCCGAACCCTGAACAGTACAACCAGTACTCCCAGCAGGCACCCTCCTACTCGCAGGCGCCGGGTCAGCAGCCCAACGGTTACGTAGTCTCCTCCAAGGACGACCAGAACATGGCGATGCTCGCGCACCTGGCTTCTGCAATTCTGTCTCTGCTGTCCTTCGCATCCGCAAGTATTCTCGCGCCGCTGGTCATGTGGTTCATCTACAAGGACAAGCCCGGTTACTCCTTCACTAAGGAAGCATCCCGCCGCGCGTTCAACTTCAACTTCTCCCTGTGGGTCATCAGCATGGCTTCCTGGCTGCTGATTATTCTGACCTTCGGCATCCTGGGCATCATCCTGTGGGTCGTCCCGATGGTTGTGGCTATCCTGATGGTTATCTTCCACAGCCTGGCTGCTCTGGCCGCAAACCGCGGTGAGCAGTACACCTACCCGATGACCTTCATCGAGATCATCAAGTAGTCTTCATAAGCTCATACCGGTAGCGCCCCCGTCCAAATATCGGATGGGGGCGTTGCCGTGCCCGGTGAGGCTCACCGGCACCGTATCCGGCACGCCTACCGCCCCGTCACACGGGACTTAAAGGGGCGGGCACGGTATCATTAGAAGAGGTGTGCCTACCCGGATCATGAGGCGGTAGGTCGCCGCCGCGCCGTGAAATCCGGTGCGTATCTTCAAGGCTTTCAAGGAGCACAAAATGTCAGCTGTCGTGATTGTGGGCGCCCAGTGGGGCGATGAGGGTAAGGGTAAGGCAACCGACCTGCTCGGCCCCCGCGTAGACTACGTGGTCAAGCCCAACGGCGGTAACAACGCCGGTCACACCGTGGTGGTGAACGGCCAGAAGTTTGAGCTGAAGCTGCTGCCCGCGGGTATTCTGAGCGAGAACGCCGTCCCCGTGATTGGTAACGGCGTGGTTGTTAACCCCGAGGCTCTTTTCGCTGAGATTGACGGCCTTGAGGCCCGCGGCGCTGACACCTCCCGCCTGAAGATTTCCGCTAACGCACACCTGGTCGCACCCTACCACCAGACCATGGACAAGGTGACTGAGCGTTTCCTCGGCAAGCGCGCTATCGGCACCACCGGCCGCGGTATCGGCCCGACCTATATGGATAAGGTTGGCCGCCTCGGCATCCGTGTTCAGGACATCCTGGACGAGTCGATCCTGCGTCAGAAGGTTGAAGGCGCACTGCGCCAGAAGAACGAACTGCTGGTGAAGGTCTACAACCGCCGCCACGTTGAGGTCGACGAGATCGTCGAGTACTTCATGTCTTACGCTGAGCGTCTGAAGCCGATGATTGTGGACACCACCCAGCTGCTGAACAAGGCACTGGACGAGGGTAAGACCCTGCTGATGGAGGGCGGCCAGGCAACCTTCCTGGACGTTGACCACGGCACCTACCCGTTCGTGACCTCCTCCAACCCGACCTCCGGCGGCGCATGCGTCGGTTCGGGTGTGGGCCCGACCCGCATCTCCCGCGTGATCGGTATTCAGAAGGCGTACACCACCCGCGTGGGTGCTGGCCCGTTCCCGACCGAGCTGTTCGATGAGATGGGTGAGTTCCTGCGCACCACCGGCGGTGAGTTCGGTGTGAACACTGGCCGTCCGCGTCGTTGCGGCTGGTACGACGCCGTGCTGGCGCGTCAGGCTGTGCGCATCAACGGCTTCACCGACCTGTTCATCACCAAGCTGGACGTTCTGACCGGCCTGGATAAGATTCCGGTCTGCGTGGCATACGACGTTGACGGTGTGCGCCACGATGAGATGCCGATGACTCAGACTGAGTTCCACCACGCTAAGCCGATTTTCGAGTACTACGACGGCTGGACCGAGAACATTTCGGATGCGAAGAGCCTGGATGAGCTGCCCGAGAACGCCCGTAAGTACGTGCTGAAGCTGGAAGAGATTTCCGGTTGCCGTATCTCCGCGATTGGTGTGGGCCCGGATCGTGACCAGACCATTGTGGTTCGCGACCTCATTAACGAAGACTAAGCTCAATAGCTAAATACGTGAAAGCCCCCGGAGGCTACCTTATAGGTGCCCTCCGGGGGCTTTTTGTATGCCGGGTGCGCGCGGTGCATGTGACCGGGCGGGGCGCGTGCCGTATGCTGGAAAGAGCGCCTCGCACACGTGGCGCCAAAGCGTTCAGAGGAGTACAACGATGACCTACATTACCGGAGCCATCTACCCCAGCGGCGACCGCATCCGCGTAGGCGCACCCGAAGAAGAAACTCTCAACGCCTACCAGCAACCCAACACTGCCGTAGCCCTCGGATACGCCAACACCGGCATCCACGAACTGCACAGGCTACAAGAAACCTTCAACCTGCACGAACTCGCCATCGAAGACGCCGGACGAGGCCACCAGCGCGCCAAACTAGAACGATACGGCGACTCCCTCTTCACCGTCGTCCGCCCCGCCATCTACCTCGACAAAGAAGAAGAAGTGCGCCTGAGCGAACTGCACCTCTTCACCGGCCCCCGCTACACCCTCGCACTCGTCCGCGACGAACAACGCAGCAACCAGCGCATCAACGACCAGTTCAACCTGCTCTACGCCACCCCCGACGCATCCCCCGCCCGACTGCTGCACCGCATCCTCGACAGCACCGTCGACGGGTACGCACCCGTGCTCGACGGCCTCGAAAACGACAGCGACGAAATTGAAGATATCCTCTTCTCCCCCAGCGAGCGGCAAGAGGCCAACTCCCTCGCGCAGCGCATCTACGAACTGCTCAACCAGGTCATCGACTTCCAGCGTGCCTGCCGCCCCCTCGAATCCATGATCGGCCGCATCATCGAAGGCATACGCACCGGCGCGCTCGACCCCTCACCCTACCCGGACGCATCCGACGAAGAAAAGAACGAAGAAGCGGTCGAGCTCGCCCGGCAATTCCGCAACGTGCTCGACCACGTGGTGCACACAAAAGAACGCCTCGAGGACCTTCGCAGCTCCCTAGAAAACGCCCTGCGAGTGCACGACACCCTGCTCGGTCAGCAGCAGAACGACGACACCAAGAAAATCTCCGCCTACGCGGCGCTGCTCATGGTGCCCACCATCGTTGGCTCCGTCTACGGCATGAACTTTGAGGTCATGCCCGAACTCAAATGGGAGTTCGGCTACCCCGCCGCGCTGCTACTCATGGTGGGTTCCTGTCTGCTCCTCTACTGGTTCTTCAAGAAGAACAAATGGCTCTGATATGCGCGTATGCCGCATAAGGCATACACGATATACCTTATGCGGCGCGGTCGTACTGGGCACGCATTGCGCGGCGGCAATCACGACGCTCACGCTTGAACTTCTTACACACAGCCTCCGAATCGGCAAACATGTAGAAGTCCTCCGGCTCAGCCGACAGACCCAAAGTCGACAGCTCAACCAGCGACAGCATCGCGTAGAACATCTCGCGGCGCAGCTCAAAATTGCAGGCACCCGGAGCGGACTCCACCGCAAACACGCCGCCGGTGCACTCCAGCGCGCGCATCGCCCAGTGCTGAGTCCACAGGTCACCATTGACCGGGCTCACGCCCAGGCGAGTCAACGCCAGACCGGTACCCTGCACACGCTCAAAGCGCAGGCACATCTCCAGGTCCTTCTCCAGGGGGAACACGAACAGCAGAGCGTTCTGCGCCGCCGCACGCAGCTCAGCCAGGTTCGCCACGTAACCGGAAGCGCCCTGAGTCAGGTGACGCATCACGCGGCCCATCGTCGAAGACGCCGGCGCGGTGCGGAAGCACGAACCGTCAGCCACCAGCTGCTCCAGAACGCCGCGGAGCTCCTCCACGTTGAAACGCTCCATACGGACGATGGTGCCCGCCTGCATCAGCAGGTTGAACTCTGCATCACGGCACATCTGCTCATCGGCGGTGCAGGAAATCTCTGCGTTTGCGTACTGGCTCTCGTGAGTGGTGTTGTCCATGACCGTTCCTTCCGTAGATGCTGAATCTCAACCTAGCGGCAACACCGCAGGAGACGGCGTGCCCGGTCGGAAGGATCGTCCCTTCCAACACCTACACTCTATGAGCGACCCCTGACACGATAAGCAGTTTTTAATCTACCCCGGGGTAAAACTGGGAAAATTCTGAAAAATCTGAAACCGCCTCCAAAGCCACCCGTGAAACCCCGTGAAATACAGAAAACCGGGTGCCCCCACAGTGGGGAACACCCGGTCACTCATACCGAATAAGGCGGCGCAACTAGCGCTGACGGTACAGCAGCCACAGCATGTACGCGCCGCCCAGTGCGCCCGTCACCAGGCCCACCGGAATCTGGAACGGCGCCAACGCACGAGCCGACACAAAATCAGCCAGCACCAAAATCCCCGAACCCAACAGCGCCGAATGCCACATCGCCGCACCGGGAGTATTCCACAGGCGGCGCGCAATCTGCGGGGCAACCAGAGCCAAGAAACCAATCGGACCCGCAACAGAAATTGCCACAGCCACCAGAAGCACGGCAGCTGCCACCAGCAGGTTCACGGTCCTCTTCACCGGCAGACCCAAACCCGCCGCCAAATCGTCACCGAGCTCCAGTGTGCGCAGTCGGCGAGTCAACAACAGAACCAGCGGAATAGCCACCAGCAGCAGCACTGCCTGAACCGACATCTGGTTCCACGACAGAGCATTCAGCGAACCGTGCTGCCAGGTCTTCGCCGCCTCCGCCTTCTCCAAATCACCGCGCGTAATCAGGTAATCATTCACCGAACTGAGCATTGCACTCACCGCAATACCAATCAGCACCATCTTCTGCCCCATCGTCGCGCCACCGCGCGCACCCGCCAGAAGCATCACCACAGCCGCCGTCGCAAAACCGCCAATAATAGCGCCCATGCCCATACCCACGCCGGTAGAACTCAACGACCCAATCAGCACCACAGACAGGGCGCCGGTCGCCGAACCCACCGTGAAACCGATAATATCCGGCGAACCCAGAGCATTACGCGAAACCGACTGAAAAATAGCGCCCGACAAGCCCAAAGCCGCACCCACCACCACGGCGGCAAGCATACGCGGCAGACGCTGATTCAACACCAGCTGACGCTCAATCTCCGTGCCCTCACCCTGAAAAATCAGGCGAAACACCTGATCAGGGCTCATCTGATAACTACCAAACACCAGGGAGGCGACCGCCGCCACCACAAGCACCGCCACCACCAGCAGGGTACGCGGAATAGGGGTGCGGTAACGCCCCGGGATACGCACAGAACCGGCTACAGAACGAGATACAACGCTCACAATAAAACCTCTCAGAAACCGGGACCTACGAACCAGATGAACCACGCAGAACGGGGCGGTGAGCACGATGCAGACCGTGCTCCGACACGTGAGGCGGACCCGCCTCCTCGTGCGCCTGCGCCTTCTTACCCATGCGGCTCTTCTTCGCGCCGCGCGCGCCGGTACTCAAACGCAGCACCAGAACCATCAGCACCGGGGCACCGATAAAGGCGGTCACAATACCCACCTCAAGCTCACTGGGCATGACCAGAACGCGACCCAAAATATCGGCGGCAAGCACCAACACCGGGCCGTACACCAGCGA
>ERZ772769.405-NODE-405-length-10499-cov-7.80831_pt1 | contig 10499 bp, 12 predicted proteins | sample MGYA00580987_ERZ772769 | MGnify/ENA primary metagenome ERZ772769 (study PRJEB29015, sample SAMEA2738043) | human oral metagenome | biome: human oral; feature: human-associated habitat; material: saliva | place: China | collected 2234 ...
CGGGCGAGATCACGCTGCGCGACCTCGTGCGCGAATCGCTGCGTATGCGCCCCGAATACCTGATCGTTGGCGAGGTGCGCGGCCCGGAAGCCCTCGACCTGCTGGTGGCCCTCAACGCGGGCGTACCGGGCATGGCGACCGTGCATGCGAACTCTGCGCGCGAGGCCCTCGACAAGCTGTCGATCTTGCCGCTCCTGGCTGGTGAGAACGTCACGACGGGATTCGTGACCCCGACCCTGGCCTCGTCCATCGACCTCGTGTGTCACGTTGAGCGGGGAGCGGACGGGCAGCGCCACGTCGCAGAGATCATGGCGGTCCCCGGGCGCGTCGAAGGAAACCGGATCGAGACCGCCACCCTCTTCCGCTTCGATGGGCGCCGATGCCTGCGAGGCGCCGGTGGTCTCGACCTGCACGATCGCTTCGCGGCGGCCGGCTTTGACCTCGCTTCCCTCCTCGACTGGGGGTCGGCGTGATTGCAATCGTGTGCGGGCTCGTGTTTGGGATCGGCCTCGTCCTGGCCCTGTCCCCCTGGTTCACGCCGCCTCCGACCTGGCGCCCCTGGGGGCCTTGGAAGCGCCTGCGCGAGGATGTGGCGCGTGCGCGCGTCCCCGGCCTGACGGCGGTGCGCCTCGTTGCGCTGAGCCTCGCCCTCGGAACCGTTATCGCCCTCGTGGTCCTGACCGTCACGGGAGCCTGGCCCGTCGCGCTCATCGTGTCCGTCGGCGTCTCCTTCCTGCCCTACGCGTGGGTCGTCTCCCGACTGGGCGCGCATGCGAAGATGGTGCGCGCGGCCTGGCCCGAGGTTATCGACGCCATGGTGTCCGGCGTGCGCGCGGGTACAGCGCTGCCCCAGGTGCTGTGCGACCTCGCCGAGGAGGGCCCCATCCCCGTGCGCTTCGCCTTCGAGGCGTTTTCGCGTGACTACAGCGCCAACGGCCGCTTCGAGCTTGCGCTGGACAAGATGAAAGAGACGGTCTCCGACCCCGTCGCCGACCGCATCGTCGAGGCCCTACGCATCGCCCGATCTGTCGGTGGGGCCGATCTGACCCGCCTGCTCCAGGACCTCGCCTCGCTCCTGCGTGAGGACGCGCGCGTGCGCGGCGAACTCGAGGCCCGCCAATCGTGGGGGGGGGGGGGGCGGCCCGCCTCGGCCTCGCTGCCCCCTGGGTCGTCCTGCTCCTCCTGTCGGGAGGAGGGGCCAGCGCACACGTGTGGAACTCGCCCGGCGGTATCGCCGTCCTGTGCTCCGGGGCCGGCATCTGCGTCATCGCCTACCTGATGATGAAGGCCATGGGTCGCCTCAGCACCGACCCCAGAAACCTCGGCGGTGCCCGATGACTCCGTGGATCCTGCACGCACTCGACCTCGCCGTTGCCCTCGTAGCCGGCGCCGGCCTCGTCCTCATCCTGTCCGCAGCCCTTGCGCGACGCCCCTCCTTCGTCGACCGCGTCGCCCAGGGGCGCGTGCAGGAGCACGGCCCCTCCGCGCTATCCACCTGGGTACGACGCGTGAGTGCATCCGCCCTCGATTCGCTTGGATCCACCAGTGAATCCGTGGCCCGCAGGCTCTCCCTGGCCGGCATGAACCCGGACGTGTCCGTATTCCGGCTGCGCCAGGCGGTCGCGGGGGTGGCGGGCCTGATCGTCGCGTGCGCCCTCGTCGCCGCGCGCCACACCTCCTCCCTGCGCGCATCCCTGATTCCCCTGTGTGCGTGCGCGCTCGTCGGCACGCTCCTCGGGGTTGCGGGCATGGACCGCTTCCTGACCGTGCGCGCCCACGCGCGCCAGCGTGCGATCGACGCCGCAGTCCCCGACTGTTCGGAACTCCTCGCGCTCGCGGTGGCCGCCGGCGAGTCGATTCCCGCGGCCATCGAGCGCATCGCCGCCTGCGCGGGAGGCCCCCTTGGGGTGGAGCTGTCCCTCACCGCCGGGCACATCCGCAACGGCACGCCCTCCGTGCGCGCCCTGGCCGACCTGGTCGAACGCACCGAATCGCCCGCCCTGACGCGCTTGAGCCGCACGCTCACCACCGCGATCGAACGCGGTTCACCCCTGGCCTCGGTCCTGCATGATCAGGCTCGTGACCAGCGCGAACGGTCCCTCGCTGCCCTCATGGAGGAGGGCGGGCGCCGAGAGATCGCGATGCTCCTGCCCGTCGTCTTCCTCATCCTGCCCGTCATCGTCATGTTCGCCCTCTATCCGGGACTCATCGCCCTGGATTTCACCCCGTGAAGGAAGGAAACCCTCATGAAAACACCGAAGTTCAGGAAGACTCCCCTCGGGGAGCGCGGCGACGTGCCAGGGTGGGTCCTCATCACCCTCATGACGGCCGCGCTGGTCGTCCTCATCTGGGGCGTCGCCTCGGAGCGACTCGTGGAGATATTTAACCGTGCGATGGACTCGATCGCGGGCATCTGAGGACGGATCCGAGGTCGTCTCCACGGTCCTCGTCCAGGGCCTCGTCGTCCTCGTCATCCTCCTGCTCGCCCAGCTCGCCTTCGCCTCGCACGTGCGCACGATGAGCGTGAGCGCGGCGTCCGAGGGCGCGCGCCGCGGCGGCCTGCTCGGCGGGGACGAGGACGAGGCCCGGGCGCGCACCGGCGAACTCCTCGATTCGCTCGTGGGGAGCGCGAAAGACCGCGAGATCGCCGTGGATCGCGAGAGCGACGCGGGAGTCGATATCCTCACCGTCACCGTGCGTACGCGCCTGCCCCTCGTGGGAGGGCTCGGGCCGAGGTGGCTGACCGTGCGCGGGCGCGCCCTGGTGGAGGGGCCGTGAGCGAACGAGGAGACGCCAGCGTCGAATTCATCGGGATCCTCGTCGTCATCGTGATCCCGGTTCTCTACATTGTGCTCGCGATCGGCCAGGTGAGCGCGGGTGCGATGGCGGTGGACGCGGGGGCTCGTGAGGCCGCACGCATCCTCGCCGAGGATCCGGATCGAACGGCTGACGCGGCCCATGCCGTGACCCTCATCGTTGAGGATTTCGGTGTGAACGCACAGCCCGAGGTGGCCGCGACGTGCGATAACTGCCAGGCGGGGGAGGGGAGCGTCGACGTGCGCGTCTCCGTGCAGGTCCCGCTGCCCTTCATGCCCGCGTGGCTCGGCGGCGTCGGTGTCGGCGTCTCCTCGAGCGCCCGCGCACCCGTGAGGGAGGTGGTCGCGCGTGAATGAGAACGATGAGGGGCGCGTCGGAATCCTCATGTGCGCGGGCTGCGCCTTCGTGTGCCTGCTGCTGTTTGTCTCGATCGCGCTCACCGAGGTCGCGATGCAGGACCGCCGCCTCGTGTCGTGCGCCGACGCCCTGGCCAGCGCCGGGGTGTCGGGAGCGTCCTCGTCCACGGTCTTCGCGGGAGGAAAGCTCGGGATCGACGAGGAGACGGCGAGCTCTCGCGTCGACCGGGCTCTGTCGGGTCTGTCGGAGTCCACGTGCCGTGTCGGGGACGGGGTGAGCGTCTCCTGGGTCAGCGTGAGCGGTCGGGACGTGGAGGTTGGCGTGAGGGCGCACCCGCGGGTCTCCCTGCTGCCCCCTCCTCTGCGCGGTGTGATGGTTCCTGAGCTGTCGAGGACCTCGAGCGCACGCCTGCGTGGGGTGTAGTGGCAGCCCGAAAGTGACATCCGAGACGGTCACATTGTGGGACGGTGAGGGAAGGTTGGGTAAACGAAACGTAAACTTTAGGCCATGAGCAGCTTTGATACATCTCGTCTTTCCCCCGCGCTGGCTTCCGTTTTTGAATCCGTCCAGCGTCGAGACCCCGCCCAGGCCGAGTTCCATCAGGCCGTCTACGAGGTCCTCCTGACGATCGCCCCGCTGGCTGAGCGTCACCCCGAATACTCCGACCTGTCGATCATCGACCGCATCGTCGAGCCCGAGCGCCAGATCCAGTTCCGCGTTCCGTGGGCCGACGACAAGGGTAACGTCCACGTGAACCGCGGCTTCCGCGTTGAGTACAACTCCGCACTCGGCCCCTACAAGGGTGGCCTGCGCTTCCACCCCTCCGTGAACCTGTCGATCATCAAGTTCCTCGGCTTCGAGCAGATCTTCAAGAACGCCCTCACCGGCCTGCCCATGGGCGGCGGCAAGGGTGGCGCGGACTTCGACCCCAAGGGCAAGTCCGACGCCGAGGTCATGCGTTTTTGCCAGTCCTTCATGACTGAGCTCTCCCGCCACATCGGCCCCGACACCGACGTGCCCGCCGGCGACATCGGCGTGGGCGGCCGCGAGATCGGCTACATGTTCGGCCAGTACAAGCGCCTCAAGAACCGCTTCGACGCGGGCGTCCTGACCGGCAAGGGCCTGTCCTGGGGCGGCTCCTACGTGCGCACCGAGGCCACCGGCTACGGCCTCGTCTACTTCGCCGCCGAGATGCTCGCCGCGAAGGGCACCAGCTTCGACGGCAAGCGCGTCGTGGTCTCCGGCTCGGGTAACGTCGCGATCTACGCGACCGAGAAGGCCCAGCAGCTGGGCGCGACCGTCGTGGCCGTGTCCGACTCCTCCGGCTACGTCGTGGACGAGGCCGGCATCGACGTCGCGCTGCTCAAGGACGTCAAGGAGGTGCGTCGTGGACGCGTCTCCGACTACGCGGCCGAGCGCCCCGGCGCCGTCTTCGTGCCCGGCGGCTCCATCTGGGACGTCCCCTGTGATGTCGCGCTTCCGTGTGCGACCCAGAATGAGCTGCCCCTGTCCGGCGTCGAGACCCTCATCAAGAACGGCGTCCAGCTGGTCGCCGAGGGCGCCAACATGCCCACGACCCCCGAGGCGATCGAGGCCCTGCAGGCCGCAGGCGTCGCCTACGCCCCCGGCAAGGCCTCCAACGCGGGTGGCGTGGCCACCTCCGGCCTGGAGATGCAGCAGAACTCCGGCCGCACCCAGTGGGCTTTCGAGGAGACCGACGCGAAGCTTCACCAGATCATGGTCGACATCCACGCGACCACCGTCGCCACCGCCGAGGAATACGGCGTCGCGGGCGACTACGTGGCGGGCGCGAACCTGGCGGGCTTCCGCAAGGTGGCTGACGCGATGATCGCGATGGGTCTCATCTGATCCTCTCGTTTTTCGGTGCCCCGACGTCCTGTGTGGCGTCGGGGCACCGTCGTATCTGAGGTCGGCGGGGGAGTAAACCCCGCCACCGTCGCCCCTTAGCGTTCCTGGTTGGGCACTCGATCCGCTACCCTGGGTGCGTGGCCATTGAATTTTCTGAAGAGATCCCGTCCCTGCGCACCACGATGGAGAACATCGTCGCGGTCGTGCAGCCGGACAAGCTGCGCGAGCAGATCGCCGAGCTGAACGAGAAGGCGGCCGCGCCCGACCTGTGGGACGACCCGAGCGCCGCCCAGGCCGTTACGAGCGCACTCAGCCACCGCCAGAGCGAGCTGGACCGCATCACGCAGATGAGCGAGCGCATCGACGACCTGGAGGCCATGGTGGACATGGCCGCCGAGGACCCCGACGAGGGCGCCGACATCCTCGCCGAGGCCGAAGCAGACCTGGAGAAGCTCCGCAAGGACCTGAGTGACCTGGAGATCCGCACCCTCCTGGACGGCGAGTACGACGAGCGCAACGCCGTCATCACGATCCGAAGCGGCGCGGGCGGCGTGGACGCCGCTGACTTCGCCGAGATCCTCCTGCGCATGTACCTGCGCTGGGCGGAGCGTCACGGCTACCCGACGAAGGTCATGGACACCTCCTACGCGGAAGAAGCCGGCCTGAAGTCGGCGACCTTCGAGGTTCAGGCGCCCTACGCATACGGCACCCTCTCTGTCGAGGCAGGCACCCATCGCCTCGTGCGTATCAGCCCCTTCGATAACCAGGGCCGTCGCCAGACGTCCTTCGCGGCCGTCGAGGTTATCCCGCTCATTGAGACCACGGACCACATCGAGATCCCCGAGTCTGAGCTCAAGGTGGACGTGTTCCGTTCCTCGGGCCCCGGCGGCCAGTCCGTCAACACGACCGACTCGGCCGTGCGTATGACCCACATCCCCACGGGCATCGTTGTGTCCATGCAGGATGAGAAGTCGCAGATCCAGAACCGTGCGGCCGCCCTGCGAGTCCTGCAGTCTCGCCTCCTCGTGCTGCGCCACGAGGAAGAGCAGGCGAAGAAGAAGGAACTCGCCGGCGACGTCAAGGCCTCGTGGGGCGACCAGATGCGCTCCTACGTCCTCCAGCCGTATCAGATGGTCAAGGACCTGCGTACCGAGTACGAGTCCGGCAACCCCCAGTCCGTCTTCGATGGCGACATCGACGGCTTCATCAACGCCGGCATCCGCTGGCGCAAGAACGAGCAGAAGGCCGCTCAGGACTGAGCCTCGCCTCAACGCGTTACCCGGCCCTGGCCTCGTCGATTCATGAACGAGGCCGGGGCCGCGCGCATGTCCAAGCCCGCCCGGGTGGAGGGCTGATCGCCACACCGGCGGTTTTCCGCGTGTCGTAGCCGGGTCGTGACCCGATCGTTACCTAATCTGACAGGGACTATTGACCCCGATCGGACGGTCCCATGATTCGTTTTGAAGATGTCACCATGGTGTACACGCCAGGTGCCCAGCCCGCGCTGGACCACGTCTCGCTGGAGGTGGAACGCGAAGAATTCGTGTTCCTCGTCGGCAAGTCAGGTTCCGGCAAGTCCACGTTCCTGCAGCTCGTCATGCGCGAAATGAAGGCAACCAGCGGCAAGGTGTGGGTGCTCGGCAAGGACGTGTCCAAGCTGTCCACGTGGGCGGTTCCGAAGCTGCGTCGCCAGATCGGCACGGTCTTCCAGGACTTCCGATTGCTGCCGTCCAAGACCGTGTACGAGAACGTCGCCCTGGCCATGCAGGTCATCGGCAAGCCTCGCCACGCGATCGAGACGGCTGTCCCGGACGCCCTCGAGCTGGTAGGCCTGTCCGGCAAGGAATCGCGTCTGCCGCACGAGCTGTCCGGCGGCGAGGAGCAGCGCGTGGCGATCGCGCGTGCCATGGTGAACCGTCCCGAGCTGCTGCTCGCGGACGAGCCCACCGGCAACCTTGACCCGGAGACGTCGCTGGGCATCATGCGTCTCCTTGACCGAATCAACCGCACGGGCACGACCGTCGTCATGGCTACCCACGACGCGGACATCGTGAACCAGATGCGTAAGCGCGTCATCGAGCTCGCCAGCGGCGACGTCGTGCGCGACCAGAACCGCGGCGTCTACGGCGCTGGGAGGTAAGACCAGTGAAGCTTCGTTTTATTCTGTCCGAGGTCGGCAAGGGCCTGTCGCGTAACCGCGCGATGAGCGTCGCCGTCATCCTCGTGACCTTCGTGTCCCTCCTCTTCGTGGGCATCGCGGGCCTGACCCAGATGCAGGTGTCCAAGATGAAGTCGGAGTGGTACGACAAGATCGAGGTCACGATCTACATGTGCGCGATCAACGACGCGGCCGCGAACTGTAACGCGACTGAGGCGAGCGACGCGCAGATCGACGCGGTGCGCCAGAAGCTGGCCTCCGCCGAGATGACCCCGTACGTGGCTCACGTGTACGAGGAGACGAAGGAAGAGGCGTACGAGAACTTCAAGCGTCTCAACGGCAACAACGCCCTGACCCAGTGGACCACGCCGGACATGCTCCAGTTCGCGTTCCGCATCAAGCTGGTCAACCCCGAGCAGTACTCGGTGGTCAAGGAGGAATTCTCCGGGACCGCCGGCGTGTCCGAGGTGCGCGACCAGCGTGAGGTCGTCGAGCCCCTGTTCCGCGTGCTGGGCGCCGCCCGCACGGCCGCCCTGGGCCTCGGCGCGATCATGGTCGTCGCCGCGATCCTGCTGATCTCGACGACGATCCGACTGAGCGCCATGAGCCGTGAGCAGGAAACCCAGATCATGCGTTACGTGGGCGCCTCGAACCTGTTCATTCAGGCCCCCTTCATGATCGAGGGCGCGCTGGCCGCGCTGGTGGGCGCCGCCTTCGCGATCGGCACCCTGTTCGCGGGTGTGCATTTCATAGTCCAGGGGTGGATGGCCCCGGCATTTAAGTGGACGAACTTTATCGGCATGGGCGAGGTCGCGATCATGACGCCGATCCTCGTCCTGGCGGCGGTGGCGCTGGCGGTTATCGCTTCGGCGTTCTCGCTCGCGAAGTACACGAAGGCGTGAGTCTCATGTCCCGTTCTGCGAATCGTCCCGGTCGTCGCGCACTGCGCGCCGGCGCGCTGGCCCTCGCGATCGCCTCGTTTGCGGCGATGAGCCAGGCACTGCCCGCGCGCGCGGACGAGGATCGCGATGCCGCCGCGAATGCGGCCGCCGAGGCCGAGGCGACGGTGAACGCCCTGCAGTCGCAGCTGGAGGGCATCGACGCGTCGCTCGCCCAGGTGTTCATTGACCTGCAGTCGCTGAACGGGCGGATCCCGGCGGCCCAGGCTGCCTACGACGCCGCGACCGCGACCTACGACCAGAAGTCCCGTGAGCACGCGACGATCATGGGCGAGCTGAGCGCCGCTCAGGGCGAGCAGAGCCGCATCGGTCAGTCGCTGAACGAGGCGACCACTCAGGCCGACGACGCGCAGCGCGCGATTGCCGACCTCGTGCGTCGCAAGTACCGCGAGGGCAACGTCGATCCGGTCGCCGTCGCCCTGACGGCGGGTGGCACGGAATCGATCACCGACCGCGCGGCGGCGGCCGACATGGCGCTGCGCACGGAAAGCCAGACGATGACGGCCGCGCTGGACGTGTCCTCGTCCCAGCGCACTCAGGCAACGCGCCAGGATGCCATCACGGAACGTATCGCCGACCTCGAGACGAAGGCCGCGAAGGCCGAGGCCGATGCGAAGGAAGCGAAGAACGAAGCCGACTCCAAGCTCACCGAGCTGAACAAGCTCAAGGATGAGGCGCAGGCCAAGCAGGCCGAGTGGGACGCCCAGAAGGGCCAGGTCGAGGCCTCGCTGAGCCAGGCCGAAGCCGACTACCAGGCGCGCAGCGCCGAGCTGGCGGCGATCGACGCGGCCAACCGCGCGTCGGGCACCTCCTATGTGTCGGCCTCGGGCTTCCGTAACCCCCTCGACATTCCGATCGTGGTCACCTCCCCGTTCGGTATGCGCTACCACCCGGTGCTGGGCGTCATGAAGGGCCACTCGGGCACCGACATGGCCGCCGATTGTGGCACGATCATCCGCGCCGTGGCCTCGGGCTACGTGAACGCCGTGTCTTCGGATGTGTCGGCCGGTAACTACGTGGACATCAACCACGGCCTCGTCGGCGGTAACTCCGTCATCACCGAATACCTGCACATGCAGGCCCAGTACGTATCCCCGGGCCAGTACGTGAACGCGGGCGACGCGCTGGGCGAGGTCGGCTCGACCGGCTACGCGACCGGCTGCCACCTGCATTTTGGTGTTCTTCAGAACGGAAGTTATGTTGAGCCGATGGATTATTTGTAATCCGCGTTAGGATGGACCCTCGTAGCGATTTCGCTGCGGGGGTCTTTCCGCATGAGCGCGGAAAACGAGTCTGAAAGGAGGCAGCATGCCCAAGGAATGGAAGAAGCCCAAGCCCACGGAGGGGCAGCGCGCCAAGGCTGCCTCCGACGCGAAGAAGACGATCGCCCGTAACAAGAAGGCGCGCCACGACTACACGATCGAGGACACGTGGGAGGCCGGCCTGGCCCTCATGGGCACCGAGGTGAAGGCGCTGCGCATGGGCCGCGCGTCCCTCGTGGACGCCTGGGTCGAGATCAACGGGGGCGAGGCGTGGCTGTACGGCGCCAACATCCCCCTGTACTCGCAGGGCTCGTGGACGAACCACGCGCCCACGCGCAAGCGCAAGCTGCTGCTGCACCGCGCGGAAATCGACCGCATGCAGGACCGCGTGGCCGCGAAGGGCTACACGATCGTGCCCCTGGAGCTGTACTTCATCGGGGGCCGCGTCAAGGTCGAAATCGCCCTGGCGAAGGGCAAGCAGGAATGGGATAAGCGTCAGGCCCTGCGCGAGAAGCAGGATCAGCGCGAGGCCGAGCGCGCGATGCGCCGCTACGTGAAGCAGGCCCGCCGATAGGGGAAAGAAGGCGATTACGTGCGAGGTTCCGTCAGGATTTTTCGTCGTGATCTTCTGAGGCTGGTGCGTGTTCCGGCCGCGTGGATTGTCATCATCGGTATGGCGTTCGTGCCCGCTCTCTATGCGTGGTTCAACATCGTTGGCTTTTGGGATCCGTATTCGCAGACCTCCCACATCCGCGTCGCCGTCGCGAACGAGGACGAGGGTGCGACCAAGGATCAGCTCGGCACAGTGAACGTCGGGGCGATGCTCGAGACTCAGCTGAAGGGCAACAATCAGCTGGGCTGGCACTTCGTGAGCGCCGACGAGGCGCGCGCCGAGGTGGAACGCGGCGACTCCTACGCGGCATTCATCATCCCGGCGTCGTTTTCGTGCGACCTGACGGGCATCGTTGACGGCACGTATGTCAAGCCGAATATCCAGTATTACGTCAACGAGAAGAACAACGCGGTGGCACCCAAGATCACGGGTGCGGGCGCGACGGCTCTCGACCGCCAGATCAA
>ERZ772769.407-NODE-407-length-10491-cov-4.2178_pt1 | contig 10491 bp, 10 predicted proteins | sample MGYA00580987_ERZ772769 | MGnify/ENA primary metagenome ERZ772769 (study PRJEB29015, sample SAMEA2738043) | human oral metagenome | biome: human oral; feature: human-associated habitat; material: saliva | place: China | collected 2234 ...
GGAGAGTCCGAGATGCCCCCGGTCCCCTGGGACCGGCGCCCCTTGGCACAGGTCCAGCGCAAGCTCCGCCAGGCGACCAACCACGAGAGCATCGCTCGGCGCGCACGCAGCCTCTCCAGTCGTGTCAGACGCCGGGGCGCCGACCTGGACTACTTCGCAGCCGAGCCCCTGGGCAGACGCGAAGGCGCCGTCATCGTCTGGGCGGGCATGCGCGGCGCCATCACCCTGGCAGCCGCCCAGACCCTGCCAGTCACAACGCCGCACTACTCCTTCCTCCTCCTGGTGGCCATGCTCGTGGCCGCCGGCTCACTGACGATCCAAGGCCTCACGCTGCCCGCACTGGTCCGCCTCGTCAGGCCCGCCATGGCCGGACCCGCCGACGAGGAGGAGAAGGCCGCGGTCATCTCGCTGCTGGTCAACGCCGCCCGCGACGTTGCCTCTATCGACACTCACGGCGCCTCCCAACAGGCCGCCCCCACAGGGCTCACCGGCGCCGCAGACCCCGACGCCTCGGACACACATACGACGACGAGCGCTCCCGGCCTGGACAAGGTCTCACAAACCGCCCCCGACCCAGAGAACAACGAGAGCCTCGACCCCACCACTGAGCAGCACGGCCTCGTACGCAGGCAGGGCAAAGACGTCATCGTCTCGCCGGCAGCCGTTGCCAAGGCCTGGGCCGACCCCACCTGGCGCCACGACGAGCTCGCCCCCATGCGAGAACGCGCCCTGGACATGATCCGAGCCCAGCGCGAGGCCCTTCTCGATGCCGGCGACGAGGGCCTCTACTCGGCCGACTCCCTGGAGCACGCCCTGAACCGCCTCGACTACCAGGAGATCATGCTCACCAGCGATCCGCACTGACAACACCGCCAGCAGGACACTGCGACCGCCACCCTCGGCGCCGCAGTACCACCGGATGGGCGGCCCAACCGCTGGAGCGGACCGAGCCGTAGACTCCAGGCGTGAACGCGAACCTGCCCCTGAGACCGGACCTGGAGGGTGAGGCCCCCTACGGGGCCCCCGAGATCGACGTCCCCGTGAGACTGAACGTCAACGAGAATCCCTACCCGCCCTCGGCCGCGGTCATCGAGTCGATCGCCACCGCCGTGGCTCAGGCTGCCCAGGGGCTCAACCGCTATCCGGAGCGGGACTTCCCCCGGCTGCGGGCCGCGCTCGCGGACTATCTCGAGGCCGAGTCCGGCGCGCACCTGACGCCTGAGCAGATCTGGGCGGCCAACGGCTCCAACGAAGTCATGCTCCACGTGCTCCAGGCCTTCGGCGGCCCCGGGCGCACCTGCCTGAGCTTCACCCCCACCTACTCGATGTACCCCGAGTACGCCCGCGACACACTGACCGACTACGCCACCCGACCGCGCCGCAAGGACTTCACCCTCGATACGGACGCCGCGGTGGCCGCGATCAAGAAGCTGCGGCCGGCCGTCGTCATCCTGGCCAGCCCCAACAATCCGACCGGAACCGCCCTGCCGCTGGAGGACATCAGACGGATCCTTGAGGTCGCCCGCGGCCACGGCCCCATGCTCGGAGCCGAGATCGGCTCGCCCGCCCGGGCCAGCGACTGCGTCGTCGTCATCGATGAGGCCTACGCCGAGTTCCGCCGCCCGGGCGTGCCCAGCGCCCTGGAGCTGGTGGGGCCGGACAACCCGCACCTGGCCGTCACCCGCACCATGTCCAAGGCCTTCGGAGCGGCCGGCCTGCGCCTGGGCTACCTGGCCGCCGACCGCGCGCTGGTAGACGCCCTGCGCGTGGTGCGCCTGCCCTACCACCTCTCCGCCGTCACTCAGGCCGCCGCCCTGGCCGCCCTGTCCCACCGCGATGAGCTCATGGCTCAGGTGGCCTCCCTGCGCGATGAGCGCGATGCCTTCGTGGACTGGCTGCGCACCCAGGGCCTGAGCGCGCACGAATCGGACGCCAACTTCGTCCTGTTCGGACCCTTCCCCGACCGGAAGGCCGTCTGGCAGGCCCTGCTCGACGCCGGGGTCCTCATCCGTGTCGTCGGCCCCGAGGGCTTCCTGCGGGCCAGCATCGGAACGCCGGAGGAGATGGCACGCCTGCGCGCCGCCCTGACCTCAGCCATCGGCAGGTGAGAGGGATGCCGGCAGCGATCGGCGCCTGGGACCGGTAGGGTTGCTATCGATTGAGATACCTATCAACCACTGTGCAGAAGAAGCACGACACCCGATGCTGAGGAAGCACCTATGAGCCGTACCGCGCGCATTGAGCGAGCCACGAGCGAGTCAAGCGTCGTCGTCGAGATCAACCTCGATGGCACGGGCCAGACCGACATCTCCACCACCGTTCCCTTCTACGACCACATGCTCACCGCGCTGGGGCGCCACTCACTCATCGATCTGACGGTGCGCGCCACCGGTGACACCGAGATCGACGTGCACCACACCGTGGAGGACACCGCCATCTGCATCGGTGAGGCCCTGCGCGTGGCGCTGGGGGACAAGCGCGGCATCCGCCGCTTCGGCGAGGCCAGCGTTCCCCTGGACGAGGCCCTGGCGCATGCCGTCGTCGACATCTCCGGACGCCCCTACCTGGTGCACGAAGGGGAGTCCGAGGCCTTCGTCCACCACCTCATCGGGGGTCACTTCACCGGTTCCATGGTGCGCCACGTGCTGGAGGCCATCGCCTACCATGCCGGCATCTGCCTGCACGTGCGGGTCCTGGCCGGTCGCGATCCCCACCACATCGCCGAGGCCGAGTTCAAGGCCCTGGCCCGCGCCCTGCGCGCAGCCGTGGAGGACGACCCCCGCGTTGAGACCATCCCATCGACGAAGGGAAGCCTGTGATGGACCAGACCCCCCGACCCGACGAGAGCCGCGACGACCACCAGGACCACCAGCGCGACCTGGACGCCGAGTTCGCCGCTCTCATGGGCGACGTGGACATCCCCGACGACCTCTCAGCCGAGGACCTGGGGGCTGTGCAGGAGGCCGGCAGCGAACCGGGCCGGCAGACCCCGGTGGAGGACGGCTCCGTATCGGCCGGCTCCGCGGGGGAGAGCGGACCGGCAGACATCAGGCCCGACGACGTCCCCCACAACACCTACCGTCCCCTGAACGGGGGAGACGAGACAACGGAGGACTCCGACCGCTCCCGGCTCACCGATGCCCAGGAGGCGCAGATCGCCGCCGCGGCCGAATCCCTGAACTCCTACGTGCCCGATCAGTCCGAGGACCAGGCTCCCCGGGCGGTCAAGGTCGCCGTCGTCATGACTCCGCTGAACCGGGCCGACGGCCTGGCCGGAATGTGCTCCCTGCTGGACCTCGACTGCACCGTGGTGCCCTCCTCCAGCGGGGCCTTCGCGGTCAAGCAGTTCGTCTCCGCCCACTCGGACTGGGACGTGGCCGAGCTGCTCGGCGGTTCCGACTCCGAGCCGGCCGAGGCCGCGGAGCTGGCCGCCCAGCTCTCCCGCCTGTCCCGGGCCGGCGCCGTCCTCATGACCGCTGACCTGGCCACCGACGTCGGTATCGAGTCCGGCCTGTCCGGGACGATCACCGCCCGCCACTTCACCAACGGCCAGCCCGGCGAGGAGGCCTCGGCGGGGCTCCTGCTGGCCTCCATGGACCAGGTCGTCGAGGACGTCCTCCTGGGAGTCATCGACGCCGACGACGTCCCCGGAGCGGTGAAGTCCTCCGAGATCCAGGCGCCCCGGGCGATGCGCTGGTTCGGACGCGGCCTGCGCCGTCCCCCGCAGTGACCACGCCGACACGCGCCGCCCGCCGCCGACCAGGGGCGGGCGGCTCCTAGCCGGCGTAGGAGCTCGTCCGCTGCCCGTCCTTGTCGGAGGCGATGCAGGAGAAGCCCCGCTTCCCGGCGTTCCAACCGGCCTCCCCCGGTCCCAGGACCGATGTGCTCGGATCGGCGGCCCCGTACTGCTGGGCGGCCTGCGCGGTACAGGTGGCCTGCACGTTGGGATCGGCCGCCAGGTCGTCATCACTGGAACCCGAGGTGCTTTCCGCCAGGGTCCCCACCTGGTAGACCTCCCAGGAGTGGGGCTCGTTGCAGCTGACCTTTCTGGCCGTGGTCTGGCCCGAGATCGAGGTGGTGCCCGCCAGGCAGGTACCCACCGGATGCGGTGGGGTCGAGGCGTTGTCCTGACCCGACGATGAGGGCTGGGACACGGCTCTTGACGGGCCAGTGGCACTGGCCGCAGGAGCCAGACGGGCACCCGCCACCCATCCTGCGCCCAGACCGACGACCAGGCCGGCAACCGCGCCGACCGCTGCGGAGCGCAGCGTGATCCGCCGACGTTCTCGGCCGGACAGTCGCAGCGACTGACTCCGCTGTGCTGACACGGGCGCGTTCAGCAGCGCCTTGTCGGAGTGCTCCAACCCGCCTGAGACGATGGAGGGCGCCGAGGCGGCGGACCCCGAGGAGCCGGTCGGGCGGACCGGGAAGACGGAGTCCGATGCCGCCCACTGCGATGCACTGCTGGGAGCGTAAGAGCTGGGTGAGCCCGCCTCTTCACTGCGCGGAGGCGGTGCCAGCCCGGCCTCAACCAGTCGCAACGAGGTCACCGGCCCGCGGACGGCCAGGTTTCCCGTCCCCAGAGCCTCACGGATCTGCCCCAGGGCCTCCGTGAGCTCCGTACCGTTGCGGTAGCGGTGCGTGGGATCCGGAGCCATCGCCTTGCTCAGGATCGGCAGCAGGAGCTCGGGGACGTTCGGGTCGGTGAGGTTGAGGGGGTCGTCGAGGGAACGGACGATCTCCGGCAGGCTGCGCTGCACGCCGTCGGGACCGCGCCGGGGGCCTCGGCCCGTCAGCAGGGCGAAGAGCACCGCACCCATGGACCACACGTCCCCCTCGGGGCCGGGGCTGGCCAGCATGAAGGCCTCCGGCGCGGCGAAGTCGGGGGTGAGGCACTCCAGGGTCACGGTGGGGTCCTGACCCTCGCGCTGGACAGCGGCGATACCGAAGTCCGACAGCCGGGGAGAGCCGTAGGAGTCCAGAAGGATGTTGGCGGGCTTGACGTCCCGGTGCATGACGCCGGCCGCATGGGCGGCCCCCAGGGCCGAGGCAGCGGCCTCCACGAGGGCCACGGCGTCGGAGGCGGGGGTCGGCCCGCGCGAGACGAGGTCATAGAGGCTGCCGCCCGCGCACAGCTCCATGACCAGGTAGGGGCGCAGATCGGGCAGCTTGCCGGTGTCGACCAGCGAGACCACGTGAGGATGCCCCGAGATTCTCGAGGCCGCCTGCACCTCACGCATGAACCGCCGCTCATTGCGAGGATCATCCAAGGGGCGGGAGTCCACCTTGACGGCGACCGGACGCTCCAGGGAGTCCTGAACCCCGGCATAGACCGTGGCGAAGCCACCGCGCCCCAGCACTGAGTTGATCCGCACTCCGGGAATGGAGAACGGCGCAGCGCTGCGCGATCCGCTGGAGCCGCCCGAACCTGTCCCGGCCGCGGCGGGGGAGTGGGGCGAGGACGCCTGCGAATGCGGTGGGGACGGGGGTGCCGGCCAAGGCGGCGCAGAGGCCTGGCCGGAGGGGAACTGCATGCTCACGGATGAATACTCGCCCATCTTGGGTGATTCGTGAAAGGAAGCCGACGACCCGGATTCGGGATCGCACATTTGCCCCGGCCTTCTCACTGTCCCCGCGCGAGGCCACGATCAGGGCGACGTGCCCGGAACCGCTGCTCCAAGGTTGTTGCCGCGGCGCTGCCGGTGCTGGTTCTGCGCACGTCACAGGGCGTTTCAGAGTGTGGAGGATACTCAGAACGATCTACCGGGACGGTAGGGTGTGTCACATGCAAGCGCCGCGCGTCACCCTCCTGTCCTACGGATCCGGCAATGTCCGCTCAGCGATGCGTGCTCTGGAACGCGTCGGAGCGCAGGTGACCTTCTCCTGCGAACCGGACGATGTCACCGAGGCCGATGGGCTCGTGGTCCCCGGGGTGGGTGCCTTCGGCGCGGTCATGAGGCAGCTGCGGAAGGTCGATGCCCCCCGTCTCATCGAGCGGCGCCTGGCCGGTGGGCGGCCGGTCCTGGGAATCTGCGTGGGCATGCAGGTCATGTTCGAGCGCTCCGACGAGCACGGGACCGCGGAGGAGGGGCTGGGGCAGTGGCCCGGCACTGTGTCCCACTTGAGAGCCGACGTCGTTCCGCACATGGGGTGGAGTCTGGTCCGCCCTCCCTCGGGCTCCGTCCTGTTCGACGGCGTCGCCGAGGAGCGCTTCTATTTCGTCCACTCCTATGCGGCCACCCAGGACCCCGCCGAGCTGCTCGACCCCGGTCCCACCCGCCTGCCGCAGGTCACGTGGGCCACTCACGGCCACGACTTCATCGCCGCCGTAGAGAACGGTTCCCTGAGCGCCACGCAGTTCCACCCCGAGAAGTCCGGTGACGCAGGGGCCCAGCTGCTGCGCAACTGGTTGACGACCCTCTGAGCCCCACCCGAGCCATCCCACGACCACTGCAGGAGAAACGCATGCTCACTCTACTTCCCGCCGTCGACGTCGCCGATGGCAAGGCCGTTCGTCTCCTTCAGGGAGAGGTCGGCTCAGAGACGGACTACGGCAGCCCCGTCGACGCCGCCCGGGACTGGGTGCGCGCCGGGGCCGAATGGATCCACCTGGTGGACCTCGACGCCGCCTTCGGGCGCGGCTCCAACCATGAGCTGCTCGCGCGCATCGTCGGCGAGGTCGGCATCAAGGTGGAGCTGTCCGGGGGCATCCGTGATGACGCCTCACTGGCCCGGGCCCTGGCCGCCGGCGCCGCCCGGGTCAACCTGGGTACGGCGGCGCTGGAGGACCCCGAATGGACCGAACGGGTCATCGCCGAGCACGGGGAGAAGATCGCGGTCGGCCTCGACGTGCGCGGCTCCACCCTGGCGGCCCGCGGCTGGACCAAAGAGGGTGGAGACCTGTGGGAGACCCTCGAGCGTCTCAACGCCGCAGGATGCGCGCGCTACGTCGTCACTGACGTCACGCGCGACGGCACGCTGAGCGGCCCCAACACGGAGCTCCTCACCGAGGTCTGCCAGCGCAGCCCCGCCCCGGTGGTCGCCTCCGGCGGTATCGCCCACCTCGATGACCTGGTCGCGCTGCGTCGCCTGGTGCCGCTGGGACTGGAGGGTGCGATCGTCGGCAAGGCGCTCTACAACGGCAACTTCACCCTCCAGGAGGCCCTGGCCGTGGCCGGTGACGAGGACAAGAGGCAGCCCTCAAAGGCTCGTTCCTGACTACTCCGGGCCTCTGGCGCCCCGGTTCCCGCATCGCCGGCATGCTCACCGGCGTCAGGGACAGGGGGACGCCAAAGGCGCTACCGTGAGGGCCGTGAGCCAGTCAGCGCAGAATCAGCAGGCAGTTCCCGCACCAGCGCCCGCGCCGGTCGGCGACTCGACGGCCGAGCCCCCGCAGGACCCCCAGGTGGCGGCGGCCGTGGCCGCACGGGCCAAGCTGGAGCGTCTTCTGGCTGCACCGGCCCCCTTCGCCGACGACGACGGCTCCATCAGTCCGGAGGTGCGCAAGGCGCTGGAGGCCGTGGACCTGCCGCGTCATCAGTACCTCGATGAGCTGTGGGCGGCCCTCGTCGGCGGCCGGCTGATCGTTCCCGTGGCCGCTCACGCCCTTCCCGGACGCCTGGAGGGGAGTCTGACGCAGTCCGCGGGCTTGCCGCATGGCCCGTCGGGCGATGGTGCGCCGCAGGTCCCGGCTCATGAGGTGCACACTGCTGACGCCTGTCAGGATGCGGCGACCCTGGCGGTGAACCTGCCCGACGGGCACATCGCCCTGCCGGTATTCACCAGCGCCGAGGCCATGAACCAGTGGCGCAGTGACGTGCGTCCCGTGCCCGTCTCGCCCCAACGAGCGGCCCAGGTCGCCTGCCTGTCCACCGACCAGCTGTGGGTGCTCGACCCCGGCAGCCGGGACCTGCGTCTGCCGCGCCCCGCCGTCGTGGCCCTGGCCGGGGGAGAGGCGTGGGTGCCCTCATGGCGCAACGAGCCGGTTCAGGCCGAGGTGCGCGCCCAGCTCCAGGAGGTCGACGGAGTCACCGGTGTGGCCTTCGGACCCGGTGAGAGCGCCGAGCTGCGGGTCTTCATCCGCATCGATGCCGCAGGCGGTCGCGCCGGCGTGGCCCGCAGCCTGGAGGGCTGCCAGCACGTCATGGTCAACCCGGCCTGGGGCGACCTCATCGACACCGTGGAGCTGTGCCCGCTTCCCGCCTGATCCGAGCGGCTCGAACCCGATTTCAGGAGCGGCCCAGGATGAGGGCCTCCCACTGCTCGACCTGTCCGTAGTGGTCCTCCAGCGGCCCGGCCACCTGGTCGAAGCGCGCAACGACATCGCGCAGAGCCTGGCCGTCCTGGGGACGTTCGTCTCTCTGAGCGATCCTGGCGCAGGCCTCAGCGATCCCACGGATCTGGGCGAGATCCCGGGTCGAGACCATCACCCGACCGGGACCCGGGTCCCTCGTGGTGCTCCAGTCGGTCCCTGCCTCACGGGAGAGGGCGGAATCGTCGTCGGACGCGCCATTCGGGTCCGTGGTCCTCACGCTGTTCCAATCCATGACTGCGGAGCGTAAGGCATCCGATTCGACCAGGCCACCGAAAAGAACGTGTGTTGGAATAGTACCGATGAGCACGAAGTCGACCGCCTCAGTCCCATCTCGTCCAGACTCGGCGTCAACACCCGGTTTCCGGCATGATGTCAATGGCGGTACCCAGCCCCCGGCGGGGAGTCGTGAGCCGCTGGTGAGCGCCCGCGACCTCAGTGTCGGATACGGTGACCAGCCGGTCTGCGCCCCGGCGACCTTCGACCTGCTTCCCGGCCAGGTGCTGGCCCTTGTCGGGGTCAACGGGGCCGGCAAGTCGACGATCCTGCGCACGTGCTGCGGGCTACTGCACCCGTTGTCGGGGCAGGTTCACGTACTCGGACACCTTCCGGATCCCCGTTCGGGCGCCCAGCGCACCGCCCTCGCCACGGATCTGGGGCAGGAGTCCTTCTTCCCCACCCTGACCGTCGCCGAGCACCTGCGGATGGTCTGCTTCGGGCACGGCGTCGTCGAGGCCGACGAGCGGGTCAGTGACCTGCTGGAGGACCTGGAGCTGCGACGACTCGCGGGACACCTTCCCGAGGAGCTCTCCTCGGGGCAACGGCGCCGACTGGCACTGGCGTCAGTCCTGGTCCGGCCCCGCAGGCTGCTGGTCCTCGACGAGCCCGAGCAGCGCCTGGACCGGGTGACCCGCCTGCTCCTGGCCGACATGCTCGTTGAGGAGCGTGAGGCCGGCGGGGGAGTGCTCATGGTCTCCCACGACCCGGAGATCGTGGAGGAGGCGGCCACCGACGTGCTCCTCGTCGGACGCGACACCCGGATGCTCAGTGTGGACGACGGCGTGCGCGCCATTGAGGAGGGGTTGCGGTGACGCCGCTGGGTGACCGGACGGCGCCGGTCCTCTCCACCGAGCTGGAAACGATGACCTTTCCCGATGGGGCCGCGTTGCGCAGGTGGGTGCGGCGCCGTACTCGGCGGCACCTCCACGGTGTCTGGGCGCTCGTGGGGGACGTCTACTCCGTACTCCTGACACTCATCGTCGTCGTGACGATCCTGGCCCCGTATCTGCGCCGGATGGTTGTGACCCCGCCTGGTTCAGCGGTTGGGGCCGGTGCGCTCGGCGGCTTCGCCACGGTGGGCCTCGACCCCGGGTGGGGGCTCCTGGCGCTGCTCATGCTGCTGGTGGCGGTCGGTGTCGGTTCACTCGGCCGGCTCGGCCCACTTTTCCTGCGCCCCCACGAGGCGGCCTGGTGGCTGCCCATGCCTGGAGACCGGGGCGGTCTCCTGGTGCCGGTGGCCCGCGTCGAGTACCTCATCGCGGCCACCGTGGGAGCCACGGCGGGCGTGCTCCCGGCGGTGGCGGCCGGAGGCGGCTGGCTCGCCGCCATCGCGTGGCCTGCCCTGCTTTCGGCCGGGACTTGCCTGGTCCTCACCGAACTCATCAAGGCCCAGATTCTTGATCGTGATGTCGAGCCGCTGCGGCGCCGTCTCATCGTGGCGGGGGCTGCAGCATGCCTGGCCGGTGTGGTGCTTGCCTTCCCACGCTCCTTGCTCGGCAACACGGCGGTCGCCCTGCTGGCCGGCGTGCTGGCCTTCCTGGCTGTGCTGGGATGGCGGCGGGCCAGAGGCAGCCTGGGACAGGTGCATGATGCTGCGCTCCTGCGCACGTCTCGCTGCTGTCGTTGGACACCAGGGCCCTGGGGCGGCTGCTCTCCCCGGATCCCACCCGGCCCGCCGATCCTTCATCGCTGCGGGCGGCGCGGATCGGGAGTCGACTGCCCCGACCGCTGGGGGTGCTGATAGCAGTGGCTCAGGCGGACTGGATCCTGCTGTGCCGCCAGCGCCGGCGCCTGCTGCAGATGGGGGTCGGGCTGGCCATTGCGATGCTGCCGCTCCTGTCCGGGGCGGTCGGCGCCCCGCTGCGCGCCGTCGGGTACCTCATCGGAGGCTGGATCGCGAC
>ERZ772769.409-NODE-409-length-10456-cov-2.97298_pt1 | contig 10456 bp, 15 predicted proteins | sample MGYA00580987_ERZ772769 | MGnify/ENA primary metagenome ERZ772769 (study PRJEB29015, sample SAMEA2738043) | human oral metagenome | biome: human oral; feature: human-associated habitat; material: saliva | place: China | collected 2234 ...
AATATGAAACAGCCTCTTTCTCTTTGTCCTTGGAGAGGTGACTATACACATCTAAGGTCATGGATATATTAGAATGTCCTAACCTATATTGCAACTCCTTGTAGCTGATACCAGCATTCAGCAATAAACTAGCATGAGTATGGCGGAAAGCGTGACAAGTAAATCGTGGGATACCCAAAGTCTCGCAACGCTTGTCAATAATCTGCTGGAGAGAATGCCTTGGCAGATAATCCCTCACCGTAGTCGCAAAGACAACAGACGGAGCCTGAGCCCCAACTTCTAAAAATATAAGGCGCTGACGATTCTGATACTGTCTCAGCATGAGCGTAGTTTTGGGATCTATGCTTATTTTTCTAGTACCTGCTTTTGTCTTTGTCTCTCCTATCATCCGAATTTCTTGGCTGTAGGTTTTATTGATCGTGATTGTCTTTTCCTTTAGGTCAATATCCGACCATTCCAGGGCCGTCAACTCTCCTATGCGGCAGCCTGTGGCCAGTAGCAACTTAAAGACCACAAAGCGGTAATAATGCTTGTAGCTCTTTGTAGATAGCCTTTCAGCGTAATCGATAAACGCCTTTAGGTTATCTGGCTCTATGAACTTAACCGCTTCTCTGCCTTTCTTTTGCTTCTTAGGCAGAATCACATCACGCGCAGGGTTAGATGTCAACAGTTGCAAAGTTACACCATGCTGCAGTATTCTCCTGTTAATTGAGTTGATTTCCTTAAAATTCACAAGTTTAGGAGCTAACTGATTTATAAACTCTTGAATACTGCTAGGCGTTATCTTGTCTATCTTCATACTCCCAAACTCAGGGATAAGATGATGGTTGACACGTCTTCTAGTCACAGCAAATGTTTGCGGTCTAACTGTAAGCTTGTGACTTTCTAGCCATAGGGCAGCAAGCTCATTATAAGTCTTGACCTGTACTGTCTTTTTGACTGTCGATCCATTAGTTTTAAAATCAAACTGCGCGTGCTGGGCTTTGCTCTTAACCTCTTTCCTTGTCCGTCCAGTGATACTAGTCTTTACTTTCTTACCTGTTACCTGATCCACTCCCAGATAAACACTTGCTCGGTACACTTTGCTACCGTCTTTCTTTTTGACTTCTACTATTTTCATGATATACCTTTCCATCAGCAGGCAAGCTATTATTAAAAAGGTTTTAGATTGTGGTTTATATCATGCGAGAAGCTGCGAGAGAGCCTCTCTATTCGGTTTTAAAAGGTCGGTCGATAAAATATACCAGAGATAAAAACAAGGGCTTAAACGTTTTTTTATTGAGTTTTAACGCACGAAAATTATTTTTCTGACAAAAAGCGGCTGAAAAAACAGTTTATTTTAGGTGCAAAAAAAGGTAGCCTCCGAAAAGAACTACCGCAATTAATGTTCTAAGTATACACTTCTCGGATTTATTTGTCAATTAAAAGTTTATTTTTTTTGAACAAATGTTTTTAAAGCATCTATCTTCTGCTGCAAATCCCTCCCAAAAATCATAGTCATATTGGCCGGCTTTATTTTATTACTATATTCTTGTATCAGACGTTCATAGTTTATTAAAAATGTTTTTATCTCAGTTTTAGTGAAATGTAATTTTGTAAGATAAAAAACAATCAAAGAAATATAATCCGTAATGGTAGTAAAGGTGATGTTTGATAATCCAGTATATTTTTCAAGAAAAGTTAAAGGCCCTTTTTTGGTTTTTATAGATTGAAAGCGACAATCAAATACGACACTATTATGCGCCACAGCATTTCGTAGTTCCTTGATAATAAAAATGTGTTTAGCAAGTATTTCTTTCTTTGTATCTAAGCTGAGATCATATATATCTAGAGATTTTAGCAAGTATTCTCTATTGTCATTGTTTAATCTTGAAATAATAGCCCCTAAATCTCCTAGTGTTATATGCTCGAAAATAGCCCAAATTGGAATAGGTTTATTTTTGTGTAGGTAGTGTTTTAGTATGACACTATTTCTATACATATCCGAGATGCGTGCTTCCAATCTACTTTTCAATTGAAGGTGGTTCTCCATTTCAGTGACATAACTCTTCGAATTTTGTGCGAAGTCGTTATAATGATTAAGTTTATTTTTAAAAATAAAATTTAGATCTATTTGATTATTGTTAACAATTGTTTCAAGAGTATAATTACTAATTGCTGTTTCAAACTTCATTACTTCCGGATATAATAAAGCCTTTAGCTTACTGTCTAAATCATATATATCCTTTATTTCATTAAAATCTTGTATATTAAGCGGCCGTGATTGTTCTTTTACAAACTTATACGCTTTATAGCCATGATAGTAACCGATATTACGCAATTTAATCTTCTGAGCACTGCCTGATATGGTTATTTTATGTTTATCTCTTATGTGACGCATGAGAGAGTCAATAGATTTCCCTTTTTTAACATTTTTTCGAGAGTTTGAATGGAGTTGAGTAACTTTGCTAGTGCCCCCTAAGTTTATATTTGATGTACTTGCCATGACTACTCCTTAATGATACTAATGTATTGATAATATGTATCAAGAATCTGATTATTTTCATCGTTGAAAGAGAAATAAAAAACGTAATCTCCCTCTTCTTCTATGACAATGTTAAAATCAAAATTTCCCTGAGTTTTACCTAATTCTCCCACTTTATAAGTAAGATGGCGTGCCGGGATATTAACTCTCGTTGCGTAAGCTGGTATAGTATCTAGATTTTTCTTTATTAAGTTTACTATCAGAGTGTAGTCATGATCGCTATGTATGTTAAAAAAATCCACTTCTACGTATAATTGTAGATTAGCAGGCAAGAAATCAATAGTATTAGCCGTCTGCAAAAGAGAGTCTGAACCTTGATGCGCAATTCTTACAGTAGCGATTTTTTCTTGAAATAAATTTTCTTTTAATTTGTATGACACCATAAAATCCTCCTAAAGTCCACCAGCGAATTTCAGATATTTATCTTGTATCATGACTTCATCGGTGGTTGTTTTAATTTATTTTTGTACAAAAGCAGTCCAGCACTAAAACTGACTCATTCTCTCCCTTTCGTCATCTAGTGACTGTTGCAATAAGTTAGCCAGTCCTTGGATGTTTTGAGCAGCTAAAAGCTCCATATACTCCGCCCTGTCATCCTTACTGATAATGACCGGAGCGCCTAGGTACTTCATAGCTAAGTACATCAGAACCAAGCGGCCAGTGCGTCCATTCCCATCACTAAACGGATGAATACGCTCAAACTGGATATGCGTATCAGCCAGTATCTCTACTATCTCGCATTCACTCTTTGCCGCATCTAGTCTATAAGCTGTATTGTCCGCCCATTGAGCCATCAAAAAAGGCGTTTCGTCTGGTGAAGCTGTCTTAAATTCAGCCCCTATGATAGCATTCTGAACAGTTTTAAACTGCCCTCTATCGTGCTGCAGGCGGTCTGTCAATAGCTCATGGAAATCTTGCACCAGCCCCACAGTCAAGGGAGCGTTATTAGCCAAGCTATCCAGCAACAAAGAAAAAGCCTGTTTGTGGTTCTCTATCTCATAGAACTCTCTGATACTCTTATGCTTCCCTGGCAAGGTGCTTTCTAAGATGATACTGACCGTTTCGGGAAGAGATATAGTGTTCCCCTCAATCCCGCTGGAATGATAGGCCATACGGATCAGAATATCATCTAGATAATCTTGTTTATAGGTCATTTAGTTTCCTTTCTGTCTTTAGTGTGTTTGATATGGCAGACTTGTTTATGTTTTAGAAATCACGCGCTTTATTGTTGATATTGGGCGCGCTGATTAGTCTTTTTATTAATATCTCTTGTACCTTATTCCATTTATTACGTTTTGAAGTGAGATAATATCTTCATTTGATAATTCCTTACCGTCAAGAGTTATTTTGTGAAGAGCCTCTATATCATCAATGATATTCAAATCAGTTATGTGTGTTTGCGACAATTCTTTAAATTGATATTTATCAAAACGCCCTGTTTTATGGCGAAGTTCTTCAACTGCAGAAAAGATTTCTAATTCTTGTACTGTCAAAGTATTCAAAATATGTTCCTTGTTCTCGGCTTTTGTAATCCCATATTCGAAATCTGCAACAAACTTTGTTAAAAAATGTTGATACCAATAATCAATTACAAGTCTTCTAACATATTTGGGATCAGAATAAGAAGAATAATCTTTATAATCCAGATTTTCACCATAGCCATCAAAACCGTATTTAGATTGAAGAAATTCAGTATATTCAGGGAAAATAGACATATCTTCAAGACTCCATGAACTGACATAATTACTAAAATCTTCTAAAGTTCTAATTTCTTCATCGTCATCATCCAAAATATTATTTAATTTTTCAAGTATACATGAAGAATACTTCTCCCAAAATTCATTTAATGTATCAGGGATATGTATTTCTTTTTTTTCTTCGTCTGATAAGTCTAAAGCAGTATACACATCATAGTTTATTGGTGATAGCTCAGCGATAGAAACAATGATTTTGAAAAATAATTCTTTGGTAGGGTAACGTTTTTCATTTTCAATATTCGAAATATATGGCTGAGAAACTTTTACAGTTTTAGCTAATTCCACTACTTTAATATTTTGATTTTTACGTATTTCTTTTAGGTAAGTTCCTATCATATATACACACCTCCTACAAGAAGTATTATAACAAGAAATATAACTCTTGACAAATATAAAAAACGGTGTATAATATTTTATAACAAGTTATATTCCTTGTTATTTTTATAAAAAGGAGGTCTAGTTTTGAAAAATAATTTTCGTATTCTTTTAGCAAAACAACGCAAAAAGGTTTCTGATGTGCACAAAGCAACAGGGATTTCTAAAAGCACATTGGCTGCTTTGTATTATGAGCGTACTAAGAACCCTGAATTAGAAACTTTGCTGAAAATCGCTAACTTTTTAGGTGTCACCATAGATGAACTACTGACACCAGAGGAATAGGCAGGAGGTAAATCATGAACCTAGTCTACATGGACGGCAAGAAAGAGCCGTACACCACAAGCGAGATAATCGCTGAATGTGCTGGAGTGAAGCACCACGCAGTACAAGAACATATCAGAAAGAACGTTGAGCGCTTAGAACGTTTTGGAAAGGTCGCATTTGAAATGAGACCTTTACCGAGTGGACAACAAGCTAAAGATTATATTCTGAACGAGCAACAAGCAACTTTGCTGATTACATTCTTAAAGAATACAGAACAAGTGGCTAACTTCAAAGAAAACCTAGTCAAAGCATTCTTTGAAATGCGGGACGAGCTAGCAAAGTTCAAGCTGCAGCGTGCTTTAGAAAAGCCAAAGCGTAAGACTTTGCATGACAGCATTGAAAGCTGGGGAAGTGCACCCAAACACGCGCATCCAACAGTAAATAACCTACTGCTCAAAGGTGCTAGCGGAATGAATAAAAAGCAACTAGTGGCAGCGCGAGGCGGTCTTACAGGCATTGATAGCCTGACCAGTACCGAGCTAATCAGATACCAAGCCTTGGAAGATATGGCTATCGCTATGATTGGCTTAAATATGAGCTATCAGGATATCAAGTCTATGGTATTCAGACCAAAAGAAAACGCACCACAAGGCGCGTGAGAGCAACAAAAAAGCCTTAACAGACGACCAAATCAGCAAGGCTTTCACACTATCACCAAAACAAATTAACAAGCAGGCAAGCTGTTATTAAAAGGGTTTTAGTAAAGATTTTATAGCTAAATTATAACATAGGCTATTGAAAAATGCTACCGCAGAGAGCAGGCATCTCTAACTGCCAAACAATTCAAAAAGGATAAAGCTATGATCCAAGAAATTGACATGACGCCAGGGCAAGCAATCGTCTTTGTATTGCTTTTGCTTTTCCTAATCTGGAAGCTATGGCATCTAAAAGGCTCTCAGAGCTCACCAGAGCCCCTCAGAGCGACGAAAAACACTCAGGCGGTAGAATATATCACCGAGGAACTAAACCCCGAATATGGGGCTTATATTCAGCTTGCAGGACGCAAGTACAACTAAAGGAGACAAGAACATGGAAATCTCAATCTTTGACCACAACAAACTAAATCGTAATGCATTTTACGTTAAAGACCTAGATGTACTTTTTGTAGCAGATACAGTTAGCGAAGAAGAAAAGCAATCACTTATCCAGCAATGCGGGAAATAGGCACTATGAAAGTGAGGAATAAGAAAATGGCTAAAACAACAGAACAAACTAAAACTGTACAACTTACTGTCGAAGAGCTGCAGGGCTTAGGCTGCCAACTGTCTAATATCCTAAAGACAATTAAATTGGATCAAGTGGCTCAAGCTGGATTGTCTCTTGCAAAAGACCGAGATTTATTCACCTTTACACACCTAGCAACAAGCTATCTAAGCTCTTCATACGAGGTTTTTGAAACGATTATCGCCGAGCTTGATGATATAGCTAGTCAGCTTTTGGAGTGCGACGATGCTGAGGAGCTGGAGGGTTTTAGAAATGGCCGATAAATTCGAACCAAACAACAATATTCTCAGTTTATCTGAGTATATGAAAGAGCTAGAAGAACAGAAAAAGAGCCTAGCAAAGTCTAAGAACGATGAATCATTCAACAGCATGGTTTGCGAGTTTGCCACTAGGACGAATGCCAATATCGGCAGGTTAATTGCCATTGTGGAAGAACAACAGAAAACCATTCACAGCATGGGCAAGGAAATTGAAAACCTAAAACAAAATAAAAGCGAGGTATGAAATGACACAGACAACTATGCCAGAGAATTATAAGCGAGTTCTCAATCTAATCAAGGTTGGGGGTGAGAATGCCATTACAGGCGCTGAAATTGCTAATATCTTGAAAATCGAAAGGCGAGCCGTCCAAGAGATTATCAGTCACTTAATAACTCGATACAAGATTCCGATTATTGGAGCGCGTCTTATCCCACACAGTGGCTACTATATCCCAGCCAGCAAGGCAGAACTAATAGACGGAGTCAAACCTTTGAAAAACCAAGTACAAAAAGAACAAGTCCGCCTTGACGTGCTCTTAAATGCCGATTTAGAGAGCTATAAGGCCTTTCTGAATAGGGGGTGATAGTTATTGTTCAGTCTGAGTAAAGAAAGCGAAAACAGCTTAAATCAGGGCATTTTAAAGCTAATAAATGACTTTCTAAAAGTCAGTAATAAGCCCACACCTAGACAGCTAGGGCTAATGACACCCCGACAGATTAAAGAGGAGCTAGGCATCACAGCCCGGACGCTGCAGCGCTGGGAGCGTGCCGGATTGAAACGCTATCAGCCGCCAGTAGAGGACACTAGAAAAGTCTTTTACAGAGTGAGTGATATTTTAATATTTTTAGGGGTGGATAATGGCTAAAACGAAAGTATATTTTTGGCTAAAAGTCGATAAAAAGTTTTTTGATAACCTTTTTATTAAAAGGCTTAAAAATATGCCTGGTGGCTATACTATGACAGTTATTTATATCCGTTTAATGCTTGAGAGCTTAGAAAGCGACTGTATTTTATATTACGAGGGATACCTCAACGATCTTGCGGAAGAATTAGCTCTAAAACTTGATGTGTCAGAAGATGATATACGGATGACGCTTAGCTATTTCACACAGTGCGGACTTATTCAAGTTGATAGCGATAGCAATGCCGAAATGCCACAAGCTAAAGCCTTGGTACAACAGGAAACAAACCAAGCCGCCTATATGCGTCAGTACCGTAAAGAACAGAGAGAAAAGAAGAACAATCTTACAACGTTATCCGAAAATCTTACAACGTTAACTACGTGTAAGACAGAGATAGAGTTAGAGAAAGAGATAGAGAAAGATATAAATATAGAGTTAAATAAAGATATAAATATAGAGTTAGAAGTTAGAGATAGAGAAAAGATATCTTCTCCTGCTTCTGCTGAAATTCCAAAACTCTATCAATCCAGAATAGGAGTTCTTGATGGTCAGCAATATCAGCAGCTCATGGACTATCACACGCAAGATAAGCTAGAACTTGATTTAATTAAACTAGCTATTGATAAAGCTGCAGACAATGGTAAACGCTCCTTTGGTTATGTCAATACTATCTTGAAGAACTGGACTCAAAACGGTATAAAGACCGTTGCACAGCAAGAAGAAGAACAACAGCGCTATATAGCTGATAAAGGACACGCGCAGAAAACAGTAAACATTACTGATCCATTTGGTGGAAATCTAGGCTAAGAGGTAAAAAAATGGAATCATTAGACCACAGCAAAGAGGATTTTGAACTTGATTTCATGGAATCACTCGATCCAAACATAATAGCTACTATACGACGCAATGCCAATCTCGAAGCCTATCGAGTATTTGAAAGAGATAGTACAGTGACAAATGAAATTTTGAGTGCCACTTTTGAGAATTTCAAAGCTGAGACTCCAAAAGAGAAAGCAGCAAAAGATTTTGCCATAAAACAAGCCAAAGCATACTTGAACGGTATGAGAGGAAACACTATCATTACTGGCCCGCCAGGAGTGGGCAAAAGCCACTTGTGCTACTCCCTTGCTCTAGCAATCAACGAGGGCTATCATAGCAAAGAAGATGCTAAGCGCGTGTTATTTGTCAGTATTGCCGAGATAGTTACACGCATTCAGTCAGGATGGCAAGATAAAATAAGCGACTTTACAGAAGATGCTGCTGTTAAGCTACTGACTTCTGTTGACTATCTTTTCATTGATGACTTAGGAACAGAAAGCGCCATGACTTCTCAAAAACGAGAAGCTAATAACTGGGTGCAGACTTTTCTTTTCAAAATCTTTGACAAGCGAGAAACAACAATCGTCAACACCAATCATACTGGTAAAGAGCTAGCACAAATCTACAATCCTAAGTTAGTCAGTCGAATTGGCAAACGGTCAGAGGGGAATGTATTCACTATGGCCGGTATCACAGACAAACGCATGAAGCGGAATTTTTAATCAAAGAAACGGAGACAGACAAAATGACACTAAAAACTATTTCAGAGAAAGCAAAATCATTTACTTTTACTTACTATTTTTGTGACCAGGCGACCGCTCAAGTAGCAGGTCACGCGCTACTGGGATATATGACTGGAACATATTGCCAGCCTGTAATCTCAATAACCTACAAGGATAAAGGCAAGCTAGTAGCTGAGTATGTGGAGGATAACAAGCTAAACGAGACCTTCAAGCGCATTTGTGACAGCTTCAAAGACTATTACAAGCAACCTGAGGAGGATGAAGCATTTGAAGAACGTTACAAACGGGAGCGCGTGCTTCAACTCAAAGAGTCAGAGGATTTTGATAATTTGCTGGAAAAAGTAACAAACTACGAGCTGGAACTATTAGACTATGCTGATCGCTTGCTTTCTGATAAGCCTATCTCTATGGACTTTATGACTGCTGAAGGTACGTTGGAACTGCTGGGTAATGAAAGTGTTAGCCTGCTCCAACAGTTAGACATAGAGGGCGAATATAGAGGGCTTGCTGACTATTCTGGTCAATAAAACACAGGAAGGGGAACAATCCCCTTTTTGTTATCAAGTCAATAGTTTTGGGTTTTTCTATATAGGGGGAGATAATGAAGCAGTTAGCAATAGAAACATTTATAAAGCCTATGAAAATCAATAATATCTCCCATGGTATAGCTGAAATAGCCGGCAGAAAGCTAGAAATAGACTTAGATAACCTATGTATCACCTTTGATAAAGATTGCTTTAATTTAACTAAAATACCGGGAACTAAAGGGGGCAGCCGCTACTTCTTTCTATGCCCTCTTTGTGGCCGGCGGTGTAGAATACTCTATAAGCAGCTTATACTTTATGGTTGTGGATCATGCCAACAAGTACATAAGCAAACCCTAAACCGTAGCAAGACAGACTGCCAATACTACTGGGAGCGTGCATTGAGAGAGGCTAGAAAGGTTGAGCCGGGTTGGAGTCCTAAACGTGGCGGCTATATGTTCGATTCTTTTCCTGCACGACCTAAGTTTATGAAACGCCAACGGTATTACAAGCACTATCAAAGGTTTGTGAACTATACTAAAAAAGGTGATAGTCTTTGGATAAATGGCTTAAATAATTGATTGAACTAATAGGAGTTGAGAACATTGAAATTAAACACACGCAGGACGACAAAGAACGTAACCGAGCGTATGGAACTTTTAGGCAGAGCCTATCGAATGGCTCAGGCATGGAACTTCATAAGCATAGATGAAAAGGCATGGAAAGTGATTATAAAGCCTCATAACATCAAGGGAAAGTTTGCCGAGCAGATAGAAAACACTTTGACTATTTGTATTGCTGATATTAACGCCATAGAACACTGTACAGCTCGTCAGTGTTTTATTGAGAATTTCTGCAGATTCACCGAATCTCGGAAACGATTTGCAACAGAGAAAGCCAAAAAGATGGGATATAGTATAACTCAATACAACCTTTATAAGCGAATGGGCGTACTTAACTTTGCTGAGATACATAGAGGCGGAGAGCTGCAAGTTTGGGA
>ERZ772769.410-NODE-410-length-10448-cov-8.11229_pt1 | contig 10448 bp, 8 predicted proteins | sample MGYA00580987_ERZ772769 | MGnify/ENA primary metagenome ERZ772769 (study PRJEB29015, sample SAMEA2738043) | human oral metagenome | biome: human oral; feature: human-associated habitat; material: saliva | place: China | collected 2234 ...
GACAGGTCGTGTCCCTCTTCCTTCGCCCAGGCGCGGATCTTCGCATTCTCGAGGCGCTGCGTCGGGTTGCCAGCGTTGCTACGGCGGCGGGTCGAGCCCACCTTGCGGCCAGCCTTAATGTAGGGCTGAATGGCCTCGGCGAATTCCTCAAAATGCTCGCGGCTCAGATCAATTTCGTACGATGCGCCATTAAAAGCGAAGCGAACGGTCTGATCGGCGGGGGTGCCATCGAAGTCGTCGACAACTTCGACAATCTTCTTCGTCTTTTTCATGTATTCATTCCTCTCGAAGGATTTGGATTCTCTGATGAGTTCAGACGCTTATTGCTCTGCAATTAGAGTAACGCAATTCAAACAATTCCGAACATTCGATCATTCATTCTGAGAACGTGACGTACGCTGCACCGATTTATACCTGCGTCTAATTGAAAGTTATACTCGTAGGCAGCCCGAGGCCGTTTCGGCCTCACCCACAAGCATCGAACGAGGAGACCCAGTGAGCCGAGCACACCACCCCCGAGCGGCGGCCTGGGAGCTCTACTTCACGACGACGGCACGCCTCACCGAGCGCATCGAAGCGGCCCTCAAGTGCCAGGCGAGCCTGTCGATGCCCGAATACTCTGTGCTCCTCATGACCGACCGCGCCGGCGAGGAAGGCATCCGCCCCTCTCGCCTCGCCCATGAGGTCGTATTCTCACGCTCACGCCTCACCCACACGATGAAGCGCCTCGAATCCCGAGGCCTTATCGAGCGCCGCCCGTGCGAGGGCGACGGCCGCGGAGGCCTCGTCTTCCTGACCGAGGCCGGCAAGACCCTCTTCGATGAGGCCGCGCTGGTCCAGCGTGATGTCATCCGCCGACTCTTCCTCGATGACATCACGCCCGAAGAGATCGACATGCTCACCGGCCTGTTCTCGCGGGTGAGCGAGCGCCTCGACTCCGACACGCCATGTCCGTGACCACGCGCCGGCTCGCGGTCGCAACGCTCCTCACCGGGGTGATTGCCGGCCTCGTCGGGCTGGCGTGCAAGCACATCCTCCACTTGATCCAGGCGCTCGCCTGGGATATGCACTCGGGCACGCTGCTGGAGGCCGCAAGCGCTGCCTCCCCCACCCGGCGCGTCGTCGTTCTCACCCTCGGCGGGCTGATCGGCGCCCTTTCCTGGTTCCTGCTGTTCCGCCGCGATAAGGCCATCACCTCCGTGGCGGCCGCGGTCGACGGCACACCCATGCCTCCCCTGCGTGCTTCCTGGCATGCCCTCACTCAGATCGTCATCGTGAGCCTGGGAGCATCCGTCGGACGCGAGGTCGCGCCCCGCGAAATGGCCGCCGCCTTCAGCGCGGCCGTCGCCGACCGGCTCGGCCTCACCCCCGAGGACCGGTGCATCATCGTCGCCTGCGCGGCGGGCGCCGGCCTGGCCGCCGTCTACTCGATCCCCCTGTCGGGCGCGATCTACACGCTCGAGATCCTCCTCGTCTCGCGCTCGGGGCGAGCCGTTGCGCCCGCGTTCCTCACATCGGGCATCGCGGTCCTCGTCTCCACGGGATTCACGAGGCCGGAGGCCTTCTACACGGTCCCTACCCTCACGCCGTCCCTGTCCCTGACCGTGTTCGCGGTGATCGTCGGCCCACTGCTCGGGGCGGCCGGGTGGGCATTCAAGAAGGCGGTGGCGCGGACCAGCGCCGAGCGTCCGCGCGATTGGCGCCTGCTCGTGGCGCTCCCCCTCGCTTCTTTCCTCGTCGGCGTGACGTCCGTGTGGGTCCCCTCCGTCGTGGGCAACGGGCAGGCCAGCGCGCAGACACAATTCGATGCAACGTGGGCTACCGGCATGGGGCTCGCATTCGCTCTCCTGGTGCTTCTGGCGAAGACAGCGACGACGCTCCTGACGATCCGCGCGGGAGGCTGGGGTGGCGTCCTGACCCCCGCAGTCGCTCTCGGCGCTGGTCTCGGCGCCCTCATCGGGCTACCGTGGGCGACCACGTGGCCGGGGTCGGAAGTGGCGGCCTTCGCCTTCCTCGGCGCGGCAGCGTTCCTCGGAGCCTCCATGAAGGCGCCCTTCACGGGGCTCATCCTGGTCATCGAGTTCACCGCGCAGGGACCCACGATCCTCGTGCCCGCAGTCCTCGCCGTCGGCGGCGCAACAGCCGCCGCGACCTGGCTGACCCGCCGGGCTTCACTGGGCCGTCAGGCCCGCTGACCCGCCGGCCCCACCCCTAACCGCGCGTCACCGCACAGGGCATCCCGGCCTCGTCCCCACCCCCAAAGTCGCACGTAATTCGCTCAGCAATCCTTCAACTTTTGAAAGCGCATGCCCGGAATTGCAACGTTTCTGGTCGCAGCCAAAAACTGACCACATTAAATTACGTGCGACATTTGTGGGGAACTCGAAGCGTCAGATCTGCGCGAGCGCCTGATCCAAGTCCGCAATCAGATCCCGCGCGTCCTCCAGGCCGACCGCCAGGCGCAGGAGCGTGCCGGGCACGCCCCCCACGCCGCCCACACGCGTCGAGTGCGTCATGATCGCCGGGTGCTCAATGAGGGACTCCGGCGCACCCAGCGACGCGGCCAGGGCGAAGATGCGCGTGCGCGTCGTCAGTTCGATCGCCGCCTCCTCGGTGGCGACCTGGAAGGAGAGCACGCCTCCCACGCCAGCCGGGTTCTGACGCTGAGCCAGCTCGTAGCCAGGGTCCGAGGCCAGCCCCGGATAGTGGACCGCGCTCACCTTGGGGTGGGAGGCCAGGAACTCGGCGACCTTCTGCGCGTTCACGCAGTGGCGCTCCACGCGCAGGGCCAGCGTCTTGAGGCCACGGTGGGCCAGGTACGTGTCGCGCGGAGAAGGCACATGCCCGAGGGCCATCTGCAGCTTCACGGCCTCGGCGGCCGCGTCGCGCTCACCGAAGAAGGGCTCGACGTGCGCGGGCAGCTCCAGGCCATCACGCAGGATGAACGCGCCGCCGACCACGTCGGAGTGGCCGCCCACGTACTTGGTCGTCGAATGCACGACGACGTCCGCGCCCAGCTCGAGGGGGCGCTGCAGGACCGGCGTCGCGAAGGTGTTGTCCACGACCAGCAGGCCTCCCACCTCGTGCGTGAGGGCCGCAATCGCAGCAATGTCCGTGACCAGCAGGAACGGGTTCGAGGGCGTCTCCACCCACACGATCTGCGGGCGCGACCCGCGAATCACCCGCTCGGCCTCGGCCAGGTCGGTGAGGTCCACGGCCTCGGAGGTGATGCCCTCGGCGGGCTTGATGACGCTGAGGAGCTTGTGGGTGCCGCCGTACACGTCTGTCGAGTGCACGACGTGGTCGCCGGGGCGCGCCAGCAGGCGGATGACCGTGTCCTCGGCGCTCATGCCCGACGGGAACGCGAAGCCGTGCGTCGCCCTCTCCAGGGCCGCGAGCGCGCCCGCGAACGCGTTGGTCGTCGGGTTACCGCACCGCCCGTACTCGTAACCTTCTCGCAGCTCGCCGGGCCGATCCTGCACGAACGTCGATGCAACGTGAATCGGGGGTACCACGTCACCCGTGATGGGATCGGGGTCGAACCCGGCGTGGATGGCCAGCGTGGAGAAAGTCGTACAGTCAGGCGTGCTCATGCCTCCACGCTACGAGGCCGGGGCCGCCCACGCTGGAGGGTTTCGTCCGGCGGTCGATTGTGACAGCGCGCGCCTACACCCAGCCGGCCAGCGCGATGCGCGCCTGCTCCTCCAGCGACGCGACCGCACCCTCGGAGTCATTGCCCCACGGCACGTAGTGGAAGTCCCCACCCCCGGCCTCGACGAAGGTCTCGCGGTTGAGCTGATCGATCTCCTCGAGCGTCTCCAGGCAATCCGCCATGAAGCCCGGGCAGATGACGTCCACGCGCGGACACTTCGCGGCGCCCAGCTCGGCCATCTCCTCGATCGTCTGCGGGCCCAGCCACTCGGCTCGGCCAAACACGGACTGGAAGGTCGCCGTCAGGGACCCCATCGCCAGGCCCAAGCGCGACTCGAGGGCGGCAACCGTGTGACGGCACTCGGCGCGGTAGGGGTCCCCGGCCTCGTCCATGGCGACCGGGATCGAGTGGAAGGACACGACGACGCGGTCCCCCGTCAGGAAGTTCGGGCGCCCCACGCGCTCCCAATGGCGCTCAAGCGCGGTGGCGAGCGCCTCGATGTATGCGGGGGCGGCGGGGAAGGAGCGGTGCAGGCGCAGCTCGAATCCGTCGCGGTTGCGGCCGATCCACTGGGCGACCGCGTCGTTGATCGTCGTCACCGTCGACGCCGCGTACTGCGGGTAGGCGGGCAGGATCGCCACGCGGCGCACCCCTTCGGCGTGCAGGCGATCCAGAACCGAGCCGATCGAGGGCTGCCCGTAGCGCATCGCAACCTCGACGCGCACGCCCGGCAGGCGCTCGCCGAGGAGTCGGGCCTGCTCGCGGGTGTAGTGCATGAGGGGCGAGCCCTCATCCATCCAGATGCTGCGGTACTTGCCCGCGACCTCGCGCGGGCGCACGCGCAGGATGATGCCCTCCAGGATGGGCTTCCACAGGAGCGGGCTCATCTCGATGACGCGGCGATCGGAGAGAAACTCGCGCAGGAAGGCGCGCACCGGGCCGGGCTCGGGAGCGGTCGGCGTCCCCAGGTTGACGAGGACGAGGGCGGGCTGCGCCTCGCCCTGCTGCGCGTGGTTCGACGTCGACGTGGTGGCTGCTGCGTCCTGGGAATTCGTCACGCCACCAGCCTAATGTTCACGCTCCCCCGTGTCGCTGACGCGGTGTCACCTCCCAGAGCCTACGCGCTTCGGGCAGTGCCGAAGCCTTGCGGCGGCCTTCAATCCCCAACAAGGCCCACGCCCCTCGCGCCCACAAACAAGGGTGCCCCGCCTGCGACAGGCGGGGCACCCCACGTTGTTGATGCGAGCCTACGCGGCTCGCTCCCTCCTCACGGAGGAGTCAGGCTCAGGCCTGGCCGTTCTGCGAACGGATGAACCACGCCTGCTGCTCGAAGCGACGGATGTAGTCGTTGAGGATGTCAGCGGAGGCGGAGTCCTCGGCGTCGACCTTCTCGTGCACGTCGCGCATGGTGCCGACGGTCGCGTTGATGGCGGCGACGGCGAGCTCCTCGGCGTCAGTGGTCTTGATGATCGTCTCGGGGACGGTCGGCAGGGTGTTGCGCTGGGCGACGACCTCGGGCAGGCCGTTGGGGACGACCTGGAGGGCGCGCATGCGCTCGGCGATCTCGTCGGAGGCCTCGCGGGCGATGTCCACAACCGCGTCGAGGTAGAGGTGCAGCGAGCGGAAACCCTCGCCGGTGATGTTCCAGTGCAGCTGCTTGCCCACGAGGGACAGAGCGGTCACGTCGGTGAGGACCTTCTGCAGGTTGCCTGCGAGAACGTCGGAAGCCTTGAAGCCGGTGGACTCAACGGTCATGTTGTTTCTCCTGTGCATGTGTATTCGGTACGGGGCTCACCCTTGTGGGGCTGCGCCCTTCAGACACATCTATCTTGGTCCTTTAGTCCCGCGATTTCTAGTGCTAACAGCCCTTTAGTCAAATGTTTCACTATCTCGTTGTTGTCAGGGAATATTCCTCGGATTTCAGCGTTTTAACATCATTGACTTTTTCATTTTTCGACTCAGGTTCGCCTAACCAATCTTGCCCGAGGCCGTGGCTACTTCCCCCTCATCCGCTCGCACGCCGGACACCTTGTCGCTCGCGAACTCGCAATTCGGAACACCAACCCCCTGATCGCGCGTTTCCGCTCGTTGATCAGCGATTAAGGGCCTCACCCCACCCAGACAACTCTTCCTGAACGATGTACCACACTCTTCTGGCCGAGTCGGCATTTGCCGAAGCTGACCCACCGAAATCAAAGGCGAGAGCAGAAGCAGGCTTGAGAACGCGCATTGGCGGCAAGGTGGGAAGAGCATAGGGAAACCCGACAAAGTGCCCTGCACCAGGCATACACTCAACCCTCAGAGTGCCCGGCCAATCGAGGTCCTTCAGCCTGCCAACGATGCGGTCAGCATATTCTCGAGACGGCCACAGCCCATCATCATCCCCGGCAATTAGGACAATGGGACCCTTGCACTGTTCCACCTGAATCGTTGATCTTTCGACAGCCTCGACATTCTTATTGAGAGTGCCCAGGAAGCCGCGCGTCTGACGCATGGGCTTTCGTCGAATGACGGACGATAGGAACGACAGCATCATTCCGAATCCATTACCACCATTCACCCACTCGAGGGGCTCCCCGTTTCGGACCCATGCGGGATCCTTGAACGAGTAATTCTCACCCATCCCAGCCTGCCTGATGGACGACGGCGAGAGGGCAATAGTCAATCCCACGTTGGCGTTATGTGCAGCCACCTCTAGCGCCAGCTCTGCACCGCGAGACAGGCCAATCACGGCAATTTTGCCCCCTAACACAAATTCGCCATTAACCATATGTGTGACGGCACAATCAATATCATTCAGGTCAACGTTGACCATGTGCGAAGGCCGGTCCTCAATCCCGAACCACCTGAGGGCCAGAACGGAATAGCCTTCAGACGCAAGTAGTGTGGCCGCGCTCGCCAGGTCAACAGAATCGGAACCATGCAACACAAGGACGCCTGGATGCGGCAAGCCATCGTTAGGATGGGCAAATGTGCCAACAACGGGAGGCTCATGCACCTGCCCCCAGATGACACCATCACCGAAATGCCTGCGAAAGCGGGTTGAAGCGATGACGTTATCACCGCGAAGCAGCTCAGAGCGATACTCCAACTCAATAGGAAGGTTGCGAGTGAAAAACTTCGACTGATCAGGGGCACACATTGACCACAGCAGCCCCTCCCCATCAACACCCTGATATGTCGAGCCTTCAAGAGGAGCAATCCGGGACAGATCGACCACACCTGCATCGTCAGCGTCGACAACGGCAAGGGATTCCCACTCTCTCAGCGCGCCATCCATAACCTTCGTTCGAATGGTGACCCGCTCTCCAGGGACGAGGCCTGCGGCCATTATCTGAATGGGACTATCGATGCGCGACCTTTCAGGGGTCACACTTAACAGTGGCCTCATGACGCATCCTCCTGCTTCTTCGCATCTGAGGGATGTAGGAACGGCATGTCGCAACCGCGTTGGGCGAGATCTTTCGATGACGAAGAGTCCTCTTTCGCCCACCTGAAAAACCTCAACATGCCCGATATTACTTGGCACGAGTGCGCTCACGCAACTGAACGGCTGGAGGTGTCAAACCGCGCCGAATCAGAATGGGCTGCATGTACCTGGCACATCACATGTAGGCTTGCTATTCCGCACGTGGGCCTACTATTCCAAGCCCGGACAACCAGACCCTCCGTTAGCTCGCCCGTACACTCAGCCCAGGCGTCGCGCATAGACAAAAACGCCCACCCGGAACCGGGTGGGCGTATCTGAGCCGCCTGTGGGAATCGAACCCACGACCTATTCATTACGAGTGAATCGCTCTGCCGACTGAGCTAAGGCGGCCGCGCCTGCCGTTCCACCGTTTCCGGGGCGTGCAGGCAACGGCACAACTCTACTGGACAAATTGCGCCGAACGCAAACCAAGACACCCGCCATAGGGATGTCGTGAGTCACGTCCTCACTGGCACATGAGTCCGTCTTGGGGAACGGTTCCCTTCACGAAGTAGTCTTCGACGGCGCGCGTGACGCACTGGTTGGCGCCGCGGCGGTAGGCGGTGTGGTTCCAGCCTTCGACGGTGACGAGGACGCCGCTGGCGAGCTGGCCCGACAGGCCCTGCGCCATCGAGTAGGGGGTCGCCGGATCGTGTGTCGTGCCGATGACGACGATGGGGGCTGCCCCCTGCGCGGTGATGCGCGAGCGGGGCGCGTGCTTCGTGGGCCACGCCTCGAGGCTGGCCGACGGGTAGCCCACGTACTTGCCGAGGATCGGCAGTTCGTTCTTGAGCGTCTCCACCTGGGCGGCCCATTCCTCGATGGTGCCCTCGGGCGAATAGTCGAGGTTGTTGATCGCGTTGATCGCGTCGAAGGAATTGTCCTGGTAGGTACCGTCGGGGTTGCGCGAGTTCAGCGTGTCCGCGATGGCGAGCAGGCCGCTACCGTCGCTCTTCTGCCAGGCCATGCCGAATGCCTGGGTGAGCTGAGGCCACCACTGCGTGTTGTACATGGCGCCGGTCAGCGCGGTGACTGCAAGGTTTTCAGTCAGCGGACGGTTCGGGTCGTTCGTGCGCATCGGGCTTTCCTCGAGGGCGTCGAGGAAGGAGCGAACGGTCTCAATGCCTTCCTCGAGATTGCGTCCCATCGGGCAGGTGGACTGGGTGGCGCAGTCGGAGATCCAGTGCTGGAGCGAGGCGTCGAGGCCTCGCATCTGGAGGGCCAAGACCTCGTTGACGTTGAGGCTGGGGTCCAGGGCTCCGTCGAGGACGAAGCGGCCGACGCGCTCGGGGAAGAGGCCCGCGTAGGTGGCGCCAAGGAAGGTGCCGTAGGAGTATCCGAGGAGGTTAAGCTTCTCCTGGCCGAGGACCGCGCGCACCATGTCGAAGTCGCGGGCAGCACTCACGGTGTCGATGTGCTGGAACAGGTTGCCAGAGTGCTCGCGGCACCCCGCCGCAACTTCTTGAGAATCCTCATGGGCCGAGGCGACCGCCGACTGCGGGGACTCGTCGCCGGGGGCGTCGTCCTCGGACTCACCGGCGTTGCGTTCGTCGCGCTCGGCGTCGGTCGTGCAGAACACAGGGGTTGAGTCGCCGACGCCGCGCGGGTCGAGGGCCACGATGTCGTAAGCGTTGACCACGGCCTCGCCAATTCCCTGCGCCGCGTAGTAGGGCAGGGAGGAGACGACGGCGCCACCGGGGCCGCCCGGGTTGACGAACAGGGCGGGCGCATCCTTAGCGCCGGAGCGATGAATCGCGAGCGCGAGCGTGATCTGGTCACCGTCGGGGTTCCCCCAGTCCAGCGGCGCCTTCAGAAAGGCGCACTGGTACTCGCTGGCGTCAGAGGAGTTGATGCCCTGGAAGGTGTCGAACGTGCCGTCCGCACACACGCCCCACTCGATCGCCTGGTCGTAGTACGCCTGGACGGACCCCGCGGATACGGGGATCGGCGCGGACGTGGCCGAGGCCGTCGCAGAGGGAGCTGGTCCCCTGCGTTGAGTTCCGTAGTAGCCGACGACGGTCAGGACGATCGCGACGACGGCGAGGACTGCGACGGCGCAGGCCGCAATGGAGCGTGTCTTCATGGCCCCGATTGTAACGGAGAAACGCCGGGTCAGTTTTCAGGCTTGGGGGCGCAGCGAGATCGCCATGTCTTCCAGGACCAGCAGGGGGTTGCCGTTTGACACGAGGCGCTTGCGCGCGGTCTCGATATGATCGACGCGCGCGAGGGTCTGACGAGGCGTGGAATCCTGGGCGATCTGGTGCACGAGGTCGGACAGGTCCGTGTTGATGAGTTCGCCGTCCCCGCCCACCTGGACCATGAGGACGTCGCGGTAGATCGCGAGGAGGTCGATGAGGGCGCGGTCGATCGCGTCGGTGAGGGCGCGCTTGGAGCGGCGCTTTTGGTCTTCCTCGAGCTGGCGGATCATCGTGCGCGAGGCCTTGGTTGCGCTCTCGCCCTCGTCCATGCCGAGCTGGCGCATCAGTTCGGCTTTTTCGCGGGCGTTTCGTTCGCTGACCTGCGCGTCGGCCTGGGCTTTCGCGGTCTCGAGGAGGCGGTCGGCGGCCATGACGGCCTCGCCGACGCTGCGCACGGAGGCGGGCGCGGTGATGATGGCTCGGCGACGTTCGCGCATCTGGGGGTCGCGGGCGAGCGCGCGGGCCAGGCCGATGTGCGACTGGGCGGCGCGCGCAGCTTCCAGCGCGACCTCGGGGGTGGCGACTCCCTCGCGCACGAGCAGGTCTGCGACCGCGCTGGCCGTGGGGATACGCAGGCCGAGGTGGCGGCAGCGCGAGCGGATCGTGGCGATCATGTCCTCGGGGCTGGGGGCGCACAGCAGCCACACGGTGTGCTCGGGCGGCTCCTCGATGGCCTTGAGCAGCGCGTTCGCGCCGGATTCGCCGAGGCGGTCCGCGTCCTCGACGACGATGACGCGCCACAGTCCCTGGGAGGGCGAGGACTGGGCCTGCAGCACGAGGGAACGCGCGGTCTCCACGTTAATGATCGAGGTCTCGGTGGCCGCGAAGACGACGTCGGCGTTCGTGCGGCCCATCGTCGTGCGGCAGCCGGCGCACTCGCCGCACCCGACGGCCTCGCCCGTGCACTGGAGGGCGGCCGCGAAGGCGCGCACTGCAGGGCGGCCGCGAAGGCGCGCGCTGCGACGGAACGACCCGACCCGGGAGGACCGGTAATGAGCCAGGCGTGGCTCATGGAACGCGCGTCGTCGGAGGCGCGTGCGCCACCACGGGAGGCGACGATCGCGCGGGCGGACGCCGCGGCCTCGCTGAGCTTAGCGACCGCCGCGTCCTGTCCGACGAGCGAGGACCA
>ERZ772769.420-NODE-420-length-10340-cov-6.35061_pt1 | contig 10340 bp, 8 predicted proteins | sample MGYA00580987_ERZ772769 | MGnify/ENA primary metagenome ERZ772769 (study PRJEB29015, sample SAMEA2738043) | human oral metagenome | biome: human oral; feature: human-associated habitat; material: saliva | place: China | collected 2234 ...
ACCAGGTGCGCCGCAGCGACCCGCAGGCCTTCTACCGCGCCGTCGACGCCTGGCTGGCCGAGGTCCTGCCAGTGGACTGAGACGGGCCGGGGCGGGGCCGCAGGCAGCCGGAGAGCCACCCGGCCGCCGGACTGCCGTCGGAGCGCCGTCGCCGAGCCACCGCCGCGACCGCGGAAAAGGGGGAGAGCTCCCACGGCGCGCACAGGCCCGTCGGGGCGCAGCGCGCCGCCAGTCCGTGGGAGGATGCGCCCATGGCAGTTGTGTCGGACAAAGCTCGGAAGGCCGCCGTTCCCCTCCCCGGGGAGCGCACGCAGGGGGAGACCATCGCCTATCTCCTGGCGGCACTGACCATTGGCGCGGTGGGGCTCTACCTCATCCAGGACCTCTTCGCCCCGGCCTTCTTCGCCCTCACCCTCGTGGTGACGGTCCGGCCGTTGGTGTCCTGGATGACGCGCCACCGGGTGCCGCGCGTGGTCGCGGCGACGGCGGCGATCGCGCTCATCTTCACCTTCGTCGTTCTGCTGTTCGCGGCCCTGGCCGTCGCCGTTGCCCAGCTCGTCGACACCCTGCCGCAGTACGCCCCCAAGTTCCAGGCGATCTGGAAGCAGGTCGAGACCCAGCTCAACGGCATGGGGGTCGACCAGTCCGCGGTGCTCAAACAGGTCACCAACGTCCTGGACACCTCCCAGCTCGTCATGGTGGCTCAGTCGGTCCTGGGGCAGCTGACCTCGGCCAGCGCGATGATGGGCGTCATGTCGATGGTGGTCGTCTTCCTCATGTTCGACACCGCCAAGATCGAGATCCGCACCGCGGCCCTGGGCGTCCTCAAGCCGGGCATGGCCTCCGCCCTGGTGTCCTTCTGTGAGGCGGTGCGCTCCTACTGGATGGTCTCGACGGTCTTCGGTCTCATCGTGGCCGTCATCAACGCGGTCACCCTGTGGTACCTGAACGTGCCGATGGCCATCACCTGGGGCGTGGTCTCCTTCATCACCAACTACATCCCGAATATCGGCTTCGTCCTGGGCGTGGTGCCGCCGGCGATCCTGGGGCTGGTGGACTCCGGCCCTTGGACGGCGCTGTGGGTGGTGCTGTCCTACACGGCGGCCAACTTCGTCATCCAGTCCCTCATCCAGCCCAAGTTCACTGGGGACGCGGTGGGGCTCAACACGACGACGACCTTCCTGTGCCTGCTGTTCTGGTCCACCGTCACCGGTGCGTTGGGGACGATCCTGGCGGTGCCGCTGACCCAGTTCGTCAAGGCCCTCCTCATCGACTCCGACCCGCGCTCGCGCTGGGTGGGGATCTTCCTGTCCGCCGGCGACTCGCCCGTGCGCGACCCCGATGAGCTCGACCAGGGCGTACTCGACCAGCTCGACCTCGACGGCGACGGCGTCGGCGAGGCCGACCCCGACTACGGCCGGGCCGTCGTCGAGAAGCGCGCTGAGGTCATCAAGGAGCGTGAGAAGGCCGGCAAGTCGGCCACGCGCGCCAGCGGCGGTGGGGACGGCGACGACGTCGAGGTCTCCGCGCCCGCGGACTCGAGCCGGGCCACCAAGGACTGAGCTCAGGCCTGCGCCCCGGCGCACTGATGGCCGCAGGGCGAGCCTGGCGCTCAGGGAATCGGCGACTGCGTTTCGCCCCGAGAACGTACTTCTCCTCCAGATCACTGAGGTCCGTCCCCAGTCATCTGGAGGAGAACGCAGTCCTCGTGCAGAAAGTACGTTCTCGACGACGTGGCCTCCGGCCCGGCCGGTGTGTGCCGGAGCCCTCGGGCTCAGGCCTCGGCGCGGTCGGCCGGCTTCCCGGACGGCTCCGCGACCTGCTCCCCGCGGCCCTCAGGACTGGCGGGCCAGGTCCGCGGCGCCGACGAGCCCGGCCTCCTGGCCGCCCTCGGCCAGGACCACCGGGATGGTGGGGCGGTGGGTGCCGGCCGTGAGGTTCTCGGCGAAGGCCTTGCGCGTGGGGGCGAGCAGGATGTCGCCGGCCTCGGCCAGGCCGCCGGCGATGACGATGACCTCCGGGTCCAGCAGCGCGCACATATCGGCCAGCCCCACCCCCAGCCAGTGGGTGAGCTGCTCGTAGCACTCCAGGGCGGCAGGGTCCCCCTCGCGGGCGGCGGCGGTGACGGCCTTGCCGGAGATGTGCTCCGGGTCGCCGCCGGAGAGCTCGATGATGCGGGCCGCGTAGTCGGGGCGGAACTGCGCCAGCTCCCAGGCGTTGACGCCCAGGGCCGTGCCGGCGCTGTAGCGCTCCAGGCACCCGCGCAGGCCGCATCCGCAGGGGCGTCCGCCGGGAACGACGTTGAGGTGCCCGATCTCCCCGCCGAATCCGGCCGCCCCGCGCAGGAGGTGGCCGTCAACGATGATGGCCCCGCCCACGCCGGTGCCGATGGCCACGATGAGGGCGTTGCGCTTGCCGCGGGCCGCCCCGAAGCGGGCCTCGGCCCACCCGAAGGCATTGGCGTCGTTCTCGACGACGACGGGCAGGCCCACGCCCTCGGAGACGACGTCGCCGATCCGCATCCCGGTCCAGTCCAGGTTGGTGCCGTGCGCCATCGTGTTGCGGTCGGAGGACACGAAGCCCGCCGCCCCGATGCCCACGGTGGCTACGTCGGGGAAGTCCTCCCGCAGCCGGCGCACCACCATCGTGATCGTGTCAATGATCGCCTGGCGGTCGGCGGCGGGGGAGTCGCGCCGAATCGTCTGAAGAACCTTCCCCTCGTCGTCGACGACGCCGGCCGCGATCTTCGTTCCGCCGACATCCACTCCGATGCTCAGTGCCATGCTCGCGCTCCTTGGTGAGACGACCGTTGCTGACGTCGCTGGTTGCGTCGTTGCTCGTCAGACTATCAATGGGATAAGTGATGGAAGAATAGCGTCCCCCGGCCCGCCCAGGGGGCGAGTCGGGGGAGGAGCCCCGGTGGGGCGGGCGGCGTTCCGCTGCGCGGCGGTCAGTGCGCCGACGCCGGTGCCGCAGGGCTCGTCGGGCTCGCGGTCCCGGTAGCGCCCTTGGCTCCCTTGGCCTCCTTGGCCTTGGCGGCCTGGCTCTTGACGACGGCCGTCATGTAGTCGGCGTCCTTGTACCCGTTGATGTAGGTCTCGCCCACGATCATGAACGGGGTTCCCTGAATGCCGATGGAGTGGACGTGCTGGGTGGACTCGGAGACGGCCTTGACGGTCTCGGCGGCGGTCATGTCGGTGCGGAACTTCGACAGGTCCGCCACCCCGGCCTTCTTGGCGAAGTCGACCAGGGAGTCCTCGGTGTAGGCCGGGTGGCCCTTGGGGTCGGCGGCGGCGTAGACGGCGTCGTGGAACTCCCAGAATTTGCCCTGCTTGGCGGCGGCCCGCCCGGCCTGGGCGGCCAGGGGCGAGGTCTCGCTGATCTGGGCCAGGTCGCGCCACTCGATGCGCAGTGTGCCCTCCTTCACCAGCTTGTTCAGTTCGGGCTCGACATTTTGGGCGAACTGGGTGCAGAAGGGGCAGGCGAAGTCGGAGTAGATGACCATGACGACCGGCGCGTCGACCTTGCCCTTGGCCTGGCCGTCGGCCGGGTCGCGGTGGATCTCGGAGTGGATGAGCTCCAGGGTCTGCTGGTCGGCGACTGGCGGGGCCGGTACGGGCTCGGGGACCGCGGCGGCCGAATCGGAGGAGGAGGCGGGCGCCTGGCTGGCGGCGGCGGCTTGATGGCGGCGGGAGGCGACGTTCTGCAGCAGCACTGCGGCGAGGACGGCCAGGATGACGGCGATGACCACGAGGGTGATGACCGTGGCGCGGTTGGTCTTCGACTGCGTCTGCGTCGGCGTCGAAGAAGGCGGCTGAACACTCATGGCAGCGAGTCTGTCAGAGGAGACAGGCCCCGCAATACGCCTGATATGGCTGATGAGAGCACAGTTCGTCACAGCCGTCTCAGGCCGATCTCGGCAGGCCCGCCAACCTCACGGGGCGCTCACGAGCCGCTTACGGCACGCTCACGAAGGTCACCGAAATTCATCGGCCCCGGAGGCGCCGTCGCCCATCCCCGACCCACACACTTCGACCGAATCTTCATATTCGACCCGGAGCCGCGTCGTTTGTGAAGTTTTGGTCGAAGTGAGGCGGGGTCCCGGCCGGGCGGCGCTCTAACGCAGGGCTGCGCCGGCAGCCAGCCCGAGTCCGACGGCGCCCAGCGTCGCCGCCGTCATGAGGGTCGCGTGCGCCAGGGCCGGCCCCCACCGCCCGGCCAGCAGCAGGCGCGCTCCCTCGACGCAGGCCGTGGAGAAGGTCGAGTACCCGCCCAGGAAGCCGGTCCCCACGACGGTCAGTGCGGTGGCGGCCCAGGTTCCGGAGTGCGGCGGGTCTGCCGCCCGGCCCACGAGCAGGCCCATGAGGAGGCAGGCGGTCACGTTGACGACGACCGTGCCCCACGGCATTCGCAGCATCCGCGACATCCAGGGCGCCCGCAGCCCGGAACGACGCCGCTGCCGGCCTCCCGCCGCGGCCTCCCGGGCGGCTCGGCCGCTGAGGCGGCTGATGGAGGTGTCCACGCCCCAGCGGCAGGCCGCCCCCACCCCGCCGGCCATCGCCAGGGGGAGCCAGTCGGTGAGCCAGGTTCCCAGCCCGGCGGCGGCCCCGCTCATGACGCCTCCGGGAGGCGGCTGCTGCCCGCTCGGTCCACTTGGCCTGCTCGGCCCACACTGCCCGTGCGACCCGTGCGACCCGTGCGACCCGGGCGGCGCAGACGGCCGGCCAGCCACAGCCCGAGCCCGGCCGCCACCAGCCCGGCCACCATCGACCCCACCAGGTAGGCGGCGCCGAGGACCGGGTGGCCGCCGTCCCCGCTGGAGGTCAGGAGCCGGTGGCTCTCCAGGATGAAGGTCGAGTGCGTCGTCAGCCCGCCCAGGACCCCTGTGCCCAGGGCCAGTCGCAGGCGGGGGCGGCCTTCGCCGAGCGCCCCGAGCAGCAGCCCCAGGGCGAGGGCCCCGACGACGTTGAGGGCCAGGGTCGTGACCGGCAGGTGCCCGGGGGAGGCGGGCCAGGCCCGCTCCAGGGCCGCGCGTACCAGCGTGCCCGCGCATCCGCCCGCGGCGACCAGGGCCAGGGAGGCGGCCACGGACGGGGTTCGCCCGGCTGCCGGCGGGGAGTCTGCGGCGGCTCCCGAGGGGGAGCCGGCTGCTGGCGGGGAGGGGGCTACGGCCGGGGCCGGCTCAGTCCCCGGGCGGGCGACGGCCCCCGGCGTGGGAGCACCCCCGGCCCAGACCCCAGAGGCACCGCGGGTTCCGGAACCGGCGCCGGGGATGGCCTCAGCCATTGCGCTTGGCGATCTGGTAGTTGTCCTTGTTGAAGATGACGGTGTAGGTGGCCCCCTGCTTGGAGTGCTGCTCGCCCCAGGTGGCGGCATTGGTGGTGCCCCACTGGTTGGCGCTGGTCGGGGTCATGACGATGTACTCCTTGTCGGGGCCGCTCGTGCCCGCCCAGGAGACCTCGGCCCGGGGCACCAGGTAAGCCAGCAGCGACAGATCGGTGACCACCGTGGCCCCCTCGGGGATCGTGGCGATGACCTCGTGGGCGACGGCCACCCGATGCGTCTCGGTTCTCTTCGCCTCGTCGCTCTGCTTGGCCTCGGCGGCGAGCGGGTCGAAGTTCTTGTTGGTGGCCTGCCACAGCGGGAGGTAGGGGGCGGTCAGCACCCCGGTGGCCACAGCGGTGAGGATGCTCGTGGCCACCACGAAGCGGTGCCGCATCGGCACCGTGAGCCAGGTGGGGAAGGCGGTTGGGCGCCGGCGCGGGCCGTCGACGTCGGACTCGCCGGCGGTGCCTGCCTCCCCTGCCTCCCCGGCGGCCAGGGCGGCCTGGGCGGAGCGCCCCATGACCGCTCGACCATCGACCCCCACCTGCCTGACGGGGTGGTCGGCCACGTAGGAGCCGTGGGCCCGGCGCCGGGCGACGACGTCGAGCAGCGCCCCCAGCGCGATGGGCATGAGGGTGGCGTTGTAGTGCCAGTTGTCCCACACCCAGTAGAACTCCACCGACCCCAGGAACCGCCACGCCAGCGTCGGCAGCACCACGAGCAGCCACGGCGAGGTGACCCCGACGATTCCGCTGGTGAGGATCAGCATGACGACCACCGTGGCCTTCTGGGTCAGGGCGTCGGGTGAGGTGGGCTGGTCCTGTGAGCTCAGGCCGTAGTCCCACACCCCGTTGATGTTGAAGGCCGGCAGGAACACCTGGATCGCGAAGAGGAAGGCCGCGATCCCGCCGACGATCATGCCCACGCCCAGGCGCAGCCCCCGATGCCGGTTGCGGGTGGCCTCGTCCGTGGGAGCGTTCCCAGCGGCGGCGTTGAGGCCGTCGGCCCCGCGTTCACCGGGCCGGATGACCGTGCAGCTGCGGTACCAGGCCGGGACGGCTGAGGTGAGGATGACGGCCACTCCGATCATGAGCACCGTCAGCCCCATGTCCTCCTTGACCAGGACCAGGGGCACCGACCAGGCCGTCACCGCCCCCCAGCGCCGCTCCACGAAGGCCACCGAGGCATAGGCCAGCAACGGCATCGCGAAGGCGATCTCGTGGAACTGTGCCGCCACGGCCCCCTGCATCCCCCAGGACAGGACGTAGACGAGCCCCAACCCGCCGGCCACCCACTGATTCGTCAGGCGGCTGGCCAGGCGGGTCAGCGGCCAGGCCGAGAACGCCAGCAGCAGGTCCTGAGTGATGAGCAGGCTCAGGGGCGTGGGGAAGAGCCTCCAGATCGGCCCCAGCAGAATGAGGATCGGGTGGAAGTGGTCACCCAGGAGGTTGTATCCGTCACCCTTGACCGGCACGATCGGGGTCTGGAAGTGGGCGTAGGCCTTGGCCAGCTCGGAGAAGATCGCCAGGTCCCAGCTGGGCACCGGCTTCATCGTCTCCCACTGGACGATCGAGTAGTAGATCATCACCCAGGCGCCGATGACGACGACGATCGCAGCCGGAATCGAGTGGCGGATCTGCTCCTTGAGGTTCACGGCGCCGAGCCTACCCGTGTGAATCGGGGATGAACCTGGTAGCGCTAGGCTCGTGGTGTCACCCACGATCAGGAGACGAGATGCCCCTCACGCCGCCGCCCGCCGATTCCACCTCGGCGGCCGAGTCCTCGCCGCCTCAGCGGCCTGACCTCGACCAGATGGTGGACCACGACGCCGAGCCCCAGCTCCAGCGCCACCTCACCAACCGCCACGTCCAGCTCATCGCCATCGGCGGGGCCATCGGAACCGGGCTGTTCATGGGGTCGGGGAAGACGATCTCCCTGGCCGGCCCCGGTGTGTTCCTCGTCTACGCGGTCATCGGCGCCATCCTCTTCCTGGTCATGCGGGCCCTGGGCGAGGTGCTGCTGTCCAACCTGTCCTACAAGTCCTTCGCCGACGTCGCCCACGACCTCATCGGGCCGTGGGCGGGCTTCTTCGTGGGCTGGACCTACTACGTGTGCTGGCTGGTGACGGCCGTGGCCGAGGTCATCGTCATCACCGGGTACGTGAGGTTCTGGTGGCCGGACCTGCCTCTGTGGATCACGCCAGTGGTGACCGTGATCCTGCTGTTCAGCCTCAACCTCGCCACCGTCAAGGCCTTCGGGGAGATCGAGTTCTGGTTCTCCATCATCAAGATCGTGGCCATCATGGCGCTCGTCGTCGTCGGTGTCCTCATGGTGCTGCGCGGGTTCACGGCGCCCAACGGCGCCCACGCCCAGTTCTCCAACATCTGGAGCGGCGGATTCTTCCCCAACGGTGCGAGCGGGTTCTTCGGGGCCTTCCAGATCGCCATCTTCGCCTTCGTGGGCACCGAGCTCGTGGGGACCGCGGCCGCAGAGGCCAAGGACCCGGAGGTCACCCTGCCCCGGGCCATCAACGCCATCCCGGTGCGCATCGTCCTGTTCTACCTGGGGGCGCTCGCGGCCATCATGGCCGTCACCCCGTGGCGGGAGATCAACCCCGAGGCAAGTCCCTTCGTGGCCATGTTCGCCCTGGCGGGGCTCGGCGTGGCCGCCAGCGTCGTCAACTTCGTGGTGCTCACGGCCGCGGCGTCGTCGGCCAACTCCGGGGTCTACTCCACCTCCCGGATGCTCTTCGGCCTGTCCTGGGCGGACAACGCCCCCCACGTCTTCCGCAAGCTGACGGCCCGTTCGGTGCCGGGAGTGTCCCTGGCCGTCACCTGCGCCAGCCTGCTCACCTCGATCCCGCTGCTCTACACCTCCAAGTCCATCATCGCGGCCTTCACGACGGTGACCACGGTGGCCAGCGTCCTGTTCATCCTCGTGTGGTGCGTCATCGTCGTGAGCTACCTGCGGTTCCTCACCCTGCGGCCCGAGCTTCACCGCGCCAGCACCTTCCGCCTGCCCGGTGAGCGTGGGGCGGCCTGGCTGTGCCTGGGCTTCTTCGCCTTCGTCATCTGGACCCTCACTCAGGCCCACGACACTCGCGTCGCGGTCTTCGCCTCGCCCCTGTGGCTGGTGGTGCTGGGCGTGGCCTGGCTCGTCCACAGCAGCCGGCTCGCCAGGCAGCAGGAGCTCCAGTCGTGAGTGCCGGTGGTGGGTCAGTGACACCGGAGCCGTCGGTCGGGCCGACGTCGTCGGCCTGCCTGGAGGAGCTGCTCGCCTGCGGGGTGGCTGCGGTCCGCCAGGCGGCCGCCTTCGCCCTGAACCCGGGTGAGGAGCTGCGCATCGAGGCCAAGGCCCACCGCAACGACCTGGTCACCCAGGTCGATCGCGGCGTCGAGGAGCGCATCGCCGGCCACCTGGAGGCCACCGGCGTCCCCATCCACGGCGAGGAGGCGCACCGCGTCGAGGACTTCGAGACCTACCGCGGGCGGGCCTGGGTGCTCGACCCCATCGACGGGACCCTCAACTACGTGGCCACCCACCGCGACTGGGCCATCTCCCTGGCCCTGGTCGACGACGGCGTGCCCACGCTCGCCGTCCTCGCCGACCCCGTGGCGGGCCGGCTCTACACGGCCATCCGCGGGCGGGGCGCATGGGTGCAGCCGCTTCTGGCGGGGTCGGCGGGCACCGACGGCGCGGCGCCGCGGGCCCTGGAGCGGCTGGAGGACCTGCCCTTGAGCGAGGGCATGCTCATCGCCCACTACCAGCTCACGCAGGACGCGGGCATCGGCCGAGCCATCGAGGCCTCGCGCGGCATGCGCTGCTACGGGGCGGCCGCCCTGGAGATGGCGGAGGTGGCCGCGGGCGGCGCGGTCGTCTACGCCCAGCCGCGGCTCCAGCCCTGGGATGTTGCGGCTGGTGCGCTGCTGTGCACCGAGACCGGCGCGGTCCTGACCCGGATGGACGGGGCGCCCTTCGACGTGCGCCGCGCCGGCTCACTCCTCGTGGGCACCCCGACCGCCCACGCCGAGGTGCTGGGGCACCTGCGCGCCGTCGGGGCCTGAGGCTCGCTGCGGTGGGCAGGGTGCCTGCCTTCGTGCGGTCGTGCCTTATGCCTCGAGATCGAGGGTTCAAGGGTGCGACCGCGCGACCTACTCTACGACCGCGCGGTCGTGCAGCCGGGTGAGCGCTGCGCACAGGTGGTCGCCCCGGTGTTAATCTGTGTGGCGGTCGTTTAGGTCTGGGGGTGCGTGCCGCCACCCGGGAACCCTCGCGAAAGGTGCGCCATGTGAGGCAGACACTCGTCTTGCTGCTGATCTGCACCGCCAGCTTCATGAACGTCCTGGACGTCACGGTCGTCTCCGTCGCGCTGCCTGACATGGGGGCCGCACTGGGGGCGTCGCTGAGCGAGCTCCAGTGGGTCGTCAACGCCTACACCCTGCCGCTGGGGACACTCCTCATGTCGGCGGCGACGCTGAGCGGATCGGTGGGGCGGCTGCGCCTCTTCCGCTGGGGCGTTGTCCTGTTCACGGCCGGCTCCCTGGTCTGCGCGCTGGCACCGTCGGTCGGTGTCCTGGACTGGAGCCGCTTCATTCAGGGGGTCGGTGGCGCGATCTTCCTGGGCGTCGGCGTCCCCATGATCTCGGACCGCTACCAGGCCGGCCCCGCCCGGGCGCGGGCGATCGGTGTCTACGGCGCGGTCTCCGGTGCGGCGATCGCCCTGGGACCGCTCCTTGGCGGAGGGCTCGTGCTGATGGCGGGCTGGCGCTCGATCTTCTGGGTCAACGTCCCGGTGGGCCTGGCGGTCTGGCTCGGATCGCGCTGGGTTCCCGAGGTCGGCGCGGACCGGGGCGGCGCTGCGGGCAAGGCGGCATCCAGGAAGGTCGACTGGCCGGGCACGGTGCTGTGCGTCGCCATGACGGGGGCGCTCACGCTGGCGCTCCTTCAGGGAAACACGTGGGGATGGGCCTCGCCCATGATTGTCTCCCTGCTGGCCGGCTCGGCGGCGCTGCTCG
>ERZ772769.421-NODE-421-length-10336-cov-6.35843_pt1 | contig 10336 bp, 6 predicted proteins | sample MGYA00580987_ERZ772769 | MGnify/ENA primary metagenome ERZ772769 (study PRJEB29015, sample SAMEA2738043) | human oral metagenome | biome: human oral; feature: human-associated habitat; material: saliva | place: China | collected 2234 ...
TCGAGGCCGCCTCCAACGAGCCCGGCGCCCAGTACTCGCCCGGCGAGCGCTACGGGCGCGTCTACCAGATCAACTACCTGCGCTGCATCTTCTGCGGCATGTGCATCGAGGCCTGCCCCACCCGGGCCCTGACCATGTCCACCGACTTCGATGAGCTCGTCGGCCCCGGCCGTGAGGGCCTCATCTACGAGAAGGAGGACCTGCTGGCCCCCGTGCCCGAGGGCGCCGTGTCCGCGCCCCACCCCATGGTCGAGGGCACCGAGGACGGCGACTACTACCGCGGGAAGGTCGTCGGCTCCACCCAGGCCCAGATCGACTGGGTGCGGAGCCACCGACCCGAGGACCCCAGCCTGGAGTCCGCCCGCGCCAAGGCCGCCCCCACCGCCTCCGGCCGGGGCAGCCGCCACACCGTGAAGGGAGCCCTGCGATGAGCACCCTGCTGATGACCGGAGCCCCCGCCGTCGCCCCGACCGCCCTGACTCAGGACGGTCACCTGGGGCTGGGCGAGGCCATCGTCTTCGGCGTCGTCGCCCTGGTCACCGTGGCCTGCGGCATCGGCGTCCTGACCGCCAAGCGCGCCGTGAACGCCGCCATCAACATGATCGGCATCATGATCTCGCTGGCCGTCCTCTACATCGTCAACGAGTCGCCCTTCATGGGCATCACCCAGGTCGTGGTCTACACCGGCGCCGTCATGACCCTCGTCCTGTTCGTCATCATGCTCGTGGGTGTCGGCGGTGACGAGCCGGTGGGTGCCGCCGGTACCGTCATGAGGCGCCCGGTCCTCATCCTCCTGGGACTGGGGCTGGCCGGCGCCCTGACCGCCGTCGTGTGGCGCTCCACCCTGCCGAAGCCGGCCGGTCTCAAGGACGGCGCCAAGGCCGCCCCCGACCTGCTGGCCGTCACGCTCTACCACGACCACGTCGTCACCATGGAGCTGACCGCCATCCTGCTCATCGTCGCCGCCGTCGGCGCCCTGACCCTCACCCACCGCCAGCGCATCCGGGCCCGGCTCAGTCAGCGGGCGGTGGCCGCGGGCAAGATGCAGGACTACGCCGCCAAGGGCGCCCACCCGGGCCAGAAGCCCATGCCCGGCGTCTACGCCTCCACCAACTCCGCCGCCGCCCCGGCCCTGGACGCCCAGGGCGAGGCCGTCGAGGAGTCCGTGCCCCGGGTCCTGCGGGCCCGCGGCCAGGGCCTGGAGCTGTCCGACGTCTCCCCGGAGATGGGACTGGCCCAGCGCTCGGGCACGATCGTCTCCCGCCTGGCCGGGGCCGGCCAGACCGGTCGGGCCAGCGGCCCCCGGGACGCCCGCCGCTCCGGGATGCCGTCCATGCCCGGCGCCGCCGCCCCCACCGTCAAGCAGCCCGTCCTCAGCGATGACGGGGCAGCCGACTCGGCCGCCCCGGAGCAGAAGGAGGAGAAGTGAGTCTCCCCATCACCGTCTACCTCATCCTGGCCGGGGTGCTGTTCACCCTGGGGGCACTCACGGTGCTGCTGCGCCGCAACGCCATCATCGAGCTCATGGGGGTTGAGCTCATGCTCAACTCCGTCAACCTCGTCCTGGTCACCTTCTCCCGGATCCACGGCAACCTCACCGGCCAGGTCTTCGCCTTCTTCGTCATGGTGGTGGCCGCCGCCGAGGTCGTGGTGGGTCTGAGCATCGTCGTATCCATCTTCCGCACCCGCAGGTCCACGTCGGTCGACGACGAGAACCTGCTCAAGAACTGAGGGGAGAGACCACCGACATGCTTCCCGCTCCTGTCACCGCCGTCGTGACCCCCCTGACCGAGGCCACCGGCCTGGCCTCCTGGGCCTGGCTGCTCATCGCCGTCCCCGCGGCCTCCGCCGCCTTCCTGCTGCTGGCCGGCCGCCGCTCCAACGCCTGGGGCCACTGGCTGGGGCTGGCGGCCTCCTTCGCCGCCGCCTGCCTGGGCGTGGGCATCCTCGTGCAGGTCCTGGGCCTGCCCGCTGAGGAACGCGTCATCGGCCTGCCCCTCTACCACTGGTTCTCCGCCGGGAACCTGAGCGTCGACGTCGGCCTGCGCCTGGACCCGCTGTCGCTGACCTTCGTCACGCTGGTCACCTGCGTCGGCTTCCTCATCCACCTGTACTCGGTGGCCTACATGGCCCACGACCGCGACCGGCGCCGCTTCTTCGCCTACCTCAACCTCTTCATCGCCGCGATGCTCACCCTGGTCCTGGGTGACTCCTACATCGTGCTCTTCGTCGGCTGGGAGGGCGTGGGCCTGGCCTCCTACCTGCTCATCGGCTTCTGGAACACCGCCGACGCCGACGCCCCCCAGGGCGAGCAGGCCACCAGCCGCGAGAATGCCGCCGCCGCCAAGAAGGCCTTCATCATGAACCGTGTGGGCGACGTCGGCCTCCTGCTGGCCATGATGACGATGGTCGGGCAGGTCGGCTCGGTCTCCTTCGACGCCGTCTCCGCCGCCTCCCTCGACGGCTCGGTGCGCACCGGCTGGCTCACCGCCATCGGCTTCTTCCTGCTCCTGGCGGCCTGCGGTAAGTCCGCCCAGTTCCCCCTCCAGGCCTGGCTGGGTGACGCCATGGCCGGCCCCACGCCGGTCTCGGCCCTCATCCACGCCGCCACCATGGTCACCGCGGGCGTCTACCTCATGGTCCGCTCCGCCGCCGTCTTCGAGGGCGCCCCCAGCGCCCAGACGGCCGTGGCCGTCATCGGCGCCATTACCCTGCTGCTGGGGGCCGTCATCGGAAGCGCCAAGGACGACATGAAGAAGGTCCTGGCCGCCTCCACCATGAGCCAGATCGGCTACATGATGCTGGGAGCGGGCCTGGGCCCGGTCGGCTACGCCTTCGCCATCTTCCACCTGCTCACCCACGGCTTCTTCAAGGCCCAGCTCTTCCTGGGGGCCGGCTCGGTCATGCACGCCATGGGCGACCAGGTCAACATGCGCCGCTTCGGCGGCCTGCGCGGCGCCATGACGATCACCTGGATCACCATGGGCATCGGCTGGCTCGCCATCCTGGGGGTGCCGCCCTTCTCCGGCTTCTGGTCCAAGGACCGCCTCATCGAGGCCGCCTTCGTCGGCGAGGGCGCCAAGCCCTGGATCCTGGGGACCATCGCCCTGCTGGGCGCGGGCCTGACCGCCTTCTACATGTCCCGCCTGTTCTTCATGATCTTCCACGGCAAGCAGCGCTGGACCACCAAGAAGGACCTGGAGGGCGAGGTCCACCCCCACGAGTCCGGCTGGCTCATGACCCTGCCCCTGATCGTCCTGTCCGTGTTCTCCGCGGGCCTGGGCGGGCTGCTGACCTACAACAACATGTTCGTCACCTGGCTGGAGCCGGTCACCGGTCACGCCGAGCACGGCGAGCCGGTCCTGCCGGCCACCGTCATCATGGGCGCCACCCTCGCCCTGGTCGTCGTCGGGGTTCTCGTGGCCTGGTGGATGTACGTGCGCCGCCCGGTGCCCGTCGTCCTGCAGCCGGCCAACCCCCTGGTGGAGGCCGCCCGCAAGGACATGTACCAGGACGCCATCAACGAGGCCCTGGCCATGCGCACCGGCCAGGGACTGGTCCTGGCCACCGACGCCGTCGAGCGCTACGTCGTCGACGGCGCCATCGAGGGTGCCGCCGCGGGCACCGGCGCCCTGGGGCGCCTGACCCGCCGTACCGAGTCCGGGTACGTGCGCTCCTACGCCGGCTACATGCTGGCCGGAACGGTCCTCGTACTCATCGCCGTCCTGGCCGCCAGGTTCTGAGAGGACACGACACATGCCGACTCTTCCCGCATCGCTGCCCGTCCTGACCGTCATGGCGGTCACGCCACTGGCCGGGGCGCTCCTGCTGTGGCTGGTCCCGCCGCTGCGCCGGCTCCACGCCCGCGCCGTGGGCCTCGTGTTCTCCCTGGCGGTCCTCGCCCTGGGGCTGTGGGCGCTGAGCGCCTTCGACCTGGCTCAAGCCAGCACCGTCCAGCTGACCGACACCCACTCCTGGATCCCCGCCATCGGCGCCTCCTGGGCCCTGGGCGTCAACGGCCTGGGCCTGTCCATGGTGCTGCTGGGCGCCTTCGTCACGCCCCTGGTGCTGCTCGCCTCCTGGGGTGAGGTCCCCGCCGACCGGCAGGGCCTGTTCACCGGGCTCGTCCTGACGCTGGAGTTCTTCGTCGTCGTCATCTTCTCGGCCCGGGACCTGCTCCTGTTCTACCTGTGCTTCGAGGCGATGCTCATCCCGGTGTACTTCCTCATCGGCTGCTTCGGCGGGCAGAATCGCCAGCGCGCCGCCCTGAAGTTCCTCCTGTACTCCCTGGCCGGCGGGCTCATCATGCTCATCGGCGTCATCGCCGTCTCCCTGCACTCCGCCAAGAACGGCGTCCCCAGCTTCCTCATCGACTCGGTGGCGGCCAACCTGCACGTGTCCACCTCCGCCGGTCACTGGATCTTCCTGACCTTCTTCATCGCCTTCGCCATCAAGGCGCCGCTGGTCCCGGTCCACACCTGGCTGCCCGACACCGCCGAGCAGGCCACCCCGGGCACCTCGGTGCTGCTCATCGGCATCCTGGACAAGATCGGCACCTTCGGGATGATTACCCTGGTCCTGCCGATCTTCCCGGAGGCCTCCCGCTGGGCCGCCCCGGTGATCCTGGTCCTGGCGGTCGTCTCCATCATCTACGGGGGCCTGGCCGCCATCGCCCAGGACAACCTCTACCGCCTCATCTCCTACACCTCCGTGAGCCACTTCGGCTTCATGGTCCTGGGGATCTTCATCGGCAACCAGGTGGCCGCCAACGGCGCCATGGTCTACATGGTGGCCCACGGGCTGTCCATTGCCGGCCTCTACCTGGTCACCGGCTTCATGGCCCGGCGCACCGGGACGGTCGCCATCAGCGAGCTCGGCGGCATCGCCCGGGTCATGCCGCTGGTGGCCGGCACCTTCCTGGTCAGCGGGCTGGCCTCCATCGCCCTGCCGGGCCTGAGCGGGTTCGTGCCCGAGTGGATGGTGCTCACCGGCACTTTCTCGGTCTCGCTGGCCCTGGGTGGTGCGGCCGTCGTCGGCGTCGTCATCGCCGCCGTCTACATGCTGCTGCCCTACCAGCGGGTCTTCACCGGGGCGCCGGCCCCCGAGCGCGTGGGCAGCCCCGACCTCGACGGGCGCGAGCGCCTCGTCGTCGTCCCCATCATCGCCGCGATGCTCGCGCTCGGACTGGCCCCGGGCGTCTTGACGTCCGCCTTCGACGACGTCGCCCGGCAGGTCGCGCTCACGGTCACCAGCTCCTCGCAGGCTGAGGCCTCAGCCCGCGGCGCCGGTGACAGCCCCGATGCCGGCGGTGCGACTGACGCTCCCGCCGCCTCCACCGCTACGGAAGGGAACACCAAGTGAGCCCCTCAGCCACTGCCCCGATCGTCAACTGGGACGCCCTGACGCCGGTCCTCATCATCCTGGGCGCCGGTGTCCTGGGTGTCCTCGTGGAGGCCTTCATCGCTCGTCCTGCCCGTCTGGCCATCCAGTCCACGCTGAGCTTCCTGGCCATCCTGGCCTCCGGGGTCTCCCTGTTCCTGCGCTGGGGCGAGGTCAAGGCCGCCGGGGCCGCCGCCGCGGCCGTGCCCCAGTTCCAGCTCCCCAAGGGTTTCCTGCCGGGCGCCCGCATGTCCGCGGGCCTGACCGAGGACCCCTTCTCCATCGCCGCCCAGGGCATCCTCCTGGTCATCGGGCTGCTGGCCGTCCTGGTGATGGCCGACCGCACCTCGGTCGGTGATGGGGCCTTCGCGGCCCAGGCCGCCGACCGGCCCGGCAGTGCGGAGGAGAGCGAGTCCATCCTGGCCGGCTGGACCACGACCGAGATCTTCCCCCTGACCCTGTTCTCACTGGGCGGCATGATGCTCTTCGGGGCCAGCAGTGACCTCATCACGCTGTTCGTCATCCTGGAGATGATCTCCCTGCCGCTGTACATCCTGGCGGCCACCGCCCGCCACCGCCGGCTCCTCAGCCAGGAGGCGGCGCTGAAGTACTTCGTGCTGGGGGCCTTCGCCTCCGCCTTCCTCCTCATGGGCTCGGCCCTGCTCTACGGGGTGGCCGGCGCCGTCGACTACAAGACCCTGGGCGAGGCCGTGAGCAGCGCGGCGGGGCAGGACTGGCTCATCCTGGCCGGCCTCATGCTGGTGATCGTCGGCCTGCTGTTCAAGGTGGCGGCCGTGCCCTTCCACGCCTGGAGCCCGGACGTCTACCAGGGTGCCCCCACCCCGGTCACCGGGTTCATGGCCGCCGGCGTCAAGGCCGCCGCCTTCCTGGCCCTGGTGCGCTTCTACTACCTGATCGCCGGCGCCATGGGCTGGGACCTGGCCCCCGCCCTGTGGGCCGTGGCGGCACTGACCATGCTCCTGGGCACCGTCGTCGGGGTGGTTCAGCGCGACGTCAAGCGCATGCTCGCCTACTCGGCCATCGCCCACGCCGGCTTCATGCTCATCGGGATCGGGGCCTACTCCAAGGCAGCGATCTCCGCGCTTAGCTTCTACGCCCTGACCTACGGGATCGCCACCGTGGGGGCCTTCGGCATCGTCACCCTGGTGCGCTCCCACCGCGACGGTTCGGTGGGCGGAGAGGACGGCGACCTGGATGCCTTCAAGGGCCTGGGACGCCGCAGCCCCTGGGCGGCCGGTGCCATGACCGTCTTCCTGCTGTCCTTCGCCGGAGTGCCCCTGACGGCCGGCTTCATGGCCAAGTTCCGGCTCTTCGCCACCGGCCTGAGCGGCAACGGGACGCCCTTCGTCATCCTCGCCGTCGTCTGCTCGGCCGTGACCGCCTTCTTCTACATGAGGCTCATCGTGCTCATGTTCTTCCATGAGCCCGACGGCGAGCGCTCCGTGGTCGTGGGCAGCCGCGGCCCGATCATCCTGGCGGTCAGCGTTGCGGTGATGGCCACAATCGGGTTGGGCATTTTGCCGCAGACCGCCTTCGACCTGTTCGACCAGACGGCTATGCTCCTTCCGTGATCGGATCACTGCCGCTGAGCGCCCCCGAGCTGGAGTCGCGCATCATCCCCGCCCTCCAGACCATTGAGGACCGCCTCATGGAGGTGGTCACCAGCGCCGACGAGACCATCAATCCGCCGACCTCGCACCTGGCCGAGGCCGGGGGCAAGCGCCTGCGTCCGGTCCTGGCCCTGCTGACCGCCCAGCTCGGCGACCCGGCCCTGGCCACCGGTGAGGAGATCCGCGACGCCGGGGTGGCCGTGGAGCTGACCCACATCGCCACCCTCTACCACGACGACGTCATGGACGAGGCCCCGCTGCGCCGCGGCGCCCCGAGCGCCCAGACCGTGTGGGGCAACTCCGCCGCCATCCTCACCGGCGACGTCCTCGTGGCCCGGGCTTCCCAGCTGGTGGCGGCCCTCAGCCCGGAGGCCGTCATGGCCCACGCCAAGACCTTCGAGCGCCTGTGCATGGGCCAGCTCCACGAGACCCTGCCACGCCCGGCAGGTACCGATCCGGTCGACCACTACATCCAGGTTCTGGCGGACAAGACCGGCTCCCTCATCGCAGTGTCCGCGCGCTACGGGGCGATGCTCACCGGTGCCGGGACGCACACCGAGCAGATCGTGGAGGAGTTCGGCGAGCGGATCGGTGTGGCCTTCCAGCTGGCAGACGACGTCATCGACCTCATGAGCGACTCGGCCACCACCGGCAAGACCCCCGGCACCGACCTGCGCGAGGGAGTGGACACCATGCCGGTCCTCCTCCTGCGCAAGGCCCTGGCGGCCGGCGAGCTCGACGCCGCCGGCCAGGCCATCCTCTCGCGCCTGTCCAGCGGCGACCTGTCCGATGACGCCTTCCTGTCCGACGTCGTCGCTCGCCTGCGTGAGCACCCCGTCCTGGCCCGTACCCGCGAGATGGCCATGGACTGGGCTGCTCAGGCAGTGGAGGGCCTGGAGGGACTGGAGGAGGCCGTCCTTGACGGAACCCGGCAGCGCCTGGCCCAGGCTGGCATCGAGGGCGAGGCCGCCGCGGCGGCTATGACTGATGCCGGTGAGCGGGTGAGGCAGGTGCGTGCGGCCATGGAGGACTTCGCCCGCATCCTCGTGGACCGGGCCGCCTGAGCAGTCGGCCTGGGAGCTGACGAGGCTCCGCAACTACCCATGACTCCCCATGGGCTCATGGGGAGCAAATGGGGAGTGATGGGGAGTTCCCCATCGTGGGTAGTGGATTGCGGTGCATAGGGTGCCACGTACGTGTTCCCGATGCGTTGAAAGGTTCCCGACATGCCGTCCTCCACGCCGACGTCTCCTGAAGCCTGCGCCCGACTGACCCGACGTGGTGTCCTGACCCTGCCCGCCCTCGCTGGTGCGGGAGCTGTCCTATCGGGATGCGGGATGCTCAAGAAGGGCGATACCGCCACCTCTGGGAAGAGCTCGGGTGCCGCGTCCCCACGTGCTGTTGCCACCGCGACTGGTCCACATGGTGGGGTGATGCTGGAGACTGAGTGGAAAGGAGCTCCGCTCTCGGTCGAGGTGGGGCCTGCTGCAGTCAATGGTAAATACGCTGTCGTGCGCTTGGTGTTCACAACGACCTCTGATGACAAGGTAAGCCTGTTTCAGTCATTCGGCTCCACCTATCGTCCGGGGACAATGGTCGCGATCAGGATGCTCTCTTTAGATAAGGGGCTGGTCTATCGTGAGCTGGATGAAGAAACACGTCATTTATATGATGATGTTGAAAAGAATAAGCCTCGGGAAGTATTTCCAGTATTTCTTGCGCCGCCCGAGGGTGTCGACGTCGTGGACCTTTTCCTTCCTTATGTGGGTGTCGCTACGGGCGTTCCGGTTTTGAAGGATACCGAGGCTGATTTCTCGGTGGATGATGTGCTGTCAAAGGCGAAGCTTGACGAGTCGGAGGCGGGGCCGTTCAAGATCGAGACGATGTCCCTGGCAGCTGACGATTCTTCGGACACGAAGCAAGAGGAGAAGTCGACGACGGTGACGGTGGCTGGGGATGTCACGTTCGCAACGGACTCCGATCAGCTCTCGGCTCAGGCTGACAGTGTGCTGGCGACTGTGGTGGAGCAGATCAAGAAGTATCCCTCTGGAGGGGAACTGACGATCACGGGCCATACCGATGATGTGGCCGATGACGCACACAACCAGGATCTGTCGGAGCGGCGGGCCAAGGCGGTGTCGGAGCGTCTCAAGAAGCTGACGGACTTGTCTGCGTGGAAGGAGTCGGTCTCGGGCAAGGGGGAGTCCTCGCCGCGGGTTGCGAATGACACTGATGAGCACCGACAGATCAATCGTCGTGTGGAGATCACGCTGACGCCATCAAAACCCGCCGAGGCCAGCGCGGCACCGAGCGCGAGCGCGGCACCGTCGTCCGCGATGCCAAAGGCTACCGGTCCTGTGGGCAAGGGACCTGAGGGTGTTGATGTGAAGATCGACGGTAAGACCGTGCGCATGGTGATCGACCATGTGGTTCGAGCCGGTGGCTACTTGACTGGAACAGTGGTGGTCACCTCCAGCGAGAAGGTCAGCATGCCGGTTGCTCCCTTCTCCTTGCCTGGAAAAATGATGGATATGCGTGGCCTCGGAGTTTTTGGTGTGAGTGGTATAACTATCCTCAGCGGTGGGTTGAGATATCTGGAGGCCGACTATACGTATTCCGATGGAAGTAGATATCCTTTAGCGAATGGCTTTGTGTACGATCTTGAGCCTGAGGCATCCCAGTCCCTCCCGGTTGTGTGGCCAGATGTCGGCGTGGATAGCATCACGATTGATATGCCGGCAGGTGAATATCTTTATACGAAAGAGCGAGTCGTCGCTCGCCTCACAGACATCCCGGTCGTCAGCGCGTAGTGGCCCGGTCACTTAGAAGGGTGGGGCTTGGTCGATGAGGGGTGCGAGTTGGAGGGTGTGGGCGGCTTTGGGGTAGGGGGTGGTCTCGTAGGCTCCGGGTTTCTGGCCGGGTTTGGGGCCGCGGGTCTCTAGCCGTGCCCTGCCGTTGGTGTTGGTGCCGGGACCGGCGTGGTTGTGGGCCTGGTTGTCGAGTGTTCTGTCAAGGGCTCGGTTGAGGCGGTTGAGGATGTCGTGGCTGATCTGCTTGCTCAGGTCGGCTGGTACGACGGTGCCGGGGACGTGGTGCTGGTGGGGGCCGGTCTTGCGGGGCAGGCGGGTTATGGTGCCGTTGGGGTGGCGCTGGTAGACGGTCTTGTCGGGGGTGTGCCAGGACAGGATCCCGCTGGACTGGTCTCGGGTGAGGGCCCATCCGGGGGTGTGCTTGAGGCGGTGGTGGGCCTGGCACAGGGTGGTGAGGTTGTCCAGGCTGGTGGTCCCGCCCTGGCTCCAGGCGGTGAGGTGGTCGATGTCGCACCG
>ERZ772769.424-NODE-424-length-10299-cov-6.86695_pt1 | contig 10299 bp, 6 predicted proteins | sample MGYA00580987_ERZ772769 | MGnify/ENA primary metagenome ERZ772769 (study PRJEB29015, sample SAMEA2738043) | human oral metagenome | biome: human oral; feature: human-associated habitat; material: saliva | place: China | collected 2234 ...
CCCAGCCCCAGTAGATGAACAGGGACAGGGAGACGCCCGCCACAAAGGTCCCCAGCGAGTCGACGGCAAAGGGATTGAACCATTCGAGCTTCAAGGGCGTCGGATTGACAGCGGTGCCGGTGAAGTAGCGGTAAATCGCCACCGCGCCGAAGCCGAGGAACACCGTCAGCTGAAACCCCACCAACCAGTACTGGAGCTTCTGGGTGGTCTGCATGTCGCGATACGCGATCCAGGTCGCCAGCGTGATGAAGACCAGGCAGGTGAGGGTGTTGACCCATACGTTGTCGGAGAGATCCGCAATGGCGGGCCTGCGAGTCACCTGTGCGAGCAACAGGTAGAAGAAGTCGACCGCGATGGCCGCGAGGTTCGACAGGACGACGACGGTCGCCACAATCAGCCCCCATCCGTTCATCCACCCGATCCACGGACCGAAGGCGCGGGTCCCCCAGGTGAAGGAGGTGCCCGAGTCGGGCATCGCCGCATTGAGCTCTCGGTATCCGAAGGCGACCAGGAGCATCGGGATGAACCCGACGAGGAAGATCGCCGGCACCTGTTCGCCCACTTCTGAGGCGGTCGGCCCCAGTGCGCCGGTGAGGGTGTACGGAGGCGCGATGCAGGACACGCCGATGATGATGGCGCCGAGCAGGCCGACAGAGCCCTCAGCCAGTCCCTTCTTCGACAGCCCGCCTCCAGAGCTGGTGGTCGCGGCGCTCATGTTCCACCTCCGACGTCGGCCGGATCAGCCGGGACGGCGACGAGCGGCACCGGCAGGACCCGCAGGATCTTGTTGGCGTCCGGCCCCAGGAACAGGCGCCCGCTCTGGGCCAGCCGCGCCGACCCCAGGAAGGCCAGCTCATTCCTGCTCCACTCCATGGCCAGCACGGCGGCGCTCATGGAGTGGGCGTGAACGATCTGGACACGCTGATCATCCAGTCCGGTGAGATCCAGGCGCACCTCGGCGAGCAGGGCCTCGGTCCGCTTCTCGATCTCCGCGGTGTCCTGTGAGTCCCCGGTGGCCACCGTGACGAGACGCAACGGGACACCGGCTCTGTCTGCGAAGGTCCTGGCCTTACTGAGCACTCCCCTCCACCTGCCGGACTCACCCAGCATGACCGTGATGCGTGAGAGCCCGTCGAGAGGGGCGTGCCTCATGCCGCGCGGGGACAGGGCGACCGGAACAGTCGAGGAGTTGAGCAGCGTCTGCCCCACGGAGCCGAGGGACACCCGCCCCAGGACCCCGTGACGGCCTCCGCCGGCTACGAGCAGGTCGGCCTTGAGCTCCTCGGCCGAGGCGATGATGCCCTCGGGGAAGGAGAGGCTGTACCGCAGGTACTTGTTCACCGGCACACGGGGCCGATGCTCCTCCATGATCTCCGACATCCAGTCGTCGACCTGCGTGGCGACGACGTCCTGGAAGGCGTGATCGGTGACGTCAAGGACGTAGCGTCCCCCGCCGCCCTTGACGACGGTGACGAGATCGAGTGGGCACGAGAACGCTTCAGCGAGAGACACCCCTAGGTGGTAGGAGTCTCGACCGCCGAGCGAGTTGGTGAAGGCCGTCAGAATGCGCATGGGGGTGACCTCCTGTTCGCTTCCGGGGCGTCACAGGGCACTCATGACGTGCTTGATACGTGTGTAGTCCTCCACGCCGTAGACGGAGAGGTCCTTGCCGTAGCCGGACCGTTTGAAGCCGCCGTGCGGCATCTCCGCGACGAGGGGGATGTGGCAGTTCACCCACACGCAGCCGAAGTCCAGGTCCCTGCTGAATCGCAGGACACGCTGGTGGTCGGTCGTCCAGATGGACGAGGACAGGGCGTAGTCCACGCCGTTGGCCATGGCCAGGGCGTCGTCGTCGGAGGAGAACTCCTGAACGGTCAGGACCGGCCCGAAGATCTCCTGCTGCACGAGCGCGTCGTCCTGCTTGAGCCCTGAGATGACGGTGGGCGCGTAGTAGTAGCCGCTCTCGCCGACGCGGTGGCCGCCGGTCAGCAGGTGGGAGTGCGCGGGCCGCTCCTCGACGATCTTCTGCACGGAGTCGAAGTGGCGAGCATTGTTCAGGGGTCCGTAGAAAGCCTCCTCCTCGGGGATCGGACCGGTGCGCAGGGACTCGGCGTGACGCACCAGCGCGTCGGTGAACTCCTTGGCCACCGAGGCCTCGACCAGGACGCGGGTGGCGGCGGTGCAGTCCTGCCCGGAGTTGAATATCCCTGCGGCGGCGATGCCCTCGGCGGCAGCCTCGATGTCGGCGTCGGCGAAGACGACGGCGGGGGCCTTGCCTCCCAGCTCGAGGTGGACGCGGGTCACGTTGCCGGCCGCCTGTTCGGCGAGATCCGAGCCTGCGCGCACCGATCCCGTGAGCGCGACCAGCCCGGGCACCGGGTGGGAGCTCATGAGCCGCCCGGTCTCGCCGGTGCCGAGCACCAGGTTGAAGACCCCTGGCGGGAGGATCTCGCTGGCGATCTCAGCGAAGACGATAGCGCTCTCGGGCGTGTTCTCACTCGGCTTGAGCACCACCGTGTTGCCTGCGGCCAGAGCGGGCCCGACCTTCCAGATGAGCATCATGAAGGGGTAGTTCCACGGGACGATCTGCCCGACGACGCCGATGGGCTCGCGGCGAATCTGCGAGTTCAGACCCTCGGCGTACTCCCCCGAGGCGACACCCGACTGGAGACGGGCGGCCCCGGCGAAGAACCGCAGCTGAGAGGCCCCTGTCACGACTTCCTCCGCCCGGATCATCTCGGCGAGCTGACCGGTGTTGCGGCGCTGAGCCTCGACGAGACGGTCGGCGTTGGCCTCCAGGGCGTCGGCGAGCCGGAGCAGGAGCATCTGCCGTTCCGCCGGCGTTGTCAGCCGCCAGCTCTCGAATGCCTTGAGGGCGGCGTCGTAGGCGGCGTCGACATCGGCGGCCCCTGAGACCGGGCACTGCGCCACGACTTGTTCCGTTCGAGGATCCACGACGTCGAACGTGGCATCGGTGGCTGCCGGAATAAATTTTCCGTTGATAAAGTTCTGGAGGAGAGGAAGGCTCATGTGAATCACTCTGTTTCTTGGCTTCGGCGGGACGTCGGTGTCGAGGTGAGAAGTTTCGAGAGTCGAAAGAAATGAGACGACTCGGGCCTCTACTGCCCAAGCTCACCCAGGACCGGCGTAGGCCACATCGCCGCCGGCGCCCGATGTGCTACAAGTTCTGCTACGACAACGCGGGCTAAGGTCCTAGGTGACGGCGTAATAGTAAACACACACCACCGAGTATGTCGAACATCACGTTCCACACTTCGAGGAATCGCATCAAAACGCGGAAAAGTCACCCTTGTGCGAGATGACAAACCGTCACTCCGCCCAAAAATGTAACGCACACCACAAATTCGCCCGCTGCTCGGCATCCTCGATGTCGACGCCGAGTGCCCTCCTCAGGCGCACAAGACGTGCGGGGACGGAGTTTCGATGCACCCCCAGACGCTCGGCGATGCGCTGCACCGCCCCGGCCTCGCTGAGGTAGATCCTCAACAGCTCGAGCAGCTCGGGCTGATCGGCGACGCCCCCGAGGCGAGCGCGGGCGAAGGCTTGGGCCCGCTCCTCGTCCAGGAGGTCCGTGACCGACGGCAGTCCCGAGGTCTCCCAGCGCACCGCCTGTCCGAGCTGCCGAGTTCCGGTGCAGACGGACAGCGCCTGCTGTGCGCCCCGCGGCAGATCAGTGACGCCGACAGGACCGCTGACGCCGATCCGCATCCGCTCCGTCCAGGGCGTGACACTGCCGTCCTCAAGAAGGGAGGGAACGCGCTCGACCTCACCGAGGATCATCAGGCGGGTCCCGCCCCGGTCCGTGCGCCACAGAAGCTGCTCCCCCACCGGAGCCCCCCGACTCTCGACGAGCAGGCGGGCCAGCACTGTGGAGAGCCCGGCAACGTCAGCACTGCCACCCTCGAGGCAGACAACCCGCCACTGATGACCACCACCGGTAGCGGGCACCGATCGCCGCTCCGGAGACGGCAGGCGCGTGAGGACGAGCTCCTGAACCTGGTCCGCCAGCGCCAGCCCCTGCGCGATGTCACCCGCCAGGAGATGCCGGGTGGAGGCCCCCACGAGCTGGAGGAGCCATCCGGTGAAGGCCTTGGAGGACTCGGCGATGAGATTCAGAAACGACCAGGCGAGATCGACCCCCAGGGTCTGAGCGCGCGTGAGCGTCTCGCGCTGAACGGTCGCCAGGTAGCGCTCGGGCTCGCCGGTGATGCCGACCGGGCGGACGACGAGCCGCATGTCGCCGAGGCCGACCGCCCCGGCTCCTCGCATCCCTCCCGGACGGATCCTGTCGATGCACTCGGCGACCTCGTCGTCGATTCCCGTCGCCTCCGGCCCGAAGGGACCGACCACGGTGCGTCCCGTGGCATCCCGCAGGGACACCTCGCCCCGAAGGATCGAGGCCAGAGCGCGCATGATCGCGCTCTGGTTGTCCTTGGCGGCTGCACGCGTCAGCTGTTGCAGGACCAGGGTCTCCTCGTCTCCCGCCCCCTCGGCACCGATCTCAGGCTCGGTGGCCTGAAGCATGGCCCCGACCTCGCGGCTGATGGAGGCGAAGGAGACCTCGAGGGGGACCTCGATGAGATTGAGATGCCCGGCCCTGCAGGCCTCGCGCAGGTCCTCGGGCACGGTGTCGAAGGCGATGCCGGTCCCCAGTCCGAGAGCCGCGACTCCCGCCTCGACCAGTGATGCCACGTACTCCCGCCACGTGGCCGCCTCCGCATCGGCCATGACGAGACCCGTGGTGAGAACGAGCTCGCCGCCCTCGAGGTAGGAGGCCGGTTGGAGGAGCTCGGTCGCGACGACCCAGGTGACCGCGGCGTGCGGTGCGGGCAGAAGCACCGCGCGAACCCCCAGGTCCGCTCCATCGATGAGATCCGACACCAACACCATGCCTGGATTCAAACACTGTTCTATGCATCACGCACAGGATTCGCGAGATTTTGTGCATTGGGCTTAGGTGCTCAGACCTAGAGGCGGGCATAACCTGAGACGGAACTCATAGCCGAGCACGTTTCTACGACAACCCGGAGCGCCCTGTTCCGCTGCAGATCTCCGCCCGTCACGACACACTGTGAGGTCCATATGGCAACGCTGCCCCAGACCATTCATCTCGCCACTCCTCTGCCCGGTCCCGAGGCCCGCGCCCTCGACGAACGCGCAGGTACCGCACTCCCACGCGCCCTGACCGCCGCCATGCCGACATTCGCACGGCGTACGGACCGAGGCGTCCTGGAGGACGTGGACGGCAACCGTCTCATCGACTTCGGATCCGGCATCGCGGTGACAACCGTGGGCGGTGCGGCGGCGCCCGTCGTCGCTGCAATCCAGGAGCAGGCCGAGAACCTGACGCACACCTCCTTCGCCGTCACGAGGTACGCCGGATACGTCGAGGTCGCCGAACGCCTGAACGCCCTGACCCCGGGCAGCTTCCCGAAGAAGACCGCGCTGTTCAACTCCGGGGCGGAGGCCGTCGAGAACGCCATCAAGCTCGCACGCAAGCACACCGGCCGCCAGGCAGTGGTCTGCTTCGACCACGCCTTCCACGGACGCACCTCCCTGACCATGGGACTGACGGCCAAGGTCGCCCCCTACAAGGGCGGCTTCGGCCCCTTCTCCCCTGAGCTCTACCGGGTCCCCGGCTCCTACCCGTACCGCGACGGACTGGACGGCGAGGCCGCCGCCGAGCGCACGATCAGTCAGATCGAGAAGCAGGTGGGGGCATCCTCCGTCGCCGCCGTCATCATCGAGCCCATTCAGGGCGAAGGCGGGTTCATCGTGCCGGCGCCCGGCTTCCTCACCGCGCTCCAGCGCTGGTGCCATGACAACGGCGCGGTCTTCATCGCCGATGAGATCCAGTCGGGAATCGCCCGCACCGGGGCGTGGTTCGCCTGCGACCACGAGGGAGTCGTTCCCGACCTGGTGACGACCGCCAAGGGCCTGGCCGGAGGCACCCCCTTGTCGGCGGTCACCGGTTCGGCCGAGATCATGGACTCCGCCGAACCGGGCGCCCTTGGCGGCACCTACTGCGGTAACCCCCTGGCCTGTGCCGCCGCCCTGGCGACCCTGGACATGATCGAGGAGCACGATCTCCTGGGACGGGCCCGCACGATCGGCGAGACCGGCATCCGCCTGATGGAGCAGTGGAAGGCGAAGGACCCCCGCATCGGCGAGGTCCGGGGCAAGGGCGCCATGATGGCTCTCGAGCTCGTCGACCCCGACTCGCAGAAGCCCGATGCCGCACTGACCGCCGCCGTCGCGCAGGCCGCGCGCTCACGCGGTCTGATCCTGCTCACCTGCGGCACCTACGGCAATGTCATCCGCCTCCTGCCACCGGTGACCATGCCGGACGAGCTGTTCGCCGAAGGCATGGAGATCCTCGAGCAGGCGCTCCGAGACCAGCCCTGATCCCCTCTCCCACCCACGTCTTAAGGCCGCACCGGCCCCGGATCACGCTGATCCACCCGACCGACCCAGGAGGTAGCTCCATGCCCTCGACCCCTCACCCCCTCACCGATGCACGGGCGCAGCTCGCCGAGGCGATCCAGTTCCTCGGCTTCGACGACGGAATGCGCCGCATGCTTGAGACCGCCCGTAAAGAGGTGACGGTCGCCATCCCACTGCGACGCGACGACGGCACGATGGAGCTGCATATCGGCCACCGCGTCCAGCACAACATCTCTCGCGGCCCCGCGAAGGGAGGGATCCGTTACTCCCCCAACGTGGACCTCGACGAGGTCCGAGCGCTGGCCATGTGGATGACATGGAAGTGCTCTCTTCTCGATCTGCCCTACGGCGGCGCGAAGGGAGGGGTCCAGGTGGACCCCCGGGCCCACTCGGAACGAGAGCTCGAGCGACTGACCCGCCGCTACACCTCGGAGCTGATCCCCCTGATCGGCCCCGACAAGGACATCCCGGCTCCCGATATGGGGACCGACGAGCAGACCATGGCCTGGATGATGGACACCTACTCGGTGGCCACCGGGCACACGGTTCTGGGAACCGTCACGGGCAAGCCGGTCAACCTCGGCGGGTCACAGGGGCGGGCCGCCGCCACCTCCCGCGGCGTCGTCTACTCCGTCCTCAACGCGATGGAGAGCATCGGAGTGAATCCCTCGCAGGCCACCGCGATCGTTCAGGGCTTCGGCAAAGTCGGTCGCGGCGCTGCCCGCTTCCTCCACGAGGCGGGCGTGAAGGTTCTGGCCGTGGCGGACGTCTACAGCACGATTCGCAACGACAAGGGCATCGACATCCCCGCACTCGAGGCCTTCGTGGATGAGACCGGCACCGTCGACGGGTTCCCCGGCGCGGACCCGATCCCTGCGAGCGAGCTGTTCGCCGTCGCCTGCGACGTCGTTGTTCCTGCAGCGGTCGAAGGGGTCATCACCGAGCAGACCGCGCCATTGATCGACGCCAAGCTGGTCGTTGAGGGCGCCAACGGCCCGACGACACCCACGGCCGACGCGATCCTGGCCGACAAGGGGATCCTGGTCGTACCGGATATCCTCGCCAACGCCGGTGGCGTCATCGTGTCCTACTTCGAGTGGGTACAGGCCAACCAGTCCTACTGGTGGACCGAGAAGGAGGTCAATGAGCGCCTGCGCACCAGGATGGACAAGGCCTGGAACGAGGTCACAGACTTCTCCAGGGAGCACGGACTCTCGCTGCGCACCGCCGCGACGACGATGGCCGTCAAGCGCGTCGCCGAGGCCCACGTCTCCCGCGGTCTCTACCCGTGATGCGTGGCAGGCGACAGTCGATACTCAGGGAGCACAACCATGGCTGACACACGACCCGGCGCGGCAACTGACACAGCGGCGTACACCACCCTCGGAGCCCACCCGGCTCTGGCCGACTACCTGCACAGGATCCGCCCCGAGGAGGGGATGCTCCTGGGCGGGCGGATGACGGCAGCCTCCGACGACGGAACCTTCGACGTCGTCGACCCCGCCAGCAACGCCGTATTCGCACGCTGCACGGATGCGACTCCGGTGGATGCCGCACGCGCCGTCGACGCGGCCTCCGAGGCGCTGCCTGCCTGGAGCACCACCCCGCCCCGGCAGCGCGCAGAGCTGCTGCGGACCCTGTTCGACCTCATGGTGGGACAGACCGAGGAGCTCGCGGTGCTCATCAGCGCCGAGAACGGCAAGTCCCTGGACGACGCCAGGGCGGAGGTCCTCTACGCGGCGGAGTTCTTCCGATGGTTCTCCGAGGAAGCCGTGCGCACCGAGGGCGGTTTCGGCTCCTCCCCGGCAGGCGGGACCCGGACGATCGTCACGCACCGCCCGATCGGGGTGGTCGCCATGATCACCCCCTGGAACTTCCCGGCGGCGATGGGGACCCGCAAGATCGCCCCGGCCCTGGCCGCCGGGTGCACGGTGGTGCTCCGTCCCGCGTCCCTCACGCCCCTGACAGCGGTGGCACTGGGACATCTGATCCAGCAGGCCGGCGTGCCCGCGGGCGTGGTGAACATCGTGCCCTCGAGCCGTTCCGTGGAGGTCTCGACGACGTGGCTCGAGGACTCCCGGGTCCGAGCCGTCTCCTTCACCGGTTCCACCCAGGTCGGTCGTGTGCTCATGAAGCAGGCGGCGGAGAAGGTCCTGGTGTCGTCCATGGAGCTCGGGGGCAACGCACCCTTCGTGGTGGCGGCCGACGCCGATATCGACGCCGCGGTGACGGGTGCCGTTCAGGCCAAGCTCCGAGGCGGGGGCGAAGCCTGCACGGCCGCCAACCGCTTCTACGTCCACCGCGACGTCGCCCAGGAGTTCACCGAGAAGTTCTCCGCCGTCGTCCGCGACCTGAGGGTGGGGCCGGCCCTGGCGGACGAGGCGAACCAGATCGGCCCCCTGGTGACACCGGCTGCCCGCGACAAGATCAACGCCCTGGTGGACGGGGCGGTGGCCGGGGGCGCCGTCGTCCACGCCGAGTCCTCCTGGCCCCAGGAGTCTCCGGGGTCGTTCGTCCCGGTGCGGGTCCTGACGAATGTCGCCCCCGACGCGGAGATCGTGCGCACCGAGATCTTCGGCCCCGTCGCCCCGATCGTCACCTGGGACGACGAGGACGAGCTGCTGACGTGGATCAACGATACGGACTACGGGCTGTCGGGCTACGTCTTCTCCCGCGACCTCGGGTGGGCGCTGCGCCTGGCCGAGCGCATGGAGGTCGGGATGGTCGGTGTCAACCGTGGGCTCGTATCCGATCCCGCCGCCCCCTTCGGGGGTGTCAAGCAGTCCGGTATCGGGCGTGAGGGCGCGCGTGAAGGGATCCGTGAGTTCCAGGAGACTCAGTACTACTCGGTTGCCTGGGGCTGAGGGGCCCGTCCCCGAGCAGTGCGCGACCGCGAGGGTCGATGTCGTCGATATACGTGGTGCCCCGGGCCGAGAGCCCGGGGCACCATCGCGTTGACACTGAGGTCGTCAGTGTTGCCATCAGTGTTTCACGAGGCCTTGGGGTAGGCCTTCTGGACGGCCTCGAGCATCTCGAGGGCCGAGTAGTAGTCCAGCCGGAAGGACGAGGGCGGCATGTACTGCACCTTGCCTCCGGTCACCGGGGCCGCCGAGCTGAAGGTCTCGTTGGTGGTGACGGCGTTCTTCGCGGTCTCGTCGGCGGCAATGACCACCCAGTTCTCACCGGTCAGTCCCGCCTGAACGTTCTCCGGAGAGAGCTGGACGATGTCCTTGCGCTCACCCATGGACTGGTCACCCTTGACGCTGTCGGGGACGGCGGCAATGGTGAAGCCCAGGTCCTTGAGGAGCTGGGCCTGCGGGGCCTCCTCGGTGAAGGCGTTGGCGCCCTTGGTGCCATCCCCGGGGACGGTGAAGACCGAGGTCGCCCCCTTCGGGACGGAGATGGCGCCCTTGGCCTTCTCGGCCTTGGTGGTGTAGTCCTTGACGACGGCGTCGGCCTTGGCCTGGCGACCGGTGGCCTGCCCCAGGGTCTTGGTGACGTCCTGCCAGGAGTGCGATCCGTAGTCGATGACGAGGACGGGCACCTCGAGCTGGCGCAGGCTCTCGACGACCTTGGCGGCCGAGTCCTGTCCCGTCTTGGCCACGATGATGAGGTCGGGGTTGCTGCCCGCGACCGTCTGGGCGAGGTTGTCCTCGGTGCCGTCGATGGCCTTGACGCCCTTGTCGGTGGCCTGCTTGGACCACTGGGTGAAGAAGCCGTTGTCGTCGGTCTTCTCATCCTTCTTCTTGGCCGGCGTCGAGGCGACCACCGGGGCGTCGAGGGCCAGGAGCGATCCGGTCAGCGTCACCGAGGTGGACACGATGCTCTTGGGCT
>ERZ772769.426-NODE-426-length-10282-cov-6.72837_pt1 | contig 10282 bp, 9 predicted proteins | sample MGYA00580987_ERZ772769 | MGnify/ENA primary metagenome ERZ772769 (study PRJEB29015, sample SAMEA2738043) | human oral metagenome | biome: human oral; feature: human-associated habitat; material: saliva | place: China | collected 2234 ...
TGGATTTATGAGTGATTGAAACAAATCAAAAGGCCGTCTGAAATATAGGATTGAAATGTTCGCCTTGCCCTATTTCAACCAGCCTGTTTATTTGACGTTCAGACGGCCTTTTCAATCACGGCAAAGCCGATACTGAAATTTAATTTCCATACAAAACAAAATATTACAGCAAAAACCATTATTTTTTCAATTTTGCTATTGATAATAGTTATTATTAGCGTATAATCAAAACCACTCGGAAGACGTCCTAATCCGAGCCATTAAACGACAGATTTTATCCCCCTCTTCCCCATTATCTCTTGATACTCGGAGTGCGCATATACGAAACATACCTGTTCCCCTTTATATCAGATACTCAAAACCGAAAAACATGAAACCCACTGCCGATACAGTGGGTTTCGTGTTTTATGGCGTTTGGTTTATCATGCCGTCTGAAACTATTATCGGCAGGTTTTCATGTTCAACTTGCCATAACGGCCGACAATGTTTCTGATGTCTTGGGCATCGCGCTCGTCAACCGCCATAAAGACCACAGTCATGCGCGCCACGCTCAAACCGGTATCGGGTGCGCTTCTGTCTTCCTGTTCGACAATGCGCGCGCCGCCGAAACCTGCGCTGGACAAGCGTGAAATCAAAACTTGGGCGGAAGAACGGCTGCGTGTTACGTCAATGCTGATTTCGCCGTTGTGAATGCTGCCGCTAAAGCCGCGGCTGCCCAAGGCATCAAGCTGGGCGGAAGTGTCGCCGTCGGCAGGCAAGACCACGCGGAAGGTTTTGGAAGAAGTCTCGCCACCGGATGCGCCGTTGCGTTTTTCGATGCTGCGGCTGGCCGCATGAGGCCATTTGCCCAACAGGCCTTTGATGCGGTGGTAATCGTCTTCATCCATCACCACGGTGGCGCTGCTGGTACACAAGCGTTCCACGCCGGCCGCGCCCATCTCTTCTTCAGCGGCGCGACGCTCTTGCGCCTCTTTCTCGCGGCGCATTTTTTCTTTTTTCTCTTTCAACTGCTGCGCTTCTTGCTTTTTACGCAAGGCTTCCGCTTCTTCGGATTCAGGTTCGGCCATAATCAGGCCGTCTGATTCATCCGCCACCCAATCGGGTTGCGATGCCTGCTGAGGTTCGGCTTTGGGCGCGTCCAAAGAAGACGGGCGCAATAATTCGTGCGTACCGCCTTCCAATGCAGATTCAGGTTTGGCGGTTTTATGTTGTGTCCGATAGGCAACCATGCTGCCAAAAACAATGATGTTGAGTGCGACCAAGACCGCAAACAGCCATTTCATGATGCGTTTTCCTTTTTATTGTCCGTTGCGATGGGCAATCCAATGCAAGAGCCCGTGAATCACGAGATTATCGACGATTTTCACTTGATTGTCATGAACGAATGACTCTGGCAGCGCCTGCACGACTCTGGCCGCACCGCCGCCCGTGATAATAATATCGACCGGTTTGCCCTCGCCTGTTTTGTCTTTCAGACGGCCATGCATCATCATCAACGCACCGCAAACGGCATCCATCATGCCGCTGGCAATGGCGTTCGGCGTTGTGGTTGGGAACGGATATACTTTGCCGATGGGGCGGTTGAGGTTGGCGGTTTTGAGCGCCATCGCCTCTTTCATCAAGTGGAAACCGGGCATGATGGTGCCGCCGAGATAATGATTGTCTTCCGTCAGCGCGTCGGTGGTTACGGCGGTGCCGCAGCTGACGACGACGCAGGCGTTTTGCGTAAAGCGGCGGCTGCCCAGCGCATTAAACCAGCGGTCGGAGCCATGTTCTTCAGGGCGGCGGTAATGGTTGCGGATACCCAAAGCCTGCGGCATGGAAGACAGCCATTCGACCGGACGGGTTAATTGTTCTTCAACCATCGCTTTTTTTACCGAACCGCACACGGCGCAACCGACAATCTTCACATCGTCATCGGCAAATTGCAGCCATTCTTCGCCCAGCTGGGTCAAATCACGATACGGCGCGCGGCCGACTTCGGAAAATGTGCCGTTCTCTACCCACGCCCATTTCAACTGACTGTTGCCGCCGTCCAGCAGCAAAAAGCGTTCCGGTTTCGCAGCGGCAGGTTGTGCCGGGCGGTTATCCGGACGTAAACTGATCTCGCCGCTGACGATGGTTTTTTCGCCCTTGTCCGTCTGCAAACGCAACGCGCCTTGCGCATCCACGCCTTTGACCACGCCTTCATGAACAACACGCCCTTCCTGAAGCAGCAACACAGGCCTGCCTGTGTCACGGTTGGCGGCATTGTATTCGCCGATACATGAAGCAAATCCGTTTTGCGCGTATTCGTTCAACAGCGCATCGAGTTGCGCCAACACTGCATTTAATAAAGTTTTGACACTTACGCCCTGCTTAGAGGCCGTCTGAAACAAGGCCTGCACGGAAGTGGCGTTTTCAACTTCTTTCGGCAATACAAAATTAATGCCGATGCCGATAACAGCGACGGTTTTATTCTCGACCCGCGCCGTTTCAATCAAAATACCGGCCAATTTATCGTTGGCCACGACCAAATCGTTCGGCCACTTGATATTTACGTCCAAACCGATATCGGCAAGCGCACGGCGGCAAGCCAATGCCACTACTAACGCCAGCGAACCCAGCTCATATTGCGGCTTATCAAACGTCCAGCCCAAGCTGAACATCAGACATTCGCCCTGTCGGTTGACCCAACTCCTCCCTTGCCGTCCGCGTCCTTTGGTTTGGAAATGCGCCACACACAAGGCCTTATGCGCCAAGTCCGCCGACTGGCGCGCCAATGCCATGATTTCATCGTTACTGGACGAACATTCGTGTTTCAACTGCGCACGAAAACCCTGTTTTCCGGCCATTTGTTGCAGAGACTCTTCGGCAAACACAGCCAAAGGGCGCACCAAGCGCCATTGCCCGTCATGCTGGCGCAGCAAACCGCGGATATGACCCGGCATCTGCTGCCAGAATCCGTTTAATTGTTGCGGCTTCATCCCGACCACTCGCGCCAACTGAGAAACGTGTTGCGGCAGGCCGTCTGAAAGCGCGGCGAGCAAGGCCCAATGGCGGCTGTTCAAATCCGTCATTCGCCTCCTCCGGCTTCGCGGATTTTCGCCAAAGTTTTGGTGGTCGAAGTCTGGTGTAAAAACGGAATCGAAAATACTTTGCCGCCACGCGCAAACGTCTCGGCCGCACCGACAATCTTATCCACAGGCCAATCGCCGCCTTTAATCAACACATCGGGTTTGACCATTTCAATCAGCGCGGCCGGCGTATCGTCATCAAACCATGTGACCAAATCCACGCTGGCCAATGCCGCTGCCACTGCCGCGCGGTTTTCCAAAGGATTAATCGGGCGGTCGTCGCCTTTCCCCTGGCGGCGCACCGAAGCATCGGTATTCAACGCCAACACCAAAGCCGCACCGGCCGATCGCGCCTGCGCCAGATACGTTACATGGCCCCTATGGAGAATATCGAAACAGCCGTTGGTAAACACCAGCGGACGGGGCAATACCGCCAAACGCTCCGACAGCTTTTCGGGCGGACAGATTTTGGATTCAAATTCTGGAGTTGACCATTCAGGCATGATGCGGTTCCTTTGGGAATGAAACAGAAAATAATCGGGGTATTATAAAGGATAACGGCGAAACGCCATAAAAAGATACCGAACGGTACAATATTCGGGCTTGACTGCGTATTCATTGATATTTGATAACACAGCAAATGTCATTTTTGCCGATGCCATGATAAAACGGTTTGATAAATACTTTTTTGAAACCCAATTAAATCTGAAGTAAAATTCGGGCATAAACGGAAAAAAGCCTGCATACAATATGCAGGCTTTCATCTGGGGTGGCTGATGGGGCTCGAACCCACGACAACTGGAATCACAATCCAGGGCTCTACCAACTGAGCTACAGCCACCGTAAAAATTGGCACGCCCGACAGGAATCGAACCTGTAACCCCCGACTTAGAAGGTCGGTGCTCTATCCGGTTGAGCTACGGGCGCTCATGCCGATTCGTGCGAAGAATTTTGTGGTCGGGGCGGTGGGATTCGAACTCACGACCCTCTGCTCCCAAAGCAGATGCGCTAACCGGGCTGCGCTACGCCCCGACTGAAGACCTGAACTATACAGACCCTTTTCAACCCGGTCAACACCTACTTTGCTTTATTTTTTCATTTTTTGGTTATCCTATTATTTTTAATCGTTATTTATTTTTATGTTTCGTAATCAGGATCACTCTTTTGTGTCAGGCCGTCTGAAAAATGCGATAATTTAAACGCAATATTTATCCCTATTTAGGAGGAAAAATCATGGCTGCACAACTTATAGACGGAAAAAAAATCTCCCAGCAACGCATCGAGGCGGTCGCGCAGGCGGTAAAAGCGCGTCAGGAAAAAGGTTTGCACACGCCTTGCTTGGCGGTGGTATTGGTTGGCGACGACCCTGCCAGCGCGGTTTATGTACGCAATAAAAAACTGGCCTGCCAAAAAAGCGGCATCGAATCGCGCTCTTATGAGCTGCCGTCTGAAACCACGCAAGACGATTTGCTGAAACTGGTGGACGAATTAAACGGCGACCCTGCCGTCGACGGTATTTTGGTGCAACTGCCGCTGCCGGCACACATCGACAGCCAAGCAGTTTTGGAGCGTATCGAGCCACATAAAGATGTGGACGGCTTCCACCCTTACAACGTCGGCCGCCTGGTCGTCAAAATGCCGCTGATGCGCCCTTGCACACCCAAAGGCGTGATGACTTTGTTGGAAGCCTACGGCATCGACCCGAAAGGCAAAAAAGCGGTCGTCGTCGGCGCGTCCAATATTGTCGGCCGTCCGCAGGCGTTGGAATTGCTGCTGTCCCGCGCGACGGTAACCATCTGCCACAGCGCCACGCAAAACCTTGCCGATGAAGTTGCGGCCGCAGATATTTTGGTGGTCGGCGTAGGCATTCCGAATTTCGTTAAAGGCGAATGGGTCAAACCCGGCGCAGTCGTTATCGATGTGGGCATCAACCGCTTGGACGACGGCAGCCTGTGTGGCGACGTGGAGTTTGATGTCGCTAAAGAACGTGCGTCCATGATTACGCCCGTTCCCGGCGGCGTCGGCCCGATGACGATTGCCACTTTGTTGGAAAACACGGTACACGCGGCCTCATTGCACGATTAATCGCTGTCATTAAGTTAGGCCGTCTGAACATGGTTTTTCAGACGGCCTGACCTGTTTTTTTGCTTTTTACCTTATTGGCTTCACATGTCCTTACTCTCTTCCCACACCGACAACCCGACTTTCCGCAACGCTTCCTATATCCTGATGGGCTTGGCTTTGCTGATTGTCTTGCACTACCATTTTCTGCCGCTGCTGCTGTCGGTTATCCTGACCTATATCTTTATTACGCGCACCAACGGCGTGATCCTCAAACTCCGCCGCCGTGTTTTGCCGCGCAACACGCGGCTGCATAAATCGCTCAACGCGCACAATATCAACCTGATTTCCACCACGCTGACGCTGGCCATCGTGTTCAGCATCATCACGATGATGTCTTTGGGCATTTACCACCTGATACACGGCGGCCATGTCGGCTTTATGCTGGCCAAGCTGGCGGCGATTTTGGAAGACACCAAAAACAGCCAAGACCTGCCTGCGGCCATTCTCAATATGCTGCCCAACAATATGGCCGAAATCAAAGCCTCGGCAATCAAGCTGATTGAAGAATACCGCGCCGCGCTGACCCGTATCAGTAAAAACAGCATCACGTCCTTCGTGTACATCCTCATCGGCATCATCATCGGCGCCATGCTCAGTTTCCACCGCCTGAAAATGCGCAAAAACCGCCACAAAATGCCGCTGTTTAAAGCCGAATTGATGCGGCGCATCGTCAATTTTGAAACCAGCTTTGAACGCGTGTTCCTCGCACAAGTCAAAATCTCGTTGATCGACACCTTCCTGACCGGCCTGTACCTCTACTTGGTTTTGCCGCTGTTCGGCGTTGACCTGCCGTTTAAAATGACCGTCCTGATCGTCGCCTTTATCGTCGGCCTGATTCCGGTGGCGGGCAACCTGATTTCCAACACCATCATCATTATTTTGAGCCTCGGCGCATCGCTGTACGTCGCACTCGCCTCGCTGGTTTTCCTTGTTGTCATCCACAAGCTCGAATATTTCCTCAACGCCAAAATCATCGGCTCGGAAATCGAATCCAGCGCATGGGAATTGCTGGTGGCGATGGTCGTCTTTGAACGCATTTTCGGCATCGGCGGCATCATCGTCGCGCCGGTTTATTACGCCTACCTGAAAAACGAATTGAAACTGCGAAAATTGATTTAATCAGTTGCGTTTATACACATCAAAGGCCGTCTGAAAACGACAATCGGGTTTTCAGACGGCCTTTGCTTTACCTTTTCTTACACTTTACGGCATAATGGCAGCCACGCATTTCTAGAAGAAAGATAAACAATGTCAACCAAAACCCCTTCCCTATTCGGCGGCGCGATGATTATCGCCGGTACGGTTATCGGCGCAGGCATGCTTGCCAACCCGACCGCCACCTCCGGCGTATGGTTTACCGGCTCGCTGGCCGTGTTGCTGTACACCTGGTTTTCCATGCTCTCCAGCGGCCTGATGATTTTGGAAGTCAACACCCATTATCCGCACGGCGCCAGCTTCGACACCATGGTTAAAGACCTGCTCGGACCGGCTTGGAACGTCATCAACGGCGTTGCCGTCGCTTTCGTTTTATACCTGCTCACCTACGCCTACATCTTCGTCGGCGGCGACCTGACCGCCAAAGGCATCGGCAGCGCGGTAGGCAGCGAAATCTCGCTCACTGTCGGCCAACTCGTCTTCTTCGGCATTCTCGCCTTTTGCGTTTGGGCATCCGCACGCTTGGTTGACCGTTTCACCAGCATCCTCATCGGCGGCATGGTATTGACCTTTATTTGGGCAACCGGCGGCCTGATTGCCGATGCCAAAATGCCTATCTTGTTCGATACCCAAGCCCCTGCCGGCACCAGCTACTGGATTTATGTCGCCACCGCCCTGCCCGTCTGCCTTGCCTCATTCGGTTTCCACGGTAACGTCTCCAGCCTGCTCAAATACTTTAAAGGCGACGCGCCCAAAGTGGCCAAATCCCTGTGGGCAGGTACGCTGATTGCCTTGGTAATTTACGTCCTCTGGCAAATCGCCATCCAAGGCAACCTGCCGCGCAGCGAGTTCGCACCGGTTATCGCCGCAGAAGGCCAAGTTTCCGTCCTGATCGAAACGCTGTCCAAGTTCGCCCAAACCGGCAATATGGACAAAGTGTTGACCCTGTTCTCCTACATGGCGATTGCAACGTCCTTCCTCGGCGTAACGCTCGGCCTGTTCGACTACATCGCCGATATCTTCAAATGGAACGACAGCATTTCCGGCCGTACCAAAACCGCCGCACTGACCTTCCTGCCACCTTTGATTTCCTGCCTGCTCTTCCCTACCGGCTTCGTTACCGCCATCGGCTACGTCGGCTTGGCCGCCACCATCTGGACAGGCATCATCCCCGCCATGCTGCTCTACCGCTCGCGCCACAAATTCGGCGTCGGCAAAAACTACAAAGTTTACGGCGGATTCTGGCTGATGGTTTGGGTCTTCCTCTTCGGCATCATCAACATTGCCGCCCAAATATTGAGCCAAATGGAGCTCGTTCCCGTATTTAAAGGTTAAATTCCCTTAAGGCCGTCTGAAACACCCTCTTTCAGACGGCCTAATTCATTATTTTCCGCTACAATACCCCCTTTCCCCCAACGAACACCGTCCATGTACGACAATATCCGTTTCCATCTCGACGAAGACTATCCCGACCAGCTCCCGCCCGAAAACGCCGCCACCCATATCGGCATGTACTGGCAGTGGGCCGCGCAGGCAGGCCTCGTCAACCCCGTCTGGCAAACCGCACCCGAAACCGCAGCCGACTTCGCCGCCATGACCTCGGGCAAAATCAGCGGACGACACTTCCTGCTCAAACACATGGACGGCGCATTGACGGCGGACGACTTTACCGAACTCGGCCAACGGTTTACCGAGTTCTACTACACCGACGAAGAAGACGGCTACGGCGCATTTATGGAAGACTACGTCCTCGCCCTCGACACGCCCTCACTCGGCGGCTTCTACCACGTCAAAAACACCCCGGAAACCTTCGCCAAACTGACCCCCGTTTTTCAGACGGCCTTTGAAAAATGGAAAAGCAGTTTGAAAGCAGAAAAATAAGAGTCCAAACCATGAAACTCATCATCCTCGACCGCGACGGCGTCATCAATCAAGACCGCGACGATTTCGTCAAATCCGTTGACGAATGGATTCCCATCGAAGGCAGCATGGATGCCATCGCCTTTTTAACGCAGGCAGGCTACACCATCGCCGTGGCCACCAACCAATCCGGTATCGGCCGCAAATACTTTACCGTGCAAGACCTGACCGAAATGCACGCGAAAATGCACCGCCTTGCCGTTCAAGCAGGCGGTACCATCGACGGCATTTGGTTTTGCCCGCACACTGCCGCCGACAACTGCGAATGCCGCAAACCCAAGCCCGGCATGATTATCGACATCATCGAACGCTTCAAGGCCAATGCCGCCGAAACCTGGCTGGTCGGCGACAGCCTGCGCGACCTGCAAGCCATTGATGCCGCAGGCGGTAAATCCGCGCTCGTCCTGACCGGCAAAGGCAAAAAAACGCTGGCCAAACACGAGCAAGAACTGCCCGAACACACCCAAGTCTTCGACAACCTGCTCGCTTTCTCGCAATACATCATGCGTGAAAACACACAAATCGAAGAAGCCGCGCAAGCCATTCTATAAACGACAAGGCCGTCTGAAACTGCCGACAACGGCGTTCAGACGGCCTTCAAACGACAGACTTTTCCCCGATATGCTGATTATCCGCAACCTGATTTACTGGTTCATCCTTTCCTCTAGCATTATTTTGCTGTTCCCCTTTATGCTGCTTGCCCTGCCCTTCCAAGGCGGTGCGCACAAAATGGCGCAAATTTGGGTGCGCATCCTCAACTGGTCGCTCAAGCACATCATCGGTTTGAACTACACCTTAAGCGGCGCGGAAAACATTCCCGACCACCCTGCCATCATTTGCGCCAAACACCAAAGCGGCTGGGAAACCCTCGCCCTGCAAGAGATTTTTCCGCCGCAAGTCTATGTTGCCAAACGCGAACTCTTCAAAATCCCTTTCTTCGGCTGGGGCTTGAAGCTGGTTAAAACCATCGGCATCGACCGCAGCAACAGCCGCGAAGCCAACAAACAACTCTTAGAACAAGGCCTTGCGCGTAAAAACGAAGGCTATTGGATTACCATTTTCCCCGAAGGCACACGCCTGCCGCCCGGTGAAAAAGGTCGCTACAAGCTCGGCGGCGCACGCATGGCAAAAATGTTTGAGATGGACATCGTCCCCGTCGCGCTCAACAGCGGCGAATTTTGGCCGCGCAACTCCTTCCTCAAATACCCCGGCACGGTCAGCGTCATCATCGGCAAACCCATTGCCCACAACAACGGCAATGAAGCCGAACTCATGGCCCAATGCGAGCAATGGATTGAAAGCCAGCAGCCCCTGATTACCGGACAAGGCCCGTTCGCGCCCCAAACCAAATAAATCATTCCATCGGGTGGGCCGCTATGCCCGCCCTTTCCATGCCGTCCCCAATATTTCCATTAATATCATGCCCCGCCTCCATACCCACACCCTTTCAGACGGCCTCACTATTCATATCCAGCTCAAACGCAGCGCCAAGAAAAACCTCATCTTGCGCCCCGTTTCCGCCGATACCGTCAGCATCAATATCCCTCCGTTTGTTACCCAGCACACCTTTACCCAATGGCTGAACGACAACGAAGCCATCCTGCGCCGTACCTTAAACAAAACACCGGCCCGACAAACACCCACCGACTCGCTTCCCGAATGGGTTTGGTATCAAGGCATTCAGACGGCCTTGTCTGTCCACGCAGCAAACCACATCCAAATCAGGCCGTCTGAAATCCTGTTGCCCGAAAAAGAAACCGCCGCCCAACTCACCCATTTGCGCCGCCTTCTGCACGAGCGTGCGCGCGAGTATCTGCTGCCGCGCCTCGAAGGCCATATCCGAACCACCCGCCTGACTCCGAGTGCCATTTCCCTTTCCAACGCCAAAACCTTCTGGGGTGTTTGCCGCCACACCACCGGCATCCGCCTCAACTGGCGGCTCATCGGCGCACCCGATTACGTCGCAGACTACATCTGCATCCACGAACTCTGCCACCTCCGCCACCCCGACCACAGTCCGCGCTTTT
>ERZ772769.431-NODE-431-length-10246-cov-2.76646_pt1 | contig 10246 bp, 9 predicted proteins | sample MGYA00580987_ERZ772769 | MGnify/ENA primary metagenome ERZ772769 (study PRJEB29015, sample SAMEA2738043) | human oral metagenome | biome: human oral; feature: human-associated habitat; material: saliva | place: China | collected 2234 ...
TTATTTGTGTTGATTTGGGCAAAACATTTCTTTTAGCACACTGATTAATTGAATGACTTTGTCGTCGCACAGTGAATAGTACAAAATTTGAGCATCTCTACGGTAATTTACTAAACCTTCATCGCGCATTTTTGCTAAGTGTTGTGATAAAGCTGATTGACTTAAATGAATAAAGGTTAAAATCTGTCCAACGCTCATTTCGCCGTGCTCAATTAATAAGCACAGTACCTGCAAACGATTGGCATTGCCAAGCGTGCGCAAAAATTCAGCTGCTTTTTGTGTTTGCTGTTCAAGTGTATTAGAAGAAATTTGTGGTTGCTGCATAATTTAGTGTCCTCTAATTTAGAATATTCTAATTTAAAAGTCAATCATTTATTAAAAAAAAGATAATAAATTATCAACCCACATCATGATAAATGCATTTTGCGGTTTGATTGTTAATTATTAACTAATTGTTTTGTAAAGAATTTATTATAAATTGTTGCAAAACAGAAGTTATTTGGCTTATGATTGTCATTGTTAGCTAAAATAAACTTGGGAATTTTTATGGCAATTATTTTACCCACTCATGAACCATTTTTGCAAACCAAAGCCCAAGTTTTGGTTTTGCCTGTCAGCGCAGATGGTAATATTTTGCACCCTGTATTGATGCGGTGCAAAAGTTTGTTTGCTGATAATTATCAAATTTATTATAAAAGTGCGATGCAAGGTGAGTTAGGGCTGGGTCAAGCAATGATAAATCGTCTGCAAAAGCAACATACAGGGCTTGGCGTGCAAACGGGTCACACAGAATATATTGTTAATCTTATTACTCAAGAATTTGTATCTCATCGCATCAGTAGCCAAACTCTAAAAACAGCAATTAAAAACCTAAAACCAAAAATCTATGATTTAATGCGGTTTAACGGGATAAGACGATTGGCATTTATTGGTTCGCCGCTATTGATGACTCATCTGGATAAATTACCCAATATCGATGCTGATGACATTGCATCGATATGGCACGATATTTTTTGCGACATAACCAGATTAACCATAGAACTGCATTTTTCAAAAGATACAGTTTTGCCAATCATCAAAAAATCACTTGAAAATGAATGATAAATTGGCTAAAATGCTAACCCTTGCGATTGTGGTGGAATTGGTAGACACGCTATCTTGAGGGGGTAGTGCCTACGGCGTGGGGGGTCAAGTCCCCCCAATCGCACCAAATTTTTTTAAAAGCCCATTTGGGCTTTTTGTATTTAAAATAAATTTTTATAGCTTAAAACCATTAATTTGATTCGTTGCTTTTTGCACATCATTTTTTAGTAATAAATCCAAAGCATCAATACTGCATTCAATGGCTTTATCGATGCTGATTTTATCATCCAAACTTGGTTTAGACAGTACCCAATCGCTTACCTTAGATGTATGGATTGGACGCCCAATACCAATGCGCAAACGGTAAAAATCCGCACCAATATGTGGCACAATGTCTCTAAGTCCGTTATGTCCACCATGTCCGCCCCCTTTTTTTAGGCGAATGTTGCCCGCTGCAATATCCAGCTCATCGTGAGCGATTAAAATCTCATCACTACGGATATTGTAAAACTTTGCCATGGGTGCAACTGCAAGTCCTGAACGGTTCATCAAAGTATTAGGCAAAAGTAGATGAATATCGTGCCCATAGATTGTTCCACGACCCACTTGACCATGAAATTTTTTATCGTCAGCAAGATGGATGTTAAATTTTTCTGTCAATGTTTCTACAAACCAAAAACCAGCATTATGGCGTGTATCTTGATAGGCTGTACCGATATTGCCAAGCCCAATGATAAGTTTAATCATGGTTATTTCCAATAAGATGATTTAAATTGGTGGTTTCATTGAATTCAATAAAAAAGCCAACGATAAACTCATTGGCTTTAGCTGGTATAGCAATGACGCTATCAGCGATTAAGCACGTTGGAAATCCACATGTAATGGAGTGCTTTTTGCTGGATGGCGTTGTAGGGCTTTAATGATAACGGTTTCATTACCGCCTTCTAAAGCTAGCGTGATGTTGCTTGTGAAAAAAGTTTCTTCTTCTAAAGCACGTACAAGCTCATTGTATTTTACACAAATGGCTTTTGGTTCACCTTTGCCATAAACAATTGCTGGCACTAGGTTGTTTTTACGCAGGCGGCGGCTCGCACCTTTACCCTGTTCAGCATCTGTACGGATAACCGCATTTAAAGTAAAGCTCATATAAAAATCCTAACGATTAGGTTGATTAAATGTATCAATTTGAAATAACAAACCATATTGAGCAATTTGCGACCAACTGCCCAAGCCAAAAATTATAACACAGTTTTACGATTTTACAAGTTGGCTTTTTGGTACAAATCTCTTGCCACCGCTGCAATGGTTTGAATGCCGTTTTGTAAAATCTCATCAGATTGGGCAATAGATAAGCGAATGCATTCATGAGCGTGGCGATAATGACTACTATTCATGCCCACAAAAAAGTGCTCACTTGGAATAATGAGTGTCCCTTGTTCTTTAAGTTTTTGGTATAAAATCTGGGTAGAAACGGGTATATTTTCAAACCACACCCACAAAAACATCGCCCCTTCGGGTTTATGGATTTTAACAGGTAAATCTGATAAATACTCTTTTAATAGGCTGACTGCAAAACTGCTTTGACGCTGATAAAATGGTTTAACAACGTCATTGGCAAGATGAATGATTTGGTCATTGTCAAATAAAGGCTTGGCAATCATCGCCCCAATGCGTGTTGGTGATAATCCAATAATAGCGTTCATCGCTGAAATGGCTTTGATGATGGTTGGATTGGCAACAACAATGCCCGTTCTGGCACTGGGCAGACCAATTTTTGATAAACTAAAACACAACACTGTATTTTCATCAAAATTTAAGGTGGTGTTTGAATAAATAATGTTGGGAAATGGCATACCATAAGCGTTGTCCACCAGTAGCGGTATTTGGTAAGTCTTGGCTATTTGACTTAGTTTTGCCATCTCGTCATCGGTCAAAACGTTGCCTGTTGGGTTGGTTGGACGTGAACAGCAAATTGCCCCAATTTCGCCATTTTGTAATTCGGGTAAATTGGTTAATTTATCAAAATCCACGCGATATTTAAAAAATCCATCTTCACCATTGTGAGTAACATTTTCAATTATTGGTGGTACAGCAATAAAATGCGTGCCATCAACATGAGCATCAGCATAACCAATATATTCAGGTGCTAATGGTAAAAGAATTTTTTTACAAGTGCCATTTTGAAATTGACCTGAAAACAAATTAAATAAATAAAAAAAAGCGTTTTGTGAACCATTGGTCAAAGCGATGTTGTCTTTGGTTAAATTCCAATCATAATGACGATTAAAAAAATGAACTAAGCTGTCAATAAAAGCGCTGTCGCCTTGTGGTGTAGAGTAGTTGGTTAGACTTTTTAGTGCGGTATCATCTGCTAGAGCGGTTTGTAGGATTTTTTGATAAGCATCATTGACTTTGGCAATGTTGGCAGGATTGCCACCGCCTAGCATATTAATGGGTTTATCACTATTAAGGGCGTTGCCTAAATCGTCCATTAATTGCAAAATACCGCTATTTTTGGTAAATTTTTGTCCAAATACAGAAAAATCCATATCAAAAATCCTAAAAAATATATGAAAAACAATGAAATTTAATAAAATTAAATGGAAAAAGACGAGCCGCAACCGCAAGTCGTGGTTGCATTTGGGTTATTTACCACAAAGCGAGAACCTTCTAAACCTTCTTGATAATCAATGGTTGAGCCATGCAAATATTGATAACTAAGACTATCTACCACCAATGTTGCATCGCCATTTAAAAAGGTTGCATCGTCTTCATCAAGTTCATCCGCAAAATCAAAACCATAAGAAAACCCAGAACAGCCACCTCCAGTTACATAAACCCGTAACATTAAGTCTTGATTGCCTTCAGCGGCTTTTAAAGCAGTCAGTTTTTTGGCGGCATTGTCGGTGAGTGTCATATTATTATTGCTCATAGGCTACCTATTATTTATATTGTCTAATCTTGTATCATAAAATGGTTGGCTTATTATAACATAAACCATAATCAGCAAACATAAAACAAACATTTTGCACAATGCTTGATTAATAAATGGTCATACAGTTGTTATTTGGTAAGAATTAACTAAGGTTTAACTACTTTTTAAAACTTGACGTTGTTTTAGGTTTTTAGGATACTAACGATAATCTTTTACAATAACTGGGATTTTTATGTTACAAGATTTTATGGTTAAACCATCTAAATTAAAAAGAAATGTATTAAGTAGGGTTCTTGCGATTTCTTTGGGTGTTTTTTCATCAATTTTATATATCATGCCCGCACATTCAGCGGTGATGACGGATTTTTCATCACTGGTAGAAAAAGAGGCAGGCGGGGTGGTGCGAATTAGTATTGTCAAGCCAGTCAGTGATGAAGAATTGGCATTGGCTTATCAAGCTCAAGTATTGCGTCAATTTTTTGGTAATCAAGCTGCCCCTGAAATTCCAACGGTGGAACATGGATATGGTTCGGGATTTTTTGTCAGCTCAGATGGCTATATTTTAACCAATCATCATGTAGTTGCAGGTGCAAAATCCATCACAGTTACACTAAATGACCGTTCTGAATTGGATGCTAAATTGATTGGCTCTGATGAGGCATCTGATATTGCTGTGCTCAAAGTGGTTGGTAAGAATTTTCCTGCCTTAAAAATGGCAAAAGGTGATAATTTAAAAGTTGGTGAACCAGTTTTAGCCATTGGTTCACCATTTGGTTTTGATTATTCGGCATCAGCAGGAATTGTGTCTGCCAAATCACGCAACATCAGCAAAGAAGCTACCGTACCATTTATCCAAACTGATGTGGCATTAAATCCGGGAAATTCAGGTGGGCCATTATTCAATCAAAATGGTGAAGTAGTTGGGGTGAATTCACGAATTTTTAGTGGAACAGGTGGCTACATGGGTTTATCCTTTTCCATTCCAATTGATACAGCTATGGATATTTATCAGCAAATCAAACAAAATGGTAAAGTTGTGCGAGCGTATTTGGGTGTTGGACTGCAAGACATTGACCGCAATTTAGCAGAAGCCTATGGTTTTGATAAACCTAAAGGGGCGATTGTAACTCGTGTGGCTCCAGATAGTCCTGCTCAGCGTTCGGGCTTAAAAGCAGGTGATGTTGTGCTATCATTTAATGGTCAAACCATCACTCAAGCATCAGAATTACTAAATCAGCTGAATCGTGCTAAATCCCAGCAACCTTTTAGTTTGGGTATTTGGCGGGATAAAAAATCACTGACACTGCAAGGGGTTTTTGCAGACAGCCCGCAAGATATGGCAGCTAGCAATATCAATAGTGATAAAGCAAGATTGGGTTTGCGAGTTAAAGAGCTAACCAGTAGCGAAAATGCAATGTTATCAGCTTATGATGTGCGTGGAGGACTTGTAATTAGTTCGATTGAAATGTCAAGTTTGGCAGAAAGGGCAGGACTTCAAGTTGGTGATATTATTGTTAGTTTAAATCAAATGCCTACTTATAACGTTACTGCTTTTAAAAAAGCCGCTCAAAGTTTGCCACAAACGGGTGTGGTAACAGTTGGTATAATTCGTAATGGCACCCCAATAATTCTAGGGATTCGGATGGAATAAAAAACTACAAATTATTATAATAGGCTTTTTGTAAAAAATGGACGTCTATATTGTAGAAATTTTATAACAATAAACTCTTTATAGAATACAAACATTACAAAAAGCCCAATGACATGTTTTTGTCATAATTTAATAATAAAAGGAATTGTATGACTTACAACGAAATTTTCCGCGTCCAAATCCCCGCTGTTTTGCACCTGATGCGCTTGGGCTATGATTATCTTTCGCTCAAAAACGAAAATAACTGGGACAAAAAAACCAACATCTTCCCTGACATCTTTATAGAAAGCCTCTGCCGCATCAATCCTGATTTGTCGCCGGACAATGCACACCGTTTGCTCGCCGACATACATCTAGAGCTAGATAACGAAGACCTCACCAATCAATCCGGTGGCAAGAAACTAATTGACTTCCAAAATTTCAAAAACAACAGCTTCCACGTTGTAACCGAATTGCCCTGCATCAACGGCGATGAAGAATTCCGCCCCGACATTACCCTGCTGATAAACGGCATGCCTTTGGTCTTTATCGAAGTCAAAAAGCCCAACAATAAAGGCGGCATCGGCGAAGAGCGGGAGCGCATGGGCAAACGTGCGAAAAATCCCAAATTCCGCCGTTTTATCAACATCACCCAATTCATGATTTTTTCCAACAACATGGAATACGATGACGGCGCAACCGAACCAGTGCAAGGTGCGTTTTACGCCTCGTCTGCTTACGGCAAGCCCGTGTTTAACTACTTCCGTGAAGAGCATAAATTAAATCTTGCCGAATTATTGAACACGCTTTCAGACGACCTTGAAAACAACGTTCTGCAAGACAACAACCGGCACGTTATCAAACACGAGCGCGAATTTATCAGCAATAAATTGCCCGAAACACCGACCAACCGCATCCTGACTTCGCTGCTTTGTCGCGAGCGCCTCGCCTTTATCCTGCAACACGGGCTGACGTACGTTAAAAGTAAACAAGGCGCGCTGCAAAAACACATCATGCGCTATCCGCAGCTATTTGCCACTCTCGCCATTGAAAAACATTTGGCAAACGGCGGCAAAAAAGGCGTGATTTGGCACACCCAAGGCTCCGGCAAAACCGCGCTTGCTTATTACAACACCCGCTACCTGACACACTATTACGCCAAACAGGGCATCGTGCCGAAATTCTATTTCATTGTGGACAGGCTTGATTTGTTGAAACAAGCGCAGCGGGAATTTACCGCCCGAGACTTAATCGTCCATACCATCGACAGCCGCGAAGCCTTTGCTGCCGACATCAAATCCGCCCAAACTTTACACAACCACGCAGGCAAAGCGGAAATCACCGTCGTTAACATCCAAAAATTCCAAGACGACCCCGATGTCGTCGCCCGTAACGACTACGATCTCGCCATCCAGCGCGTTTATTTTCTTGACGAAGTACACCGCAGCTACAACCCAAAAGGCTCGTTTCTTGCCAATCTCAACCAGTCCGACGTAAACGCCGTTAAAATCGGGCTGACTGGCACGCCGCTTATCGGCGTAACCGCAGGCAACGTCAACACCCGCGAACTCTTCGGCGACTACATCCATAAATACTATTACAATGCCTCCATCGCCGACGGCTACACCCTGCGCCTGATTCGCGAGGTCATCAGCAGCCAATACAAAGCCGAATTGCAGGCTGCATTGGCGCAGCTTGAAGTCGAAAAAGGCAGCTTTGACCGCAAAGAAATCTACGCCCATCCGCACTTCGTCCGCCCGATGCTTGACTATATCTTGGACGACTTCGCCAAATTCAGAAAAACCAACCAAGACGAGAGCCTCGGCGCCATGGTCGTTTGCGACAGCGCAGAACAGGCACGCCAGCTTTTTGAGCATTTTCAGACGACCTCAGACCACAATCTCACCGCCGCGCTGATACTGCACGACGTTGGCACCAAAGACGAACGCGACCAATGGGTCAAAGATTTCAAAGCAGGCAAAATCGACATCTTGTTTGTGTACAACATGCTTTTGACCGGCTTTGACGCGCCGCGCCTGAAAAAGCTCTATTTGGGCAGACTGATAAAAGCCCATAACCTTTTACAAACCCTGACCCGCGTCAACCGCACCTACAAATCTTACCGTTACGGCTATGTCGTCGATTTTGCCGACATCGAGCGCGAATTCGACAAAACCAACCGCGCCTATTGGGACGAACTTTCCAACGAATTGGGCGACGAAATCGGCAGTTACAGCCAGCTTTTCAAAACTGCCGAAGAAATCGAAGAGGAAATTGCTGACATTAAAAACGTCCTGTTTGATTTCGATACCGAAAACGCCGAAGAATTTTGCCGCCAAATTAGCCAAATAGAAGACAAAAAACAGCTTCTCGCCTTAAAAAAAGCCCTGCAAACCGCCAAAGAGCTGTACAACATCCTGCGCCTGCAAGGCAGCCATGAATTTCTCGAACATCTGGATTTTGACAAGCTCAATCTTTTGTACCGCGAAACCGCCGCCCGCTTGGATACCTTAAACCTTGCCGAAAAACTACAGCAAGGCGACACCGCCCATTTGCTCAATGAAGCGCTGGAAGACGTTTACTTCCAATTCGTCAAAATCGGCGAAGCCGAACTCAAACTTGCCGACGATTTAAAAGACATCATGCGCAAAGTCCGCGAAGGGCTGGCGGGCAACTTCGACCAAGACGACCCCGAATACATCAGCCTGCGCGAAGAGCTGGAACGCATCTTCAAGAAAAAGAACCTCGCCGAAGTCGGGCAAGAAGAAATGCAGGCAAACATCGCCATACTCGAAACCGTCTATGCCAAAATCAAAGAGCTGAACCGCCAAAACGACCTCTTACGGCACAAATACGGCGGCGACGCTAAGTATGCCCGCACCCACAAGCGGCTGATGGAAAACGCCGCCTTCTACGGCGACAAACTCAAAGTCTTTAACGCGCTGAACGGTGTAAAAACCGATGCCGACCAAAAAGTGCTGGATATGGAGCAGATTTTGGACAATCAAAATTACTTTGAAAAACAAATGCAGGGCATCGTATTAAAACGGTTTCGAACGGAACAGCAATTTCCCGTTCAGCCTGCCGACATCCAAGCCATCAACCGCCTGTTGGTGCGGGAGTATTTAAAAGAAAGCGGGCGGATTTGAGAAGTAGATTTTCAGGTAGCCTTTACGGGCGTATTGCATACGTTCGAAGTGGACAATAAAAGTGCGGTCGGATTTGGGAATGTTTTTTAGATGACCTTTGATAATTGAACTGGTTGGTTTAGCGTAATTAGTGCCAATCTTTACTAAAAAGAAGTAAATACAATGCAATATGATTTTTATCAAACTTCATTATCTAAATGCCTTAGTTTAATTATTGATTACCGAGGACGAACACCAAAAAAACTGGGTTTGGATTGGTCAGATGATGGTTATAGGGCAATTTCTGCAAATAATGTTAAGTTTTCAGGGTTGACAAAAATTGATGATATTAAATTCGGTAATCAAGAGTTGTATGATTTATGGATGAAAAAAGAGGTTAAAAAAGGCGACTTACTTCTTACTTCAGAAGCGCCATCTGGACAAGTTATGATTTGGGATAGCGACGAAAAAATTATACTTAGTCAAAGATTATATGCTTTACGTGTTAATGATAATTTTGATAATAAATACCTAAAATATTATATTCAGTCAGAAATGGGGCAAAAAGAAATTATTAAAAATAATAGTGGTTCAACCGTATTTGGAATTTCGGCAAAAACTTTTGATAATATTATTGTTTACCACCCAATAAAAGATATTCAAGAAAAAATAGGTAATTTACTTTATACAATAGACAAAAAAATCGCCCTGAACAAACAAATCAACGCGCGCTTGGAACAGATGGCGAAAACCCTGTACGACTACTGGTTCGTGCAGTTCGACTTCCCCGACACAGACGGCAAACCCTACAAATCCTCAGGCGGCGAAATGGTGTTTGATGAAACCTTGAAACGGGAAATTCCGAAGGGGTGGGAGGTGAAGAGTTTGGGGGAAATCGTAAATTTTAAGAATGGTATTAATTATTCATCTGATGATGTTGGAGACTCAGTAAGTTATATTGTTAATGTTAGAGATGTGAGTAATTCTTCTATTTTTATTCATGAGGATGATTTAGATATCGTGAATTTACAAAGTGATAAATTACAAGCATATCAAATAAAAGAAAATACAATATTAGTAGCACGAAGTGGTAATCCTGGTGCAACAAGGTTGCTGATAAATACAAATAAGTTAGTTGTATATTGTGGATTTATTATTGCTGCAGAGCCAAAAGAAAGTAATTTGCTAAATTTATTATTTTGGTTTTTAAAAAATCAAGAGGAGAGAATTTCTGATATTTCTGCAGGAACCGTTTTAAAGAATGTATCTCAAGATGTTTTGAAAAGAGGATGTATTGTTATTCCTGATAAATTCATTCTAAATAAATTTAATGAATTTAATAGAAATATCTTTGCTGAAATAAGTTCTATGATAAAACAAAACCACCGACTAACCCAACTACGCGATTTCCTACTGCCCATGCTAATGAACGGGCAGGTATCCGTGGCGGAATAAGCCAGATTCAAGAAT
>ERZ772769.439-NODE-439-length-10117-cov-4.76386_pt1 | contig 10117 bp, 7 predicted proteins | sample MGYA00580987_ERZ772769 | MGnify/ENA primary metagenome ERZ772769 (study PRJEB29015, sample SAMEA2738043) | human oral metagenome | biome: human oral; feature: human-associated habitat; material: saliva | place: China | collected 2234 ...
CTCGTAAAGCATCACAATTCTCAAAACGTTAATCAATACGATTATATCAACGTTTACAGACATTCAAGAATTTTCTCTTGGATGTCTTTTTTTGTTCAAAAAACTAAAGTTCACCCCAAAATTCACCCCAAGTTCACCCTATTACTTTTTGAGGTTTCTAAAGGCTATTTCCCCTGCTGTTTGATTCACTGTTTCAGTAGTATTGACATAAGTCTTCGTTATTTGTATGTCACTATGAGTAAGAGCTTCAGAAATAGCATTTAATGATGTTCCAGCTCGTCTTGCCAAAGTTGCTCCGGTGTGTCTTAATTTGTGAGGAGATGCTGGAGAAAGTTCAGGATGTCGTCTTCGAATAGAATTCATTCGATGATTAAGATAATCAATATGAAGTGGAACGTTAATACCATTTTTTCTATTGTTGTATGTAAAAACTAATTGTTTCTCGTTCTGTCGGTAGTGTAAAATAGGTTGTGTAAACACAAAAAAGAATAAATCCGTTATAGTATGCTTGCGAAACATTACTAAAAATAGATTTATTCTTACGAGCAATTTGATTATTAATATTTTGAAAACTGGCCGTTATATCGCCAATTAACTTTCCAGAAAATATAAATTTTTCGGAAAGTAAATTCACAATCTCTTTCAAATATAAAATTAATAAGATGCGCAGGTTTTAATTGATTTGCGTATTTTTTATTCTATTTATCTGAATGAATTTATGGATGACTTCTAAAGTTAAAGCTGATAGATGTAGAAACTTGGAATAATATACTTAAAAAATGATATAATGGCTAAAGAGATTCTATTATAAAACAAAAAAGAGTATTCTCGCCTGTAAGCATTCTTTCCTTATTATTGGACATATTATTAAGTCGTGGATTATTGATTAAGACGAGAAATCTATCTGTTTTTTAACATAGTTATCCAAAAACAAAAATAAGAGTATTTTTGTTTCCCAACAATAGACTTTATGTTTATTAATAGTTCAGTGAAAGACTTCCTGATGTCTTGTTTTCGAGATAGGAGAATAAATGAAATTAACAAAAGTAATGATTAATAATTTTAGATCATTCGGTGAAAGTCAAATTATTGGATTTAACAATCAAACTGTACTGATTGGGAATAATAGTTCGGGAAAAACAACTGTATTACAAGCATTGAGTAAGCTGTTTTCGGATAAACAAAATGATAGAATAATTCGAAAAAGTGATTTTCATTTACCAAAGGGATTAAGACCTGGCGAAAATACTAGCACTCTTTTTATAGAAACTATTTTTGAGTTTGATGAACTGGATGGAACTTCCTATGGGCCGGCCATTCCATCGTTTTTTGAACACTTTACAGTTTCTCAAGATGATGCAAAACCCTTTCTACGAATCAGATTAGAATCTTCTTGGGAAGATGATGGAACAGTTGAAGGAAGTGTCGATACTCAAATTTATTATATTTCATCTGCTGAAGATATTATTAAAGATGAAGATAAGCATCGTGCTCCTAGAAAGGATTTGGATAAAATTAGAGTACTTTATGTACCAGCTTCAAGAACTCCTGAGAAGGAGTTGGGTAATGCTTCGGGTAGTATGTTAAGTAGGCTGGTAAATAGCATAAATTGGACCGAAGAAGAGATAAATGAAATTACAGATAAAATTGATGAGTTGAATAATACTTTTTTATCTGAAAATGGAGCATTAACTCAGATTAACCAAGAGATTCAGAAATCATGGAAACTATATCATGAAGATAACCGTTTTTCTCAAGCAGAGTTAACTATTAATTCTTCTGAGATGGCGGCAGCCCTCAGACAGATTACCTTAAAATTTTCACCAACGACCACTGAAGAAGCATTTACAGTTTCAGATTTAGGAGATGGGCTGAGATCTATTTTTTATTTTTCACTTGTTGATTCGATACTTGATATTGAGTTAGAGATTACAAAAGATAGTGAAGAAAATCCTAATAATCCAAGATTTAAGCTGATACCCCCAATACTAACTATCTTAGCAATAGAGGAACCGGAAAATCATATTGCTCCACACCACATTGGTAAACTGGTGAAAAGGTTTAAACAGTTAAGTAATAATGACAACTCTCAAGTAATTTTAACTTCACACTCTCCAGCTATTATAAAAAGAATTGAACCAGAAGATTTGAGATATTTAAGAATTGAAAATAATGATAGAGTGCTTCACACTATTGTTTCTGATGTACAGCTACCTCAAGCCATTGATGAAGCTTATAAATACATTAAGGGAGCAATTCAAGCTTATCCTGAACTATATTTTGCGAAGTTAGTAGTACTAGGTGAAGGTGATAGTGAGGAACTGTTATTACCAAAGTTCTTTGATTTACTTGGTAAAGAGATTGATAGCTCTCAGATTTCAATTGTCCCTCTAGGGGGCAGGCATGTCAACTATTTTTGGAAATTATTGAATTCTCTCAGAATTCCTCATATTACCTTATTGGATTTTGATAATGAAAGGTACGGGGGTGGTTGGGGAAGAATAAAATATGTTATCCAACAGTTACTAGAAATAGGTATTGAGCGTAATGATTTGGTGAAATTGAAAGATGGTAGAATAATGAATGATGAAGACATTGCTGGAATTAGTTCTTGGCAAATATATGATATCCTCTCAGAACCATTGTTATCTTGGATAAATCATTTAGAAAAATTCAATATTTTCTTTTCTGCACCTCTTGATATTGATTTCTTGATGCTACAACATTATAAGGATTATTATCTGAATAGTTTATCCCCCAAAGAAGGACCAGTCGTTTCATATAATGATTTGGATGGAAGTGGTAAAAAAGTGAAATTGACTGATTTAGACTGTCTTGATGGATTGCAGTTAGAAGGTCTCGAAAAACGTATTGAAGAAGCAAGGAGAGCTACTTTAAAAGATAAGAGTGGACCGGGCGAAAGCTTTACCAGAGAAGAAAAAGAACTAATGATTTGGTATCAATATTTCTTTGTAGGTAGAGGAAAACCAACAACTCATATGAAATTTTTATCTTCTATTAGTGATGATGAATTAAAGAGAACTCTGCCTCCTGTATTTGAAAAAATAGTTAAACTTGCTGAAGAATTACTTGGAGATGTTGAATATGGTGAAGAGTGATGAGTGGCTTCCTAAAGGAGGTATCATTTTAGAAGAGGCTGCTCTAGGAGCTGTTAAGGATGTGAACAACTGCCTAGTCATTGCTGGGCCAGGTGCTGGAAAAACTGAATTATTAGCTCAAAAGTTAGACTATCTTTTCTCTACAAATAAATGTATTTCTCCGAAAAAAATTTTAGCATTAAGTTTTAAGACAGATGCTGCATCAAATTTGAAAGAAAGAGTGAAAAAACGGTATGGGGATGAATATGCTTCTCGATTTACATCTCTAACCTATTCAGCATTTGAAAAGAGGATTTTAGATCAATTTAGAAATGTTCTTCCTGAGGAGATAAGACCATCGAGGGACTATTTGATTGAAGAAAAGGAAGTCATAAAAGAGGTTCTTGATAGAAACGGATTAAGTACTACTGGAATGAAGATGGATAGCATTAAGGAGAATGCAGAAAGTATTGCCTTGAGTGAGAATGATTCAACTATAAAAAATGATCTGTTAAAGGGTACTCAGAATAATAAGCCAGTTCTTTTTTACAGACAAATAACAAAGTTGGCTACTCAAATAATAGCTACTAACGAATACATCTGTAAAGCACTTCAAACGACGTATGAATTTGTATTTTTAGATGAATTTCAAGATACTACATATGATCAATATAATCTACTAACAGCCTGTTTTTTAGGTTCATCTTGTAAATTGACTGCAGTTGGAGATAATAAGCAAGCAATTATGAGGTGGGCAGGTGCAAAGCCTGATATTTTTCCAGATTATATTCAAGACTTTAATTCAAATGAATATCAGTTGTTGATGAATCACCGCTCTGTACCTAAACTTGTAGAATTCCAAAAAGAGGTTCACCAAATCTTAAATGAAGATATGAATGTTTTTCAAATAAATGATTATCCAGAATTTCAAGAGGGTGAAATAACATTATTTGAATTTGACAATGAAATTACTGAAGCTAAGGCGGTTGCAATTGATATAGAATCAAAAATTCAGAGTGGAGTACGGCCGTCAGAAATATGTATTCTAGCAAAGAAGAAGGTTGATGATTATAGTTCGAAATTGATAGCTATATTAAGCAGCAAACGGATTAAAGCAAGAATTGAAAATGAATATCAAGAGATTTTAAAAGACCCTACTTGTAACCTATTATTAGATTTAATATTATGCAGTCAAGGAAAACGTGATCCTTTAATTTGGGAAAATCTTAGTATTTTTTATGGCAGTATCAATGGAATAGATGAGTTTACTGATGAAATATCTTTGGCAAAATCCTACAAGGAGATTGATAATATAATAAGTGATATTACTTCCCTAATATCAAGTCCTATTCCCAATGAAAACGGTATGTTGAGTATAGTTAATTGCATTATTGAAAAAATAGGTGCTAAAAGAATTGTTTCCAACTTTTCAACATATAATGGAAAAAGCGATTTAGCTATCATTGTCAAGAACTTTTCAAAATTGTTATATAAAGAGTATTCTCAGTCACAAGGTTCATGGATAAATATAGTATCTAATTTCAAGGGTGAGAACTCAATTCCAATTATGACTATCCACAAGAGTAAAGGATTAGAATATGAGGCAGTGTATTTTCTAGGCTTGGAGGATTCTGCGTTCTTTAATTTTAATAACCAACCAGAAGAAGATAAAAGAGTATTCTTCGTTGCGCTTTCAAGAGCAAAAAGCTATCTAATCTTTACATATTGTAAATTGAGAAATAATAAGCCACAAAACAATAGAAATATTAATGAGATATATTCACTTCTACGGAATTCTAAATTAGTATCGGTTAGAACCACTGTTTTAAAATAACTATCAGTAAAGGAAATAGAAAAGTAAATTTAATAGTTGTTTAAATAGTTAGATCTACTTCTTAATTAAATCCAATCAAAATATTAAATTAAGTTGTCACTTTAAACAGAGAGGGTCAGAATACGCTAGAATAGCAAGTGAAAACATAAATAGTTTTACATTTAAGTAGACAAATATTATAAAAACGGTTACACTATTATTAGTTCAGTAATTAAAAGCCGCTGACCAAAATAGTCTCTCCAGAGAAATTGAGCGTTAAGCTCGGAGAGGAGGTAGAACTATGAACTTGAATGTCTCGTTTGACTGGAAAGTAGTCGCGGCGGTTGGGCTTTCTGCAACCTGTATCATTTTGTCTTTGAAGATTGATGCTACTGGTGCAGAACGAGTACTTACTGCAGTGGTAAGCACTCAATTAGGAAGTTAGTGATTGCTAGATAAGCAATCACTAATTTTTCATTAAATATACCTAATTAATTTATTTATTACATTCTATGGTTTTAGTGAGCATGTCTTTATGAAAAATACAAGTTTAATCTATGAAGAAGTATTATTGAATAAGTGCTTTAACAAGTTGAAGTCGATTCGTGACGGGTGGAGGTATGAAGCGAATGATAGATTTGGACTATCCACTATAATAGATATTTATAGTGATGATTATTTTAATTTTGATAGCATTATGAAATATACTGAATCTGCTATATTTGAAGTAATACCAGAAATAATTATGTATCTATTTGAAGAATATGAAGTGAACATAAATTGGATTCAAATTTTTGAAACAGATGCAAAACTTTATTCAATTGGAGATGATGAAGAAATTTTTGATTATGTAAATCAAGGCAATGAAAATGTATGTTATGCTTTTAGTTACGAAAATGAACAAAATGAGAAAATACTTTATATTTTTAAGAAATTTGGAATACAAAATAGATTTCCTAAATCGATGATAAAAAAAATAATGCAAGAAAATCATTTAACAAAGTGTTTTCATATTTCATTTATAGAAGACGGAGCTTTTAAGGAGATAATAAATCATAATTCTAATTCTGATGATGCAACTAAAGGAACTGGATTGTATTCATTGAAACAAATTTTTAATATGTTTTTTGACTGTGATGAATATGACATATTCAAATCATATACTGAAAAGTTAGCTGAAAAAGTTAAAGACTACTATGGTTTTCAAATAGTAAGAACCTTGACGCAGAACAATTTACATAACTATAAAAAAGTTATTGAAGATACGATATTAAGAATTGATATAAGCAAACTAGATATCAAAAATAGAATTTCAAGTGATCAAAAAGAGATATTAGATAGACATTTTTATAATAATTATAGACTTCTTATTGGTACTAGTGTTTTTTCTCAGAGTTTTATGACTGCAGAATGGTTATATTGGTCTTTGCAAAATGCTTGTAATGTTGACTTAACTTCGATTGCTATGGGGTATTTTAAAGCAATCGAACAATTTCTTTATTATTTTATAGGTCTACATACATTAGAAAAAGATTCTGTTGAAAGAAAGATTTATACAGGGAGTGGTTGTGAATACCTTACAGATAATTTATTAAGTGATGAAAGAAAGGTTAAAAACATAAATCTTAAGGCTTTAACAAGTTTCTTCGGTGACTTCAATAAGGGTCGTTATTACGTAAGAAATAAAGATCTGCTAGCCTCTGGAATAAGTGATGATACTTACCATTTTATACTAGAAACACTCTCGGATTTACCAAGTCTTAGAAATAGTTATTTTCATAAACATAACTTATGTAATTGGAATGAGATTGAAAATTCTAGAAATTGTACACTTCTGATTTTCTATTTATTTCTGGGGGGATATAATTTTTCAGAGTCAAATCTAAAGGGATTGGGTGTTGTCCAAACAGAGACAGATGGTTTTTATCAACTATGTGAGTATATAAATAACATGTTTAATAAATTTCCTGATTTTAATATTCCAATATATTACTTTAAGGAAGAATGTGATAAGTATGACTTTTATTTTTCTGAGAAAGATGACTATATTGAATACTCTACAAATGGTGTACCTAAATATTCAGGAGTTTATTTCAGAAGGGCAGATAAAGCTAAATATAAGTTTACTAAGTCTAGTATACCTTATGAAATTTGGGAGGGGAGTTTATCTACATATAAAGATGGGAAATTTGATTTAAACCCATCAGGACCTCAAAAAATAATATATAAAAATGGTGATTTTTTATTATAAAGATTAACATAGGTTCATTTCAAATCAAGTTTTAAGCTTAATAAAGAATTTTTAGAAAATCCAAATGTTGTTCTAATCTCTACCTATTTTTCTAAAACAGTAAAGAATGTAGATATAATAAGGTTTATAAGGGACTATTTAATTTTTACAGAATTAAACTGTTCCCCCATTTAAAAAATATTGATTCATATTTTATGAAATTAATTAGTAGATATCGTTCTGAAAAGCCTTTATATTACGCTATTTTTAGTCTAACGAACCCCCATACTTTCCAACCAGGTCTTAAGAAAGCTCGTAAAGCGTCACAATTTAGTAAACGTTAATCAACACGATACTATCAACCTTCACAGACATTCAAGAATTTTCTCTTGGATGTCTTTTTTGATGTAAAAAGTCATTTAACCTAAATACACCAAGGTTTTAAACCTTGGTGTATTATCTTTTTTTAGATAATTGTTCTCTAAAAAGTTTTGTCATTTGTTTTTGTCCGGCAGGAGTACCTAGAGCTTCCTTGCTTATTTCTCCTTTAAATATTTGTTCCATTAAAAATAGGTAAGCCTCGCCCAAAGCTGTTGTAATTAATCCAGCGGTAGTGCCGGAAATTGTTCCACCAACTGCCGTTCCTACTCCGGGAATAAATTTGAGTATATTAGAAACAATTGTTTTTCCAAGGAATGTCGCTCCCCCAGACCCTAAAGTTGAGGATACAAAGGCGGTTAGAAAGGTTTTATTGATATCAAGCCCAAATATTACTGTGATGCCAGTAATCATGCTTATCTGAGTCGGCACAAGCATGAAGGCATCTGCGAATGGAACCGGAGCGAAACCTTCACCAAAACTTGCTGCTACTGCAGTTGCAATGACTGCCCTAGCATGTTTTTTTTTAGATTCTAGAGATACTTTTTGGATATTTTGGAGAGTATCTTGTAGTTCAGTTGGCAAGACCTCAGACATTACATCAATCAAAGTATCTAATCCAAAAGCTTGAGCTACATATTCCTCATCAAAATCCATATCTTGAGCTAAAATTGGCACAACTTTACAAACATCTAAGTTTTCCTGCTCAACATGAGCTTTCATTTCTAGTGCTTTTTTCTTAGGTACAGATTGAGTAAGGACAACGATAATTGGGACCTTAGACTGTTTATTCTTCTCGGAAAACTCTTTGAGCCACTCCACTTCCGAACTATCGAAAGTACGGTTTGAACCGACATTAATACAATACCAAATGCAGTGAATGACCTCATTGATATCATTAGAAGCGTAACCGTTGTTAATTAGTTTTATCACTTCATCTTTGACACTCTCCTGTTGGGTATATGACAATTCAAAGCCAGGTGTATCGTAAATAGCCAAAGGATATCCGTTTTTTTCAATTTTGCGAATTTCCTGAGTTACTGGTCGGCCTAGTCCAGTATCAGCAAAATTCCCTCTAAACAAACTATTAATTAGTGTGCTTTTGCCAACACCTGATTTGCCAATGACGATGATGTTTAATCTTTTTAAATTATTAATTTTATCATTAATCGCGTTGAGACATTGCTGCGCAATATTATCTGTATTGATTTGCATTATCTTCTACCTTTGTTATAGTCAGATTTTTTAACTAACGTGTCCTTCCAATCAAGACGGTCTTTTAGATGATTGGTTAGTGTTACTTGTTTTTTATATACATAATTTCTAGTTTTTTTCAACACTCTAGGCAGAAGAACTGTGGAGGCTACGATTAAAGCTCCGCTTACGAAGATGTATTTTGCAGTAGATGATTTTCTCTTTTTTGTGCCTTTTTTCTTTGACATAATATTTCTCACAAATAGGATATTTTTAGATAATTATATCATATAAGAAATTAAAAGAGTTAATTTAATGATTTTGCTTATCTCTTTGTTTTAAAGATTTTAGAACAAATTATTCGATAGAAATTGAAGTAATGTTAGCAGTGATCTATTAGTTGTAATGAAGAGGGTGCAAAGATATTGAAGATAGAAAAGTAGTTATGTGGTTTTCAGCCAGTCGCGCTCTCCATGGTACAAGAAAAATAAACCAACAGCTTTGCGGGTGTGGTTCATAGATTTAGTAATTTATAGATTTTTAAAAATTTATATAGTACACTAGATGTGTAATATTGAGTTTTGAGTGACTGAAAAATTAGTATGGATGTTACCAACTGTTTTAGAAAATTAGTGTGGTATCAAAAAATTTAAGGAGACGTTATGAAAAAACGAACGAAAATCATACTTGCAACCGTCGCATCAATCGTAGCACTAGCAAGCATAGGAGGATGTGCCATGGCTCAAAAAGAAAACAATAAACAAGATAAGAAAGTTGCTTCCTCAAAAAAGGCTATCAAAGATGATAAAGAAGCCATCAAGCAAAAACAGCTCGCTTATCTCAAACAGCATGAACAAGAAATTATAGATTATGTGAAAGCTCAAAATCCAAAAGTTGAATCAGTTCAGATTGATTGGGAAGAGACGCAATGGAGTGATGGCGGTCTTACAAATCCCGAGTATTACATTAATGTTTTTGGGCGTATCAATAATATTGAAGAATCGGGTTGGGGAGTGGATATACCGATTGATGATGATAATACAGTAAATATAGATGATATGTATTTAGGATCCGATATTAGAATTGGAGGTAGATTAATGTTTTAAGGGGAAATGGTTACAGACATTCAAGAGTTATTTCTTGGATGTCTTTTTTCTTAAAGTTAATATGTTCTCTAAAAATTATCGGTTATTCCAGGATTCATTTTTCTGGGTTTCTAAAAGTGATTTTAGTGATGATTAGATTTACCAGATTAGTTCTATCTGCAGAATTTGCAAATCTAGGAATGGAGTGTTTTTTACATTATTCAACTCACCTATAAAATTCTTCTATTGCTTTCATAGAAAATGTATATTAGCCAGATAGGGGCAATCATAGTAAAATAGCTATCAAAATAGACTAAAG
>ERZ772769.442-NODE-442-length-10110-cov-12.519_pt1 | contig 10110 bp, 4 predicted proteins | sample MGYA00580987_ERZ772769 | MGnify/ENA primary metagenome ERZ772769 (study PRJEB29015, sample SAMEA2738043) | human oral metagenome | biome: human oral; feature: human-associated habitat; material: saliva | place: China | collected 2234 ...
TTAGATTTATCAGACATTGGTAATTTTTTATTATCTAATAAGCTAATAATTTGCTACCGTGAGATGTATTATGGATATTCATAATAAATTCCTTTTATTGTAAAATAGGGTTGGATATAAAAACCTTCTCTGATTCGTTTATGGTGTCTATTTTATCGATAGCTAATTTCAATAATACTCCTGTTTCTTCATTATTAGTTTTTATATCTTTTAGGTATCTTTCAGCTATACTTCTTGAAACATCCTTATTTATAATATTATTACTTTCATTTCTTTTTAATACTAAAACATCCTCAGTAATAGTTTTTCCATAATTATTCATGAAAGATCTTTCGTATATATTGTCTATTATAAATATATTAGACTCTTTAATCATATCTAAAATAATTCCAGAATTAGAGAATTGCTGTCCTAAAACAGAAGATGTTCTTCCAATTATAAGTACAACGTTTCCGTTTATCTTAGTAACTCTTAATAATTGATTTAAAATTAGTCCCATATCTATAGCATACTGAATCACCGTTAGAAATCTATTTTGTCTAAATTTTCTATTAGCCCCAATCTCTCCTTTTGCAGCCTCTAAAGGACGCCAACCTAATAATTCCATAGCATGCCTATAGTTTTGATGATAATTAAAAACATTAATATATGGTGGTGATGTAATCACTAAATCTATACTTTTTTCATCTACCTCTGAATATCTAGCATCTTCTAAATTACATTTAGACGTTCCTAAATACATGTTGCTATCTAATATTAAATTTTCAACTAAAGATATTGCTTTGTTATAATTTTTGTTTTTAATTTCTTTAGAGTTTCCCATAGATAATAAAATTATTGTATGCAGTATCCTTTTTGTTAATAAATTAATACTTTTATTTAAGGAAATATCTTTTACATATCCAATTAAATCTTGAGCCTTTTGTAATTGTATTATTTGTTCTTTAATTTCTTGTATTTCAGATAAGCTTGTTTTTTCTGAAAGAGCACTTAAACACCAGGCGGCAGGATTTATTTCTGAGCCAATAGCTTTTTTTCCTAAAATGGCAGATTCAAAAAGCACAGTACCACTACCACAAAATGGGTCGTAAATATAATTTGCTTCCTTAAACTCACTCAATAAATATTCAATAAACTGGGGGGAAAATTGTCCTTTCCAAGGTAATCTACTGGTTCTTGTTTTATTAATTAAGTCAAGTTTGCTCTGAATTAATTTCATTAAAACTCCTATTGTTAAAATCTAACTGGCCATATAAATATGGCGCAAGATAGTATCATTCTGGAGGAAATATTGATAGCTTTTAAAACACCAAACTCTCCCCTTTCAAAAACTCCACATCCTCCCAACTCAACCCCGCCACGTCATCATACAAATCCAGCCCGATCAGCGTATAAAACTGTTTGCCGAAGTTTTTCTCGTTTATCGGTTCGATACGCCCTGCTTTATACAAGGCGGCTAGGGCCTTTTCGGGGATTTGGACGGTGTAAGGTTGCAGTTTGCGTAAGAGTCCGCCGATGTGGTCGGCGTGGTGCAGGCTGCTAATGAGGTTTTCGGCATCAACATCGAACGGAATAATCAGCGGCTGCATATGGCTTTCGATCATGCGGAATTTGTCGGCAATGGTTTGGAAGGGAAAATCGAGGCTTTGTCCTGTATCGTTGTGCATTTTCAGAATTTTTTTATTGTCCAGTTCGCTGCCTTTTAATTGATAAAGCTCGGCGAAGTAGGCGGCGACGGCTGGGGTGGATAAGAGGTCGTCTGAAAAGCTGTCGGCGGTCAGGCGCATAACGGCGGCTTGGGCGGCAAGTTCAGGCGGGGCTTTCCATTTATCTTCGGGCGCGAATATCCAGACAAAGCTGTTTTCAGGTAGCCTTTTTCCTTCGCGGTTGCAGCGTCCTGCAGCTTGCGCAACGCTGTCTAAACCAGCTTCGGCTCGCATCACCAGCGGAAAATCCACATCAACGCCGGCTTCGATTAAGGAGGTGGCGATGACGCGGCAGGGTTCGCCATTTTTCAGGCGACCTCGGATTTCATCGAGCTTTTGACTGCGGTGTTTGGCGCACATTAAGGTGGTCAGATGGAACGTGCTGTCAAGGTGTTTGGCTTGGTCGTACAGGCTGCGAGCGTGGCGGCGGTTGTTGACGATGACGAGCATTTGCGGGTGTTCGGCAAGTTTGGCGAGCAGGTCGGCGTCGGTTTGTGTGCCGATGTGGTGCACGGTGGTGCGGCGCAGTTTGTCGAAAAGTGCGGTCGGTTTTGGGGCTATTTCGCGCACGTTTTCAAAGCCGCGATAGAAGCCGTTTTCGGCTTGCACGGCTGGCTGGGTGGCGGTGCACATGACGACGCTGCAGCGGTAGTTTTGCGCCAATTCTTTGATGGCTTGCATGATGGGCAGTAAAAGATTGAGCGGCAGCATTTGCGCTTCGTCGAGGATGATGACGGAGCCTGCGATGTTATGCAGCTTGCGGCAGCGCGAGGAGCGGTCGGCGAAGAGGGATTCGAAGAATTGCACGGCGGTGGTCACGACAATCGGCGCGTCCCAGTTTTCCGAGGCAAGGCGCAATTTGTCTTTGGTGGCGTCGCCTTGTAATTTGCCGTCGTCGAAGGTGCTGTGGTGTTCCAACACGGCTTGTTCGCCCAATTCGCCAAAGGCTTTGCGAAATTCGGCGGCGTTTTGTTCGATGATGCTGGTGAACGGGATGACGTAAATCACGCGCCGCATACCATGCCGTTTGGCGTGTTCCAGCGCGAATGCCATGGAAGTGAACGTTTTGCCGCCGCCGGTCGGCACAGTGAGCATGAACAGCCCTTGCGGTTGTGCCGCTTGTTCTACGGCGTAATCGAGAATTTCGCTGCGCAGGCGGTTTAAGGCGGCATTGCGTTTTTCGGCTTCGGTTTGCTCTGGAGCTTGGGCGATACGTCGTCTGAAATCGTTGATGAATTGATTGAAATTGTGTTGTAAGGCGTTTAACTTGGGATAACCGCCGCGCTCACTGGCTTTGTTTTCTAGGTTTAAATAAAAGGCTTTGGTGTCAAGATAATCAGCATCCACCAAGCAGGAATAGAGCATTCGGGTGAAGAAGGCGTAGGAGAAAAAAGGATGATGCGCGTCGGCTTTGAGTGGCGGTGCGAACAGGTTTTGGGGGAGCTTGATTTCTTGTTGCCAAAAGTTATCAAGGGCAGGAATATCTGCGCCAAATTGCAACGCCAAACGCTGTTTTAATGTGCGGCGGTTATCGCCTTCACCGTTTCCATTTGCCAATCCGGCATGATGCCCCGCAATGCAAAACGCCATCAGCTTGCCGATCACATTTCCCCAGCGTTCCACCGCAATCTTTGCTCCGGCGGTGGCATGATCAACTGGAGGACCGCCATGCAATCGGTGATTAAAGGCTTCCGAATATTTCCCTAAGTCATGAAGCTGTCCCGTCTGGTAGGCAATTTCCTGCGCACCGAATACCCGAGCAAACTCCGCCGCCATTTCACCAACATTTACCGAATGGCTTTGCAAGGTTTGCCAATGTTCGTAAGGTAAGACGTTGCCGAATTTGTCTTGCACGGAATGGGCGTAGTAAGTCGTCATTTGGGTTTTTCTTTAGTATTTTTTAAGCTAAATTGTCTATTTTTGTATATATTTGTAAATTTGCAGTTACTTATATGTATAGACAAAATCCATTCATGACGCCCATCCAAATAACTGTAAATGTTCATACATAACAACCTGGAAGTAATAGGAACCATTCTAATTCTAAATTATTATAATTTGTATAATGTAGTTTGTATTTACTAAAACTAAATATTTTTTAATCTTTTTGCAAAAAAACTTATCTTGCTTTATATACAAAGTAGTAACTATGCTTATACTCATTTAAATAGCAATCTTAATCCTGATTTATAATTCAAATAAAAACTTTATTCAATTTTTAATGTTACTAATAACATTTCTTGGTTAAACTTAATATTTATCAATATACCAAATAATTATCTTCATGAAACATAAAATAGCTGTGTTTAGCAATTTTTACAAAGCTAGTTTGCTTACTGTGGTTTTTGTGCCATGTTTTATCCAAGTTGCCTTGTATATTATCTATTACAATAAATTTTTAAGTTAACTTTATTATTTATAAACAACCTCGCTGTTCTGACACATAACCTATATGACTGACAACAATCTTATAGCTTGATTTTGGCGTTGATGATGGTGAACAATATAAAAAATGACCAAAATGCCCTCTTGGATGCCCTGAATCGCCAAAATACTTCATATAATGACGATGTAATGACATACGCATTTCAAAATTACCATACTTAATTCCTAAAGGGTATTCTTTAACTAATTCCTCATTACCATCAAAACGTTGATTATTATCGCGATCAGTAAAAATAATAATCTTGTCCTTTGCCATACGATTACATTGATTGTTATTATCTGCCGGACAAACTATTAAATTAGTTCTATATGAAAAACTAAGAAGCTGTGCTTCTTTTGTTACTATCGCTAAAATTTGCTTTACATGGGTAGCCTCTGAATCCTGCAAATATTTTCGTACCATCGGCATTGCAATTAGACTCAAAGTTGTTATGATAGCAACTGTTACTATTAGCTCAAATAACGTAAAAGCACTTTGTTGTTTTAAGCAACTTTGATTATATATTGAAAATTTATTAAATTTTTGTTTCATATAAATGAGTTTCGCTCAAATTTCAAACATTCTAGCATAAAATCTCCTAACCCCCAAAACCAATTAAGGCAATAAAACAACCGTTAATAACACAAAATACCCCCTCATCATCAGATAAGGGGGTTAAATAGGGTGCTGACGATGACCTACTCTCACATGGGCAAACCACACTACCATCGGCGCTAAGACGTTTCACTTCTGAGTTCGGAAAGGGGTCAGGTGGTTCCATCTTGCTATTGTCGTCAGCGTAAAAGATTAACAATATTATATGAGTCTGTTTGTTTTAAAATTTACTGTATCAAGGTAGGCAATCTTACACTTAACTTACAAAACCATTTGGGTGTTGTATGGTCAAGCCAAACGAGCAATTAGTATTGGTTAGCTACACATGTCGCCATGCTTCCACACCCAACCTATCAACGTCGTAGTCTACAACGGCTCTTTAGGGAAATCTTATCTTGAGGTGGGCTTCCCGCTTAGATGCTTTCAGCGGTTATCCCATCCGAACATAGCTACCCGGCAATGCCACTGGCGTGACAACCGGAACACCAGAGGTTCGTCCACTCTGGTCCTCTCGTACTAGGAGCAGATCCTCTCAAATTTCCAACGCCCACGGTAGATAGGGACCGAACTGTCTCACGACGTTCTAAACCCAGCTCGCGTACCTCTTTAAATGGCGAACAGCCATACCCTTGGGACCTGCTTCAGCCCCAGGATGAGATGAGCCGACATCGAGGTGCCAAACACCGCCGTCGATATGAACTCTTGGGCGGTATCAGCCTGTTATCCCCGGAGTACCTTTTATCCGTTGAGCGATGGCCCTTCCATACAGAACCACCGGATCACTAAGACCTACTTTCGTACCTGCTCGACTTGTGGGTCTCGCAGTTAAGCGCGCTTTTGCCTTTATACTCTTTGAACGATTTCCGACCGTTCTGAGCGCACCTTCGTACTCCTCCGTTACTCTTTAGGAGGAGACCGCCCCAGTCAAACTACCCACCATACATTGTCCTTGAATTTGTTAATTCGAAGTTAGAACCCCAACATAACCAGGGTGGTATTTCAAGGTTGGCTCCATAGTAACTGGCGTCACTACTTCAAAGCCTCCCACCTATCCTACACAAGTTAGGTCAAAGTTCAATGTAAAGCTGTAGTAAAGGTTCACGGGGTCTTTCCGTCTAGCCGCGGGTACACAGCATCTTCACTGCGATTTCGATTTCACTGAGTCTCTGCTGGAGACAGCGCTGCCATCATTATGCCATTCGTGCAGGTCGGAACTTACCCGACAAGGAATTTCGCTACCTTAGGACCGTTATAGTTACGGCCGCCGTTTACTGGGGCTTCGATCAGGAGCTTCTCTTTCGATTACACCATCAATTAACCTTCCAGCACCGGGCAGGCATCACACCCTATACGTCCACTTTCGTGTTTGCAGAGTGCTGTGTTTTTAATAAACAGTTGCAGCCAGCTGGTATCTTCGACCGGTTCAACCTTCGCCCGCAAGGGACTACAATCTACGCCGGCGCACCTTCTCCCGAAGTTACGGTGCTATTTTGCCTAGTTCCTTCACCCGAGTTCTCTCAAGCGCCTGAGTATTCTCTACCTGACCACCTGTGTCGGTTTTCAGTACGGTTTAGATAAACCTGAAGCTTAGTGGCTTTTCCTGGAAGTGTGGTATCGGTTACTTCAGCTCCGTAGAGCCTCGTCATCATCTCTCAGTGTTAAAGAAGTCCGGATTTGCCTAAACTTCCCACCTACAAACTTAAACGCACATATCCAACAGTGCGATAACCTAACCTGCTCCGTCCCCACATCGCAGTTTATCCAAGTACGGGAATATTAACCCGTTTCCCATCGACTACGCTTTTCAGCCTCGCCTTAGGGGCCGACTCACCCTGCCCCGATTAACGTTGGACAGGAACCCTTGGTCTTCCGGCGAACGGGTTTTTCACCCGTTTTATCGTTACTTATGTCAGCATTCGCACTTCTGATACGTCCAGCAAACCTCTCGATTCACCTTCATCCGCTTACAGAACGCTCCCCTACCCAACAGACTTTCGTCTGATGCCGCAGCTTCGGTGCTATATTTGAGCCCCGTTACATCTTCCGCGCAGGCCGACTCGACTAGTGAGCTATTACGCTTTCTTTAAAGGGTGGCTGCTTCTAAGCCAACCTCCTAGCTGTCTATGCCTTCCCACATCGTTTCCCACTTAACTAGGAATTTGGGGCCTTAGCTGGCGGTCTGGGTTGTTTCCCTCTTGACGACGGACGTTAGCACCCGCCGTCTGTCTCCCGGATAGTACTCATGGGTATTCGGAGTTTGCATCGGTTTGGTAAGTCGGGATGACCCCCTAGCCGAAACAGTGCTCTACCCCCCATGGTATTCATCTGAGGCGCTACCTAAATAGCTTTCGGGGAGAACCAGCTATCACCGAGTTTGATTAGCCTTTCACCCCTATCCACAAGTCATCCCCTGGCTTTTCAACGACAGTGGGTTCGGTCCTCCGGTGTCTGTTACGACACTTTCAACCTGCTCATGGATAGATCACTCGGTTTCGGGTCTATACCTTGCAACTAAACGCCCTATTAAGACTCGGTTTCCCTACGGCTCCCCTAAACGGTTAACCTTGCTACAAAATATAAGTCGCTGACCCATTATACAAAAGGTACGCCGTCACCCAATAAATGGGCTCCGACTGCTTGTATGCACACGGTTTCAGGTTCTATTTCACTCCCCTAACAGGGGTTCTTTTCGCCTTTCCCTCACGGTACTGGTTCACTATCGGTCAGTCAGGAGTATTTAGCCTTGGAGGATGGTCCCCCCATCTTCAGACAAGATTTCACGTGTCTCGCCCTACTTAATATGTCGCATTTGCAGTTTCGTATACAGGACTATCACCTACTACGGTTGGCTTTCCCACGCCATTTTACTACTACAAAATTGATCGGCTACTCCCCGTTCGCTCGCCGCTACTTGGGGAATCTCAATTGATGTCTTTTCCTCGGGGTACTGAGATGTTTCACTTCTCCCGGTTTGCCTCTTACAAAGTAAGATACTTATCTTATGATAAGTGGGTTTCCCCATTCAGAAATCGCCGGGTCACAGGATATTGCCACCTCACCGACGCTTATCGCAGGCTATCACGTCTTTCATCGCCTCTGACTGCCAAGGCATCCACCATGTGCACTTCATTACTTGACCATACAACCCCAAAGGGTCTTATGGGTAATGTATAACGATTTACCTATGTTTACGCTTGATTCAGTTCTCTTTACTTTAGATAAGTACATTTTGGGGTGTACTTATCATGGTAATTTATTTGTTGGAATTAAATAAATTACCCAGACTCATATTTATATTGTTAAATAGTGATTTATGCTTTCATCAAGTCATAAAATATGTATTAAACATAAAAAAATAATCTAAACAAATTATTTGTTTATATTTAATGGTGGAGTTAAGGAGAGTCGAACTCCTGACCTCCTGCGTGCAAGGCAGGCGCTCTACCAACTGAGCTATAACCCCAAAATGGTGGGTCTAATAAGACTTGAACTTATGACCCCCGCGTTATCAACACGGTGCTCTAACCAACTGAGCTACAGACCCAATTACTTTTTATTAAGAACAACTTGTTGTGGATTCTTGCCAACAGATAATATTGTTAAGGAGGTGATCCAGCCGCAGGTTCCCCTACGGCTACCTTGTTACGACTTCACCCCAGTCATCGACCCCACCGTGGTGATCGCCCTCTTGCGTTAGGCTAACCACTTCTGGTGAGATCAACTCCCATGGTGTGACGGGCGGTGTGTACAAGGCCCGGGAACGTATTCACCGCAGCATTCTGATCTGCGATTACTAGCGATTCCGACTTCATGGAGTCGAGTTGCAGACTCCAATCCGGACTACGATTGGCTTTTTGAGATTAGCATCACATCACTGTGTAGCAACCCTCTGTACCAACCATTGTAGCACGTGTGTAGCCCTGGTCGTAAGGGCCATGATGACTTGACGTCGTCCCCGCCTTCCTCCAGTTTGTCACTGGCAGTATCCTTAGAGTTCCCACCCAAAGTGCTGGTAACTAAGGAAAAGGGTTGCGCTCGTTGCGGGACTTAACCCAACATCTCACGACACGAGCTGACGACAGCCATGCAGCACCTGTATCACAATTCCCGAAGGCACTCTCACATCTCTGCAAGATTCTGTGTATGTCAAGACCAGGTAAGGTTCTTCGCGTTGCATCGAATTAAACCACATGCTCCACCGCTTGTGCGGGCCCCCGTCAATTCATTTGAGTTTTAACCTTGCGGCCGTACTCCCCAGGCGGTCTACTTATCGCGTTAACTGCGTCACTAAGTCTTCAAGAGACCCAACGACTGGTAGACATCGTTTACGGCGTGGACTACCAGGGTATCTAATCCTGTTTGCTACCCACGCTTTCGAACCTCAGTGTCAGTATGATGCCAGGAAGCTGCCTTCGCCATCGGTATTCCTCCAGATCTCTACGCATTTCACCGCTACACCTGGAATTCTACTTCCCTCTCACCTACTCTAGTCACCCAGTATCAGATGCAGTTCCCAGGTTAAGCCCGGGGATTTCACATCTGACTTAAATGACCACCTACGCTCGCTTTACGCCCAGTAATTCCGATTAACGCTTGCACCCTCTGTATTACCGCGGCTGCTGGCACAGAGTTAGCCGGTGCTTATTCTGTGGGTAACGTCAGGGCTGGCGGGTATTAACCGTCAACTTTTCCTCCCCACTTAAAGTGCTTTACAACCAAAAGGCCTTCTTCACACACGCGGCATGGCTGGATCAGGCTTTCGCCCATTGTCCAATATTCCCCACTGCTGCCTCCCGTAGGAGTCTGGGCCGTGTCTCAGTCCCAGTGTGGCTGGTCGTCCTCTCAGACCAGCTACAGATCGTCGCCTTGGTAGGCCTTTACCCCACCAACTAGCTAATCCGACTTAGGCTCATCTATTAGCACAAGGTCTTGCGATCCCCTGCTTTCTCCCATAGGACGTATGCGGTATTAGCATTCCTTTCGGAATGTTGTCCCCCACTAATAGGTAGATTCCTAAGCATTACTCACCCGTTCGCCACTAATCATACTAGCAAGCTAGTAATCATCGTTCGACTTGCATGTGTTAAGCCTGCCGCCAGCGTTCAATCTGAGCCATGATCAAACTCTTCAGTTTAATCTTGTTTTTACCTAACTAAATAGGATTTGGCTCATTTATGTACGTTTAATTTACTGGCAAATATTTGCTCATCGTGTAAATGAATTAACTTTGAGTATTTTTGTCAGATAAAACTTATTATAAATGAAATAATATAGTTAATTATCATAGATGACAAAAATCCACACAAGTTGTTCTTAATTTGTTTTTAAAAAGTGTTTAACCCATCATCTGGTGTTAAGGCTGAC
>ERZ772769.446-NODE-446-length-10094-cov-6.55832_pt1 | contig 10094 bp, 5 predicted proteins | sample MGYA00580987_ERZ772769 | MGnify/ENA primary metagenome ERZ772769 (study PRJEB29015, sample SAMEA2738043) | human oral metagenome | biome: human oral; feature: human-associated habitat; material: saliva | place: China | collected 2234 ...
CAGCATGAGATACCCAATCTTCATGAACACCGACTACGATTTTTTCGATTTCAGGTTCTAATAAGAACTTCTCAATTGTGTGAATAAGTATTGGTTTTTTACCTAATTCTAGGAATTGTTTTGGCATATTACTTATTCCCATTCTAGTTCCTGTTCCACCAGCTAATATTCCTGCGTATATCATTTTCTTCTCCTTTAAAATATTGTAAAATTTGTTATTAATCACTATTAATTATAACATGAAAGATTAGAATTTCAAAAATATTGTTAATTAATATTAATACAAAAATAGTTGAAATATAGAGATAAATTCCGTATACTAATATTAGTAATAAAATTTAGAAATCTCCTGTATTTTGGAGGTTCTCATATATAATGAGGAAATATAATGAAAGTAATAAAAAATTATTTATATAACCTTTCGTATCAAATATTAACGATAATATTACCGATAATAACAGTTCCATATGTCACGAGAATTTTCACTAGTGAAGATTTAGGGAACTATGGATTTTATTATTCTATAGTGAGTTATTTCTCGTTATTTGCGATGTTAGGTATTGGGATATATGGTACGAAACAAATAGCGGCAGCTCGAGATGTGAGTAGTACTTTTTGGAATATTTATGCGATTCAGTTTATTGCTAGCTTATTGGCACTTTTTGTGTATGTAATTACATTTGTAAGTATACCTAAAATGAGTGGAATAGTTCCGATAATATTAGGAATAATTCTTCTTACAAAAATGATTGATATTTCATAGTTATTTACAGGGAAAGAGGATTTTAAAAAAATAACGTTAAGAAATACAGTTGTAAAAGTAGTTGGAGTAATTAGTATTTTTACTTTTATTAAAAGTAGTGAAGATTTATATTTGTATATCTTTTTAATAGTTGTTTTTGATTTCTTAGGACAGTTGGTAATGTGGGTTCCAGCAAAAAAATTCATAAAACGTCCTTCTTTTGATACTAAAATTATTAAAAAAAATCTACATCCTATTGTGTTGCTTTTTTTACCGCAGGTGGCAATATCACTTTATGTTGTATTAGACAGAACTTTACTTGGACTGCTGGGATCATACTCAGATGTTGGGATTTATGAACAAGGACAAAAATTAACAAGTATCATTTATAAAATTGTTAGTTCTCTAGGGGTAGTTATGTTACCGAGGGTTGCGAATCTTCTTTCAGAAAGAAAGGAAAAAGAAGCACAAAATATGGTGAGATTTTCATTTATTTTGTATAATCTTATTATTTTCCCAATGATATTTGGTCTTATTGCGATAAATGAGGTATTTATTAAGATATTTTTAGGGGAAAACTTCCAAGATGTAAAATATGTACTATACATTATTGTATTTAACATTATGTTTATTGGCTGGACGAATATTTTAGGATATCAGGTATTAGTAGTTAGAAATAAAAACAAGGAGTTCATGCTATCAACGACGATTCCTGCTATAGTCAGTGTTGCTGTTAATATAGCGGTTATTCCATTTTTTGGATATATCGGAGCGAGTATAACGTCGGTAGTAGTTGAATTTTTAGTTTTTACCATTCAATGGTATTATAGCCGTAATATTATTAATAAGAACTTACTGTTCAATAAAGATTTAGCGAAGATTATATGTTCATCTCTTGTAATGTTTGGAGTCGTGATGACATGTAAAATGATATTAGGATTAGATGGAATTATCGGGTTAATAATTTATCTTGCAGTCGGTGGAATTAGTTACTTAGGTATGTTATTCTTACTGAAAACTGTAAATATTAGAGAGATGAAAGCAATGCTTAAGTAGTGGTCTTGTTTAGAAAGATAATTATATATTTTATAGAAAATCAATTGAGTTTAATCTCGGTTGGTTTTTTTGAATTGAAGAGTTTATAATTCCCATTAGAAAAAAATACTAAATACAGTATAATTAAGGATGAAAAGAATTTGTCTAATTATGAGATAGGAGCAGTTTGGAATGAAAGTTTTTGATACAAAATTAAAAGATGTGAAAATAATAGGGCCTGATGTTTTGAAGATGAACGTGGTTTCTTTACGGAGAGTTATTCTGAAGAGAAGTATAAGCAACTAGGTATAGATTTTAACTTTGTTCAAGATAATCATTCATTATCAGTTGAAGCTGGTGTTGTTCCTGGTTTATATTTTCAAGAGACAATGCTGCAAAAACAGAGCTTATTAGAGTAGTGACTGGGGAAGTATTAGATGTGGTTGTGGATCTTAGAAAAGGTAGCCCTACATATGGTCAGTGGGAAAGTTTTATCCTTTTGATGAAAATCTATGTTGGAATACCCATATGCATAAGTTCCTTTCTATGAGTGTCGCAATTTATAGTTTAAAGGATTTTATCCTTTTTGTAATAATGTTAGGAATTCTTCGAATTAATTGACAACAAGAAAAGGTATGTGGTAGAATATAGGAAAGTGAATGTGAAATGCTAGTACATTCCAACACGAAAGCCAATTGAACTTGTACTTCAATTGGCTTTTTATATTAATATTTAATATTTAATATTCACATACAAAGTGACGAGTATGCGTCGTGTCCTAAAATGGCTACTTTTTCTCGTTGTTATCTTTTAGGAAATAATATTCTATTATCAAAAGAATTACTCCGGATAATAGATTCACAAGAATTTGCGAAATGCTAGTATTGATACCAACACCTCCCTTCTGGGGCAGTAGCCTACCTTTATTATAACATTAGAAATTATGCAAGAAAAGGTTTTCTTGTTGGTATTGAGATTAAAGTTATATTTTTAAGATTATGTTAATAAGAAGAGGAACTGCTGAATTAATTGACAACAAGAAAAGGTATATGATAGAATATAGGAAAGTGAATGCAAGATACTAGTACATTCCAACACGAAAGCCAATTGAAGTGTGAGTTCAATTGGCTTTTTATATTAATATTTAATATTCACATACAAAGTGAAGAGTATGCGTCGTGTCCTAAAATGGCTACTTTTTCTCGTTGTTATCTTTTAGGAAATAATATTCAATTATCAGAAGAATAACTCCGGATAATATATTAACAAGAATTTGCAAAATACTAGTATTCATGCCAACACCTCCCTTCCGGGCAAGTAGCCTACCTTCATTATATCATTAGAAATTACATAAGAAAAGGTTTTCTTGTTGATATTAAGATTAAAGTTAGAATTTTAAGATTATGTAAATAGGAGAAGAAATAGAGGTATATCCCTTCGAATTAATTGACAATAAGAAAAGGCATATGGTAGAATATAGATAAGTGAATTGGACGATTATATTCACATGTGATCACGAAAAGCAACTGAACGGCTATTCAGTTGCTTTTTTATATGTATTAACATACCACTTAGTATGAGAATAGATATTCATACATGAGTGAATAACATGTACGTCGTACCTAAATAGGGCTACCTTTTCTTGTTGTTTTTATCATTTAGGAAATAAAAATATTCTATAAATAGGAGAATAATTCCTACAAATAATCCAACAAGAATTTGGACGATTATATCGTACATGTAACCACCTCCCTTTCGGGGCAGTAGCCTACCTTTATTATAACATTAGAAATTATGCAAGAAAAGGTTTTCTATCTATAATTATAATAAAAGTTACATTTTTAAGATTATGTTAACAGCGAGAGAAAAAAGGTGAAACTCATAGAATTAATTGACAATAAGAGAAGGTATATGTTAGAATATAGGAAAGTGAATGGGAAATGTCTATCAAATTTCATCACGAAAGCCAATTGAACTGCTTTTTCAATTGGCTTTTTATATTAATATTTAATATTCAAACACAAGTGAAATATGTGCGTCGTGAGCTAAATGGCTACTTTTTCCTGTGATTATCCTTTAGCAGATAGTATTCTATTAAAAGAAGTATAACTCCTGATATTAAATTCACAAGGATTTGGGTAATGTCTATCATCGTTTCATCATCTCCTTTTGGAGCTAGTAGCCTATCTTTATTATAACATTAGAAATTATTTGAAAAAAGTTTTTTCTTTTTTGATTATAATAAAAATTATATTTTTAATAATATGTAAATAGAGAAAAAAAGAGGAGAAAAAGAGGGGATGTCTTTTGACAAAATTTAAAGAATATGAAATAATTAAGATGTATATATTGTTAATATTAATTTATATAGTTACATTTTAAACGACGACGGTTAGTTAACTAAAAATTAAATGATTTTAAAAAAACGTATTACGAGTCGTTTATTAACTTTTTTATTATAAAACCAGGTACAAAAGCTGTGCCTGGTTTTTAATTTTTATTATAAATTTTATATAAAATATTAAATAATAAATCCATTTATATTATACTTATAAAAACGTTATATCTGAAAATTACCTTTGTTTTTCAGATAATATATGTTAAAATATAGAAATATACTTTAAATACACTTAAAAAAGATAGGAGAAGAAGGAATGACACTGACTAAAAAGGCAGCTGTAAGTGTGCTGAGTGCAGCATTACTACTAGGAAATATCAGTACATTTAATTATGGAGTATCATCGAAAATAACACTAGCTCAAGAAGAAAAAAAAGATGAGCTATCGAATGTTTCAAAAAGTGAAGAACATAAGTTTCAAGATGATGATAAGGTAAAAGTAATTGTTAAGTTAAAGGGCGATGTTGATCCCAATAAGTTAAAAACTAAAGAAGGAATTAAAGAAGTTACAGAATCAACAAAAGCACCTAGAGAAAAGGCATTAAAAGATATTAAAGATAAAGGTATCGATTATGAAAAACTGTTTGAATACGATACATTGATGAATGGTTTTGCCTTAGAAACTACATTCTCAAATGCTAAAAAAATTCAAGAGTTAGATTTTGTGGACACTGTTGAAATAAGTGTTAGCTACAATAAACCAGAAAATGTAGCGAGCAAAGAAGAGAAAAAAGAAAGCACTGAAGCTAATGATTTTTCTAAAGCTTTAGATAGTTATAATCTTATTAATATACAACCTCTTTGGAATAAAGGATATAGAGGACAAGGAAAAGTGGTTGCAGTATTAGACTCAGGACTTGATCCGAATCATCCAGTACTTAGATTATCAGATAATTCAAAATCTAAATATAAATCTAAAGATGAAATTGAAAAAATAAAAAAAGAAGCGGGTATAGACTACGGTAAGTGGTATAGTGAAAAATTACCTTTTGCATTTAACTATAACGACTGGAATAATGATATTAAACAAAGTGCTTATAAATCACACGGTATGCACGTTGCTGGGACTGCAGTAGGTAATCCTAAGGAGAAATTTACAAATGGTGATTATGTAACAGGTATAGCACCAGAAGCGCAGTTGATTTTTATGCGTGTATTCTCAGATACTAAAAATTCAGGAACAGAGTCTTATATCTATACAAAAGCTATAGAAGATGCTATTAAACTAGGTGCAGATACGATAAATCTTAGTTTAGGTTCACCGGCTGGTTCAGTAGTAGAAGTAGGTGACGGTTTAGTTCGTGCGATGGATGTTGCGAAAAAAGCTGGTGTTAATATAGTTGCAGCGGCAGGAAATAATGCGTTCTTCGCTAGTGGACAAACAAACCCAAGTGCAGCTAATCCAGATTATGGAACTGTAGGAAGACCATCGGTTTCTGAAGATGCGATTTCTGTAGCGAACATAAGCAACAGCGTTCTTAACAGAGAAGTGGCAAATATCGAGCAGCTTAAAGACAATGCTGACTTTGATAATAGAAAAATGCCAATTTTTAGCTATACTAAACAATTTGAGAAGAGAGCGTACGACTATGTATATGTTGGAGTTGGTAAAGCTGAAAACTACGCTGATAAAGATTTAACTGGAAAAATTGCCCTTATCCAACGTGGTGGTAATAGCTTTGAAGAAAAAGTTAAACTAGCTAAACAATACGGAGCAACCGGAGCGGTAATCTACTTCAACGAAGGAGATACTATTTATAATTTAACGTTAAATGGACAAGATAAAGATTTCCCTGTAGTAACAACTTATTACAAATTTGGTAATGAACTTTCTGCTCATGAAGGGGAATATAAAATAACATTTAATGGTGCTTGGGATAAACAAGACAATCCTAAAAAAGGTGAATTCGATGAATCTACTGGTTGGGGAATGAGTGTTGATGGATACTTAAAACCTGACGTAACAGCACCAGGAGGAGATATTTTATCATCTTATAATGATGGAAGATATGGTCTAGATAGTGGAACAAGTATGGCTTCTCCACACGTTGCGGGAGCTATAACTCTTGTGAAACAAGTATTATCAGAAAGATTCCCGAACTTAAGTGCTGAAGAAATTCAAGGCTTAGCGAAGAGATTAATCATGAGTACGGCGACTCCAATGGCGTATTCTGATGCTTATACAACAGCATATAGATCACCACGTCTTCAAGGTGCAGGGTTAATCGATGCGAATAAAGCTGCTTATGGAGATCTTTATGTGACTGGAGAAAACAACTACGGAAGTGTTTCTCTAGGAAATGTTGGAGATAAATTTACTTTTAAATTAGTATTACACAATTTAGCAGATAAGACTCAAAGTTTACAATATGCAGCTCACCTAACTACAGATAACTACTATGGTGAAGATGCTGGAGTAGATTGGAATGGTAAACTTACAATGACTCCTAAGAAGTTGTTGACGACTGATTGGGCTACTGTAGAAGTTCCAGCAAAAGGTGAAAAAGAAGTAGAAATTACCGTAGATGCTACGAACTTCAAAGAAGAACTAGAAAAAGTATTTACTAATGGTTATTATCTAGAAGGATTTGTAACTTTCTATGATGAAGAAAGTGCATTAAAAGCTAATATTCCATTCGTAGGATTTAAAGGTCAGTTCCAAAATCTACCAGTATTAGAAAAACCAATATATTCTATGAAAAATGGAGAAAAACCAACATATGAGTATGGTTATACTTCTAACCCTAATAACTGGGATTCATTAACAGAGATGAACTTCACAGGAGTGTTAACAACTTACAAAGAAGATAAAAAAGATAAGAGAACACTAGCAGGAGCATATGTAAATCCTGTTACTGGTGAAAGATTCTTTACTGATAAAATTTTCTTCTCGCCGAATGGTGATGAGATTTATGATGAGATAGGAATGAGAGGGGTATTCTACCGTAACTTCGAAAACCTAAAACTTTCAGTATATGCTAAAGACGATGTAGAACGTAAGAACCCACTTTACCAAAATGGTAATGGTTCTGGTAATAAAAACTTTTACAATAATACTGGTAAGAAGTACACATCATTAACTATGACAAACTGGAAAGGTGTTGACAATAACGGTAACCCTCTTCCAGATGGTGAGTATCAATATGTAGTTTCTTATAGTGCAGCAGTAAGTGGTGCAGATATGCAAGAGACAACATTCAATGTAGTAATTGATAGAAAAGCTCCGAAAATCACAGGTGCTAACGGCGGTTACTATGATGAAGTAACTCGTAAATTCACACCATATCCAGTACTAGAAGATGGAAGTGGAATATTCTACAAAAAATTAAGCTATGGTAAAAATACTATTGCAGCAAATGAAGATGGAAGTTACACAATTCCAGAAGGTGTAGAATTAAAAGATATTACTTTTGAAGTAAAAGACTTTGCAAACAACAAAGACAGTATTAATTTATCAAATGTTGAAGGAAACGGTAAAGGAAGTCTAGAAGTAGAAGTTAAGAAAGGTGATGGAACTGGAAATAATTCACGTCGCTTACGTTATAAGATCACTAATGAAAAAGGTGAAATCGTAGGTGAAGACTTCTCTAGAAATAAACGTACTTACCAAGCATTACCATTCGGTAAATATACTGTTGAAGTAGTTATGGTTGACGGAGAGTACAAGCTACTTACACCATCAAAAGTTGATTTCGAAATAACAAAAGATAAACCAACAAAAGAGGTTGAATTTAGAGTTGATGAAATTAGTAGAAATGCTACAGAAATAAGCTTTGATAAACAAGTGCCAGCAGGAACAAAAGTTTATGCAGTAGCTCAAGATGGTACTAAAATATCACTTCCAACAAGTTTATACGGAAAAAATGCCTTCCAGAAAAACTTAGAAAATGGAACATACACAATTCAAATAGTAACACCAGAAGGATATACTCCAGCAGAAAACAATTTTGAATTAGTAGTAAAAGATGGGCACAACAAAAAACAAGTTGTCTTAAACGTTGCAGAAAAAGTAGCAAGTGTAGGAACTACTGAGAACTCTAAAGCACAAGGTACAGTAGATTTCACTGAGAAAAAACTTTACAATAATTACAAACTTGTTGTAACAGAGCCAACTGCAGAAGAGAAAACAAATATTCAAAAACAATTAACAGAAGGTAATGTAGACTTAAGTAAATATGATGTTGAATACTTTAACATTCATATTGTAGATGCAACAGGAAAAGAAGTTAAAGTTCCTGGTGATAGAACGGTAACTTTAGATTTAGCGAAAGCTCCAGAGCGCTTCTTCCATGAAAAAGATGGAAAATTAACAGCTGTAAGTAGTGTTAATTATGCTGATGGTAAGCTTACATTTACTACTGATAGCTTCAGTAACTTTGTAGTATTAACTCCAAAAGATGCTCCAGTAGAGAAGAAAGCAGAAGTGAATAAAGCAGAGCTTCAAAAAGCAATAGAAGCGGATAAAGCGTTAGATGAAACTAAAGAGTACAAAAATGTAACTATCGAAGCTAAAGATGCATATAACAAAGCATTAGAGGCAGCTAAGAAAGTTCTTGAAAACGAAAATGCAACTCAGGAAGAAGTAAATAGTGCGGTAGCAAGTCTAAACGCAGCTAAAGTAACATTAGCTAATTCACAACAACCAGAAGTGAAAAAAGAAGTAGATAAAGCTAAATTAATTGAAAAACTAAAAGAAACTGAAAAACTTCAAACTGAGGTTAAATTCAAAAATGCTGGACAAGATAAAAAAGATAACTTCGTAAATGTTATAAAAGAAGCGACAGCAGTTCTTGATAACAAAGATGCAACTGTAGAAGAAGTTACAGCTGTGTTAGAAAAATTACAACAAGCTGAAAATGCTCTTGATGGCAAAGAAGTAGAAGCTCTGAAGCCAGCGGCTGAAACTCCTAAGAAAGAGGAATCAAACCCAGCGGTTGGTGCACCAAAAGAAGAGCCAAACCCAGCAGTTGAAGAACCTAAGAAAGAAGAGCCGAAACCAGCAGCTGAAGAACCTAAGAAAGAAGAGCCAAACCCAGCAGCTGAAGAACCTAAGAAAGAAGAGCCGAAACCAGCAGCTGAAGAACCTAAGAAAGAAGAGCCAAACCCAGCGGCTGAGACTCCAAAAGAAGAGTTGAAACCAGCAACTGAAGAACCTAAGAAAGAGGAGCTAAAATCAGCGGCCGAAGAGCCGAAACTAACGCCTGAGGAACCTAAGAAAGAAGGCAACAAACCTCAACCAGAAACACCAAAAGTAGATAAGAAAAACCTAAATGAACAACTAAGTCATTTAGCAGAAGTCAAAGAGAAAGGCAGTTTTGAAAGTGCAAGTGCAGAAGATAAGAAAGCTTATCTAGATGCAGTTCAAAAAGCACAAGAACTATTAGCTTCGGCAACAGCTACTCAAGAAGAAGTAGATAAAGCATTAGAAGCGTTAAAAGAAGCGGAGAAAAAAGTTTCTAAAAAATCAATTAAAGATATCCTAGGTGGTTTCGTTGGAAAAGAACCTAAGAAAGAAAGTACATTTAATGTAGATGAAGATTTCGGGAAAGTTTCAAAATCTAATTCATTATTACCAAAAACAGGATTAGATAATAATGCGACAGCTTATGCTGGAATAGCAGTACTAGCTTTAGTAGGGCTAACTGTTTACGTAAAACGCCGTAAACAAAAATAAGATAAAATATATCGACTTCAAAAGTTAGGATTTAACCCCTGGCTTCTGAAGTCGAATTTTTAGTGTTAATAAGTATTTTTAGTAGCGATTTATAAAATAAGGGAGTGGCTCAAAAATCGTGATTTCGAAGAAACAAGATTTTGTCGAGTCACCCCCGCACAGGTTATTAGATATCTAGAAAGCTTTTATAGGCTCTTTGTCAAATTCGGGGCATGGAGAAAAATAGGAAATGAAATCTAGGCAGC
>ERZ772769.448-NODE-448-length-10083-cov-6.69924_pt1 | contig 10083 bp, 8 predicted proteins | sample MGYA00580987_ERZ772769 | MGnify/ENA primary metagenome ERZ772769 (study PRJEB29015, sample SAMEA2738043) | human oral metagenome | biome: human oral; feature: human-associated habitat; material: saliva | place: China | collected 2234 ...
GTACTGTAGGTACGGCTGATACAGCATAGAAGACCCCCGGTCTGCTCCTTGAGGAGCGGGCCGGGGGTCTTTCTTCATACCGGGGGAGGGGGCGCTAATTACTTAGCCCTGCGTTGCTTCAGACTGCTGTGCCGCCTCAAGCTTGGCAACCCAGGTGCGTGCCGCCTCCCAGAGCTGCGGGTCATTGAACGAATCGAAGCGCCCAAAACCGGCCGGTGCCTTTGCCGGGTCGGTGCCTTCCGGAACGTAAATCATGACCTTTGTACCGGCGTCACGTGCCGCCTGCGCGCCCGCGGGGGAGTCCTCGAACGCCAGCGCCTCGTGACCTTCAAAGCCGAGGCGACGTGCCGCCTCCAGGTACATGTCCGGGGCGGGCTTACCGGCCGGAACGTCGTTGCTGCTGACCCAGGTGCGCACCAGCGGGGCGTAACCGTAGCTTTCCATTTTCAGGGTCAGAATGTTCGCGGTGGAGTTCGACGCCACCGCAACCGGCATGTGCTCGCTCAGGAAGCCCAGGAACTTCTGCGCACCCTCAATCAGGTCCACGCCGGAGCTGATGACCTCGTGCTCGGTGGTGAGCAGATCCTTCATCACGCGTTCATGGTGCTCGGCGTACTCTGCGGAGGCGGTGTCCGGCTTCTGGCCGTTCTGCGCCTCGTAGGAGAGCAGGGCAAGCTCCTCGGCGACATCGGCTGCTGCCAGGCCGGTGAGGCGGTGCTCGACCTCTTCGGTGAAGGGAACAGACCAGCGGGCGAAAAGCTCACGCTGCACATCGTTCCAGACGGTCTCGGAGTCGAGGAGGATGCCGTCGCAGTCGAAGATTGCGCAGCGGGGGAACCAATCGGAGGGTACTGTGTGTTCAAACATAATGTCAGTCTCTCACAGGGCTTTAGGCTATGGAAGCGGTGGCCCGGTGCGTGAGAAAACATGCGGGGTTGCGCCTCGCCCGCAGAACGGAAAACCACATGAAGAAACCCTCCCGCCGCATCCAGAACGGACGCAACGGGAGGGCAGAAGCTAAAACAGCTTAGAGAGCGGACACCGGCTTATGGGTCACCTGACGCATAAACGGAATGGTCGCCAACAGGCCCACATAGACCAGTACCAGACCCAGCGCAATAGCGCCGAAGGTCATACCGAACATCTTCGTCAGAATCTCACCGGAAAGACCCTGCGCCGCAATCAACGCCGTCAGCGGCAGACCCAGCAGCGCAGAAACCACGCTAATGAGCACCAGCGGACCGAAAACCACGGTAAGGCGCGAAGCCTGCAACATCCTCGTGGGGGTACCCATCATATTCAGCGAAGAGTACAGCGAACCACGCTCGTAAATGGCGGCGCTCTGGTTCAACACTGCGGAGAGAGTGACCAGCAGGTACGAGAAGAACAGCATGAGCAGCATGCCCTGGAACATGTCCGACATGATGGTCATGAAGGGGCCGGCGGCGGGGCCTACCTCCTTCGCCGTTTTGTTCATCTCACCCGCCAGAATCAGGATGGGGCCGAAGAAGGTCACCAAGAAGGTCGACAGTGCCACACCCGAAACCTGACGCCACGCCCCGCGCGGGGACTCCAGCACCGCACGGTAACCCAGCAGAACCGACGCCTTCTGGGTCATGCGCACACGAATCTTTGCGTACGCCCACACCAGGAAAGTACCGATCAGGTCGATAGCAACCATCATCAGCAGACCCGGCAACGCAATGAAAATCGCCAGGTTCTTAATCGCGCTATCGGCACCGCCGTCCTGGAAGGGTGAGAACATGCTAAAACCCTTCGAGGTCGATGCCAGAATCATCACGGCAATGACCAGAACAACACCGATACCCAGGGCAATGTAACCGGCGGAACCAGCCTTCGCGCGGGTACGCACACCCAGCGGGCTGATGCTGACCTTCGCCAGGCCGAAGAGGGAGCTGAGAGCCGCCAGAACCATACAACCCAGGAAGCAGTAGAAAATCACGCTTACCGGCAGGAGCATATTCTCAGCACCCAGCGGAACGTTCATGAAGTGCAGGGCGCCGAACGGGAAAATCAGCACCAGGTAAAGCAGCAGACCGATGATGAAACCCACAAGAGAGTACACCAGCGCGTCCGCCACCGACAGACCCACAATCAGGGTCGTGGAGGCACCAATCAGACGCAGGGACGCCAGACGCTCATCACGGCGGCGGGCACTCAAACGAGCAGCCGAAGCGCCCAGGGTAAAGAGGGGAACAATCAGCACCAGAGCGGCAACCCACGCCAAACCCATGTAGAGCTTCTGAATGCCCATCAGGTTGATCATTTCGTGGTCAACGTTGGCGTGCTCAAGCCACGTACTCAGCGCCTGAACACCACCGGCAACCGTCAAAAACAGTGCCGAGGAGGCGGCAAAAGCCAGCACGGGAAGAATCGCCTGCGAACTCCATAGGGTTCGCTTGGCGAGTAGAGCATAGATTTGCATTATGCACCTGCCTGAGACTGAGCGCCGAGGTTCTGGAAGCTGTTCTGCGCGGGTACACCGCCCTGGCTATTGCGCTGATCGCTCACAATCTGACCGTCCTGCAGGTACACCACGCGGGAGCATGCCGCCGCCACGTTCGGGTCGTGAGTCACCACCAGCAGAGTCTTACCCTGCTGCGGAATCATGGTCAGCAGCAGAGCCATCACCTCACGCGCGGTCTTAGAGTCCAGCGCGCCGGTCGGCTCATCCGCGAAAGTTACGGGGGCACCGTTCACCTGGGAGCGGGCAATCGCCACACGCTGAGCCTGACCACCGGACATCTCACCCATACGGCGGTCCAGCATCTGCCCCAAACCCAGACGGTTCAGCAGGTCAGCCGAAATGGAACGCGCCTGCTGGCGCGGCACACCGGCAATCATCGCGGCGAGGGAGACGTTCTCCTCCGCGGTCAGCTCGGGAACCAGCAGACCCTGCTGGAACACGAAACCAAAGGAGTTAGCGCGCAGGGAGGTGCGCTCACGCTCGCTGAGGGACTCCACCGCCACCTGACCGGTCGGGCCATTGAACAGCACAGAACCGGCATCGAGCTTGATAATGCCCGAAAGCGCGTGCAACAGGGTGGTCTTACCGGAACCGGAAGGACCCATAATCGCCACGGACTCGCCGGGGTAAATATCGAGGCTCACGTTACGCAGCACCGGGTTATTGCCGTACGACTTGTGCAGGTTACGGGCAGAAATAATCGCGCCGCGTGCGAAGGGCGCCTGCTGCATCTGCTGAGGCGCCTGAGCCTGATAGTAGCCCGCCTGCTGGTTAGGCTGACCGGGCTGAACAGGCTGACTCTGCTGACCGGGCTGAGAGGAATACTGACCGGCAGGCTGCGCCGCCTGCGGAGGGGTCATTGAGTACGGGTTCTGAGCCTGGAACTGCGGGTTCTGGGATTGAGGATTCTGCGTCATGACAACCTTCATTGGGTATGAACTAACGGAAGTACCCTTCTATCATCTCAGCTTCTTGGTGGCTCAACCCTCCGTCTGGGGGCTGAAAAATATGGGAAAACCCTGAAAAAATTCGCCCGACCGGGCGCTCAACCGCCCCGCACCTCATACCCCGGTATGAGCGATACCCCGGTATGAACGCGCCTCAGCAGAAAGGATAAGCCGCGCACCCCTTGAACTGCGCGGAGGCCTTGAACTGAATCGAGGCAGTGCCATACTAGAAGGATGACCGACGCACAGAACACCCCCATCATCACTCCGGTAGCCGACCCCGAGGCAGGAACCCGCATCATCTTCCTGCGCCACGGCCAGACCGACTGGAACATTGACCACCGCTTCCAGGGCGGCACCGACATCCCCCTCAACGACACTGGCAGGGAGCAGGTCCGCACCGCTATCGGCGCCCTGCAGCAGGCAGCAGCTGAGGGCACCACCGTGGACGCTATCGTCTCCTCGCCCCTTTCCCGCGCCGTAGAAAGCGCCGAAATCGTAGCCGAAGGCCTGGGCGTACCCTACCGTGGCACCGTTGACGGCTTCCAGGAACGTTCCTTTGGCGACCTGGAGGGCCAGGTCGCTACCCGCGAGCTGATTCTCGCCTCCCGTCAGTCCAATAACGCGTACAACGTGGAACAGAAGAAGGACTTCCTCGCCCGCTCCCTCGCGGCGCTGAACCGCGTCCGCCGCGAATACGAGGGCCAGACTGTTGTGGTCGCCGCGCACGGCATGCTGATCGCTATGACCATGACCGCCCTGGTCGCTGAGCGCCACCCCGAACTGCTCAACGAGGACGGCATCTACCCGATCCCGGTGAATGCCTCCCTGACCGAGGTGCCCCTGCAGTACCTGGACGACGCAATCGACCGCCTGCTCGTGCAGCACCTGGAACCCGAGCTGGGCCCCGAAGAGGTCCCGGCGGGGGCCGAGAACACGACCCTCACCCTGATTCGTCACGGCCAGACCGACTGGAACAAGGCGAACCTGATGCAGGGCATCACCGACATTCCGCTCAATGACACCGGCCGCGAGCAGGCACGCACCACCGGCAAGAAGCTTGCCGACATGGGTCTGGAATTCACCGTGCTGGTGTCCTCGCCGCTGTCCCGCGCCCACGAGACGGCGCAGCTGGTCGGCGAGCACTTCGACCTGCAGGTGCACAAGACCTACCCCGAGCTGGTGGAACGCGCCTACGGTGCCGGCGAGGGCCTGGACATTCCCGCCCCCGAACGCCGCGCCCCGGAACGCTACTACCCGAACGTGGAATCCGAGCGTGACGTGTACATTCGTGCGGTGCGTACCCTGCGCAATATCGTGCGTGAACTCTCTGAAGCCTCGGGCGACCAGAAGATTATTGCCGTCAGCCACGGCAGCTTTATCCGCCGCGCCCTCTCCGCAGCAGCCGGTGAAGAGTGGACCGTGACCGTGCCGAACGCCGAACCGCTCACGATTGACGTGCCGGGCCTGTTCGCGTGGGACTCAACCAAGCAGTTCGACGAGGTGGGCCGCCTTGTTTGGTAAAGCACAACCCGGTAGCGGTCACTTCGGCGCTCGCGTGTGGCGACTGATTCTCTGGCCCGTCACGGCGCTGTACTGCGCGACGGTGGCGAGTATCGTGTTCGCCCCCGTGCACGTGGACGATAACGAGATGGGCGGCCGCCTGGCGCAGTTTTTGGATACCGGCCACGCCGAGGGCTGGCTGCCTGCGTTCATCACCTATTCGAGCATCGAGCAGCTTTCGAACGTCATCATGTTCATTCCGGGCGGTTTTCTTTTCGCCCTGCTACTCAAGCCGAAGGCTCGCCCGCACGTGCTGTACGCGGGGTTCCTGGTCAGCGCCTGCATTGAGACGATTCAGAGTTTCATGCCTGATCGCACCGGCGACCCGGTAGATGTGCTGATGAACGGTTCCGGTGCCCTACTGGGCGCGGCGGGTGCTTTGGGCGTGCATCGTTGGCGTCGTGTGTGTCGCGAACGGCAAGGTAAATAAGGTTTTGTGCCCGGTGGAGGCGCTGGTTTCGAGGGTTCTCGTCGAGGGTTCTCGGAGCCGGCGCCTCCACTTTTTGCCCTGTGAGGGTGCCGTGTAGGTGTTTGATACTGTGCGGATAGTGGGGGAGCGGGAAAACCCAACAGTTCATTAGGTCAAACAGACATAAACAGGCAGTGACCTCCAACGTAGTGTGGTTTCGGTAGGGAACATTCGGGTAATATTCCGGTAAATACAGCGTTTTATATTGACTTGCCCACAAAAACCCACATAATATCAAGTATTACCCTCAAGCGCTCTGCCGGCTCACTGAAACCATGTCTCTCACGGTCCTAAAAAGCCGAGCAGAACGCAGAAAAGAACGCACAGATTTCCTCCCACTAGTCCAAAGGAACACCAGATTTATGTTCGCAGAAGAACGCCGTGCCGAAATTGCAAAGCTTGTTGCCTCCGCACGTCGTGTCAACGGCGCTGACCTTGCGCGCCGTTACGATGTGACCATGGAGACCGTGCGCCGTGACCTCGCCGCACTGGAAGAAGCAGGTAAGCTCCGCCGTGTCCACGGTGGTGCCGTCACCATTGAGCAGTCCACCTCCCTGGAGTCCTCCATCTCCTCCCGACAGGGTATGAACACCCCCGAGAAGCGCCGCATCGCCACCAAGGCATACCAGATGCTACGCGACTCCGAGGCAGGCTCCATCGTCCTGGACGCAGGCTCCACCATCGAAATTCTCGCCGACCACATCGGCGCTGAGAACTTCAGTCTCAAGACCGGCAACGACCGCATCATCATCACCCACGCACTGCACATTGCAGTCAAGCTCGCCGAAGCCGAGGGCGTCACCCTTGAACTGGTTGGCGGCCAGCTGCGCAAGATGACCTGGGCTGCTGTTGGCGCACGCGCCGCAGAGCACTTCGGCACCATGCGCCCCGATATTGCTTTCATCGGTGCCAACGGCATCGAATCCCACTTCGGCATCTCCACCCCCGGCATGAATGAAGCCATCGTCAAGACCGCAATTTGCAAGGCAGCCCGCCGCGTGGTCCTGCTCTGTGACTCCGCGAAGTTCGGTCAGGAATCCCTGGTCCGCTTCGCCGGATTTGAGGATATTGACACCCTCATTACTGATCGCGAGCCCGAAGGTGCCCTCCGCCAGGCACTCGAGGCCGCAAACGTTGAGATTGTGATCGCCTAATGATTATTACTCTGACCGCCAACCCCAGCCTGGACCGCACCATTGAACTCGGTGCACCCCTGGCTCACGGTGCCGTGCAGCGTGCTGTCGGTGCCGTACAGGATCCCGGTGGCAAGGGCGTGAATATTTCCCGCGCCCTGCAGGTTTCCGGCGTGCCGACCCTCGCCATTGTGCCCGGTGAAGCCACCGACCCGGTGCTGACCGCACTGCAGGCTGTGGACGTTGAGTTCGCTAACCTGCCCACCGGTGAGCCGATTCGCTCGAACATCACCGTGGTTGATCCGGATGGCACCACCACCAAGCTGAACGCCCCCGGCACCGTTTTTGATGCTGAACTGCGTCAGAAGCTGGATGCGCTGGTGGTTGAGCGTTCCAAGGGCGCCGACTGGGTGGTTCTGGCTGGTTCGCTGCCTCCGGGCCTGGAGCCGACCTACTACTCCGAGCTGGTGGCGGCACTGCGCGCCTCCGGCTACGAGGGCAAGATTGCTATCGATACCTCTGAGGCGCCGCTGATTGCGACCGTCGCCGGTGATCACAAGCCCACCCTGATTAAGCCCAACTCGGAGGAGCTGGCTCAGCTGACCGGTAGCGATAACTGGGAGGAGCTGGAGTCTAGCCCCGAGCTGACTGCCCGCACCGCCCAGAAGCTGCTCGGCGACGGCATCGAGTATGTGCTTGCTACCCTTGGTGGCGGCGGCGCAGTGCTGGTCACTGAGCAGGGTATCTGGCACGCTGTGCATGAGCCGATTCAGGTTCGTAGCACTGTGGGTGCAGGTGACTCGTCGCTGTCCGGTTTCTTGATTGCTCACACTCGTGGTGAGGACGCTCCCAGTTGCCTGGTTCAGGCGGTAGCTCACGGTTCGGCTGCTGCTGCTCTGCCGGGTACCCGTATGCCTTCGTTGGAGCAGACCACTCCTGAGAAGGTCACTGTTCGTCAGCTGCAGCTCTAAAGCTCTCATTCGGGCTGTTTTCGCACCTCCAGCTTTTATTCCTAGAAGGGAATATAAGCCGGGGTGCTACCCCAACAGCCACATGCACACGAACGCAACACACACAGCACACACTTTGAACTCATAGGGGAGAAGCCCGGCACCGCTGAGCGGATCCCCGCCCCAACACATACCCGAGGAGGGAATATGTCTGATCTGATCACCGCAGATCTCGTCCTGCTGGACGAGAATCTCGGCGAGACCCGATTCGACGTAATTGCCAAGCTCGCTCAGGCAGTCGTAAACGCCGGACGCGCTACCGACTTCGAGCAGCTCTACGCGGCTGCCGAGGCACGCGAATCCAAGACCGACACCGGCATCCCCGGCGGTATTGCGATTCCGCACTGCCGTAGCGCCGCCGTCACCGAGCCGACCCTGGCAATGGCACGCCCCAACCCGGCAGTTTCCTTCGGTGCAAAGGACGGCCCCGCCGACCTGATTTTCTTCATCGCTGCACCCGATGGCGCTGACCAGGCTCACCTGAAGCTGCTTTCCACCCTGGCACGCTCCCTGATGAAGAAGAGCTTCACCGCGTCCCTGCGCGAAGCCTCCTCGGCTGAAGAGATCGTTGAGCTGGTCAACGGCGCGCTCGGCGTGGGCGAGAAGAAGGCAGAGGCTAAGCCCGCCGAGGCTGCACCTGCCGCCTCCGCTCAGGAAACCCCCGCTGCTTCGGCTCCGGTGAAGAAGATTGTTGCTGTGACCGCATGCCCCACCGGTATCGCTCACACCTACATGGCTGCGGATGCCCTCAAGTACGCTGCTGAAGAGCTCGGCTACGACCTGAAGGTTGAGACCCAGGGCTCCTCGGGTAATGAGAAGCTGACCCAGGCTGATATTGATGCCGCAGACGCCGTGATTTTTGCGGTGTCCGTGAACGTGCGTGAGCGTAACCGCTTCGCGGGTAAGCCCTTTGTTGAGTCTCCCGTCAAGCGCGGTATTGACGAGCCTAAGGAAATGATTGCGGAGGCTCTGGCTGAGGCTGAGAACCCCAACGGTGCACGCGTTGCCGCTGCCGCATCCAGCGGTGAGGACAGCGCAGGTGCTACCGAAGGCGCTTGGGGCTCGCGCATCTACAAGGCCGTGATGACCGGTATCTCCTACATGATTCCGTTCGTTGCTGCCGGCGGTATTCTGGTCGCCCTGGGCTTCGTTTTCGAGGCAATTACGGTGCCGAACCTTGGCGATGTGAATACCAAGGCGATTCTCGATTCGGCAACCCTGTTCAACCTCGGTGATGTGCACTGGACCCTGTACCTGGGTGCTGTTCTGCAGACCATCGGTGGTTTCGGTCTGAGCCTGATGGTTCCGGCTCTTGCCGCGTACATTGCGTACGGTTTGGCTCAGCGTCCCGGTATCGCTCCGGGCTTCATCGCCGGTTCGGTGGCTCTTGCCGTGAACGCGGGCTTCCTCGGCGGTATTGTTGGCGGTATTCTCGCCGGTCTGATCGCGTACGCTCTGGGTACCCTGAAGCTGCCCCGCTGGCTCGGTTCGATGATGCCCGTGGTCATCACCCCGCTGGTGACTTCTCTGGTTGCCGGCCTGGCAATGTACCTGCTACTCGGTGCGCCCCTGGCGTGGGTTATGACCACCCTGCAGGATTGGCTGACCTCCATGTCTGGCGGTTCCGCTCTGGTGCTGGGTCTGATCCTGGGCGCCATGATGGCTTCTGACCTGGGCGGCCCCATCAACAAGGCTGCTTACCTCTTCGCAACTGCTGGCCTGTCTTCGGGTGCGACCGTGAACCAGGAAATCATGGCTGCCGTCATTATTTCCGGTATGGTTCCGCCGCTGGCTATGGCACTGGCAACCACCCTGCGTCCCAAGCTGTTCAACGAGAACGAGCGTGAGAACGGTAAGGCTGCGTGGCTGCTGGGTGCATCCTTCATCTCTGAGGGTGCTATTCCCTTCGCTTCGGCTGACCCGGCTCGCGTGATTCCTTCGACCATTGTTGGTGGTGCTATCGCCGGTGCAATCTCCATGGGTGCGCACGTGGCATCTCCGGCTCCGCACGGTGGTATTTGGATTATTGGTCTGGCGCAGAACCCGCTGATGTTCCTGGCGGCTGTTGTTGCCGGTACCGTTGTTTCGGCGCTGCTGTACGTGGTGCTGAAGTCCCTGGGTGCCCGTTCCAAGGCATCCGCGTAAAGGCCGTATAACCTCACCTTCATTTGATTGTCTGTTTGCAGGCGCGAGCGTGAAAAAACACGTTACACTGTAGACAAACCACAGATAGGACATGAACTCTATGACTACCTACAAGGGCGTCGGCGTATATGCCGGCCGCGTTATTGGCCCCGTTCTTCAGATGCCTAAGCCCATCGAGGAACCCAAGGACGGTCTGCGTCTGAACGGCGAAACCGCTGAGGCTGCAGCGCAGCGTATCAAGGACGCATCGGTCCGCGTTAAGGAAGACCTGCTGGCTCGCGCAGAGAACGCAGGCCGTGACGGTAAGGCTGTTCTGAAGTCCACCTCT
>ERZ772769.449-NODE-449-length-10062-cov-4.38203_pt1 | contig 10062 bp, 5 predicted proteins | sample MGYA00580987_ERZ772769 | MGnify/ENA primary metagenome ERZ772769 (study PRJEB29015, sample SAMEA2738043) | human oral metagenome | biome: human oral; feature: human-associated habitat; material: saliva | place: China | collected 2234 ...
TTGAGTTTGGTGTCGCTGGCCACATCCTCTACAACTTCATCTGGGATGAATTTGCCGACTGGTATGTGGAGCTGACGAAGGAAGTGCTTTACAGCGATAATGAAGACGAGAAAGTCATCACTCGCTCTGTCCTCCTTTATACGCTGGATCAAATCCTGCGCCTGCTTCACCCAATCATGCCTTTCGTGACCGAGGAAATCTTTGGTCAAATCTCAGAAGGCACCATTGTGACAGCGGCTTATCCAGTGGTTCGTCCAGAGTTTGAAAATGCCGAGGCTGCAGCTGGCGTGGAAGCCCTCAAGGACCTGATTCGTTCGGTGCGCAATAGCAGAGCTGAGGTCAATGTGGCGCCAAGTAAGCCGATTACCATCTTGATTAAGACGACAGACAGCGCGCTGGAAGCTTTCTTCAAGGACAATGTCAACTATATCAAGCGCTTCACCAATCCTGAGCATTTGGAAATCGCAGCAGACCTTGCAGTACCAGAACTGGTCATGTCTAGCATCATCACAGGAGCAGAAATCTACCTACCGCTGGCAGACCTCCTCAATATCGAGGAAGAGTTGGCTCGTCTCGAAAAAGAACTAGCTAAGTGGCAGAAAGAACTGGATATGGTCGGTAAGAAACTCTCTAACGAGCGTTTCGTAGCCAACGCCAAACCAGAAGTCGTCCAAAAAGAACGGGACAAACAAGCTGACTACCAAGCTAAGTACGATGCGACCGTAGCACGTATTGATGAGATGAAGAAGTTGGTGAAATAAACACATAAACACGGTGGTAAGCCGTGTTTTTTGGTATAATGGAGAAAATATTATCATTCTTAAAATTATATTTTGAGAAAATGATGAAACTAGAAATAGAATTGGAAGCGAGTCATGATTTTACAAAAAATTATTGAAGAAATCTATTCAAAAATTGAAGAATTTGAAGAAAAAGATGATAATCAAGAATTTACCTTTTGTTTTAGGGGTGAAGCAGAAGATTATAAAGCTACAAAGCTGACACCTACATTGTTTAGGGAGAAGAAAATTGGAGGTAGTATACCAGATAAAGAACTAATCAATTTGATAACTGATTATAAAATAGTTGATGATAAAAATTTGAATCCTCTGTCTAAAGCAATTGAAGGGCAGCATTTTTTAGCACTAAGCAGGTTACTTGATATTACTTTTAGTATATTACCATCAATTTTTTTTGCATCTTCATCTGCAAAACATAAAGATGGGTATATTTATATATTTAGATTCCCAAAAACTTATTCCCCCAGTTCGAATTATATTAACAAATATTATGAAAAATTAATTAATGGAGAAATTGAGCCTTATTATCAAAATTTTAAAGTTCTTTCACATATCCAAAGTAATAGTAGAATTAAATCTCAAAGCGGTGGCTTTATTTTGTTTCCAGGCCAAAAAATAAAAAGAATTCCAAATAATTACTATAAGAGTTATAAAATTGAAGCTAAAGATAAAGATGAAATTCTTAAAGAGCTAGATATTTTTTTCAATATTAATGAATCTACAATTTACCCAGAAAAAGATAAAAAAAGAGATCTAATAAAGAAACGGTTATACTCAATATCTAAGGATGATAGTTTTTTAGAAAACAGTAATTTTTATAAACAGGAAATTGATACTGCATTAGAAAGAATATCATTTGAGATACATTCTATATTAGAAGATGATAGAAAAAAGATACTAAGGTTGCTACGCAAGGAAAGAAGGAATATAGAAGAATATGTTAAAATCTTGACTACAGATGCTGATGTAAAAAAAGAGATTCATAAGAAAATACAAAATGAGTTCAATAGATTAAAAATTAGTTTGAAAGATTAGAGGGAAGAAAATGAATGATTTACAGATAGACAGCTGGGTAAAAGAAGGTATTTTACCTTCTATTTCTGAAATTGATGAATCACAAGTTACAAAAATTGATGAGAATAGACTAGTATTATTTAAAGATATGAGTGATGATGATAGTTATAAGGATGTTCTTATTTATCAATTTCATGGAAATTTCAAAAGTGAAGATTTTGAGTATGGAGAATTACTTGCAAAAATGACTGATGCGCAATTAAGTCAACGTGATGTATTTGTTTCTTTTAATAGTTGGGAAGAGGAGCGTGAAACGATACAAAAGCTAAAACAAAAAGAAAATAGTGCTACTAAAAAAAATAAAATTGAGAATAACTTTGCTTTATTTAATTCTGTATATTTTCAGGAATCAGATTATATTACTATCCAAGTAGAAGATGATGGAATAAACTATTTAGAATCACCTGAACGAAGTAAAAATTTATCAGCTATAGTTGTTAATTGTTCTTTATCTGAAATTAAAAAGCTATACAACTGCACGGGAGTAAAGTTATTTAGAAGAAATGTTAGGAATGGAATAATTTCAAATAAATCAACTATTCGCTCAATCTTTAGTAAATACTTATCAATTATTGATGATACTACTGACAGTGACGGAGACCAAGATGATTATGATCCCACATTGTTTTGGTTTAGCCATAATGGAATTACTATATTTGTAGATAACGTAGATAACGAAAAACCTGAAAATTTTAGTTTTCAAAATGATGAGATTAAGTTGAATCGTAATTTTTGTAGCGTAATTAATGGTGCACAGACAATAACAAATTTCTTCCTAGTATATAGTGAATTAAAATACCAGTATAAATCGGATGAAGAAAAATTGAAAAAATTGGAATCAATAATTTCTCAAATTAAAGTCAAACTTACAGTGATTCAAGGGAAAAAGAATTATTCTAACTTTATTACGAGAGGATTGAACACACAAAATCCAATTACAGACGAGGATTTCATTGCAATTTCTGAAAAAGTTATGAATCTAAATAAAGTATTTTCAGAGATATATATTTTAAAAACGGGTGAAGTTGAACGAGATGGCGGACTCACTCCATTGCAATTTGTAAAACAATTTTTAATTGTGGATAATAAACCAGGACAAAGTAAAAACTTTAATAAAGGTGATTTAGAAACTCAAATTGATTTGATTTATTCGGAAATTATATTACAAGAAGGAGATGTAATAAGGCTAAAACCAGAATCTGAAGAAAAAATTCAAAAAATTGTATTCTTAAATGAAGTGGAATCTTGGTGGAAAAAGAAAAATAGGGAGGCCGTAGAAAAGGATTTAATAGATAGATATGCAAAAAATTACTTCGAGAGTTTTGTGATTAAACATTATGAAAATATAGAGGATGCGGAAGGGAAAGAAAAGATCTTCGAAGTTTATTTTGAGAAATTTAAAGAGATTATTTCAAAAAAAGAATATAACTATAACAGTTTTAAGAACGATAACCTATATAATGAAATAATTGATGAATATGAAAAACAGATAAAGAATAATATTTTTAATAAAAATTTAGATGATGCATATTTAGATGATGCATATTATGATGAATTAAAGAAATTTTTAAATGACAGTCCTGATTTACAATATCAACCTTTAATATTAAAATTTAACTATGATAAGATTCAAATGGATAATATAAGAGTCATTAGAAGAGTGAATGGTAATGTAATGGACAGTTTTTACTTGTCTTCTAAAACTTTTTCTGAACTCTATCAAAATTTAAGTATAGAAGATAGACTTATTAATGATAATGAAATCAAAGAAAGTGATTTTAAAACTTTTTCTGAGTCCGCCTTATACAGCGAATTAGCCAAAAAATATAACATATATGTAATTGATATTGAAGAAGATAGCAAGGGTAAAAAATCAATAACAAATATAACTATAAAGCGTGACTTTAACTTTAATCTGTTAGATGAAAACAGTGAGAAGGTAAAACAATTATATAAAAAAACAATTAAAGCATTTATTGAAGGTGAAACTAGTGAATTTCCTAGTGTAAACAAAGGAAATATTATTTATGTACAGCCAAAAACGATAAATAAAGAGGATTTATTTTTATTTACAAATGGAGAACAACTGCCAAAACAAACTTTTTGGATTTCAAAGGATTATATTAAAAACATTATAAACAAATAAAATATTTTCTAGAATAGAAAAACTTTATTTAAAAAATAATTTTGATGAACTAGTATACATATTGTAGATAAAATGTAACCTGAGAGTATCACTCAGAAAATCTATCATTTGGGTGTTTTATTGCTGAGCATATTATAGAATGTTTTTAAGTTTTTACCTAAATTAATTGACTATAGATTGGTGTTATTAGAAATACAATGCTTTTTTGATGCAGTAAATATTAAAAATAGTTAGAAATATAGAAAGATTTATAGATAATATGCAAGAATTAAACCGTTTAACTGTAGTAGACTTTTTCTGTGGAGCAGGTGGTTTTTCAGAAGGTTTCCGTAGGGCAGGTTATGATGTAATAATGGGAATTGATGTCTGGCAGCCTGCAATTATAACACATAATTTTAATCACGGACTAAATGATAATGTAAAAAGTGTACTTGATTTTGAGAATATAGAAGAAATAAATAAGTTGCCTGATACAGATATCATCATTGGTAGTCCACCATGTCAGTTATTTTCTCTTTCTAATCAAGGAGGGAATGCTAACAAAGATTTGGGTATCCATCTGATTAATACTTTTTTTAAGGTACTTGCTGTAAAGAAGTTTCAAAAGAATTCTAAACTAAAAGCATGGTTAATGGAAAATGTTCCAAATTCTCAAAACTATGTACAAGAGGAGTATACTTTTGAGGACTTGGACTTGGCAAGTTGGGCCGTTTCTCAGGGGTTAAATCCAAAATCCATTGCCATCAAGTCTAAATATAATGGTGGGGTTTTACATGCAGATGATTATGGTGCAGCACAGGCAAGACGTAGGTTCGTCAGTGGGGAAATAACTAAGACTGGTGAATTTCCATTTCCTGATAGGGTTGCTAAAGAGAAAGTTACTTTAAATAAATTATTTAGAAATTTTCCAGATCCATTAGATCAATCGCCTGTAGAATTTGTAAAAGATCCAAATTATCCAAATGAATCTGTTAAGTTTGAGGATTTTAAAGACCATTTTTATGATACAGGTGTCTATCAAGTACAATGGCAGAAAGCTCGGGATTTAAAGCAGAAACATCCTTATATGGGTAAAATGTCGTTTCCTGAAAACATGGATAAGCCGAGTCGTACAATTATGGCAACGCAATCAGCTAGTACCAGAGAAGCTATTTTATATAAATCTGGATACAATAGAAAAGGCGATGGAGAGTATCGCTTGCCAACTATTAGAGAAGCAGCCTGCATTATGGGATATCCTTTAGATTATCAGTTTTTTGGGGATGAATCTACAAAGTGGAGACAGATTGGGAATGCAGTTTGTGTGCAGCTCTCGTTTGCTCTAGCAATAAAAATTTTAGAATTGATTAAAGCACCACAGTTACCAGCTAAGACCATAGATAAAGACATCAATCAATTTAACTATTTGGATAATAAACAAATAAAAGGATTTGATAACCCTCCTACTCGAAATGAAAAAGCTTTATTCCGGCAATTTCCTATTAAGTCAGGAAACATGACAGTTGATCTGACTAATAAAATTAATGGGGAAATTGGCAATTGGGGTGTCATTGCACATGCTGGTACAGGGAAAGGGTTTAAGAGTATTATAGTTTCACGTTCAAATCAAATGGAAGCCAAAAAAATTCTTCGTAAATTGACACCGGACTTGATAAAAGAACTGGAAAATGACAAAGTCATTAAGAAATATTCAGTAAACCACTTAAACCAAGAAAATAAAAGGTATGGTTTCTTTAAAAATGATATTTCGCATCCATATTATATCATCAATTATATTGGGGGTGTAATTGATAAATATGTGGATAGTAATGATGTGAATGTTGATGTCTCTGGAACAGAACTTTTTGGCCTTAAGGAACTAATTCCTTTGAGTCAAATAATGTCGCTCTATATGGTATCGATAATTATATATGGGAAATAAAAGGAGATTAAAAATGAGTCAAGATTTAAATAAACTTATTGAAGAAAAATCAATTGAAAAAACAACTTTAACAAAACGCTTGACAATTGAAGGGAAAACAAACGACTATCCAGTATATAAATTTCCGTTAGAATATCTATACTATAATGATCAAAACGGCCGTATCAATACAGTTTACCATCAATACATATCAAATCATGGTAAATTAACACCAGAAATTGGAGATTCAAAATATAATGAAATATTTGAAAAATTTATTTTTGAGTCTAAAAAGCAAGCTTTAAAAGATACCCAAAAATCTATAGAAGAGAGAGGTCAGCAAGAACCAGGGGTGATTCTTGCTGACGGAAGAGTGATTGATGGGAATAGAAGATTTACAGCTCTTCGTAAGCTTCAAAAAGGAAATAACATTAGACGGTATTTTGAAGCAGCAATACTTTCTTTTGATATTCATAATAAAATTGATGAAAAGAAAATAAAAGAATTAGAGTTAGATTTACAGCTTGCACGAGAAGAGAGAGTTAGCTATGATCCAATTGATCGAATTTTTGATGTATATAATACTATTGAAGTTCAGAAATTAATGACTCCCGAAGAATATAAGCAAGCTAGTGGTGCTGGAAATACGAGAGGGATTAATCGAGATATAAGACTTGCTAGATTAATCATTAAATTTTTAGATATAATCGCTCCAAATCAAAATCCTATTGATAAGTTTTATTTGGCAAGAGAGCTAAAATTAGATGGTCCTATAGAAGATATTGAAGGAACAGTTAATAAGCTAAAAGATAATAAGGAAACTATAACACAAAATGTCTTAACTACTCTTGCTGTTTATATTGCTAAGTCAGATGAAGGCGATGGTGATATTACTCGAAAAATGCGTAGTATCAAAAAAAATATTCTAAATAATCCTGATATAAAAAAACATTACATTGAAGCTACAGATTCACATGTTGATGAGATTATAGAATGTTTTGAAGATAATCCTGTAGAAAAAGTAGAAGATTTGAGAAAAAATATAGAAAGCAATCCAGATGCTTTGGCAGCAGCTAATAGTTTACTGCAAACAACTAATAGATTATCAAATAAAGGAGAAGCAGCAGCTGATCGCAGACAATCTTTAGTTAAATTACAGGATATTAGAGATGATTTAGACTATATGTCTTCCGAAGATTTAAAAGAACTCCATGAAGATGAGTATTTTGAAGCAAAAGAAATTCTTAAAGAAATTCGAGATTTAACATACAAGTTATCTAGGTAATTATAGGGGGAATTATGACATTTTCTCAAGGTTTAAGAAGTAGAATTCAACCAACTTATCAAAGCCAGAAATTAGCACAAGACTTCTATGAACCAGTATTATCTGAGGCAAGCGTATATAAAAGAGTATCTGCTTATTTTTCTAGTGAAGGTTTAGCTTTATATTCTAAAGGTTTAGATAAGTTATTTGATAACAAAGGTTTTGCACAATTTATTATTTCTACAGATATTTCTGAAGAAGACTTTTCAAGAATACAAGAAGGATATGAACTCAAAAGAAGTCTAGAAAAATTGACTAGGCAACTTAAGCAGTCAGTATTAAATAATCAAACTAAAGAATCGTTGGGGAATTTAGCCTTCATGATTGCAAATGGTCATGCAGAGGTGAAATTTGCAATTGTTCCAGCAGGAAAAGGAATATTTCATGATAAATTTGGATTAATTAGTTCGGATGATGATATTATTTTCTTTAATGGTTCTGTTAATGAAACCAGAAATGGTTTGGAATTAAATTATGAAAGTATATCTGTAGATGTTTCTTGGGATACAAGTATCAATGTACAGTCTAGAATACAGACGAATGAGAAACGATTTGAACGGCTGTGGATTAATGAAGAGCCTAATATTCTGACAGTAGATGCTACAGAAATAGTCTATTCTGAGTTAAAGAAATATCAAGAATATTCTACAGTGAATAGTGTCAACATACAAAAATTGGACTCTGAAAATGTCTGTTTTTACTTAGAAGGTAGAAATACAGTAGTTCGTCAGGACAATTCTCTGAGAAAGATTACAAATACTGACAGGAAATTAAAACCTGGATCAGATTTATCAAATAAATATTTTGAAGATGATAATTCAACTATAAAGTCAGAATTTTCTTATAGGGATATTAATTATATTATTGAAGTAACAAAGAAAAGATGTAATAGAAAAAATATTGTGGTGGAAGTATCAGATGATGTGCTAGAATATCTAAAGTCAAGTCGGTACTCTATTGAACAATACAGGAAATTGGGCCTTTATTTAAAGTCTCCTGAACAATATACAATTCATGGAGAGCAAGAAAAGTTTGAAGAGTTTGTTTCTGTCGTTAGTTCAGAGGTTATTCGACCATTTAAAAAGTTGCAACTTGAGGCGGCTTTCTATGAATACAGGATGGCTAGAGCTGCGAACTTTTCTGTGCCGGGTTCTGGTAAAACTGCGATGATTTTAGCTGTTTTTGCATTTTTGAATTCCTTGAAAGTTAAAAGTGAGCATGTGGATAATCTATTGGTTATTTGTCCTATTAATGCTTTCAACAGTTGGAAAGAAGAATTTAAACAAGTATTTGGAAATAAGAAACAGTTAGAAGTAATTGATTGTCAAAGTTCTAAAGATTTTTCTTTCGATTTATCTTTGAACTGGAAAATATCGAATCTTGTATTAGTGAATTATGAATCGTTGGCAAAATATAAAGACAAATTACAAGAATTGTTATCAATCAAGACAATGATTGTATTTGATGAGGTTCATAGAATAAAAAATCCTTTTGGCATTCGTGCTCGGGCTGCTTTGGAACTAGTTAAAAATTCGCGATTTAAATTTGTTTTAACAGGAACTCCAATACCTAATTCATATCAAGATATTTATAATTTTCTTCACTTATTGTATGCAAATGAATACAATGCATTTTTTAGGTGGAATTTAGATGAATTAAAAAATCCTAGTGTTAGGAAAATTGATGAAATAAACAAAGCTTTAATGCCCTTCTTCTGGCGCTTAAATAAGAACGATTTGGGAGTGCCTAAACCGGAGCCAGATATATTTTTGGTCGTGGAACCTAGCGAGGAACAGAAACAATTAGCACAATCCATATACTATAACGAATCGTCGAGTTTAGCAAGATTAATTCGATTGATACAAGCGTCCACAAATCCTGAATTACTTAACAAAAGGATTGAATATAAAGATATGTGGTTTGCAGACGATAATGATAAAAATGACACAATAGAAATTTCGGAAGATTTGTTTTATAGTAGATTAGAAACACCCTCTATTTCAGCAATAAAAGAGGCAAAAGGATATGATGAGTATGATTTTTCAAATATGATTTCTCCTAAATTTGAAAAAGGTATTCAAAAAATTCAAGAGCTTGTATCTGAAGGAAAAAAAGTTATAGTCTGGGCAATTTTTGTTAATACAATGGAAAAAATCAAAAATAGACTTAACCAAATGGGAATTCAAGCTAATTTAATTTATGGCGGAACCGAAGTTTCTGATAGGCAAAAATTAATTAATGATTTTCGCTTTGGTGATACTATGGTAATGATTTCTAATCCTCAAACATTAGGTGAGTCAGTATCACTTCATAGAGAAGTACATGATGCTCTGTATTTTGAGTATAATTTTAATTTAACTTTCATGCTTCAATCTCGAGATAGAATTCACAGACTAGGTCTAGAGGATGATCAATATACCAGATATTATTATTTGCAAACAAAATCTGAACCTGCCGATAGTGGTAATGCGGGCTATGTTGATGAGAAAATATATAGAAAATTGAAGAAGAAAGAAGAAGTTATGTATAACGCTATTGATAATGGCGATTTAACAATAGAATTTTCTCAAAATGAGATAGATGAAGCAATTAGCATTATTGATGAGGAACGAAAGCGTATTACAAAAAATTTAAAATAATGTAAGAGAATTCTTAACCGTATATTACTGAGATTCCCACAACCAAGTTCAGTTACACTGAGCTTGGTTTTCCTATCCCCACTCCCCTTTCATAAGTCACCGACTTATTACTTTCTTTTAAGCTTTAAAAATGATAAAATAAGACAAACAAACTATAGGAGAACATAATGACTAAAGCA
>ERZ772769.450-NODE-450-length-10039-cov-4.9375_pt1 | contig 10039 bp, 7 predicted proteins | sample MGYA00580987_ERZ772769 | MGnify/ENA primary metagenome ERZ772769 (study PRJEB29015, sample SAMEA2738043) | human oral metagenome | biome: human oral; feature: human-associated habitat; material: saliva | place: China | collected 2234 ...
CGGCCTGGCGCTGAGAAGAACTGTTCCAGCCAGTCGGTCGAACCAGGTGCGCTGTTCAGCACGCCATAGTGAGAGGATCCACAACACCAGGGGGGCCAGACCTGCGGTTGCCACCAAAGAGAGGCCCAAAAATGCGACGTAAATCACCGCAGAGCGTCCAGGGGGACTGCTTGTGTCCGCCACCCTCCGCAGCCGGACCCCCGTCACCAGCCCGCCGGGTGTGGCGCCTGTCATCGCCATCATGGCAGTCATCACAGCAAGAAGCAGCACAACCGCCCCGACAGCGAATAAGATTCCACAGCAGCGCTCCGTGACGGCACACAGTGCGATGATGAGCCCCGCATCCACCAGCACGCGGACCACACGTCGGCGTGCGGATGCAGGCATAATTGTCGTATGTCGCTCTCGGGTCCTCATAGGACAGACATGGTAGGCGCCCAGCCCACTGCCTCGCAGTCGGACGAGGTCTCGGAAGGAACACACAGTGCAGATCGCGGTCACTCCTGATCCCCAGCGATGGGTGATCATCCCGCCCTTCCCACCGCCGGGATGGGCGCGGGAGGAGGCCAGGCACCGCAGCGCCCACCTGGGAGTGACCGGGCCGCAGTGGCGCTCCGAGCTGGAGTCCCTGCTCAACGAGCTGCAGGCCATGGAGCGCCAGGGCCGCTTCGCCCGCCTCATGCATATCGACGACGTCGCCCACCCGCCCTTCGTCATCGACCTCAGCCTGGAGATCGCCAAGGATGACGGCTCCAAGGAGGGACGTCGCGCCACCCAGCGCCAGATCGTCGCCGCGCTCCTGCCCGAGGCCGAGCTGGTGCGCCTGCGGCCGGGCCCGGACATGGTGGGGTTCTCCGCCTTCTACGAGTCCAACGGCCCCACCCAGGGCGTCGTCGTCCTGAGGTTGGCGGGACTGCCCACGGTCCCGGTGGACCTGGTCATGCGCCTGTGGGGCGCCGCCGCTGAGGACATCGCCCCCAACCTGGATCATCTCGTCGAGCTGGCCCGCCAGGTCGCCCCCGTCGTCTGATCGGCGCAGACGGCCCGGGTGTCCGTGAGCAGCGACGTCGCCACTGACCTCCCCGATCCCTCTCCCCGAGCCTCGTTCCCTCCCCACCGCTTCCAGCGACGAGGCCCCGCCAGGGCGCGGAGGCACCGCCCCTCAGGCCTCCAGCGCCTCCGCCGCCTCGAGCCACTGCTCCTCCAGATCGGCGTGGGTCGCCTCAGCGGCCACGAGCTCACGGCCGAGCTCGGCCAGCTCCCCCACCCGGTTCGGATCGGCCGAGACCTCCTCCATGCGCGCGTGCAGAGCGGCAAGCGACTGAGCCGCCCGCTCCATCTTCCGCTCAATGCGCCCCAGGGCCTTGCGGGCCTCGTGCCGACGGGCCCCGCTGGAAGCACTGCGCTCAGAAGAGGCCTCCGCTGCCGCCCGCGTCGCCGCAGATGCCGCAGCGCCCGCTGAGGCTCGAGGGCTCCCGGCGCCGCCCATGGCCTCGCGGCGCATCTGGAGATACTGCTCCACCCCGCCGGGCAGATCACGCACACTGCCGTCGCCCAAAAGCGCCACCTGGTGGTCGGTCACCCGTTCCAGGAGGTAGCGGTCGTGGGAGACGACCACGAGGGTGCCGGGGAAGGAGTCGAGGATGTCCTCGACGGCGGCCAGGGTGTCGGTGTCCAGGTCGTTGGTGGGCTCGTCGAGCAGGAGCACATTGGGCTCGGTCATGAGCAGGCGCAGAAGCTGGAGCCGACGGCGCTCCCCGCCACTGACCTCCCCCACCCGGGTCCAGGCCCGCTGACGGGTGAAGCCCAGGCGCTCCACGAGCTGGGCCGCGGTCATCTCCTTGTCCCCGACGACGACCCTCTCCCCCACCATGGCCACGGCCTCGACGACGCGCAGGTCCGCGAGCGCGTCGAGCTCGTGGGTGGACTGGGACAGGGTCGCCACCTGGACGGTCTTGCCTCGGGCGACGCGGCCTTCAGTGGGCTCCTGGACGCCTTCGAGCAGGCGCAGCAGGGTGGTCTTGCCGGCACCGTTGACGCCGACGACGCCGACGCGCTCACCGGGGGCGAGCCGCCAGGTGACTCGGCGCAGGATCTCCCGCTGGGTCGCCTCGCCGGAGTCGGTGGGCGGCCCGGGGTAGCGCACGGTGACGTCCTCGAGGTCGAGGACCTTCTTGCCCAGGCGGGCCGTGGCCATGGCGGTCAGGGCGACGGTGTCGCGCGGGGGCGGCACGTCGGCGATGAGGGCCTCGGCGGCATCGATGCGGAAGCGGGGTTTGGAGGTGCGGGCGGGGGCGCCGCGGCGCAGCCAGGCCAGCTCCTTGCGCAGGAGGTTCTCCCGCTTGACGGCGGCCACGGCGGCCTGGCGGGCGCGCTCGGCCCGGGCCAGGACGTAGGCGGCGTACCCGCCGTCGTAGGTCTCGATGCGGCCGGCCACCTGGGGGCGCCCGCCGCCGGGGTCGATACCGGGGACAACCTCCCACACGTTGGTGCAGATGGCGTCCAGGAACCAGCGGTCGTGGGTGACGGTGACCAGGGCGCCGGAGGCCCGGCCGCCCGGGCCGTTGAAGCGGGCCCGCAGGTGACGGGCGAGCCAGTCGACGCCCTCGACGTCGAGGTGGTTGGTGGGCTCGTCGAGGATGACGACGTCGGCGCGGCGGGTGAGGACCGCGGCCAGGGCGACGCGGCGGCGCTGGCCCCCGGAGAGGGTGGCGACGTCGGCGGACAGGTCGAGGTCGGCGATGAGGCCGGCGTGGATGTCACGCACGGCCGGATCGGAGGCCCACTCGTGCTCGGGGGCCTGGCCGTGGATGGCGGTGCGCACGGTGGCGCCCGGCGGCAGGTCGTCGGCCTGGCTCAGGACCGCCACGCTCACGCCGCCGGTGCGGGTGACGCGGCCGCCGTCGGGCTCGCGCCGACCGGCCAGGGCCGCCAGGAAAGTGGATTTGCCGGCGCCGTTGGGGCCCAGGACGCCGACGCGGGTGCCGTCCTCCAGTCCCAGGGTGACCTCGTCCAGGAGCAGGCGGGAGCCGACCGTCAGGCGCAGGTTCTCCACGCCGAGCAGGTGCGCCATCAGCCCACCACCCGGGCGCCGGCCACGGGGGCGTCGGCGCGCAGGACGTCGGCGACCAGCCCCGAGGCCTTCAGCGCGCGCGAGACCCGTTGGGCGCTGCCGGGGTCCTCGACGAGGGCGGCGATGGTGGGGCCGGAGCCAGAGACGATGGCGCGCAGGGCCCCGGCCTCCTCGGCCACGGCGATGACCTCGGCCAGCTCGGGGCGCAGGTCGAAGGCGGCGGCCTGGAGGTCGTTGTGGAGGGAGCCGGCCAGGGCGCGGGCGTCCCCGGCACGTAGGGCGGCAGTGAGGGCCTCGGGCACGTCGCGCACGGCGGGCTGCCCGCCACCGGTCAGCTCATCGAAGCGCCGGAAGACCGCCGGGGTGGACAGGCCCTCCTCGGCCAGGGCGAAGACCCAGTGGTAGGCGCCCCGGGTCATGATCGGGGTGACCAGGTCGCCGCGGCCGCTCCCGACGGCGGTGGCACCGGTCAGGGGGAAGGGGACGTCAGCCCCCAGGCGCGCAGCCAGGGCGGAGAGCTCGGGCAGGGACAGGCCCGTGCCCCACAGGGCGTTGCAGGCCACGAGGGCGGCGGCGGCGTCGGCGGATCCTCCGGCCATCCCGCCGGCGACGGGGACGCGCTTGCGCAGCAGGAGGTCGACGCCCTCGCTGACACCGGTGGTCTGCGCCAGGAGCGTGGCGGCCCGCACGGCCAGGTTCGACTCGTCCACCGGCACGTCGCCGTCGGGCTCCTCGAGGGTGAGGGTGACGGTACCGTGGTCCTGGGCGGACTGCCTGCGGGCGGTGACGGTCTCGATGAGGCGGACCGCCTGGAAGACCGTGGTGAGCGGATGGTAGCCGTCGGGACCGGGGGCGCCGACGGACAGGAAGAGGTTGACCTTGCCGGGGGCCTCGACGCGCACCGAGCTGGCCGAGCCGCTGCGGGGCGGCACGGTGGACTCGCGCGGACCGGTGGGGCCGTCGGGGACGGCACGCAGATGGCTCATGACTGCTCCTGTGAGGTGGGAGGCGTTGGCGCAGCGGTCTCATCGGCGACGACGGGCTGCAGCACCTCGGCCAGGGCGGCGAAGGCGGTGATGTCGAGGGTCTCGCCGCGCCGGGTCGGGTCGATGCCGGCGGCGCGCAGGGCGGACTCGGCCGCGTCGGCCCCTCCGGCGAGCTTGGCCAGGGCCTTGCGCAGGGTCTTGCGGCGCTGGGCGAAGGCGGCGTCGACCACGGCGAAGACCTGCCCGCGGGTGGCGCGCGTGGTGGGGGGACGTCGGCGCACGAGCTCGACGAGGGCGGAGTCGACGTTGGGCACGGGCCAGAAGACGTGGCGGGAGATGGTCAGGGTGCGGCGGGCCGCGGCGTACCAGGCGGCCTTGACGCTGGGGACCCCGTAGGTCCGCGAGCCGGGTTCGGCGGCGAGGCGGTCGGCGACCTCGGCCTGGACCATGACGGTGACACTCTCCAGGCTGGGCAGGGCCTCCAGCGCAGTGAGCAGGACGGGGACGGCCACGTTGTAGGGCAGGTTCGCCACGAGGCGGGTGGGAGGGGGCCCGGCCTCGCCCAGCGAGTCCGGGCCGGTGATACTCAGCGCGTCGGCCTGGATGAGGGTCAGGCGGCCGGCGGCATGCGGCATGCGGTCGGCGACGGTGACGGGCAGTGCCCGGGCCAGGGCGGGGTCGATCTCGACGGCGATCACTCGCGCCCCGGTCTCCAGGAGGGCCAGGGTCAGGGAGCCCAGACCCGGCCCGATCTCCAGGACCGTGTCCTGGGGGCGCACGCCCGCACTCCTGACGATGCGGCGCACGGTGCCGGCGTCGTGGACGAAGTTCTGCCCCAGCGTCTTGGTGGGGCGGATGCCCAGCGCCTGGGACAGGCCGCGGACCTCCGTGGGGCCCAGGAGGCCGGCGGCACGGGAACTCGGAGAGGCGTCGTGATCCTCAGGATCCTCAGGATCCCGGGGGCCCGGGTGGGGGTGCTCCGCGAGGGCGGCATCGGCGGGTGGCTCGGAGGTGGCCTCACAGGCTCCTGCAGGGTCGGGCCCGTCGGTGGGGGCGGCTCCTGCCGGGGGCACCTGTGAATCGGGGGCCGGCAACGTCATGGGGACACAGTAACCGGCGCCCGCCTTTTGTCACTGTGAGATATCTGGGAACATGCCGCATGCTCTCTGCATCATCCACTCCGGGGTCTGCGCGGCGCCCCCCGGTGCGGCTCGGGCCGCTCAGCGCAGGCCGAGCTTGTCGGCGCAGCCGGGCCACTGGCCCCAGCCGGCCTGGGCCTGGAGCTTCTTGGCCATGGCGGTCTGGGTGGCGGCGTCGGCCTCGTGGGGGTAGCCGGTTCCTCCCAGGGACTGCCAGGTCTCCAGGGTGAACTGGTACATGCCGTAGAAGCCGTTGCCGGTGTTGGTGGCCGGGTTGCCGCCGGACTCGCACTTGGCGAGCTGGGCCCAGACGTCGTCGCCGACCTCGCCTCCGGTCGTGCCGGCGCTGCCGCCGGACGCCGAACCACCAGAGCCTCCGGAGGACTCCGAGGGTGCCTGAGTCTGACCCTGCCCCTGGGACTGAGCCTGGCCCTGAGACTGGGACTGTCCCTGAGACTGTTCCGGCTTGCTCTCCTGCTTCTTGGCCGCGCCGGTGCCGACCAGGACGACCTCATCAACCTTCTGGGTGACGACGACCTGAGCGACGGGGGTGCGGGAGACCTCCTTGCCGCCCACGGTGGTGACCTCGTAGGTGGTGCGCACGACGCCGTCGACACCGGCTGTGGCCACCTTGGTCTCGCCTTCGGACAGATCGCCGCTCTCCTGCTGGACCGAGCCGTGGGGGTCGGTGGCGTCGACCGTCTCGGTGGTCACCTTCTGGGTGCTCGGCGTGACCGAGACCCGGCTGCGACCGCCTTCAGCCCCCAGGCCATCGGTACCCTTCGCAGCCGCCTCGACACCGGAGGTGCGTGAGGGCTCCCCCGCGCGGACAGCGGCGTACGCGGCCCCGGAGACCGCGACCGACAGGGCCAGGGCCGCCAGACCGGCGCGCAGCGCGATAGTGCGCATGCTGTGTTGCCCATGTTGCCCATGCTCCCCATGGGCCGTCTCCTGCGGGACCGGCGCCTGCGGCTCCTCCGGCAGGGCGTGGGCGTGGGAACGGGCGAGGGGAGTCATGGGGAGACGTCCTTCCAGTTGACGGCGAGTGCCACGGTAGTGGAAGCGTCACGGCGGCGACAATTAGCCACCTCACGCCGGCGTGACCTGCGTCCCATGACAATGGCGACGGCGCCAGTCTCACTGGGAGACGGGCGCCGTCGACGACGTTCCGGGCGACTGCTTCAGCTCAGTACCAGCCGACGGACTCGGAGTGGGCCCAGGCCGAGCAGGGGGTGCCGTAGCGGCCGGAGATGTAGTTCAGGCCCCAGGTGATCTGGGTGGTGGGGTTGGTGGCCCAGTCGTCGGCGACCTCGCTCATCTTGGTGCCGGGCAGCGCCTGGGGGATGCCGTAGGCGCCCGAGGAGGCGTTCTCGGCCTGGTAGTTCCAGCTGGACTCACGGGTCCACAGGCTCTCCAGGCAGGAGAACTCCGAGTCCCCCCAGCCGTGGCTGGCCATCATGGAGCGGGCAATGGCTTTGGCGCTGTCGGGGTCGGTCCCCGCGCCGGGGTTGGCCGCGGGAGCCGGAGTGCTGCTGTTCGAGCCCTCACTGCCCCCGTTGGCCTGGGCGGCCTGCCCGTCACCGGCGGACTGGGCCTGCTGGGCGGCCTGCTGCTGAGCCTGCTGCGCCTGCTGATCCTGCTGCTCTCCAGTACCCACCAGGACGACCTCGTCCACCTTCTTGGTGACGACGACCTGGGCGACCGGGGTGCGGGAGACCTCCTTGCCGTCCTGGGTGGTGACCTCGTAGGTGGTGCGCACGAGACCGTCAACGCCGGCGGTCTCAACCTTGGTCTCGCCCTTGGGCAGGGAGTCGGTCTCCTTCTTCACCGTGCTGTGAACCTGCGGCTCGTCGACGGTGGTGGTGGAGGTCTGGGCGCTGGCGATCTTGCCGGCGCCGGCCTTCGGGGTGGCAGCGGCCTTGGCCTGTCCGTCCGACTCGCCACCGATCAGCCCGAAGGAACCGCCCGAGGAGGAACGCCCCTCGTCATCCCCCGCGGAGATGGCCGCGTAGGCGGCACCGGAGACCGCCAGGGAGAAGGCCGCAGCTGCACCCCCTGCCTTGAAGAGCATGGGGGTCAGGGAGGTCTTGGCAGGCCCCTCGGCGCGACGACGGCCGTGGCTTGCGGAGGCGGCCCGCTTCTTGGAGGCCAAGGACCCGAGGCCGGCGAGTGTAGTACTCAGGGAGCTGGTCTGGGAGTGACGACCCACGATAGAACTTCCTTCGTTTGACGACTGCGTGTCACCGTAACCGATGACCCAGGGGCGTGCCAATGCACCTGCTCACACCCTGTGCGCTTGTGATGGAACCGTGCAGACAGGCCCTGATCCCCACCTGTCACCCACCTGTGACACCCCTGGAAGAACGATGTCAACCTGGGAGGCATCGTCCGGACAAAACCGGCCACGGCACCACTGCTGCGCCCTCTTTTCCTCTTCCCGGGATGGCGACCTCCTCCCCCGCAGGATGTCAAGGTCCATAGGTCTGAGCCCGGGTGGTTCCCGTCGGTCCTCGGCCGACCCACGGCAATCACCAGGCCCCGTAGACCGTCTCGGTGGTGGACTGCAGACGCCGGCAGAGGTCTTCCTCACTCAGACCCCGCTGCTCAGCCAGGAAGCGGACCGTGTCACCCAGCAGGTAGGAGGCATTGGGGCGGCCGCGCCAGCGCTTGGGCGGGAGGTAGGGGGCGTCGGTCTCCACCAGGAGCAGCGACTCGGGCAGCGCGGCGACTGCCTCCCGCAGGGTGTCGTTGGCCGGGTAGGTGAGCGGGCCGGCGATGGAGGCGTACCAGCCGTGCTCGGCGCAGGCGGCGGCCAGCTGCGGCCCGCCTGAGAAGCAGTGGAAGACGGTGCGATCGGGCGCGCCATCGGCCTTGAGAACCTCCACGCAGGCGGCGTGCGCGTCACGGTCGTGGATCTGCAGGGGCAGGTCGAGGTCCTTGGCCAGGGCGATGTGCGCCCGGAAGGCCTCGCGCTGGGCGACGGCCCCCTTTTCACCGGTGCGGAAGAAATCCAGACCACTCTCCCCGACAGCGACGACGACGTCGGCGTTCGCCCTGAGCGTCTCCTCCAGGCGGACCATGACCTCCTCGAGCGGCTCGGCATGGTGCTCCTGAGCCCGGGGCTCGAGCCCGTCGGGGCCGGTCTCGCGCACCCCGGCGTGGAGGACGGCCTCGTTGGGGTGCACGGCCAGGGCCACGCGCACGCCGGGCAGCTGGCGGGCCAGGGCCAGGCTCTCCTGCCAGGTGGTGACCTCGCAGGCGGAGGTCACCACGCGGGTCACGCCGACGGCGGCGGCGCGCGCGACCAGCTCAGCGGCACTCAGCGGCGCCTCGGAGCCGGGGCCGCCGGCGTCCGCCGCGACCGGCAGGTGCGTGTGGTTGTCTGTGACCGGGGCCGCCAGGGGGGCGACGGCGTCGGCCGGCGGCCAGGAGCGGTCTCGCTTCCTCGAGCCCATGCGCCCTCAGGAGCCGGTGACGTCGTCGGGCACGGAGCCGGCGTAACGGGCCAGCTCGGCCTCGACGATCGACTCGTCCAGCTTGGTGAACACCGGGGTCGGCTTGGCCACGGGGGTGCCGACGGTCACCGGGTGGCGTCCCCAGGTGGGGGCGTCCCGGTAGTCGCCGGTAATGATCGGGTAGCCGGTGCGGCCGTCGAAGGCCTCGGGCAGGTGCTCGGGGTCGAGCTCGGCGACCTCCTCGATGCGGGGCATCGGGGCGATCCTGCCGGACCCGCCCAGGACCCGGTCGACGTCGTTGGCGGCGTGCGGCAGGAAGGGCGAGAGCATGAGGTTGAGGTCGGTGACCGCCTGGGCCAGTGTGTGCAGGACCGTGGCCAGGCGGGCCTGGGTGGCGGGGTCCTCGCCCTTGAGCTTGAAGGGCTGGGTGTCGGCCACGTACTTGTTGGCCTCGCCGACCAGGCGCATCGCCTCCCCCAGGGCGGCTTTCTGGCGGTGCTGGGCGATGAACTCGCCCACGGAGGCGAAGCCGGCCTCGACGGCGTCGAGCAGGGCCCGGTCGATGTCCTGAAGCTCGGCGGGCTCGGGGATCTGCCCGAAGCGCTTGTGGATCATGGAGGCGGTGCGGTTGACCAGGTTGCCCCAGCCGGCCACGAGCTCGCCGTTGGTGCGCCGCACGAACTCCGCCCAGGTGAAGTCCGCGTCCGCGGTCTCCGGGCCGGCCGCGCAGATGAAGTAGCGCAGGGCGTCGGCCTGGTAGCGCTCGAGGAAGTCGCGCACATAGATGACGATGCCGTGGGAGGAGGAGAACTTCTTGCCCTCCATGGTGAGGAACTCGCTGGAGACGACCTCGGTGGGCAGGTTGAGCACGCCCAGGCGCCCGGGCTCTCCGCCGGCCGCGCCCTGACCGTTGTAGCCCAGGAGCTCGGCGGGCCAGATCTGGGAGTGGAAGACGATGTTGTCCTTGCCCATGAAGTAGTAGGACAGGGCCTGGGGGTCGTTCCACCAGGCGCGCCACGCCTCGGGGTCGCCGCTGCGGCGCGCCCACTCCACGGAGGCGGACAGGTAGCCGATGACGGCGTCGAACCAGACGTAGAGGCGCTTGGTGGGCTGGTCCTCCCAGCCGGGCACCGGGATACCCCAGTCGATGTCCCGGGTCATGGCGCGCGGGCGGATGTCCCCCAGGAGGTTCTGGGAGAACTTGATGACGTTGGGCCGCCAGGTGCCGGAGGCCTCACGCTCGTCGAGCCAGGCGCCCAGGGCCTGAGCCAGGGCGGGCAGGTCAAGGAACCAGTGGGTGGTCTCCACGAACTCGGGGGTCTCGCCGTTGATCCGCGAGCGCGGGCTGATGAGGTCGGTGGGGTCGAGCTGGTTGCCGCAGGTGTC
>ERZ772769.451-NODE-451-length-10036-cov-3.35037_pt1 | contig 10036 bp, 7 predicted proteins | sample MGYA00580987_ERZ772769 | MGnify/ENA primary metagenome ERZ772769 (study PRJEB29015, sample SAMEA2738043) | human oral metagenome | biome: human oral; feature: human-associated habitat; material: saliva | place: China | collected 2234 ...
CCCTGCCTCCTTTGACGGTATGCTCCACGAGGTTCATACCGAAGTGATAGGAGAGGAATTTGTACGATGGGTATTGGAGTACAACGAGGTCGCCCTTCTTGCCCGGCTCGATGCTGCCGATCGTATCGGCTCTTCCTATGGCTGCAGCCCCGTTGATCGTGAGGGCCGTGATGGCTTCTTCGACGGTCATGCCCATGTAGAGGGTGGCAAGGTCGCTCCCCAGTGCAACGGCACAGCCGGCGTCGATCATCTTACGGGCCGGAGCGTAGTCGGCACGGAGGCTGAAGGCGGTACACGGTAGCAGAGTGGCCACGGTGTTGCTTTCGGCCAGGGCCTTGATTCCCGCGTCGGATATCCGAAGCAGATGATCTGCCGAGAGACATCCCAGTTCGGCAGCCAGCTCAGCTCCGCCGAATGGCACGATCTCGTCTGCATGCATCTTGACGGAGAGCCCTGCTTCCTTGGCGGCCGTGAGCATGCGTCGGGTCTGTTCGTGATCGAATACGCCCTTCTCGGTGAAGATGTCGCAGCACTCGGCCAAATTCTGTCGTACGACTTCGGGCAGTACTTCGCGGCAGAGGTACTCGATGAATTCGGTGGGACGTCCTTTGTATTCGGGCGCAGTGTCATGTGCTCCCATGAAGGTGGAGTAGAGGTCGAGGGGCTGCTCGTCCTGCAGGTCGCGCACTACGCGCAGCTGCTTCAGCTCCGTCTCGAGGTTCATCCCGTATCCGCTCTTGGCCTCTACGGTGGTGACGCCCATCTTCATCATATTGGAGAGGTGCCGTCGGGCCGATGCTTTCAGCTCGTCTTCCGATTCGGCACGTGTAGCGCGCATGGTGCTGGCGATCCCTCCGCCGCGCTCCATGATACTCATGTAGCTGTCGCCGGCGAGCCGCCATTGGAACTCATCTTCCCTGTAGCCGCCGAAGACGAGGTGGGTGTGGCTGTCCACAAAGCCCGGCAGTACGCAGCGTCCCGTGGCGTCCAGCTCCCGGCAGCCTTCGGTCATGGACGGGGCTACGTCCGCCGTGCGGCCGGCAAAGGCGATGACGCCGTCGCGGATAACCACTGCGGCAGGGCCTTCGATGGTGTGTATCTGCCCCATGGCTTCGCGGCCGTGTTTGGCTTCGGTGCCTTGGCAGGTGACGAGCTGGGCGATATTCTTGATGTAGAGGTTCATTGTGTGGGGGGTGTTAGGCATGTGTGTCGGTAAAGAAGCTTGCCGATAGAGCCCCACCACGCCACCCGGAAGAGGGTGGTATCTCTATCCTTCAAACAAAAAACATGCTGACGTTTACTCCATGATCCGTGATTCGAGGATCTGATCCATGGAGAAGTTTTCGATGCCGAGGTAGTATTCGGCACAGTCGATCAGTGCCTGCATGGGTACGAGTCCGATCACTTCGCTGCCTACGACGGATACGCCGTATCGGGCGGCTTCCATGCGTACCATCTCGTGAGCGCGATAGACGGCCGTCTTGGTGAAGTCCGTCAGGTTCATGGACACCTGCACGATGCCGCGGTCGGTAAGCTCTACGCCCATGGCCTTGCAGAAGCGCAGACCGCCGCCGAGGAAGCGTACCTTCTTGGCGATGGCGTCCGCGATGGAGAGGTCGTTCGTATTGAGGTTCACGTTGTAAGCGACGAGCGGCATGCGGGCACCGACTGCCACGGTGCCGGCTGTCGGGTGACGATCGGCCGGGCCGAAGTCGGGATGCCAGTCGGCTTCGTGTATCTTCTCTGCCATGCCTTCGAACTCGCCTTTGCGGATCTTGGCCAGGTTCTCACGGTGGGGAGCGGTAGCCGATTTCTCATAGAGGAATACGGGCACGCCGTACTTCTCGCCTATCGTGCGGCCTACCTCCTTGGCGAGGGCGTCGGCGTCTTCGGCAGTCACATTCTTGATGGGGATAAAGGGGATCACGTCCACTGCGCCCATACGGGGGTGCTGACCCGTGTGTTTGGTCAGGTCGATCAGCTCTACGGCTATGCCTACGGCTTCGAGCACTGCCTCCCGAAGGGACTCAGGTTCGCCCACTACGGTCACGACGAGACGGTTGTGATCCTCATCGTTGCTATAGTTCAGCAGCTTGACGCCTTCGCGCGTGCGGAAGGGGTTTACTATCTTTTCGATTTTCTCTCTGTCGCGGCCTTCCGAGAAGTTGGGCACGCACTCCATGATTCTTGATAATGCCATGTCTGTATTATTGTTTTTGTTGGTTGGTTGATTCTTACCACTTAATTCTTCTTTTTTTCGCATGAATGCCTGTAATACTTCCATATCTTAGGCAAGTCTTTCTTGTACTGTCTTATATCCCAATCATATCCCATCGAATTGACGTAATCGGAAAGAGGATCCATCCCGATACCTGCACGACGTTCGTCCACATGGTCTATATCTTCAATGGGAATGACGAAAAAGAACTTATTACCGTTCTCCTCCTTAACGTGATAAGTTTGTGTCCCATAGATCTGTTCCTTGCATTCGTGCATTCGAATACGATCCACAAGGTAGGCATAATGCATGGGGTCTGTTCTTTTTTCTTCGACAGCTTTTTGGAGCATAGGCAGATAGCGAGTAGCTACTTCCGGCCTTTGATCGGCATGTTGGATGCAGAGCCAAAGCGTTTGGTCAGCAGAACATCCTAATCTATTTGCTCCCGGCCACTCGCCGAATGTGTCTATAATATGTATGGCTCGTTCCGTATTTTGCCTATCGACGAGGAGTATTTCGTCTCGTACCTTCTTTCGAATGTTATCGTCGGTTTCGTTAGGGAGTCGGAGCCATAGAATTCTGATGCCTTGATCTTCGCGCTGAATCTGCCAGATTTCATTACGCATATCCGCGTGCGGATTCCTTTCGACCGAGTCGATCCAACTCTTGTATACTTCCCATCGTGGCAAAGTGTAATAGAAGGCCTGATATTCGGGCTTTGAGAGAAGATGATAGGTAAAGGCATCCTCTTCAGGATCGGATGTCAAACTATCCAACCGGGCTTGGATATATGTTTGATCCCGATCCTGAATGGCTTTGTCAAAGGGAGCGCATAAAGCTTCAGTAACGTACTGCATGAAAATATCCTGATAAGTCTTTCTGAAAGCAGTACTATCGTTCTGTTCTAAATACTTTATAGACAGGTTGATCAAGTCTTTAGTCGTATTCTGTGCTTTCGAAAGATTACAAGCAATCAGAGAAACAAGCAATACAATGCCAAGTCTACTTATCCGAAACATTTCCAAACTGTATTTTGCCGTGTGATGATTCGTTACAGTCCGCCGCCCGTGCCTCCCTGTCCGCCGCCACCGCCGGGTGTGGAGGGAGAGGGCGTCTGATTGTCGCCTGTGCCGGGTTTCTTCTTAGGCTGCGGCTCCACACGCTCGTAGTCGAAGGCCAAGGCTGAAGACCCCGGGCGGAGCTTGCCGCGTGCGGGGATGCTCTTGAGCTCTGCCGAGGGGATGAAGACGAGCCTGTGCTTCTGGATCTGATCTACAGAGAAATTCTTGGGGTCGTCCAATTGTTTGGAACCGAACGAGAGGCGGAAGCTGCCCAGCTCGCCGATGCGAACCGTCTTGCCGTTGGGCAGCTCCTCGCTGAGAATATTGACGAGGCGGTCCAGGATGCCTTTGACGTCGGCGGAGGTCAGAGCCGACTCCTCGGCTATTCGCTTGCAGAGGCTGTGGAAGGTTACAGAGTCTTGTGCCGCCGGCTGGGCATAATAGATGGTCTGTCCGGCTTTGGGGCCGATCTTGGCGACAGACTTTTTGATCACATACTTTAGGGACATAACTTACTTATTATTAGTTTCTTATTATTTGATGACCACTCATACCCGATACATCCCTCAAGTCCTCCGAAAAAAAACGTCTGGACGTTCGGAGGAAAACGTCTAGACGTTCCGAATAAAACGTCTAGACGTTTCGAACAAAAGGTCTAGACGTTTCGGGCAAAACGTCTAGACGTTTTTTCGAGGGGATATTGCAGACGGCCACGGCTGCGTCCCGGCGTTTCCCCGGGGTGGCTCTCGGCCTTCCTCCCGTGAGGTGCGTCGGCTCCTCCCGCACGCGGCTGACCGAGGGGGCGGCCACGACTTGCGGGGGCGGTCTGCAAACCGCGGCAAAGGTACCCAAATAGTTCGATTCGGCAGACAGTAAAATAAATACTCTTGCCGTGTCGTTTATAGAGACGAAGGGGGGCGGCGTCCCGCTCTTTGCGATCGACTCTCCGCATCGCCCCCGTGGGCCGTAGCATCCGCAGGCGCAGCCGGCCTCGGCGAATAAGGCGGAGGGAGTAAGACCATCATTCGATTTATTTCTTACATTTGCACGACGGAAAACGAAATAGACACCTATTCTCTATCCTTTCGTCCTGCGGTATCGAGTATCCTGACAGTCTCATTCCGAGATGCCGTATCCCCCTATCAACACTTATCATATTTCTAAAAAGCTCATCATCATTTATTATGCAGAAGTACACGATCGTCGATTTGAACGAAAAGGCTGAAGCTGAACTCGCTGCCATAGCCGGCGAGCTGGGTATTGCCAATGCCGGCTCAATGCCCAAACAAGAACTTATTTACAAAATACTCGACGAGCAGGCTATCAGTGTAGCCGGCGTCCGGAAGGAAAAACAAAAAACGACGGAAGACCGGCACACCGAAAGGCGCAAGCCGGGTCGTCCGCGCAAAAACGCCGAGGAGGAAGCTCCCGAAAGCAAAGACGTCGCAGCCGCTCCTGCCGAGCCGAACGACGAGGAAGCTCAGGCCAAACGCAAGCGTGGCCGCCCTCGCAAAGCGGCGGAAGAGATAGCGGAAGAGACCCGGGAAGATGTGCAGCAGCTCGTGGCTCTGGCTGCTGCAGAGGAGACGAATGCAACGGAGAAGGAGAGTGCCGGGCGGAAGCCGGCGCCGAAAACGTCCATAGCATCCCCTGCCAAAGCCCCTGCCAAAGCCCTTCCCCGTCCGGCGGAGACCACCCCGCGCGTGGCACCGTCTCCCCCTCCCACGACGCCCGTGAGCGAGCCGGCCAAGGACGATGCCAAGCCCGAGACGCCCGCTCCTCCCCCCGCCATCGAGTCCATCACCACGACTCCTGCTGCCGGAGCCGTCGATGAGGGCGGTGCTCGCCGCCTCGTATTCAGGCACAAGAACAGCTCCTCGGTATTGGATCAGGTGCTGCCGTACAGCTCTCCCCAGCCCCCGCAGAGGCCCAAACCGGCCGGTGCTCCGGTCGGTAGCAGCCCGATCAGGCAGCGACAGGCGGCCGGCGTGCCGACTCTCCGTCGCGAACCTCAGCAACCTCTCTACAACTTCGACGGCATCCTCGAGTGCATGGGCGTACTGGAGATCATGCCCGACGGCTACGGATTCCTCCGCTCCTCGGACTACAACTATCTGTCCTCTCCGGACGATGTGTACGTGTCCCAGCAGCAGATCAAGCACAACGGACTCAAGACGGGCGACGTCGTGGCAGGTACTATCCGTCCGCCCAGAGAGGGGGAGAAGTACTTCCCCTTCGTGCAGCTGCGGAGTGTGAACGGTCGCAGCCCCGAAGAGATCCGCGACCGCGTGCCCTTCGATCATCTCACACCCCTCTTCCCCGAAGAGAAGTTCACCCTCGAAGCACCGGGCATCCGTGCCGTAAACGATAAAATATCCGTCCGCGTCGTAGACCTCTTCGCCCCCATAGGCAAAGGACAGCGCGGCCTGATCGTATCGCAGCCCAAGACGGGTAAGACGATGCTCCTCAAGGACATTGCCAATGCCATCGCAGCCAATCACCCCGAAGTGTACATGATCGTCCTGCTCATCGACGAGCGTCCCGAAGAGGTCACCGACATGGCGCGAAGCGTGAACGCCGAGGTCATCGCTTCCACCTTCGACGAGCCGGCAGAGCGTCACGTGAAGATCGCCGAGATCGTCCTGAACAAAGCCAAAAGAATGGTGGAGTGCGGTCATGACGTAGTCATCCTGCTCGACTCCATCACCCGCCTGGCACGTGCATACAATACCGTACAGCCCGCATCGGGCAAGGTGCTCTCCGGTGGTGTCGATGCCAATGCCCTGCAGAAGCCGAAACGCTTCTTCGGTGCCGCTCGCAACATCGAAAACGGCGGTAGTCTCACCATTCTGGCCACGGCGCTGACCGACACGGGTTCTAAGATGGACGAGGTGATATTCGAAGAGTTCAAGGGTACGGGCAATATGGAGCTGCAGCTCGATCGCCGCCTGTCCAACAAGCGCATATTCCCCGCCGTGGACATCATGTCCAGCAGTACCCGTCGCGACGACTTGCTGCAGGACGAGACCACGCTGAACCGTATGTGGATCCTGCGCAAGTACCTCTCCGACATGAATCCTGTCGAAGCCATGGAGTTTGTGCGTAAGCAGCTGGAGAATACGCATACCAATATGGAGTTCCTTGCCTCGATGAGCAACTGATCAGTTCCCTGCCGCCGCCTCCTCTCCGACAAGAGAGGAGGCGGCAGCGGACAGGACTGTGAGTGACGAGCCGCCCTCTATCCGGATGCAGACCGGCAGACAAAGGGGGAGGGAAGTCGAAGAGCCGGGTATATCGTCTTTCGGTCTCCTCCGTGCGGGCTTACGGTTTCGTTCTGCTATACCTTATTATTATAAGTATCAATCCTCAATATTCGTTACGGCAGCATTCATGACATCTTCACGCCTCTACGGTCTTGCGGTCGGTATACTGTCGTCCGCCACATTCGGGCTCATCCCCCTGTTCACGCTGCCGGTTTCGGCTAAGGGTGCTTCGTTCGAGCTTATTCTCTTCTATCGCTTTTTCTTCGCAGCCATCGCCATCGGTATACTGCATCGCCTCTCGGGCGGCAGCTTCAAAGTCAGCCGTGCGGATATAGGGCCGCTGGTATTGCTGGGCTTCTTGTATGCCGGCACGGCACTTTTCCTCTTTCACGGCTATGGCTATATGGCCAGCGGTGTAGCCACCACCATCCACTTCCTCTATCCGCTGTTCGTCACGGCTCTGATGCTTCTTTTCTTCGGGGAAAGACTTTCGCCCGTGCCATTGACGGCCATTTTCATCGCCCTGATAGGCGTGGGCCTGCTGATGGGCCTTACGGGAGGGGGCGATCGGGTAGGGCTTACCGGCTTTGTGATAGTCGCCATCTCGGCGCTTTGCTATGCCCTCTATATCGTCTTTGTCAATCGGAGCCGGGTCCGAATCATGCCGGGACGGCGGCTGACGTTCTACGTCTTCGTCGCAGCCGCAGGTTTTTGCCTGATCAACGTCCTCGTCAGACAGGGCGAAGTGGCTCCTCTTCCCGACGCGGCTTCATGGGGCAATATCCTGCTCTTGGCTTTGGTGCCGACGGTAATTTCCAATCTGGCTTTGGTAGTGGCTGTACGCAACATCGGCTCCACGCTCACCTCTGCACTGGGAGCTATGGAGCCGCTTACGTCCGTATTGGTAGGTGTGTGGGTCTTCGACGAGGTGTTGGGGGCCTCCGCTATAGTCGGTATGGGCTGTATCCTCATAGCCGTCGGGCTTATCGTCTTCTCCGAACCGCTCGAACTGATGCTCCGCAGGAGGAGACGATAGCTGCCGTTCGCTACCGTTCGTCTGCTGCGATATTGCTTTCGGCCACCAAGTACAAGGGCCTTGCGACTATATTTTTGTTAATCTTGGATATATAGGTACCGATCACTCCAAGGCATATCAGCTGCACTCCTCCCAAGAACATGGAGCTTACGATGACGGAAGTCCATCCGCTCACCGTCTTATCCAGCAGGAAGTGCGAGATGAGGGCATAGACGATCACGAATAACGAGAGCAAAGAAACCCAGGCACCTAATTGGGCCACCCATTCGAGCGGTCTGCTGGAAAATCCCGTGATGCCGTCCAAGGCAAGCATCTTCCTGAGCGGATAGTTCGTTTGGCCGTATTTCCTTTCGTCTCTGTCGAACAGCACCCCTGTCTGGCGGAATCCCATCCAGGCGATTTGTCCCCTCAGGAACTTGTTCTGCTCGGGCATCTCTCGCAGGCACTGCACGATCTTCCGGTCGATCAGCCGGAAGTCGCCCGTATCCAGCGGCATATCGATAGACGTGATCTTGCGCATCGTCCGGTAGAAACCTTTGGCCGTCGCTTTCTTGAACCACGTTTCGCCTTCGCGATGCTTCCGCTGTGCATAGACCACTTCGTAACCCTCACGGTATTTCGCATACAGTTCCGGTATCAATTCCGGCGGATCCTGCAAGTCGCCGTCGATGATCACCGTAGCCTTTCCCCTCACATGGTCTAATCCTGCCGACACGGCTATCTGATGACCGAAGTTGCGACTCAGGTTGATGTAGAAGAAACGGTCATCACCTTTGCACAGGCTGCGCAATAGCTCCATCGAACCATCGCGGCTGCCGTCATTGACAAAGATCAGTTCGTAGTCCTCCGTTATCGAAGCCGCCGCCGCACTCAACCGCCGCACCAGCTCGGGAAGTTCCCTTTCTTCATTATAGATCGGCACGATGATGGAAAGCTCCTTCGTATAAGTCGTATTGACATCCATTAGAATTGACGTTTAGATTGTTTTCGGCACTCTCAGGTGGAAAATGAAGTGCTTAGGTGACAAGGGTCAGGACGGTCCCTTTGTCCGCTTCGGGATGGAACCAGCGGATCGTACTGTCGCGTCTGAACCATGTCATTTGCTTGCGGGCATATACGCGACTGTTGCGTTGGACCCGCCTTACGGCCTCTGCTTGATCGATCGAGCCGTCGAAGTATTCGAACATTTCTTTGTAGCCAACCGTATTGAGCGCATTGAGATGGCGCAAGGGATAGACGGCGCGAGCCTCTTCCTCCAGACCCTGCTCCATCATTTCCAATACACGGGCGTCTATCCGTTTGCAAAGTTCCGCGCGTTCTCTGTAAAGCCCGATCTTGACGATTCGGAACGGACGCTCCTTGGCCTCATGTCGGTGGAACGAGGAGAACGGCCGTCCGGTCGAAAGGCATATCTCCAAACCGTGGATCACCCGCTTATAGTTCCGTCTGTCCACCTTGGCATAGTAATCGGGATCCAGTAGCCGGAGCTGTGCCAGTATCCCATCCAATCCTTCTGCTGCGTATCGGGCGTAAAGCTCTTCCCTCACCTCCGGAAAGGGGTCGGGAATATCGTCTATCCCCCGACAAACCGCATCGATATACATCATCGAACCGCCGGTAAGGAGCACCCCTCTATACTTTCGGAACAGTTCTTTCAGAGCTTCGAGTACTTCCAGCTCGTACATTCCCGCGCTATAATAGTCCCTGACGCTATGCGTGCCGACAAAAAGATGCGGCACCTTCGCCCGCTGTTCGGGAGTGGGTGCCGCTGTTCCTATGGGCAGTTCACGAAATATCTGTCGGGAGTCGGCCGAGATGATCGGGCTGCCCAAACGTTCGGCGATGTCGAGGCTCAGATCCGTCTTGCCCACACCGGTGGGACCAAGGAGGACATATAGCGTATGATCCTGAGTCTCCAATGCGCCGTATCGGGGTCAATAGTTATCGGACAGGTCGGATGTTATCACATCGAAGCCCTCGAACCCCTCGCGGTCTATCTCGTCCTCATTGTACTCGCTGTCGCCGAAGAAGTCTTCTTCCAGATCCAATCCTTTGGCTTGCTTGGTTGGAATGGCAGTCGGATCCATCAGATCGTCCAGAGAGCTTTGTTGCGGAGGCAAGCCTTCCGACGTAAGGAGCTTAGGCTCCGAGAGCGATTTGCCCGGTACTATGTCCATCACTTCGATAAAGAAGTAACGCTCCGTCATCAAGTCGAATTCGAAGACGAGACGTTGGTGTTCGTCCTCGATGAACTCTTCCAAGCGTGTATTCTCCATCACATACGAGTCCTCATCCGAGGCCGTGTCCATCTCCATCAGTGTAATCTCCTGCCCCTTGTGCCAGTCCTCATCGCAGAGGAAAAAAGACGTTAGCTCGCTGTGCGAATAGCCCACCGAGTCCAGAATCGCATTTTGGAGGTCGAGGAAGGTAGCTTCGGAGTCGATCGCTATCTCTCGGC
>ERZ772769.452-NODE-452-length-9982-cov-4.76438_pt1 | contig 9982 bp, 3 predicted proteins | sample MGYA00580987_ERZ772769 | MGnify/ENA primary metagenome ERZ772769 (study PRJEB29015, sample SAMEA2738043) | human oral metagenome | biome: human oral; feature: human-associated habitat; material: saliva | place: China | collected 2234 ...
TCGTTGAACAAACAGGAAAAGGAACATATGGTAAATATGTACAAGCTGATTCAGGAGCAATTACATCTGATGATAAAATGAAAGAAGCTTTCAAAGCAGGAGAAGCAACAGCGAAAAACTTCACTTCAGCTAATGTAACCGCTGATGGTGGTATCAAAGAAGGAGACTATGTTTTCGTTCTTGAGAAAAATACGTATGTAACTGTGAGCAATCAAAATCCTGCAATTACAGGGGTGGTACCATTATCACCTAAGGATAATGTTGCAGATGATGAAGAAGGTAGTGGTGCTAGTATAGATAGAACATATGCAATGGTTCAAAAATTTAAAGCAGCTCCAGATACTGCAACAGGAGAAGCAAACAGAACTTTTGTAAAAAACTATCTTGCTTATCTTCAAGAAAAAGGGTTGGAAGATAACACCCTTAATTTCAAACGATATATCTCTGTCGGAATAGCTGCAAAAGGTGGGGAGAAAAAGGCGATAAAGGCTGATACTGGAGACCAAGTTGATGATAAAGGTAGACCTACAACGGATGTAACAGCTAATTTTAATGACGTTTATGAAAATAATTCAAGTAAATTTGGTCATGATATTAACCTTAATCTTGGCGCTTTTAATCCAGAGATTGAAGAATACTCTTACCGTGATGAAATCACTCCACTTCGTGCCTACCGTTTAGCAAGCGGTACTACAACAATCACTTACACTTATGCAGAAGAAAAAACTCGTGAAGTAGAGAAAAAAGGTTCTGTAGTAGTTAACTACCAAACAGAGGATGGAACAGAATTAAAAGCTCCTTACACTGATACTCCTGAAACAGTAGCTGAAGTAGTAACTGAGAAATACTATGTTGATGCTGATGGACAAGATGTAGTTGTAAGTAGTACTCCAGCTTCTAAAAACGTAGCCTACAACACTAAAGAAAATGCAGATGAAAAACCAGAAAAACTGACAGATGCACAAGGAAATGTTTACTACCTTAAAGCAGACGCTACTAAAACAGCTGTAAATGATGTAGAAAAAGACGCTCCAGCCGAAACAGGTACAGTAGTAGAAGGTGTTACAAAAGTAACTTACATCTATGAAAAAGCTGGATCAGTAATCGTTAACTATAAAACTGTAGATGGAACAGCTCTTACAGGTACAGTAGTTGGTGATGAAAGTAAAACTGTAGCTTCAGGCACAAAAGATGTTGATAACGGAAAACCAGGAACAGCTTATAACACTGCAGATAATGGTTTAAAACCAGAACGTATTAAAACTGCAGAAGGAAAAGTTTACCAATTAATACCAGAATCAACTAAAGGTGATGAAACAGGTACTGTAGAATCAGGTCAAACTAAAGAAGTAACATACGTTTATAAAGAAGTTAAAGGTAATGTTGTTGTTAAGTATGAAGATACTGAAGGTAACACACTTGCTGCTGACGAACAAGATGAAACAGATGCTTCTCTAAACGTTAAATACGATACAGCAGACCACAAAAAAGCTGAAATCACTAAAGATGGTGTTAAATATTACTTAACAGCTAAAGAAGTTAAAGATGATTCTAAACCAGCTACTGGTGATGTTGTTGAAGGAACAACTACAGTAACATACGTTTACGAAAAAGCAGGACAAGTAGTCGTTAACTACCAAACAGAAGATGGAACTCCATTAGTAGGTGTTGACCCAGCTGGTGCAAACGTAGCTTCAGGTGCAAAAGACACTGTAGACGGAAAACCAGGATCAGACTACAACACTTCTGATAACGGAATGAAACCAAACCGTATCACAACTGCAGATGGCAAAGTATACGAATTAAAACCAGACGCAACTAAAGGTGAAGAAACTGGTAAAGTTGTTGCGGGAGAAACTAAAGCAGTAACATACGTTTATAAAGAAGTAAAAGGGAACGTAGTAGTTCACTATACAGATGAGGCAGGAAATAAAATTGCTGAAGATGCTAAAGATACAACAGATGGATCAATTAGCACACCATATGACACTTCTGATAACGGAATGAAACCAGAACGTATTACGACTCCAGAAGGCAAAGTTTACCAATTAGTCCCAGCATCAACTAAAGGTGCTGAAACTGGTAAGGTTACTGAAGGAACTACAGAAGTAACCTACGTTTATAAAGAGGTAACTGGTGATGTAGTCGTTCACTATGTTGACACAGAAGGTAACACAATCGCAGCTGACAAAGATGACCTTAAAGGTGCATCTCTAAGCGAAAAATATGATACTGCTGTTGACAACAAACCAGAAAAAATCACTGCAGAAGACGGAACTGTATACTACATTACAAAAGCTGGTCTTAAAGAAGGTTCTAAACCAGAAACAGGAAATGTAGTAGAAGGTAAAACTGATGTCACTTACGTTTATGAAAAAGCTGGATCAGTAATCGTAAATTACCAAACAGAAGACGGAACTCCGTTAGTAGGAACTGCCGACGGTAAAGATATTGCTTCAGGTGCCAAAGACACTGACAATGGAAAACCAGGTTCTGAATATAACACTGCAGATAATGGAATGAAACCAACTCGTATCACAACTGCAGAAGGAAAAGTATACGAACTAGTACCAGCATCAACTAAAGGTGCTGGAGAAACAGGAACGGTAGAAGCTGGACAAACGAAAGAAGTAACTTACGTTTATAAAGAAGTTAAAGGTAATGTTGTTGTTCACTATACAGATGAGGCAGGAAATAAAATTGCTGAAGATGCTAAAGATACAACAGATGGATCAATTAGCACACCATATGACACTTCTGATAACGGAATGAAACCAGAACGTATTACGACTCCAGAAGGCAAAGTTTACCAATTAGTCCCAGCATCAACTAAAGGTGCTGAAACTGGTAAGGTTACTGAAGGAACTACAGAAGTAACCTACGTTTATAAAGAGGTAACTGGTGATGTAGTCGTTCACTACGTTGATACAGAAGGTAACGTAATTGCGGAAGATAAAGAAGATACGAAAGGTGCTTCTCTAAACGCTAAATACGACACAACTGACAACAAACCAGAGAAAATCGAAAAAGACGGAACTGTTTACTACTTAACAGCTAAAGCTCTTAAAGCTGACTCTAAACCAGAAAACGGAGACGTAGTAGAAGGTAAAACTGAAGTAACATACGTTTACGAAAAAGCAGGACAAGTAGTCGTTCACTACACTGATGAAAAAGGTAACACGATTCAAGTGGACGCTGTTGATACAAAAGACGGCAAACCAAACGCTGACTACAACACTGCTGATAACGACATGAAACCAAATCGTATCACTACTCCAGAAGGAAAAGTATACGAATTAATCCCTCAATCAACTAAAGGTGATGAAACTGGTAAAGTTAAAGCTGGAGAAACTACAGAAGTAACTTACGTCTACAAAGAAATCACAGGTAATGTCGTCGTTCACTACGTTGATACAGAAGGAAACACACTTGCTGAAGATACGAAAGATGTAGAAAATGGATCACTAAGTGAGAAATATGACACAACTGACAACAAACCAGCTAAACTTGAAAAAGATGGTACTGTTTACTACTTAACAGCTAAAGAATTGAAAGACGGTTCTAAGCCAGAAAACGGTGCTGTTGTAGAAGGAACTACAGAAATTACTTATGTATACGAAAAAGCAGGAAACGTTCTTGTTCATTACGTAGATGAAGCTGGTAACACTCTTCAAGCAGATGCTGTTGATACTAAAGACGGTCAACCAGGAGCTAAATACGATACTTCTGATAACGATATGAAACCAACTCGTATCACAACTGCAGAAGGCAAAGTATACGAATTAGTACCGGCATCGACTAAAGGTAATGAAACTGGAGACGTTGAAGCAGGTAAGACTACAGAAGTAACTTATGTTTACAAAGAAGTGAAAGGAAACGTAGTCGTTCACTACACTGATGAAGCGGGTAACACAATCGCTGAAGACGTTAAAGATACGACTGACGGATCAGTAAGCTCAGCATATGACACAACTGACAACAAACCAGCTACAATCACTACAAAAGATGGTAAGGTATATGTACTTGTACCAACATCAACTAAGGGTGAAGAATCTGGTAAAGTAACAGAAGGAACTACAGAAGTAACTTATGTTTACAAAGACGTCAAAGAAGAAGCTTCTAAAGCAATCGATAAAGCTTTGTCTGAAAAAGAAAGTAAGATTAAAGAAAATCCTGAGTTAACAAACGAAGAGAAAGAAAAAGCGATTGAAGATGCTAAGAAATCAGCAGAACAAGCTAAGAAAGCATTGGAAGAAGCGAAAACTCCTGAAGATGTAGAAAAATCTACAACAAAAGGTAAAGAAGATGTAGAAAAAACTCCTGTTACTCCAGAAGACAAGCCAAAAGCGAAAGAAGCGATTGATAAAGCTCTAGAAAATAAAGTGAAGAAGATTGATGAAAATCCAAACTTGACTCCAGAGCAAAAAGAAAAAGCTAAAGAAGAAGCTAAGAAAGATGCTGAAGAAGCTAAGAAAGCCATCGACAAAGCACCTTCTAAAGAAGAAGTAGAAAAAGCGAAAGAGAATGGTAAGAAAGAAGTTGAGAAAGATACTCCAACTCCAAACAAACCATCAACTCCATCAGAAAATGATAAGGATCAGCCAACTACACCTTCTCCAGAAGAAAAAGCTAAAGCGAAAGAATCTGTCGATAAAGACTTGGAAGAAAAAATCAAGAACATTGATAGAGATCCAAGCTTGACTCCAGAGCAAAAAGAAAAAGCTAAGGAAGAGGCTAAAAAAGAAGCTGAGAAAGTTAAGAAATCAATCGAAGAAGGTAAGACGACTGAATGGGTAGACGAAAAAGGAAACCCAATCAAACCTGTAACACCAGGAACATATCCAGCAGGATCAACTCCTAACTACGAACTAGTAGGAACAGTTACAAACCCAGAAACAGGAAAAGTAACTCACATCTTCAAACCAGTAACTAAAGAAGGAAAAACTACAGTATGGGTGGATGTCAATGGTAAACCATTGAAACCAGCTGCACCAGGAACAGAAGAAGCAGGAACTGTACCAAACTACAAACTAGTAGGTACAACTACAGATCCAGATACTGGTAATGTAATCCACGTATTTACTCCTACACCAGTTGTTAACAAGGTAACTGAGTGGGTTGATACAGAAGGTAATGTTATTCGTCCGAAAGAAGATGGATCAAAAGTACCAGGAGAAGTACCTAACTATGAATTGGTAGGAACAGTTACAAACCCAGAAACAGGCAAAGTAACACACATCTTCAAATCAACAACATCTGACAAACCTTCTACAGTATGGGTAGATGTCAATGGTAAACCATTGAAACCAACTGCACCAGGGACAGAAGAAGCTGGAAATGTACCTAATTATAAATTCGTAGAAACGAAAGTAAATCCAAAAACAGGAGACCAAATCCATGTATTTACTCCTACACCAGTTATCAACAACATCACAGAGTGGGTTGATACAGAAGGTAATGTTATTCGTCCGAAAGAAGAAGGTTCACAACCAGCAGGTAAAGTACCAAGCTATGAATTAGTAGGAACTGTTAAAGATCCAGAAACAGGCAAAGTACTTCACATCTTCAAACCATCAACTAAGAAACCAGTGACAGTATGGGTAGATGTAAACGGTAAGCCATTGAAACCACTAGCTGAAGGTGATAATCCAGCTGGAGAGATCCCAGGATATGCATTGGTAGATACAATAAAAGTTGAACGAACTGGTAATGTCATCCACGTATTTAAACGTACTACAAATGGAAGACCTCAAAAAGAAGGTTCTACAAATGGAGGATCACTCATTCCATCTCAACCAGGTTCTCCAGCAAGACCTGCAACAAACCCAACAAGTCCGGTGAAACCGACAGACCCAAGTCAGCCAACAACACCGGCTAACCCAGCAACACCGGCTGCTCCGGCTAACCCAGCAAATCCAGCAACACCGGCTAATCCAGCTGCTCCAGCGATGCCATCAGCGCCAGTCAATGGTGAAGCACCACAAGCTCCAGCAGCTTCATCAGAAGCTAAAGGACAAGCAGAGCTTCCAAACACTGGTACAGCAGACAATGCTAGCCTAGCAGCACTTGGACTTCTTGGAGTCTTGAGTGGATTTGGACTTGTTGCTCGCAAGAAAAAAGAAGACTAATTCTAATTAGATTTTTCTGATAAGATTAAGGAGTAGGATATTCTATCCGCTCCTTTTTCTGTTGGTATATAAATAGATGTGATTTTATTACAGTTTACAAGGGTTTTTTAAGGATTTTAATTGCACTTTCTCCAGTCTTTCTTGTATAATGAATAAAAAAGGAAAAAGAGTATTATGAAAAAGAAATGGATGTTAGGGTTGGCTATGGCTCTGTCAGTGACTTGCTTGACTGCTTGTAGTTCAATTGATTTGCCAGAGCCTTTGAAAAACTTTTTTGGTGGCTCTAAGGAGCAGGCTGAGACAAAAGCAGAAGACCTTTATAAGAGTGTTTTTGAGGATTATGAGGTTATCTTATCTTCTGGTAAGAAACAGGCTCCAGATATTGAAGCCAAGCTTCACAAATCTGACCATATGATAAATTCATGGGTTATCGAAGCAGCTGCAGCGGATCCTTCAAAACAACGTTATACTTTCCTAGATTTAGATGGAGATGGCCAGTCTGAAATGTTGGTAGGTAGCCAAACTGCAGGGAAGAATTACTTCTTTACAGGTTTGTACTATCTGAAAGAAGGGCAACCAACCCTATTAGCAGAGGGTTATGTAGCAGGACATGGTGGTGCGCGTAGCTCTATGAAATTCTTTAAAACAGGTGAGGTCTTAGCTTTGACTTGGTCTTCTGGAACTGGTGAAGGGGAAGGGACTCTTTACAAACTAGAAGGTGCCAAGGGTGCTACAAAAGTAGATAGCAAGTCTATCAAGATTACGGATAAGAAGTTACTTGAGAATTTTGGTAAATCAGAAGCTGACGAAGTTACGGCAGATAAGTTTGCATGGGAAGAGTTTAAATTTACCCCTGCTAAGGAAGAAACGAGTGCTAGCCCTTCCTCTTCTTCTAAATCGGAATCAAGTAGCAGCAGTACGAGCAGTTCATCGAGTGAAAGTAAGAAAGAAGTCAAGGAAACGACTCCTTCCAAAACAGAAGAAACTGGCCCTTGGACAGCTGATAAATCCGCAGCTTTAGCAGCCTTTATGAAGAGTTGGGGTGATGAAATGGGTCAGCCTAACTACCAAAAAGGAATCGCATCGGGGAACATTAGAGCTGACATGCTTTACTGGAAAGACGGTAGCAAACTAGATGCGGAATTTTCAAAAACAGGTAGTGGTACAGCCAAATACCGTATTGTAGAGACTTATAGTAATTGGGATAAATACCCAACCGTTCACAATTACTTCTTTGCAATTACAGACACTGGCGAAGGAATTGTTTTTCATTCGCCAACGACCAATGGTGACAAGATGTATCTCAATCCCACAGAAAACGTTGATTTGAGAAATAACTTTGCTAGTCTGGTTAAATAAACACAAAACAATCCTAGAAGATTTTTCTGGGATTGTTTTTGCTAGGGGAGTTTCTATAAGTTGTCTGACTTGACTTTCATGATGGAAATTATATAATAATTGTAATGATTAAAGTTACAACAAAAGAGAGAAATCGTTATGACCTATGAATACAAGAGTCACATTTATTTGGCAGAGGCAGTTTTAAATGTAAAGGATTTGGCAAGTCAAACAGCCTTTTATCAGCAAATCATTGGTTTAGAAATCTTATCTCAGACTGAGACAGAGGTCATTCTAGGCCTTGGTGGAAAACCCTTGGTACAGTTGATTCAAGCACAAGAGAGCGGAGAAGTAAGGGAACATTATGGCCTTTACCATCTGGCTATTCTCTTGCCGACACGCAAGACTTTGGCTGATGTCTTGAAACATCTGACGGATTTGCAGATTCCTCTTGTCGGTGGTGCTGACCATGGTTACAGTGAGGCCCTTTATTTGGAGGATTTGGAGGGAAATGGTATTGAACTCTATCGAGATAAGCCAGTTTCCACATGGGATATTCGAGAAGATGGGCGTATTATCGGGGTCACTGAGGCCCTTGCAGCGCAGGATATCTATGAGTTGGGGGAAAGAGTAGAGCCCTTTATCCTAGCAGACGGTACGAGAATGGGGCATATTCATCTTTCCGTCAAGGATAGTCGAAAGTCCAGCCAGTTTTATCAAAAGGTGTTAGGACTAGAGGATAAATTCAGTGTGCCTAGCGCTAGTTGGATTGCGGCTGGAGATTATCATCATCATTTAGCAGTCAACGAATGGGGAGGAAAAAATCTGGCTCCGCGTAAGCAAGGTTTGCTAGGCTTAGCCTACTATGTCATTGAAGTCGCGAGTAAGGAAGAACTGTTAACGATTGCCCAGCGAGCACAAGAAGTTGATGTACCAATCAAGTGGCTGACATCTAGCCAGCTGGAAATTGCAGACCCAGACGGAATCGTGACCCGTATTCGCTTAGCAAGATAGGCAAGATGTGATGAAAAACAGAGCATAAATTGTAGAAAGTACCCCTTATCCTAGTCGGATATGTAGAAAATTTGATATGATAGTAGGGAACAAGGAGAAGAATACAATGACCAGTGAATACCAGAAAATGATTGCAGGAGAACCCTATCATCCGTTTGACCCCGAGTTGCGGGCTTTGGCTCAGACAGCACGTCAGAAGCAGGCAGATTTCAACCAGGAGCTAGACCCCTCGAAAGGGGCGGAGATTATCAAGACTTGGTTTGGTTCAACGGGGGAAAATCTCTATGTCAATCCACGCCTGGTGGTCGATTATGGAGTCAATATTCATCTAGGGGAAAATTTTTATTCTAATTGGAACTTGACTATGCTGGATGTTTGCCCGATTCGTATCGGAGACAATGCTATGATTGGCCCCAACTGTCAGTTTTTAACCCCACTCCATCCGCTGGATCCGCATGAACGCAATTCAGGGGTCGAATACGGCAAGCCCATCACTATCGGTGACAATTTCTGGGCTGGAGGTGGCGTCATTGTTCTTCCTGGAGTGACACTGGGCAATAACGTAGTGGCAGGAGCAGGGGCCGTGATTACCAAGTCCTTTGGCGATAACGTTGTTCTAGCTGGTAATCCTGCGCGCGTGATGAAGGAGATACCTGTGAAATAGAAGTAAAAAAGGAACAGAGGAGGTTGTTTCTTTTTTGTAGGTTTCATCATCTTTTGCCCAGCCCACATTTACCTACTCTATATCTTAGCAAGTTTGTTTCATTAAGCAATTTTAAAGCATTTCGTAACCGGGATGCTTTTTTCTCCTCAGTTTATCAGCCCCCTCCTTGACACTCGGTCAGCTTTTGATACAATAGTACAAAATTAGAGGAGGTAGGCTATGATTCAGAAGCATGCGATTCCTATTTTAGAGTTTGATGACAACCCTCAGGCAGTTATCATGCCCAACCATGAGGGGCTGGACTTGCACTTGCCCAAGAAGTGTGTCTATGCCTTTTTGGGTGAGGAGATTGATCGCTATGCTAGGGAAGTAGGGGCGGACTGTGTTGGCGAATTCGTTTCTGCCACCAAGAATTATCCAGTCTATGTAGTCAACTACAAGGGCGAGGAGATTTGTCTGGCTCAGGCTCCTGTCGGTTCAGCTCCAGCAGCCCAGTTTATGGATTGGTTGATTGGCTATGGTGTGGAGCAGATTATCTCTACAGGTACCTGTGGTGTGCTGGCTGATATAGAAGAAAATGCCTTTCTAGTACCTGTTCGAGCTCTGCGAGATGAGGGAGCTAGTTACCACTATGTGGCAGCTTCTCGTTATATGGAAATGCAGCCAGAGGCTATTGCTGCTATTGAGCACGTTTTGGAGGCCAGAGGGATTCCTTATGAAGAAGTCATGACCTGGACGACAGACGGTTTTTACAGAGAAACGGCTGAAAAGGTGGCTTATCGTAAGGAAGAAGGCTGTGCTGTTGTGGAGATGGAGTGTTCTGCGCTTGCGGCAGTAG
>ERZ772769.456-NODE-456-length-9946-cov-7.90577_pt1 | contig 9946 bp, 8 predicted proteins | sample MGYA00580987_ERZ772769 | MGnify/ENA primary metagenome ERZ772769 (study PRJEB29015, sample SAMEA2738043) | human oral metagenome | biome: human oral; feature: human-associated habitat; material: saliva | place: China | collected 2234 ...
CGACGAAGGCACGGGCCTGGGACTCGGACAGGAGCATCTCGTGGTCGCCGACGCAGTCGCGGCGAGCAGCCCCAGCGACGTCGAAGACGCCGCCGATGCCGAAGCGCAGCGCGGAGTCCACGAGCGACTGCACGAGGCCACCGTTCGACAGGTCGTGCGCGGCGCGCACGAGGGGCCGGCCGTCGGGGCCGTCGGCGGCGCTCAGCGCGCGCACGACGTTACCGAGGGCGACCTCGGCCTTCAGGTCGACCTCGGGCGGCAGGCCACCGAGGTGCGAGCGGGCGATGCGCGCCCACGCGGACCCGTCGAACTCCTCGCGGGTGGTGCCCAGGAGGATGACGGCGAGGCCCTCTTCGGTGAAGCCGGAGGGGTTGGCGCGCGTGACGTCGGGGAGGATGCCGAGCATGCCGATGACGGGCGTCGGGTTGATCGACGAGTTCGGCAGGCCCTTCTCGGTGCCGGACGAGTTGTACAGCGACACGTTGCCGCCGGTCACGGGGATCTCGAGCTCGATGCAGCCGTCCGCGAGCGCGGTCATGGCGGTCACCAGCTGCCACATGGCGTCCGTGTCTTCGGGGTTACCGAAGTTCAGGCAGTCCGTGATGGCGACGGGCTCGGCGCCGACGACGGCGACGTTACGGTAGGACTCGGCGAGGGCCTGGCGGGCACCCGCTGCCGGGTCGAGCTTGGTGTACCAGCCGTTCGCGTCCGTGGAGAGCGCGACACCCAGGCCACTTTCCTCGTCGATGCGGATGACACCCGCGTCGTCGGGCTGGGCGAGGGCGGTGTTGCCCTGCACGTAGCGGTCGTACTGGTCGGTGACCCACGCCTTGGAGGCCTGGTTGACGTCGGAGAGCACGGCGCGCACGTCGGCGATGAGCTCCTCGCGCGTGGCGGGGCGCGCAAGCTCCTCCGAGGTGGCGGCCTGCAGCTCGTCCTGCCACGCGGGGCGCGCGTAGGGGCGGTCGTAGACGGGGCCCTCGTGGGCGACGGTCTTCGGGTCGACGTCGACGATGCGGTGGCCGTGGTGGTCGATCGTCAGGCGTCCGTCGCCGGTCAGGTGGCCGATGACCGCGGCCTCGACGTCCCACTTGTCGATGATCTCGAAGAAGCGTTCGCGATCCTGCGGGGTCACGATCGCCATCATGCGTTCCTGGGACTCGCTCATGAGGATCTCGCCCGCGGTGAGCGTGGGGTCGCGCAGGAGCACGTTCTCGAGGTCGACGTGCATGCCGGAGTCGCCGTTGGAGGCCAGCTCGGAGGTCGCGCACGAGATGCCCGCGGCGCCGAGGTCCTGGATGCCCTGGACGACGCCGGCCTCGAACAGGTCGAGGCAGCACTCGATGAGGACCTTCTCCATGAAGGGGTCGCCCACCTGGACGGAGGGTCGCTTGGCGGGCATGCCGTCTTCGAAGGTCTCGGAGGCGAGGATGGAGGCGCCGCCGATGCCGTCGCCGCCGGTGCGCGCGCCGAAGAGGACGACGAGGTTGCCTTCGCCGGTCGCGTTGGCCAGGTGGATGTCGTCGTGGCGCAGCTTGCCGATGCACAGCGCGTTGACGAGGGGGTTGCCCTGGTAGGAGGGGTCGAACTCGGTTTCGCCGCCGATGTTGGGCAGGCCCAGGCAGTTGCCGTAGCCGCCGACGCCGGAGACGACGCCGTGGACGACACGCGCAGTGTCGGGGTGGTCGACAGCGCCGAAGCGCAGCTGGTCCATGACGGCGATCGGGCGCGCACCCATGGAGATGATGTCGCGGACGATGCCGCCCACGCCGGTGGCCGCGCCCTGGTAGGGCTCGACGAAGGACGGGTGGTTGTGGGACTCCACCTTGAAGGTGACGGCCCAGCCGCCGCCGATGTCGACGACGCCGGCGTTCTGGCCCATGCCGACGAGGAGGTTCTTCCTCATGGCGTCGGTCGTGCGCGCGCCGAACTGCTCGGCGAGGTGCTTCTTGGAGGACTTGTAGGAGCAGTGCTCGGACCACATGACGGAGTACATGGCGAGCTCGGCGTTGGTGGGTCGGCGCCCGAGGATGTCGCAGATGCGCTGGTATTCGTCCTCTTTGAGGCCGAGTTCCTTCCAGGGCATGTCCTGGCCGGGGGTCGCGGCGGCGTTCTCGACGGTGTCGGGCAGCTCGCGGGTGTTTTCGGAGGTCATTCGTGTTTCCATTCGAAAGGTCTGGGACGAGGCCGGGGCTCCCTCACGCATGAGGGCGCGGTGGCGTCGTCAGCCGACGAGGGATGCGAGGACGGAACGGAAGATGCCCAGGCCGTCGGTGCCGCCGTGGTGGCTGGCGCCGTCGGCTCCGAGGGAGAGCGGGCCGAAGCCGGCCTCGGTCGCGTGCTCGGGGTGGGGCATGAGGCCGACGACGTTGCCCGCGGCGTTGGTGACGCCCGCGATGTCGTTGGCGGAGCCGTTGGGGTTGAAGTCGACGTAGCGGAACACGACGCGTCCTTCGCCCTCGAGCCGTTCGAGCTCGGCGGGGGACGCCTGGAAGTTGCCTTCGCCGTTCTTGAGGGGAACCGTGATGGTGTCGCCGGCGCTGTAGGCGCGCGTCCACGCGGTGTCCGCGTTCTCGATGCGCAGCACCTGGTCGCGGCACAGGAACTTCTGGTGGTCGTTGCGGATGAGCGCGCCGGGCAGCAGGTGCGACTCGCACAGGACCTGGAAGCCGTTGCAGATGCCCAGGACGGGCAGGCCTCGTCCGGCTTCGCGCACGATCTCGCTCATGACGGGAGCGGTCGCCGCGATCGCGCCGCAGCGCAGGTAGTCGCCGTAGGAGAAGCCGCCGGGGATGACGACCGCGTCGACGCCGTGCAGGTCGGCGTCCTTGTGCCACAGGGACACGGCCTGCGCGCCCGCGATCTCAACCGCGCGGGCGGCATCGCGGTCGTCGAGGGTGCCGGGGAAGGTGACGACTCCGACGCGGGTCACTGCACGCCTCCCGCGTAACGGGCGTCGGCCTCGTCGATGGCCTCGACGCGCACGACGTCCTCGATGATCGGGTTGGACAGGACCTCTTCGGCGGCCTTGCGGGCCTGTTCCAGGAGCTCGTCGGTAACGGGACCGTCCACGCTCAGGTGGAAGCACTTACCCTGGCGCACGGCCTCGAAGCTCGTGATTCCGAGCCTGGGCAGCGCCGAACCGACAGCCTTACCCTGGGGGTCCAGGATCTCCGGCTTCGGCATCACTTCCACGATGATTCGCCCCACGGCGTTCCTCCTTGTGTTGTTGGTGAGGATCCCGCCGTGCATCTTGCCCGGCGGGCAAGTCTGTTTACAGGATGGGGTCCGACCCGGTGAGTCGGCGGTATGCCTCGACGTAACGCGCGGCGGTCGCGGCTGCGACGGATTCGGGCAGCGCGGGCGGGTTGGCGCCCGAGGCGCGGTCCCAGCCGGACTGCTCGGAGACCAGCCAGTCGCGCACATACTGCTTGTCGAAGCTGGGTGCGACCTGGCCTTCCACCCACTGGTCGGCGGGCCAGAATCGCGAGGAGTCCGGCGTGAGGATCTCATCTGCGAGCACGAGCGCTCCCGTGGTCACGTCGATGCCGAACTCAAACTTGGTGTCCGCGATGATGATGCCGCGCTCGGCGGCGATGTCGCGGGCAGCCCGGTACAGGGCGATCGACAGGTCGCGGATCGCGACCGCGAGCTCCTCGCCGATGCGCTCAACGGTCTGCTCGAAGGTGATGTTCTCGTCGTGCTCGCCCAGCTCGGCCTTCGCGGCGGGCGTGAAGATCGGCTCGTCGAGGCGCGAGGCCTCGGTCAGGCCCTCGGGCAGCGTGATGCCGCACACGGAGCCGGACTCGCGGTACTCCGCCAGGCCAGAGCCAGTCAGGTAGCCGCGCACGACGCACTCGATGGGGATCATGTGCAGGCTGCGGCACACGACCGCGCGACCGTCCACCTCGGCGGGAACCGTGAAGCGCGTGGGCTTGGCGCCCTCGAGGGCGCGCGAGGCCTCGGCCGGCGCCTTCGTGCCGACGGCCAGCAGGTGGTTTTCCACGAGGGGACGCAGCTGGCCCATCCACCAGATGGCGAGCTGGTTGAGGACCGCGCCCTTGCCGGGGATCAGCGTGGGTAGCACGTAGTCGTAGGCGCTGATGCGGTCAGAGGTCACCATGAGGAGCGCCTCCGGTCCCGCCTTCGCGTGGCGCGGGCGGCCCGCCGGGGTGGCGGACTGAGGCGCGGGGCCGACCACGGCCTCGTCGGGAGCGTAGATGTCGCGAACCTTGCCCGCACTCAGCGGGGTCCAGCCGTGGAGGGTGGCGGTCATGATGCTCCTCAGTGGGTTGTCAGTCGAGGGTGACGACCAGGTCGGCGGGCCACGTCGCGATGTCGCTGCGGTGGTGCTCCCCGTCGAAGTGGATGAGGTCGACGCCCCGGTAGGCCAGGGCGCGGGCCTCGTCCAGCGTGGCCGCGCGAGCGACGACGTCGAGGACTCGGCCGCCGGAGTTCACCAGCGCGTACGTCGGTTCGAAGCCGCAGCATCCGGCCGCGACGTCGGTCGGGTCGTCGGTGATCTCCTCGGAGGTGCCGGCGTGGATGACGTGGACGCCGTCGAGGGCCTCGGCCGCTTCGATACCCGTGATCTCATGTCCGGTATCCGTGGGACCCGGGTAGCCGCCCGAGGCCATGACGACCGTGACGGCGGCGTCCTCGCTCCACACGGGGGCGGGGACCTTCGCCAGAGTGCCGGTCGCGGCTGCGTACAGGATGGGGGCCAGCGGGGAGTCGAGGCGTTCGAGGACCGCCTGGGTCTCGGGGTCACCGAAGCGCACGTTGAATTCGACGACGCGGATGCCCTTCGAGGTCATCGCGAGGCCACAGTAGAGCAGGCCGCGGAAGGGAGTGCCTCGGCGAGCCATCTCGGTGATGACGGGCTGGGCAACCTCGTCGACAATGCGCTGCGTGGCTTCCTCGGGGAGCCACGGGAGGGGCGTGTAGGCGCCCATGCCGCCCGTGTTCGGGCCCTCGTTACCATCGCCCACGCGCTTAAAGTCCTGCGCGGGCTGCAGCGGCACGACGGTGGCGCCGTCGGCGAAGCAGAACAGGGAAACCTCGGGGCCGTCGAGGAAGTCCTCGATGACGACCGCTCCCCCGTCGCGAGACAGGCAGGCGCGCGCGTGGTCCGAGGCCTGGGCACGGTCGGTGGTCACGACAACGCCCTTGCCGGCGGCGAGAGCGTCATCCTTGACGACGTAGGGGGCACCCAGGTCGTCGAAGGCTGCCTCGACCTCGTCCATCGTGGTGCACGTGAAGGCGCGAGCGGTGGCCACGCCGGCATCGGCCATGACCTGCTTTGCGAAAGACTTCGAGGCCTCGAGACGCGCCGCGTCCTTCGTCGGGCCGAAAACCGGGATCCCATAGTCGAGGACCGCATCGGCGACGCCCGCGACGAGCGGGGCCTCAGGGCCGACAACCACGAGATCAACGTTTTCGGACGTGGCGCGACGCACGACGTCCTTCGGATCCAGCGGATCCATCGTCAGGGAGCGACCCAGCTGTTCCAGCGCGGGATTGCCCGCCTGGACGACGAGCTCGACCGGATGCTCGGGGGTGGACGTTCGCACAAGCGCACGGGCGATCGCGTGTTCGCGACCTCCGTTACCAACGAGAAGGACCTTCACAATTCAAGCCTATCTGTGTTTGGGGCCCTCCCGGGCCACCGCGGGGTTTTATGGGTGCACGTCACAGCAAAGTTGAGACGAACTTGCATCCCTCACCAGGCGCCATTCGAATTGCCGCTGCGACGGTCATCCTTCTGGCTGCGCTGGTCCTTGTTGCGTTGATCGTTCTTATTCTGCAGCTCCTCGCGGCGCTTCTTATCCTGCGGGCCCTCCCCCTCATAGGGGTTTTGCGTGGGAGTCGGGCTGGGACTCGGGTTCTGCGACCCCTGATCCTTCTGCTGGTCCTTCTGCTGATCCTTCTGCTGATCCTTCTGCTGGTCCTTCTGCTGGTCCTTCTGGTCGCCCTGTTGGTCGGACTGCTCCTGAGCCTTCTGCTTCTTGTCCTCGACGCGTTCCTTGTTCTCGTCGGCGGGGTTATCGGACTTGTCGCCAGACTGCTTCTGGTCACCCGACTGCCCCTGGTCGCCGGACTGCTTCTGGTTGCCGGACTGGCCCTTGTTGCCCGACTGGTTCTGGTCGCCGGACTGGTTCTGGTCGCCGCTTTGGGGCTGGTTGGAGCTGGACGCGGTTTGGCAGGGAGCGACGGTATCTTCGGCTTCCTGGTAGCTAGTCACGGCATCTGCGTAGGCGCCGGCGGCAATCTGCGCGTCGCCCTGAATCTCAATACCGATCGCGAGATTGACGCGAACGTGGCATTCGTAGGAGAAGGGCTCGAGTCGGCCGGGCTTGACCTCGGTGGCCTTGGGGACGAGGTCGAAGGCGGTGCGCAGCTCCGTCACGCCCGCTTCGGTCTGGCCCTGGCGCACAAGGGTCGTGCCGCGGTTATAGTGCGCGACCCAGCGCTCGATGCCGATCTGCGTCCACGTCATCTGGCCTTCGTAGCCCGCCTGCGCGACGGCGTATTCCTGCGCCTTCCAGTGACCGAGGGACGAACGGGACCACAGCGACAGGCCGATCAGGTACCCGGCGACGGTCAGCGCAATGACGAGGACCGGGATGGAGTACCACAGAGGGCGCAACGCACGCGGGTTGCGCTGGATCTTCTGTTTGCCCGACGAGGCCTGGGCGAGCTTCGCTCGAACGGACGGATCGACGGAGTCTACCTGGGGCGCGCCAAAGGGGAGGAGGTCTGCTTCAGGCTGCGAGTTCTCAGATGGCATGGGAATTCCTCAACTGTTGGGCGCGCAGCGCCAGCGTGGCGCCCTCCCACGCGAGGAGACCCCCGAGAAGGAGCGCGAAAGGCCAGATGATGTAGCGATACGTGTCTTTCAGGTTGCGCGTCTCGGCAAGCGTCGACGCCCTGTCGAGCACGGAACGCGCGTGGGATTCGATCGCGGACTTGTCGGGCGAGTGCACGTAGTCGACGCCGACGCGCGAAGCGACATCCGCGAGTGCGGACTCGTCGATCTTCGAGATGGCGATCGGGTTGCCGGGCTGCGAGGAGTCGTGGATGTACTCGGGTTCACCGCCGCTCTGGGTGCCGCTATCGCCCAGGCGCAGCACCTTCATGGGGCCGCCTTCCGCGGTGCCGTAGCCGAGGATGAGGCCGCCGTCGATGTACTCCCTGACAGCATCCCAGTCATTGGCGTTGCCGGAGGGTGCGGCGGACCAGTGGTCCAGGTTGGAGGTCTCGCCGTCGGAGAAGACGAAGAGGGCGCGCACGTTCTGGGGATGGCGTTCCTTGTTCTTCTTCAGCAGCTTGGCCAGTTCTTGGGCGGGTCGGTTCACCGAGGAACCCTGGGAAGAACTGGAGAGCTCACGGTCGAAGGAATCCATGTACGAGACGACCGCGGAGGTGTCGGAGGTCAGCGGCATGTCCGTGTGGACCTTCGAGTCCCAGGACATGATGGAGAAGCGCGAGCCGGTCAGGATGTTCATCATGATCGACACGTCGTTGCGCACGCCTTCGATGCGGGGCTTGCTGCCGTCCCAGTCCTCGGCTGCCATGGATCCGGTGCGGTCGATGACGAAGTAGACCTCGAGGGTCGACGTCACTTCTTGGACCTCACCGGGGATCGACGGGCCGGCGCCCATAATGATGACTGTCACGACGATGAGGAAGCGCCTCAGGACGTCCATGATGTGACGACGGGTGGCGCGCTTGGCCGACAGGAACACGAACACTGCGCAGAGCGCGGCGATGATGCCCAGGAGGACCAGGTGCACGACGGGGCGAAAAATCATGTCAGAGCCTCCCGAACGCCAACAGGCCGAGCAGGGATACGACGCCGAAGAGTGTCCACCCCATGGCGGTCACGGGGCGGTCCGTCTCCAACATCTTTCCGGCGGAGTCAAGGTCTTCCTTCTGTTCCGCCTCGATCTGCTTCACCACGCTGTCCACGGCCGACGGGGAGGAGGCATCGTAGAAGTCGCCGCCGGTCTTACGGACCTCGTCACGCAGCTGCTCGGCCTCGTGTCCGAGGACAAACCCCGATCCCGGGTACAGGGCGGTGACCGTCACTCCCTGGCGCTTGGCGAACTCAATCGCCTCGCTCAGGTTGTAGACGCCGTCGCCGTACACCTCGTTGTCGGTGGCCAGCAAAACGGTACGGGAGCGCTGCTTATCGTTGTGATCGAAGCCCATGATGCACGAGGCCAGACCATCGCCGACGATTGAGGAGACCTCCAGGTTCTCGTCCAAGACGGGCATCAAGTAGTCGATGAGTTCCTGCGTGACGGACAACCTCCCGCCAATGCGCGTGAGGCCGGTGTCGATCGTCTCCGACATGTCCTGGAGAACGTCGGTGGCCATGTCGTAGTCATCGCTGAGCGGGAACATCGTCATCGAGTAGGCGTCCCACAGCTGCAGCGAGATCCTCTCACCCTCGAAGTGGGAGATGATTTCTCGGAAGGCATCGCCGATCTTCGAGTCGTAGGGCAGCATCGACCCGGACGCATCCAGGCACAGGACGATGTCGCGGCTCGCAGACTTGTCGTGCTTGACGTAGCGGTCGACGGGTGCGCCCGCCGACACGGAGGTCGCGATGACGGCGATCAGGAAGCAGACGAAGGCTATGGCCAGCGAGGCGCGCGTGCGACGCACGAGCGCCTGGTACTTCGGCAGGCCACGCAGGTAGCCAGTGTTGGCAACCCACCCCTTCTTGCCCGAACGCACGCCGGCGCGACGCGCGAGCAGCCAGCCGACAACCGTCGCGATTGCGACGACCGCCAGGACGACGGGAATTAACCACCAGAACCTCATACGTTCACCGCCTCCACGGCCATGGTCAAGACGTTGGTGACGGCCTCGTGAGAGGGCTGCCCCTGCGGGATGTCATCGCCCGAGAAACTGGGGACTTCGCACGCCTGCAGCACGTCGGCCAGGCCCGGCCACACGGGGACGAGCTCGCGCACTTCGGAGACGGTTGCGACCTCGAGGTCTCGGCCCGTTCGCTCGGTGCCCAAGGCACGCATGAGGCCCGCGAGCGCCAGATGAACACCGCGCGCATCCAGGTCGCCGTCGGCGTAGCGGTCGGCAATCTGATCGATGTACGTGAGGTACTTCTTGCGGCGGGCATCCGTGATCGTCTGAAGTTCCATGACCTCGCCGATGCGCGAGGTCCACCAGCGCCAGATGCTGTAAACAATCCACCCTAGGACGGCGACAACGAGCACCGTCCCCAGGATCCACATCCAGTTCGGGTAGAGCGCGGGATCGTTCAGGCCGTTGGTGAGATCACCGGACATGTGCTCCCCTTTCGAGGGCTCGCATGAGTGCGCGCGGGACGTCCTCGCTGGAGCCCACGTCCACGCGGATCACCCCACGCTTATCGAGCATTTGAGCGACCGCGTGTCGGCGCATCGCCACGAGATTGGCGGCTTCCCCGGCCAGCTGCGAGTCGCGCAGCAGGAAGTCCGGGAGGGGTCCTTCGGTCACGTCGACCACGTGCGTCCCCTCGTCGAGGGAGGTCGGGTCGATGTCCTCGACGCTCACGAGGATGACCTGGTGGCGCACGGACAGGGACTTGATGAGGTCATCGGACAGACGCGTCGGCTCGGGCTGGGTTGCGTCGGTGACGATGACGATGAGGCTACGGCGTCGGGTCACCGTCCGCGCGCGCGCCAGGAGCTTGGGCACATCCGAGTGCGGGGAGGACAGCGTGATGTCCTCCTCGATGCGGCGCATGATGGTTTCGGCGTGGGCGTTTCCGGATCGGGCGGGCATGAAGCGCACGCGCTCGGCATCGCCGGCGACGAGGCCGATCTGATCTCCGCGCGCCACGCTCAGCCATGCGATCGCCTCGCATGCGGCGAGGGCGATCTCTTCCTTGGTCTCACCCGACGGGGCGAGAGCACCCATTTCGCGGCCCGTGTCG
>ERZ772769.458-NODE-458-length-9936-cov-4.874_pt1 | contig 9936 bp, 6 predicted proteins | sample MGYA00580987_ERZ772769 | MGnify/ENA primary metagenome ERZ772769 (study PRJEB29015, sample SAMEA2738043) | human oral metagenome | biome: human oral; feature: human-associated habitat; material: saliva | place: China | collected 2234 ...
GTTTCTAGAAAGATTTATCTTTTTCACCAAGAGGTTAGGGCGTGCTCAATTCAGCATTACTAGTTTGATTTTTAAAACTTAAACTAGTAAGTATAAGAAGAAATCCAGAGGTTGCAACCCAGCCTCTGTTTTTCGGTAAAAAAGAGGGTAATGCTTATGAAGAAAGTACTCTGTTTAATTTATCCTAATTTTTCACTTTATGAAGTAGTTGGTCTGACCAGTACTTTAGGGCTATCTTTTGGTGTTAAGGTTGATTATGCTGGTTCAGATAGAAATGTTATAAGATCAGAAGATGGATTAGCCTGTCAACCTACTAGAACACTGGATGAAGTAGTTATAGAAGACTATTCTTGTGTCATTTTGCCAGGAATGATAAATATTGCTCCTGCTTTGCATGATGAAAAATTGATTTCTTTCCTAAGAAGTTTGAAGCAGCAAGAAGTTTTAATTGCAGCTATTTCCTCAGCGCCCATTTTATTGGCGAAAGCAGGTTTATTGAAGGACACTAAATTTACTGGTGGGATTTGGCAAAACTTCTTTGACTATTTTGAATTTCTTCCACGGGAGAATTTCAAAGCTAAAGCGATCCTGCAAAATAAGAACATCATTACGGCTGTTGGCTTTGCACATCAAGCGTTTGCGAGAAAAGTGCTTCTTAGTCTAGGTTTGGTAGATAATGCTGACAACTATTTTAAAGAACGGAATCAATATTCGGAAGAGGACTTGATATTCACTTTATCAGAAGAAGAGTTTGCTGAAATGAAGCATGAATTTGAAAATACCCTCTGATCAATATTTTCTAAAATTTAAAGAAAGGAACATGGGTGTTCGCAACTGAACACGGGTTCCAAAAATTCTGACTCAATATAAAAGAAAGGAACTGAACCCGACCTAAATTCTCGGAAAAGAGAGAAATCTGTCTAGGAGCATCGCTCCGTCGCCTGATTTCCTATTTTTCAGTCGAATTTTACGGTCTTGGTATCTTAAATGAACAATACTGAATTTTATGATCGTTTAGGTGTCTCTAAGAATGCTTCTCAGGATGAGATCAAGAGAGCCTATCGGAAATTATCTAAAAAGTACCACCCCGACATTAATAAGGAAGCTGGGGCGGAGGACAAATATAAAGAAGTCCAAGAGGCTTATGAAACGCTGAGCGACGAGCAAAAGCGGGCAGCCTATGATCAATACGGTGCAGCGGGAGCTAATGGTGGCTTTGGCGGTGGTGCAGGCGGCTTCGGTGGCTTTGATGGCTCCGGCTTTGGCGGCTTTGAAGATATCTTCTCCAGCTTCTTTGGTGGTGGCGCTTCGCGTAATCCTAATGCTCCGCGCCAAGGGGATGATCTTCAGTATCGTGTAAATCTCCGCTTTGAAGAAGCGATTTTCGGAGCTGAGAAGGAAATCAAGTATAACCGCGAAGCGACTTGTCGTACCTGTGACGGGTCTGGTGCTAAGCCAGGAACTAGCCCTGTTACCTGTGGTCGCTGCCATGGCTCAGGTGTCATCAATGTTGATACCCAGACACCGCTTGGCATGATGCGTCGGCAAGTGACCTGTGATGTCTGTCATGGCCGAGGAAAAGAAATCAAAAGTCCTTGTGAAACCTGTCACGGAACGGGTCATGAAAAACAGGCTCACAGCGTTAAGGTGAAAATCCCAGCTGGTGTGGAAACTGGTCAGCAGGTCCGTCTGTCTGGTCAAGGTGAAGCAGGCTTTAATGGCGGCCCTTATGGTGATCTTTATGTTGTGGTCCAAGTTGAGCCGAGCGATAAGTTTGAGCGAGATGGCTCTACCATTTACTACAAGCTCAATCTCAACTTCGTCCAAGCGGCTCTTGGTGACAGTGTCGATATTCCAACTGTTCACGGGGATGTGGAGCTGAATATCCCAGAAGGAACACAGACTGGCAAGCGTTTCCGCCTGCGTGGTAAGGGAGCACCGAGTCTGCGTGGTGGAAGCATGGGGGACCAGTATGTTACTGTCAATGTTGTGACGCCGACTGGCCTCAACGACCGTCAAAAAGCTGCCCTCAAAGAATTTGCGGAAGCTGGTAATATCTCGGTCAATCCTAAGAAAAAAGGCTTCTTTGACAAAATGAAAGATGCCTTGGAAGATTTGTAATCATATAAAAAGGAACAGCCTAATGCTGTCCTTTTTATGTTTCCTAGAAGGCTATTGGGCAAATGTAGTCAAAAAAGAGAGCAGCTCTGATCAGCCCTTTAATCAAAAGAAATTCACTATAAAAAGTGTAAAGAGATTTTCTCTATTTACTTTTATAAAAATTAATTGTTTTTTTAAGTAAAATCTATTGTAAAAATTTCCTAAAAGATATATGATAATACTATATGTATAAAACGCATCTTTTTAGCCTGCTGGGGAGTTGGCTAGAGAGATAATGGGAGATTAGCTTTATACATTTTAGGAAAAAGGGGATTTATAAAGTGAAACGTTTTGAAAAAGTGCAGGAGCGAATTCAGAAATATTCGATTCGCAAATTATCTGTCGGTGTGGGCTCAGTTGCCATTGCAGCTCTGATTTTTGGGAGCTCTTTGTCCAGTTCGACAGTTGCTGCAGATGAAGTAGGAGGCGGTGCGACTGCTCACTATAGCTATGTCGAAGAGCAAGAGCTAACAGAGCAGGAAAAAGGGCTGATTAAGAAAGGTCTGCCTGAAAATCTGCAAACAGGGGAAAATTATTACCTGATTTATCGGAAGCAAGATGGGCAAACTGTCTTGCCGAGTACAGGAAATACTGGTCAGCCGTTTCTCAGCTTATTTGCAGGAACGGCTATTTTGGCTGTCTTGGTATTCTCACGTAAGAAATCTGGTAAGTTACTAGGAGTGCTTTTGCTAGGTAGCTTGGGACAAACTGCGTTACAGTCTCCTCAAGCGTTTGCGCTAGAAAATCGGGAATTGCTTTCTTATAATCGTCAAGTTGCGGTTTCGTCAGCAGTCTCTGAAGCGGATGTGACCATTGCAGGCTATAACTATATCGGTTACTTTACAGCTTCTGATTTGCGTACTTTGACGGAGACCAAGACAACCTCTCTGCCGGCTGGTCAAGAGGCTCAAGCGCAAGCAGAATTATCAGAAGCTGCAAAAGAGGATTCTGATTCTATTGATCGAGCTGCTCAGGCAGGGTTGCAGTATCAGCTGAATCCTGATGAAAGTGATTCTGGCCAGATAGGGAATCTTCCAACTCCAACTCCAAATCCAAATCCTAGTCCAGCTCCTCAGCCGTCAAATCCACCTATAGAAACGGCAAAAGGGGAAAGTTTACAAGAGCCCGCCTTGCCAGAGTACAGCGGTGCTGTGAACGGTGAGTCGCTAGTTCAAGCGGAAACTCCAGTCTATACTGCTCCAGTTGGTACAGTTGGAGACACAGCCCCAGTCGAGCCAGCCCTCCCAGAATACACAGGCGGAGTTAATGGCGAATCGCTAGTTCAAGCAGACAATCCGGTCTATGATGCTCCAGTAGCTACAGTTAGTGACGTGGCTCCGGTTGAGCCAGCCCTCCCAGAATACACAGGTGGCGTTAATAGTGAGTCAACAGTTCAGCCAGAACAGCCTAGTCTGCATACAGACATCAAGCTAGAAACGATTGAACCTCAAGTTGTCAACAAGACAGATGATAGCAAGTATCTTGATGAGGAGACCACTGTCGATGGAACTCCAGGACAAAAAGAAATTGTTACCAGCTATGAAGTCTTGGGTGGTAATCGCATATCAGAGCCGCAAATAACTGAAAGAATCTTGCATGAAGCAGTTGATACAGTGGTCACTCGGGGTAGCAAGGCTCGCATCAATAAAGAAGAATTGAGCAAGCAGCTAGCTTTAGCAGCGGCTGTAGATCCTGCAGTTTACACTAATCAATCCTACCAGCAGCTACAAGCAATTAAGAATATGGCTGCGACAGTTTATCAAACTTCGTCTAGTCAAGATGAAGTAGATGCGGGTGTCAACCAACTCAAGCAGGCTTTAGCTGACTTATTGGCCCTTAAAGCAGCACCAACTCTGACTGTTTCAGCGGTTAAGAAGGATGAATTGCAGAAATCAGCTCAGATTCAATACCAGCTGACGGACAGGGATCAAGCCTTTACTAGTGCTCATGTTCGTCTGAAGAAAGATGGCCAGCTGATAGCAGAGCAGAACTTGGCGGCAGGCCAGTTGACTGCTAGCTTCAGTGGTTTGGACTACTATACACCATATAAGATTGAGACGACTCTGTCTTATGACTTAGGAAATGGCTCTGAAAGTCAAGAATTAGCTCAAGAGACAGTCCAGCTTGACCTGAAGAAGGTAGAGCTCAAATCGATTACTAATGTCTCCTTGATGAAGGTTGAAAATGGCCAGACAAAATTGATGCCTACTTTGGCTGAAAAACCAGCAAATCTGGACCAATATTATCTGCACTTTACATCCGACCAGTTCAAGGACACTGTACTGCCGGTTACCTCTATTGAGGAAGTGGTCGTTGATAACCAACCTGTCTTCAAGATTCAGGCTCAGCTGCCAGACTTGCTGCAAAGGAGTGCAACTGGCCTTCAAAACAGCTTTGACTTCTATCTGGAAAAGGCCAAGAAGCGTGAAGGAAATGTCTACTATGACTTCCAAGATCTCTTGGACGGCATCAAGGAAGATCCTTCTGGAACCTTTATTCTGGGCCGCAGTATCAGTGCCAAATTGATTGACAAACCTGCCAACAGCAAGTCTTACTTACCAGGTGAGTTCAAAGGCCAGCTGATTGGTGGTCAAAATGGTGAGCGCCATGCGATTTTAGACTTAGCGCATCCTCTATTTGATACGATTACTGGTGGAACGGTCAAGGATATTGACTTTAAGCGGGTCAATATGGTTTATCCAGATTCGCAAGCGGGCGATACAGTTGCGACAATTGCTGCCCGCTTGAAGAATAAAGGAGTAATCGAAAACGTCAATGTCCAAGGCTACTTGGAAGGAAGAGACCATATTGCCGGTCTGGTTAACAATATAGAAGGCCAATCTCGAGTTGAAAATGTCTCCTTTAAGGGCCAGATTAAGTCCAAGGGTGGAAACTCTGTCACAGCCGGTATCGCAGGCACCAACGCCATGTCCTTGGTAAGCCGAGCTTATGTCGAAGCAGATATTTGGGTTAAGAGTGGCCAAAATGCAGGTATGCTGGTCGCTCAAAACTTCACCAACTATTCAGGTGCAGGCTGGGGTAATTGGGGCAAGCTAACTCAGTCGGTTGCCAAAGGTAAGTTAGAGGATGCAGGCTCAAGAAATGCGGCTGGTATCGCTGCTTCCATTTGGCCGTATGGAACTATCAATGACACAGTCAGCTATGCCACAGTAGTGAACGGTAAAGAGCTCTTTAGCTCAGATAATGAGATTACCGACGCTTGGATGGGGCAAAAACTCCAAAACCTTTTTGGTGTTCAGGGACACAGCTCTGGAACCAAGACAGGAAAAGATGCCAAGTTCCGCCGCTTGACAGAAGCTGAAGCGGAGCAAAAAGTCAAGAGCTATCGGATTACGGCTCTTGAACAAACCAGCGCAAATGAAGTAACAACTGAGAAGCTAAATGCTGCTATTCTGAGAACAAGTACTTATCAAGATAAGCCAGGTTACAAGGCAGAAAATGAACAGCTTTATCAGAATCTAGAACGCTTTATGCCTTTCTACAACCAAGAGTTCTTGATCCATGAAGCCAATAAGCTGGTGGATGCTGGTAAGGCGGGCGACTTGTTAACTAAGAAAGTCCTATCAGTTCAAGCGCTGAAGGGCAATCAGTTTGTTGCTGGCGGAACGGATGCAGATAAGATCTTAGTTCATTTTGAAGACGGAAGCAAGACCATCTTCAATCTTCAAAATCAAGCACAATTTGAACAGACGGCTCTGCCGGAATATCAGATTGCAGAGCTTGGTACAGTCTATACTCCAAATCACTCAACCGCAGTCAAAGAAGACCTGCTGACTCAGCTGACTGAGAGCTTGAAGAGTTTTGAACTATACAGTGATGAAGTCTATCGTTCTGTTGGCCTGCCTAATGATAATGATAGGGTCAACAAAGTGAAGCGCCTCTTCTTGGATGAATCTCTAGCTGAGGTGAAAGCCAACTTGCAGGATATGCTTGGTAAGCTCCTGGCCAATGAATGGACAAGATTCCATGCTGACAATCCAGCAGCCAACGAAGCTCTGAAAGCTAAAATCGAAGAGAACAAGACCGCTATCATGCTCGGTCTGACCTACCTCAACCGTTATTACGATCTCAAGTTTGGCGACTATAACCTCAAGGAGCTGGTGCTCTTCAAACCAGACTTCTATGGTGAAAAAGTACCATTGCTGGATCGCTTGATTAAGATTGGTCGTTCGACAGAAAATCAACTGAAAGGGGCAGACAATGTCAATATGTTTGCACGTCAGTTGAAAGCTGAGTCCAAGTCTAATGATTTGGTGGCTTACTTGGATTACAACCGTCGACTGCTGACTGATTTTGCGGACATGGATACTTGGTTCAAGGACGCAACCCGAGGCTTTATTCAGTTTGAAGAACGCCAGTCAGAAGTAGAGGAGATCAAGTCTGCTAAGTATCGTGTCTTTGACAACCTCAACTCTGAATATTTCAGCAACTATATCCTTCCGCTGCTAACCTTGAAGAATACGCGCTTAGCCATTCTGTCAAACTATAGCACGATGGCCTTTGTCAACAGAGACAAGCGCCGGTCATGGACTGATGAACGATTTAACGCGCGCATCAAGGAAGTAGCGACCCAGCATCGAAATCACGTAGACACTTGGTACAAACTGCTCTCAGATGATATCAAGTCCAGAATGGTCAAGCAAAATGTAACGGCTGTATGGGATGGTTTTGATGTAGAAGGACGTGGCTGGATTGATGTCAACGGAAATGATAATAAGGGCAATCCTTATGCACCATCCCGCGAGTTCTTTAACCTAGTTGGTGGCAGAGCTGGTGGCTGGTACAAGTCAAATGGCTATGGTGCCCACGCTGCTGGTTCAATCCGTGTGAACTTCGAGGCCTTTGATCTCTTGACAGAATACGGTGTGTCCGTCTTCACGCACGAACTCACCCACGTCAATGACAGAGATATTTATCTGGGCGGACATGGCAGACGACAAGGGATCGGACCAGAAGGCTATGCCCAAGGGTTGCTCCAATCGCCTGTTCCTGATCAGCCAGGCTGGGGTGCTCTGGGTCTCAATATGGCCTTTGATCGTCCAAATAATGGTAGTCTCATTTTCAATAGCTCGCCAAGTCTCTTCAAGAACCGAGCAGACATCGACCACTATATGAAGGGCTATAATGATACTCTCATGCTGCTGGATTACCTTGAAGGTCAAGCAGTTGTGGATAAAGGAAATGCAGCAGCTGCTAAATGGTTCAAGAAGGTTGAGCCGAAGGTTGTAGATGCTCGGACTCAATATGATGTCGTGAGAGAGTTGACGGCAGAAGAGAAAGCGGCCATGTCAGTTTCATCTGTAGAGGACTTGGTTGACCAGGGCTTGCTGTCTAACCGTGCGGTTGACAATCGAACTTATAACCCTGCTGACTATGACTCTAGTTACATTGCGATCGACTTTATGACAGGTATCTATGGTGGCGGTCAAAACAATACTGGAGCGCCAGGCGCCTTGATGTTCAAGCATAATACCTTCAGAATCTGGGGTTACTATGGCTATGAAAAAGGCTTTGTAAGCTATGCTTCTAATAAACACCGTAAGACAGCCAATGAGCAAGGTGTGACTGGTTTGAGCGATAACTTTATCATCAAGCAAATTTCTGAAGGCGAATTTGAAACCATGGAAGCCTTCAAGAAAGCTTACTTCAGAAAAGTTGTGGATAAAGCACAAAGCTCAGGTATTAAGCCAGTGACGGTCAACGGAAAAGTCTATCACACTTATGAAGAGCTGAAAGCTGGCTTTGCAGAAGCTGTTGACAAGGATCTGAAGAAGTCTCGTGTCGATGAACGGGCAACCAAGGACTTCAAGTATGCTGTCTTTACACAATTACTCAAGAATACCAACAGCTTTATGGATGAAAACTCCATTTGGGGTTCCTAAGTCAAAGTGCCAGATTTGCTGTACGTGTAACTGCAAATAAGGATCTTTAGCAATATATAATCAATAACCCATTTGAATTTGTTCTGTTTGTGTCGTCACTGACAGTCTGATTCAGATGGGTTGTTTTGTTGCATAATGGCAAGTCGGAACAGAAAGAATCCCCGATTCTTAAACGATATTTTTCAGAAAAATCTGTCCCCGTACAGTTACTGCTTTTGGGTCTTGCTGGGTGCTTTTTTTCCTGCTAAAATAAACACATGACACGTTATAAAGCAATTATATCCTATGATGGTTATGGCTTTGCTGGTTTTCAGCGACAGCCCCATGCCAGAAGCGTTCAGGAAGAGATTGAAAAGACCCTGACCCGTATCAATAAAGGCCAGCCTGTGGTGATTCATGGAGCGGGCCGGACCGACAGCGGTGTCCATGCTCTGGGCCAGGTGCTGCATTTTGATTTACCAGAAGAGCGGGATGAAGAGAAATTGCGTTTCGCCTTGGATACCCAGACGCCGGAAGATATTGATTTTATCAGTGTGGAGCAGGTGTCAGATGATTTTCATTCTCGCTACAATAAGCACAGCAAAACCTATGAATTTTTGGTGGACATCGGCCGACCTAAAAATCCTATGATGCGCCATTATGCTACGCATTATCCTTATCCTTTGGAGCTGAGTCTGATAGAAGAAGCAATTGCTCAGTTAGAGGGGACGCATGATTTTACAGGCTTTACTGCTTCGGGGACCAGTGTGGAAGACAAGGTTCGAACCATCACCAAGGCTAAGGTTCGTTATGATGCAGAGCGTAAATTTCTGGTCTTTACTTTTTCAGGCAATGGCTTTCTCTACAAGCAGATCCGCAATATGGTCGGTACCTTGCTCAAGATTGGCAATAAGCGCATACCTGTGGAGCAAATTCAGAGGATTTTAGCGGAGAAAGATCGCCATCTGGCAGGACCAACAGCTGGTCCAAACGGCCTCTATCTAAAGGAGATTCGTTATGAAGAATAAGTTAATTTTAGCCCTTTCGGGCAATGATATTTTCAGCGGCGGCGGACTGCATGCCGATTTGGCTACCTATACGGTCAATGACCTGCATGGTTTCGTAGCTGTGACTTGCCTGACGGCTATGACAGATAAGGGGTTTGAGGTCATTCCAGTTGAGGAAGAGGTTTTTGCCCAGCAGTTAGGCAGTCTCAAGGATGTTCCTTTTTCTGCTATTAAGATAGGACTTTTACCCAATCTGGAAATAGCAGAGCAAGCTCTGGCTTTTGTCAAGCAGCATGCGGATATACCAGTAGTGCTGGATCCTGTTCTGGTTTGCAAGGAAAATCATGACTTGGAAGTCAGTGCACTGAGAGAAGAAATCATCAAGTTTTTCCCTTATGTCAGCATCATCACGCCTAATCTGGCAGAGGCTCAGCTATTGACCCAAAAAGAAATCAAAAGTCTGGAGGATATGCAGGCTGCAGCCAAGGAGCTCTATGATTTGGGAGCCGAGCATGTAGTGATAAAGGGCGGCAATCGCTTGAGCAAGGAGCGGGCGGTGGATGTTTACTATGACGGCCGAGATTTTGAGGTCATGGAATCGCCAGTGCTGGCCAGCAACAATACCGGAGCAGGCTGCACATTTGCTTCCAGCATTGCCAGTCAGTTGCTTCTAGGCAAGTCTCCGCTTGCAGCAGTTCAAATTTCTAAAGATTTTGTTTATCGAGCGATTCAGCGCTCAGATCAATATGGGGTAGTTCAGTATGAGAAATCATCAAGTTAAAAAATTAGTTATCTTAGCTTTTATCACAGCTCTATCTGTGGTTTTGGGGAATTTTATGAAAATCCCAACGGCGACAGGATTTTTGACACTGCTGGATGCAGGGATT
>ERZ772769.459-NODE-459-length-9923-cov-6.58512_pt1 | contig 9923 bp, 8 predicted proteins | sample MGYA00580987_ERZ772769 | MGnify/ENA primary metagenome ERZ772769 (study PRJEB29015, sample SAMEA2738043) | human oral metagenome | biome: human oral; feature: human-associated habitat; material: saliva | place: China | collected 2234 ...
CCCGCGAGGATTTGTCCCTCATTGCTATAGTCTGACCCGAAATTCTTCATGCAGTCTTATCATGCCTCATGAGTCGATTAGGAATGGATTTTGCTATCTTATCGTGACGATCGAGTGCGGTGTATTCCATAAGCTCCGATATAATAGCTGAATGGGAGAAACTCTTTTGAGGGTCTTCTGTATGCAGGGTCCGACCCTGTACTAAGTATTTTGAGCGCTCTAGGACGGCCATCCATGTTGTGCGCTCGTATCCATTCATATGAGGTTCTGCAGTAGCGACTATCGTGTCTGCTACTGCTGAATCTCCTTACTCGCCTGGTGTGGCATTACTGCACCAGGCAGATTGGAGTATACGTAGAAGAGATGTATGCTCGCGTCTTTTCTGATGCGATTTATATAGTAGCACACTTTTAAACATGTATGCAGGGCGGGCGGCGATAGAGGGTGCGGTAGCTGAAGCAGTGTTCGTAATGCTTCTGCAGTTGAGTAGATTTGTAGCCTATCAGCACGCTATTTGAAGGGAGTCTTGCTGAAGAAGATTGCCTAGGTGGGGCGGTCTTCTGCGTTATGTCGATGGTAGCTATTCACAACACCATTTGTGAAAACTGAAGAATGTGGAACTGGCGTGCCCCACCAAACCTGCCCCTCCTGTCCCCGATACTGCCCGCGACAAAACCCCCGTTAAAAACACAGCCGGGGCCGTCTCGCACGCAGGCTCGAAAAGTGCGAGAATGGAACGAAAAGAAAACTACGAAAGAAGATACTTTCATGCTTATTCTCGTTGTGAACGCCGGTTCTTCCTCCCTGAAGTACCAGGTGCGTGACACCTCCCTGCCCGAGGCAGAGCAGATGCTGACCTCCGGCCTCGTTGAAAACATCGGCACCGACGTGCCCAACCACGAGGTCGCATTCGACATCATGTCTGAGAAGCTTGAGCCCGTCCTGCACGGCCGCGAGCTGCAGGCAGTCGGCCACCGCGTGGTGCAGGGTGCAGAGAAGTTCACCCACCCCACCCTGCTGACCGAGGAAGTTGTCCAGCAGATCGACGACCTCTCCCCGCTGGCACCGCTGCACAACCCCGCACACGTTCAGGGCATGCGCGCAGCAATGCACAAGTGGCCCTCCCTGCCGCAGGTCGCAATCTTCGACACCGCGTTCCACTCCACCATGCCCGAAGAAGCATGGCGCTACGCAATCCCCTACGACCTGGCTGACAAGTACAGCATCCGCCGCTACGGCTTCCACGGCACCAGCCACGAGTACGTCTCCCACGTTGCAGCTGACATGCTCGGCATTGCACGCGACGAGTTCAACGGCGTTGTCGCACACCTCGGTAACGGTGCGTCCGTGACCGCTGTGAAGGGCGGCAAGTCCGTGGACACCTCCATGGGCTACACCCCGCTGGCTGGCCTGATTATGGGTACCCGCTCCGGCGACATCGACCCCTCGGCGCTGACCACCATCCTGTCTCGTGAGGGCATTGACGGTGAACGCCTGGACACCATCCTGAACAAGGAGTCCGGTCTGCTCGCACTGGCTGGCTCCAACGACATGCGTAAGGTCGTTGAGGCTGCACAGTCCGGCGACGAGCGTGCACAGCTGGCACTGGACATGACCTCCTACCGCCTGATGAAGTACATTGGCGGCTACAACCTGGTTGTTGGCGGCGCGCAGGCACTGATCTTCACCGCAGGTATCGGTGAGAACTCCGGCGACTTCCGCAAGCTGGTCCTGGACCGCCTCGGCGCACTGGGCATCAAGTACAACGAGGAAGAGAACGCTAAGCGTTCCCCCGAGCCGCGCGTGATTTCCACCGAGGATTCCGCTATCAAGGTGTTGGTCATCCCCACCAACGAGGAGAAGGCTATCGCTGAGGCTACCGAGGAGCTCGTCAAGAGCCTCTAAGCCCCACGCACCCCGCCGTGTAGGCGGCTCAGCGTAAAGTAGTCCGCCGTAGCGCCCGTTTCGTATGGGTGCTGCGGCGGATTTCTTATGCCCGCAAGGCTGCGCGCCTGAGTCTCTGCACTGCACGCCCCGGTGTATCCCTGCACCGTGGCGTACTGTAGCGTCGCGAATGGGCATTCTATGAGAAAAAGCGCATTCACATTCACTAGTACGTGCCCAAAAACGATAGAGTGGAATCAGATAACACTCGATACGAAGCGGACGAGACATGACTCAACCCCCTGAAAACCACCAGCAGCCCGGCGGGCAGTTCAACGCCCAGCCTGGCCAGCAGGCATTCCCTGCCCCCGGTGAGCCCCTCCCGCAGGACCTCTCCGCCGGCTGGCTCCCCGAAGATGAGCGCCAGAAGCCGGTCAGCCCCCTGCCCCAGCCGAGGCTCTTCGCCTACCAGTCGATGCTGCCGCCGAAGGTGCTGCACGCGCTGCGTCACCCCTCCGAAATTCCGTGGCTGGTCGCCGCCTACGCGGTTACCGCGGTCGGCTACATTGTGCTGTTCATGGCGCTGGCTGACCTGTTCAGCTCGATGATGCGTTACGTCTTCAGCTCAACCGGTGAAGGCTCGGTTCGTGTACCTTCTTCCGGTAGCACCACGGCAAGCATGGAAGACCTGATTTTCCAGACGGTTGGCCTGCTCCTCTTGGGCCCGATTGCTGTGTTCATTGTTCGTGCGATCTACTACGCGCAGCAGCGTGTGCGCGGTGTGCGCATCACCCCCACCCAGTTCCCTGAGGCGTACCAGATGCTCGCCGAAGCAGCTGAGGCGGCAGGTCTGCGCCGAGTGCCGGATGCGTACGTTGTTCTCGGTAACGGCACCATGAACGCTTTCGCGGCAGGTCACGGCTTCCGCCGCTATATCTGCCTGTACTCTGACCTGTTTGAGATCGGCGGTAAGTCTCGTGACCCGGAGGCGCTGCGCTTCATTATTGGCCACGAGGTTGGTCACATCGCCGCAGGTCACGTCGGTTATTTCCGTCTGATTTTCACCATGCTGTTCAACCAGATTCCGGTGCTGTCGAGTGCGCTGTCCCGCTCGCAGGAGTACACCGCCGACAACTTCGGCTACCGCTTCTGCCCCGAGGGTGCTGAGGGCGCTGTCAAGGTGCTGGCGGCAGGTAAGTACCTGAACAAGCAGGTCAACTTCGATGAGCTTGCCGACCGTGCCGTCACCGACCGCGGCCTTGCCGTCTGGTACGTGAACCTGCTGGCAAGCCACCCCGTTCTCACCTGGCGTGCGCACGCGCTGCGTGACCGCACCCAGCCCGGCCGCCTGTTCTGGCGCCCGACGGAGAACCCGGTCAAGGATGCCGCACCGCGCGTTCCTGTCCTGATCCCGGCGGCGGAGCCGGTGCACATGTGGCCCGACCCGATTCAGTCCACCGAGTTCATGCGTGAACACCAGGACGCGTGGGCTGACTACACCCTGGAAACCGTGGAAGTGTACCCCAAGCCTGAGAACGCCCCCGCGTTCGATGCGAACTCTACGCTGTTCGCTGGCTGGCTCACCGAGCAGGCTCGTGCTTTCCACGGTCAGCGTTGGGATGCGTACGCTGCCGCCGGTGGCGCGCCGGCACCGGGTGCTCCCGGTGGCCCGCAGGCGCCCGGTCAGCCGGGTGCGCCTCAGCCTAATTTTGGTGGCGCACAGCCGAACTTTGGCGAGTCCCAGCCCTGTAATACTCAGCCCGGTACTGCCCAGCCCGGTTACGGCCAGTACGGTAGCAGCCAGTACGGCACTGACTCTGCCACCCCGAACCAGTACGGTAGCTCCTCTGAGGACGGCTCGTACGGTCAGGGTTACGGCTTCGATGACGATAAGAAGTAGTTCCTGAGCTGTAGGCCCAAGAACCTTGATGAACCCGCCGGGATGCATGGTGCATCCCGGCGGGTTCAGCCGTTAACTGCCTCGTGTGTGACCCTCTCGTGCGCGACCCTCAGGTGAGAAGGCGCGCCCGTCACTGCATCCGCCGTGTGCCGCGGTCATAGAATGGAAACCATGCTTTCATCACTTCGCTCCATCAAGCTTGACCCGCTGCTGACCATGCTCATTAGCGCGGTCATCCTCGCCATTATCGTGCCGGCGCGCGGCGACTTCGCCGAATGGTTCAGCACCGGAACAAAGTTCGCGGTCGCCCTGCTGTTCTACCTGTACGGCGCTCGCCTCTCCACCACGGAGGCTATTCGCGGCCTGACCCACTGGCGTCTGCACCTGATGATTCTGAGCTGCACGTTCGTGCTGTTCCCCCTGGTCGGTTTGGCGCTCTCGCCGCTGCGGTTTGTGCTCGGTGATGGGCTGTACATGGGCATTCTGTTCTTGACCTTTGTGCCTTCGACCGTGCAGGCGTCGATTGCGTTCACCTCGATTGCGGGCGGTAATGTGGCGGCGGCGATTGTGAGCGCCTCGCTCTCCTCGATTGTGGGTGTGGTGGCGACCCCGCTGCTCGCCATGCTGCTGATGAACACGGGGCATATTGAGTTCTCCGGAACGGTCTTCCTGGACATCGCCATTCAGCTGTTTCTGCCGTTTGTGCTCGGTCAGCTGACGCGCCGCTGGGTGGGTGAGTTCGCCAAGAAGCCGACCACCAAGTGGCTGGATAAGTTCTCGGTCATGATGATTGTGTATTCGGCGTTCTCTGCCTCGGTGGTGCAGGGCGTGTGGACGCGCGTGGCGTGGTGGCAGATTGTGCTGCTGGTTGTGCTCATGGCGATTATTGTGGTGTTCATGCTGTGGCTGACCGACCAGCTGGCTAAGCGTCTGGGCTTCAACCGTGCCGACCGCATTACGATTCAGTTCTGCGGTTCGAAGAAGTCGCTGGCGGCTGGCCTGCCGATGGCGATCATTATCTTTGGTGCGGGCTCGCTGGGCCTGATGATGCTGCCGATCATGATTTTCCATCAGGTTCAGCTGATGATTTGCACCTGGCTTGCGGGACGCTATGCGCGCCTGGATGTGGTGGGTGCCGCCTCCGCGAAGGAAGTTCAGTAGGGGCTTGCACCCTGTCTGCTGGGCGCTCGCCGGGTGTCTGTTGGAAGCGTCTGCCGGGGTGCTTGCCAGGGTGCCTAGTGGGCTCTCTGGCGGGTGCTATTGGGGGCCTCTGAGTCTGTGAGATAAGCCTCTGATGAGGGGTTTTAATGGGGGACTTTGGGTCGTATCAATCGGTTTATAAAGTGATTTGGCGCGCACTGCCAAAAATTCCCTGACTAGTGCATTTGTGTGCAAAATGTGGTATTTGTACTGGTCAGTTGGGTTTTTGTGGGGTATGTGCACTCTATTGCATAAAAGTGACCGAGGAGACAATCAACACTATCGGGCGTTGAGTGTTAAAAGCACTCTAATTTTGCCCTAGAATATTTTCTCGTGGGTTAGACAGATTCGCATCCTGTATGCAAGAATTTATGACTCACATGGGAACGGTTGAGATTCACTCCCTCACACCGCCCACGAGCGTTGATGCAGCGGATTCACTCCCCGCCCGCATCCCACACTGGAAGAGACTCACTCACTCAACCGGAAGGAAGCTCAAACCACTTATTCACTCAAACACAACTGGATACACTCAGCTTAATGACGCGCTTAGATTCTATCTATGCGCTAATCGCTGTTTGTATCCGCCAAGAAAGAGGACACTCCATGGCTACCATCATGAGCGTGAACGTATGCGATTCCAAGTACAACGCTGACCCGACCGGCGTACGAGACTCTACTAGTGCTATCCAGAAGGCTATCGATGATGTTGCTGCGCAGGGCGGCGGCTCTGTGGAGATTCCCGGCGGTATGTACCGCGTCTCCTACCCCTTCATCGAAATGAAGCACCGCGTCGAGATTTTCGGCCACGGTCAGGCAACCCGAATCGTCGCTTTCACCGACAAGGGTATTCCGTCCACTAAGAACGGTAGCTACGAATGCACCGGCGTTTTCCACACCGGTAGCTACACCACCCCCATGAGCGGTGGCACCAACCAGAACAAGCCCATGCGTATGGGCGTGCGTGACCTGTTCATCCGCACCAACAAGTACAACCTGCCGCTGGATTCTAAGAGCAACCAGATTTTCCTGGAGAAGCACACCCAGCCCGTCGACAACGTTGCAGGCGTCATCTTCCACACCCGCATTGCGGACGCTAACCCCGGTGAGCCGGACGCAGTTCCCACCCTGTCCAACATCGAAATCTGGGACACCGCCATTGGCGTTGCGATCCTGGGCCTGGACGACCAGGGCATGAAGATTGACAAGATCCGCATCCGCCAGACCCTGCGCCAGGGCCTGCTGGTTGGTAAGCCTGTTGGCCACCCGCTGCGCCCCCGTGAGGGTGACACCCCCGGTGCGGCAGATAACAAGTTCTCCATGATTGACGTTTCTGACGCAAACATGAGCTTCGGCACCTACGCGGGTATTGAGATTTACACTTCTCAGTCCAAGTTCGAGGCGTCCACCAGCTGGTTCAACAAGCGCAACCAGGGTAAGAACGCCCTGTACGAGGTGAAGACCCGCCACGTGGGCGCAGGCTGGTTCATTCAGGGCACCCGCAACATGTTCATTGGCTGCACCGCCCAGGAGAACGCCGGTCACGGCTGGCTCGTGGAGTGGGGCAACAACCAGTTCATCGGCTGCCTGGGTGAGTCTTCCAGCTTCCAGGATGCTGTTACCGGCGCCGCTAAGGGCGACGAGGCTGCGAACTGGTACATTGGCCGTAACGCACGCGGTAGCCGTTTCGTGGCTCCTCGTTCGCACAACCCTTACAGCTGGGCGAAGGCTTCCCTGTACGGTTTCTACATTGAGAACAACATTCGCGATATGCACATTACGACTGCGTCTGCGAAGGATGACCGTATTGGTGAGAACAACATGGTCGGCCGCCGCGTTCACGTGACCGGCGCTATGGGCGATAACGTGCTCATCGAGGTGGATCACATTCGCCACGCGACTTTCGCGCCGAAGCAGCTGGAGAAGCGCGGCAACGGCGTGTTCATGGGCTAACCCTCACGGGTTAGGCTCTGCGAGCTGAGGCTCGTAATCGCAAAATCTTAAAACGCATACGCTTGAGGGGCGGGGAGTAATCCCCGCCCCTCAAGCATTATTGCTGGTCCTGTAATAGGTTATTTTTCAGACTGAGCGCGGCGTGCCGACGGTCGGTTATACGCCACAACCACGGCGAAGATAAAGAGCGTCAAGAGAATAAGCGTCACCACCACGGGCGCAGGATTTACCATGCTCATTTGCATGCGAACTCCTCCGTCCGGGATCGCCTCTGATTGCAAGCGTATCGTGCCAAAGAACGCCTCTCCCATAGAGCTATTCTCGCCTAGGCTAAAGAGCGTATAGATGGTGCTTCCGATGACTACCGCTACAGTGGCTACTGTAGCAGTAGCAAGCGAAGAAATACTATAGGTGAACCATTTCATGGCGCACTCCTTTTTCATTGCGGGAAATTCCCAAGACACTAAAGAACACGGCGAATCCAAGAAGCACCGCAATAATGGTCACGTTAACCTCCGTCGGGAGCCCAAACATATTCAGACCCACAGCAAAAGTTGCAACGACCGATAGCAGAAGAATCACACCAATAACCACAGAGAATGGGTTTCCCTTTTCTGGTGGGAAGATAATACCCACGAGATTAGTCATGACGATAGATACCAGCCCAAATCCAAAAACGGTCAGGATATCTGATAGCTGACCCCCTTGCGCTAGATAAACCGTTCCAAGAACTGCACCTAGCGCAAGCATGATAGTTGCCTGCGAACCGATCAGCTGAAGGTAAAACACACCTGCCGATTGGCGGAACGGAGTAAGGCGACGCAGGGGTTCAGAAGATGCGTACGCGTAGATTCCCAAGAAAGCCGGGAGCATAATGTACGCCGGAGGCGCATTCCAACTCTTCCAAGGAATTGCGAAAGCTGCCACCACAGCAGATACCAGCACAAACTGGTTCTCGAAGCTACGGAACTGCATCAGCACCAAAGTGCCCAATCGAGTACTCGCAAGACTTCCAGGTAGCGCAAGGAAGTAGCTCCTGAGCGGGGTGTAGTCCTTCGGCGCAATTGCTATAGCTAGAGCTAGTAGCAGTCCACATACTCCTAGCAAGGCGAGTACAGCACCCGCTGCTCCTAGTACCCCTCCGATAGCTTCCTCAATACGGAGAAACGCCAGCTGGGGCACCCATGGGGCAGTATCTTCAAGCAAACGAATCCGCATGTACTCCACACTTTGGTCACGCATCATGCTAAATGCAATAGCCATAAGACCCACAAGAAGAGCAGGAATCACAAGACCGCGCAAACGTGCCATTCCCACGAGGGCAAGGAGTCGCTCTACTCCCAAATGAATTACTAGCAGGATCAGGTAAGTAACAAGAGCTGGTGACACAACACCCAACAGGAAGAGCTCCGCAGCTTTCCACCCCACGACAATGCTACAAGCAATAGCCAGCGCACTTGAAAGAGCAATAGTAGCTGTTCCGACAAGAAGCATCTCGAATACAACACTCGCAATCAGGCGTTCCTTATTGGTCGCGGGAAGAGTGTATGTCAGTTCTGTTAGCTCATCTGCTTTCAGGAATAGGATTCGCACAATTGTGTAAAATGCGGCAACCCAAAAAACAGATGAGATACCCATTCCTTCCAGAATCGGCGCTATTATTTCCGGGTTATTAAATGTTTGCCTAACAACACTGATACTCAGCAGAACATATCCTGCGTATAGTGCTAAGACACCAAAAAACGCGGTGTAACGAATTGGTCGATTTGCCAGAACTCCCCTTCCTAAAACACGGCGGCGCAGGAAGAGGAAATAAAAATGGACGAGCTGATGAACCGCACTGAACCTCATAGGTCCCCCTCGATTTCATCCACAGTTTTTCGGACCATAGCATCGAGAGTTCCATAGCGTTCTAGCAGAGCATTGGTAGTGTCGTCCTCGAGCACTACTCCGCGGTGGAGGAACGTAACACGGTCTGCGCACCTTTCTAGGAGCGTGAAATCATGGCTACACAGCAAGATTCCGCATCCTTCATTGCGTAATGTACGCATATCTCGTTCAAAGGTGTAAATTGCATCGATGTCGATTCCGTTAAGCGTCTCATCAATGAGAGTGAGCGGTCGACGCAATAGCAACGCTGCAATGAGCTGAGTTTTCTTGCGCATACCGTGGGAGTAATCTTCCATCAGGTCGTGCTGTCGACCCGTCATCTGGTAACGCTTAAAGTATTCCGCCACAGCATTCTCATCCACTTTCTCCTTGTACAAAGAATGGATAAAACGCAGGTACTCTAGACCGGTCAGGAATTCCGGCAGGTAGTCGTTGCTTGCCAGGTACATCAAAGAGGTACGAGCAGCAAGGCTCTGGTGTTCATGACCGCTAATCTGAATATTGCCCTTCTTGGAGTGTAGAAGGTTACTTATCAGTTTCATGAGTGTGGATTTTCCAGAGCCGTTAGGTCCAATCAATCCATGAATCTCTCCGGAAGAGACTTGGAGCTGAACGTCGGTGAGGGCGGGTTTCCCAGCCCCGTACGCGTAGGTAATATCGTGCGCGTCAAGAAGCATTTTTGTCACACCCTTCGTTGTGTGTTGACCAGAAATTATTCGGTGATTGCCAAGTTATGCCGGGGTGCTCAATGCGCCTGCAGTCGTGCAATCAACGATGCCCGCACGGAACCTGAACAGTGGATGCTGTCGACATTTTTACTGCTTCAGACCGTGTTGTCTGCCGTGATCGGCCCGAATACAGATAGGTCCAGTCTGGTCGTACGCCAGGCTGGGCTCATGCACTTAAGTGTAATATATTTAGATGTGTATCACGACACTATCTAACTAAAAAATTTTCTCATGAGGCGTTAAACGTCTGAGGGGGGAGTAATCCCCGCGCCTCAAGCGTTTAACCCGCCCACAAAACAGCCGAAAAACCGTTGAAAAACCGGGGTAGGGGAGCGGGCATCACAGTGCCCGGTCGTCGCCTCCACACG
>ERZ772769.464-NODE-464-length-9886-cov-5.29173_pt1 | contig 9886 bp, 5 predicted proteins | sample MGYA00580987_ERZ772769 | MGnify/ENA primary metagenome ERZ772769 (study PRJEB29015, sample SAMEA2738043) | human oral metagenome | biome: human oral; feature: human-associated habitat; material: saliva | place: China | collected 2234 ...
GCTGGCCGGGGCGGTTGAGGGTGGCCAGGTTGCACCTGTACTTGTCCAGCCCGTAGGCGTCCTTCTCAGGCGAGCACTCCCGATGAGACTGCTCCTCCCACATCGACGGATCCGAGGCCCTCACAGACGGATGCTCCTGAGATGGAGGCTCACCAGAATCCGATGCATCCTCCTGAGGGACAGTTTCAGTCACCTCCCCATAGGTTTCCACTCCTGCGTCCGTATTTCCAGCAGTTACATTAGATTCAACAGTAGTGGAGTCTGAACTTGCGTTTCCGGCATTTTGCATTGGAAGTATGAGTGGAGCGATAAGGCTGACTAAGGCAATGGGGTGCAGTGTCATCATTTGGCCACCTCAACCCCGCCAACCATCCATCCACCATTAACATACCTGACGCCAAAGTTGAGGCTTCTTCCTTTGTCTGGAGCGGATGTCTTGGCTGATCCTCCATCTCCAGGGTGGGAAGTCATGGCGCCATAATCTACAACAACCGTCACACGATTGTAGTCGCGCCCCTCTATTTTTTCGTAGTATGTCATGTTGGCGACATTCTGCTCCCATTTGTCAATCCCCCCGCCGGTAGTGTGCAGGCTGGTGGCCCTGCTGATGGCTGATTGACAGAATTTGCATTGATCTTCGCTCATCTTTGCTAGGTCGGTGGTGTTGCCGGTCATGAAGGCGTAGCGGTAGAGGTCGAGGAAGTAGCCGACGCTGGCTGCTGCGCCCTCGGCGCTCTCCTCGTTCAGCTGTGGGGGCTTGGTCGGTGCGGGTTCGGCCAGGGCGGCGTCACGCTTGGCGCGCAGCTCAGGAGTCAGAGCCGCTTCCCGGGAAGCGGTCGCACTGGCGTTGGCATCAGCAATACCTTTCTCCGCCCGGGCAATAGCCGCCGACGCACTGGCACTGGCGCTCGCACTGGCCTCAGCCTTGGCGTCCCTCACCGAGCAGGCCGCCACCCCCAGCGCCAGCACACACACCGCCACCAGCCCGGCCATACCACTCCGGCGTCCGAAACGAGCTCCGGGTCGAGCCTCGGGGCGGGGCCTGGGCCCCGACAGCACCACCCGACCTGGCCGTCCCAGACTGACGGCCAGGGCTTCTTGCTCCGTGTGCCCGTCGACGCCATCGAGGTTCAGGCCGGTCTGACGGTTGTGTACGGCGGAACGTTGCCCCGAAGTGGCTGGCCGTCTGCTCGGCTGCTGCGGCCCTTCCTCCGGAGCCTGCTGCTCCGCGTGTCCGCCGATGCTGTCGAGGTTCAGCTCGGCCTGCCGGTCATGCGCTCCGGAGCGTTGCATTGGTGGGGTTGAGCGACCGGGGCCCGGAACCAGCCGCCATACGCCCGAGGGCTTGGGAAATCGTAGGGACGCACTCATCACGGAAGCCTCCTCGCCACCGAAACAACTCCATACCCCGCCCGGCCGGGCGACACTGCCCGTCCAGACGGTGCATTGACATTACCTGCCCCAACGCCCCCAAACCAGCCCCCGAGGACACCCTGTGGAAAACCTCGAAAAGAGACTCGTGCACCAGCCCCGTCGCACCCGGCCGGAACCTTGATCCACCCCGCTCAACAGGCCGGGGCCTCGGTGCCACTCACCAGGAGTGGTCCCGAGGCCCCGAGGCCGCGCTCGCAGCGGCGGCTTCCTGCGCTGCTTCCTGCGCGCCGTCCTACGCCGTCGCGGCGGCCCGACCTGCAGTGGCAGCGCCGTCGGGAACGGCGTCAGAACTGCTGCTGGTCCACGCGGTGCGCCGGGAACCGGCCTGCAGGAGCACAAGCGCCAGCGGCGCCACCGGCACGATCGCGAAGAACACGGTCACCCACACTGCGCTCAGGCTGAGCATCTCGTGGATGAGCAGGACCGCGGGGGCAAGGATCGCCACGATGATGAAGGCCGCCAGGGCCCCGACCACCGGCCGCACCCGCCTCGGCGCCAGCGCGGTCAGCGCCAGGGCGAGCGTGGGGAGGACCAGGACGTAGGCAGCGCCGGGCAACAGCACCATGAGTGGCACGCAGGCGGCCGCCAGCAGGAGCAGCACCGCGGCGAGGGTCTCCTGCCCGAGCCCCTCCTTCCAGCGCCGCACCACGAAGTGCGCCGTGAGCCCGGCCCCGATGAGGGCCCCGCCGGCGAACATCCACACCAGCAGCGGGTTCGGTCCGAGTCCGCTCTCCGGCGCCCACTTCATCGCCATGGCCCCGCGCTGCACCAGCCCCGCGGCGGCAGAGGCGAACGCGGCCCGCCACGTCAGACCCCAGACGCTCCCCAGGACCCGCTTCCAGCGCAGCGACCGTGCCCGTACCGCGACGGCGCCGAGCGCCGCGATGACGGCCAGGCAGCCCAGCCCTGTTCCGACCGCGGCCGGGTAGCGCACCGTCAGCCCCCGCCACAGCTGGAAGAAGTGGAGGTCGCCGTCGGCCGTGAGCGTGGGGGCCTGCCCGTCGAAGGCCCAGGCCCGCGCGAGGTCCAGGACCTGGTCGCCGTAGTGCTGGAGGGTCGAGTGGTCGACGTAGCGCGGGGCGTCGGTGGGGTGGTGGTAGTGCTCGGCGTCCCCAATCGCCGCGATGTTGAGCACCGTGAAGCCCTCGGGGATGAACGCCGCCATGTCAGTGGTGTTGGGCATGCGCGCGTACAGCGAGGGGAGGAGTGAGCCGGCCACGGGCTGCTTCACGTGGCTGAGGAAGTAGCCGGCGACGGCGCTGTTGTTCGAGGAGGTCTCAAACATGAGCGCCGGGCCGCTCGTGCCGCGCGCCTCGAGGTTGAGGACCAGGTCGACGTTCTCGTAGTCGGCGCGGTGGTGGCGCATCTCGTTGCGGGCGCCGATGAGGCCGACCTCCTCGCCGTCGGTGATGACGATCTTCAGCGAGTTCTCCGGCTGGCGCCCATCGGCCTTGAGGGCCCGAAGCGTCTCGACGATGGCGGCCACGCCGTAGCCATCGTCGGCTGCCCCGAGAGAGGTGCCGTCGGTGATGTGCTGATGGCCGCTCTCGTCCGCCTCGACCGTGGCCGAGTCGTAGTGGGCCATAAGCGCCATGGTGTGCTCGGACTTCCCCGGCACGTCGACGACGATCGTCTCAGCCGGCGCGTCCTTGAGCACCGCCTGCTGCTCGGCGGACAAGCCGTCGAAGATCCTCTTGTCCGCCGGGTCGCTGAGATCGAACATCGGGTCGGAGTGCACCTCGGCGGTGTAGCCCAGATCGGAGAACATGCCGATGACGTCGTCGCGTGCCCGGTCGTGCGCCTCGCGGCGCAGGACACTGTGGGGCTCGTCGGCGAGGCGGTTGATGGCGGCCATGGCGCGCTCGGCGGAGAACGTGATCGGGTCGGCGGTGGTCGGTGCGGGGGAGGGCAGGATGAGGACGCTCAGGCCCGCCACCAGCCCCAGCAGGGCGGCGATCGGGGCCAGCAGGCGCCGGGCGAGACCGGGCGTGGAGAAACGGCGATCAGTCATGGTGTCAGCTTTCCGGACGTGAATCGGTGGTGAATGAGGGGAGGGGCAGCGTCGCCTTCACGCCTTCAGCTCGCCGGTGGTGAGGACAGGGCCCCGGGATGCGGCGTGGGGAGCGAAGGCGGCGCCAGGCGTGGCCGGCTCAGGCCTTGGGCCAGGCGACGACCAGGCAGACGGCGGCGAAGGCGACAGTCAGCGCCACCTGCGTCCAGCCGAGCCAGGCCCGGCGACGCGGCAGGGCGGGCAGGTCCGGCCACAGCGTGATGCCCCGGACGATGCCGTACAGGCCGGGCAGCGACGCCGCCGCCAGAATCCAGGTGGGCACGTGCGCCCAGGGCTCCGAGGCCGCGGCCGCCGCCAGGCAGGTGAGGAGCGCGGAGACGCGGCAGACCACCGCCATGCGGCTGGGCGCGCTCGCCGCGCGGGCGGCCGTGTACAGGCCCATGACCAGCGTCAGGATGGTGAAGACGCCGAGGATGATGCCCTGGAGCAGCATCTCGGCCGGCACCGGTAGGCGCGCCGTCGAGATCTTCTGCCCGTCGGTCAGGAGCGTCGCGGCGAGCGCGGCGGCGGTGCCGTCCGTGTTCTGGTCGGTGTAGACCATGACGGCCTTGCCCGACTCCTTGTCGATGGCCAGGTGCGTCATGTACTCCATCGTGGTGCCGCCGTGGCCGATGATCGTGTGTCCGTCGACGACGTCGGTGTACCAGGTGTAACCGACCCTCTCACCCGGCAGCTGGAAGCCGGCCAAGACCTCCGCGGGCCACCGAGCCTCCTGGGGAGCGGCCCCGCCGGGGACGGTGTCGGTCAGGACAGCCTGGGCGTAGCGGGTCATGTCCTCCGGGGTGCTCCACACCCCGGCGCCGGCCGGGTTGGAGCCCGGGCCGCTGAGCGACTGGCCGCGGCGTCCATTGGCCTGGACTCCGTGAATGGCGCCGTCGGGAATCTCCGACTGGCCGGCGGTGAGGGTCGTGTGCTCCATGCCCAGGGGCGTGAAGAGCCGCTCCGAGACGTAGGACTCCCAGGACTCGGCCCCGGCGGCGCGCCTGAGGGCCTCGCCCAGCAGCGAGATGCCCAGGTTGGAGTAGGCGAATTCGCCGCGCTTGCCCAGTGTGGTGGTGCGGGTCTTCTCGATGAGCTGGTCGGTGCTGTCGGTGAAGGGGTTGAGACCCAGGATGTTGCCTCGCAGCACGAAGCCGATCATGTCGTGAGAGGGGACGCCCGGGATGCCGGAGCGGTGCGAGGCGACCTCCTCCAGGGTGACCTCGCCCGCTGGGGTGCCGGCGAGCTCGGGCAGGTGGGTGGACAGCGGGTCGCTCGCCTTGACCTCGCCGCGCGCAATGGCGTCGGCCAGGAGCTGGCCGCTGAATGTCTTCGTGATCGAGCCGATCTCCATGGGGGTGGTGGACGTGTACTGCTGGCCGGAGGCGGCGGTGCCGATGCCGGCGTGGCGGGCGCCCTCGGCGGTGATGACAGAGACGTGGATGCCCTGGGCCCGGTAGTCATCAGGCAGGAGGCTGATGACCTGCTTGGCCAGGTCCCTGTCGCCCGTGATGGAGGAGGTGTCGGCCTTCGGCGCGTGTGGCCCGACGGCGAAGACCGCCAGGGCCAGGCAGGCCGCCAGGACCGCGCAGGCCCAGCGGGGCAGGAGGCTGTGCGACCGGGTGGGAAATGTGGGTCTGACCTGCTGCGACGGAGGTTGGGAACGGTGGAAGGGAGAGGTATCCGTACTCATGGGCCCAGGCTGTCGGAGCGTGATCGTCCACACGATCCAGCCACCTGGTCGGTCGATGTCGGGCCAGCCCGACAACACCGTGACGGTCCACGAGAAGGACGGGGTGGCGGGGTGAGGTGGGGTGTCCCGTCCGGATCCGGGTGAGCGCGGGTAACGGTGATGCCGGCGAACGGCCTCCCGTGTGGTTCCAGGCGTGCAGGGCCTGGAGCGGTGGGGAATGTCCAAATCGGATACAAAGGCGGCAACAAGTACTGAGCGCGTCTGACAGAACCGCATGATTCCGCGGTTCGTATCGCTGGGTGAAACGTTGTTGGGCTCCTTTGTGTCCGATTTGGACACCATGCCCTGGCTGCCGGGCGTGATGTCTCTGGACATGGGTGACAGTTCTGTGTCAGGACATCGGTGACACTTCGATGGGTCCTGGAGGCCACAGGCTGACGGATGCTCCAGTTGTCCACAGAGTGACGGCGGCCGGGTTGCGTCCACTCCGCAGACGGGCGGCAATGAGTTCCGTGAACACCATGGACGCTGAGCTGCTCGCCGCGGTGCGTGGCTGTTACGGAGCGGTGCGTATGCGGGACCTGGAGCCGACTCGCACCCAGCGCCGTCACATCGCCTCGCTGGTGAGGACCGGTGAGCTCATCGCCTATGAGCATGGGGTTGTCGGTATCCCGGGTGCTGAGCGCGCCGTTGTGCTGGCGCGCATTCATGGAGGGCTCCTCACCTGCCAGGCCGCTATGCGCTACTACGGGCTGCCCGTAGCCCAAGGGGCTGAGCAGGTTCATCTTGTCGTTGCGCCCGGCAGGCGATTCTCGATTGCCGGGAGGGAGGTGCTCCATGCAGACCGGTACCGGACTCGTATATCGCCAACCTCTTATCCGGTTCAGCCACTCCCTGAGGCGCTGGCTCGTTTCCTGCGCTGCCACGTCCAAGATGACTCTCCACTCATCGCACTTGACGCGGCACTTCACGACGAGCGGGTCACTGCCGAGCAGATTCGCAATCTGCTTCGCGGCCCCGGCTCGGCTCGGGCGCTCGCACGACTCGATCGCGCCAGCGACCGGGCCCGTTCCCCGTTGGAGACGCTGGCGCGAATGGACCTTGAGGCTGCGGGCCTGGGCTTTGATGACGGAGTGGAGATCGAGGGAGTCGGCGAGGTGGACCTGGTGATCGAGGGCTGGGTGGTCGTCGAGCTCGACGGCTACACCTACCACTGCGACGAGTATCAGTTCGGCCTCGACCGCTGGCGCGACCGCCGGCTTGTCGCCCGCGGCTTCCTGCCGCTGCGCTTTACGAGGAAGGATGTCTACGCGCATCAGGTCGTTCCGGACGTGCTGAGGGCCTTGGAGAGGTGGGGAGTGTCCAAATCGGATACAAAGGCGGCAACGAGTACTGAGTGCGTCTGATAGAACCGCATGATTCCGCGGTTCGTGTGGCACGGTGAAAAGTGGTTGGGCTCCTTTGTGTCCGATTTGGACACGAACCTCCCTCAAGAGGGTCTTCCACAGTTCCGGTGATGCCACGTCGACGGGGATGACAGGAGGCCGGTGGCAACGATGCCGGGCACATGGGTCGTGCGGAGAGTGATCGCGCGCGAGGATGAGAGGTGCGCTCCCGACCTCACCCCAACACGCCGGGCAGGAGTGATCTGGGCCTCATATGTGCGCTCCGGGCGGTCCTACTGGCTTGCGTTCCAGCTTTGACGGCATCCGCGGGATCGCACGAGAAGGTGTTGCCTATCAGGACAAAAGTCCTTACCTCTATCGCAAGATGTTGTGGTCCATATACAATCAAGACACAACATGATGTGGCTCAATGTGCTGATTGAGGTGTATGTGGGCGTAGGGTCGGCACCGGTGCCGCCGACCGACCTGCTCCCCGCAGGCAGCGCGCAGCCGCTGACGGCACCCGGAAGAACCGGCCCCATCCATGCTCGGCAGGGCCGCGAACAGGAACGAGAAGGACCATCGGAGAGACCCGTGCTCGAGAAGAACCTTGCCTCCACCACCCCCGCAGCTGACGGCTCGGCGCAGCCGCCGGCCGCCACCCCCGCCACTGACCCGTGCCTCGTGGCCCCCGGCTCGGCCGACTCCGCCGTCGCCCGCGGAGAGCGCCCCACTGTGGACGCCATCGCCACCATCACCGAGTACCTGGACCGCTCCGACTGGCGCGTCAACGCCAACGCCAACCAGGGATACTCGCTGGGCGGGATGATGCTCAACACCTCCGGCAAGGTCGTCGCCAACTACTGGCTCAGCCAGGTCTACCCGGCCGTCGCCGGCCAGGCCCACCGCAACGCGGACCTCCACATCCACGACCTGGACATGTTCGCCGGCTACTGCGCCGGCTGGTCCCTCAAGGACCTCCTCCAGCAGGGCTTCAACGGCGTCCCCGGCGCCATCGCCGCCGGCCCCGCCAAGCACTTCTCCTCGGCCGTCGGGCAGATCGTCAACTTCCTGGGCACGCTCCAGAACGAGTGGGCCGGCGCCCAGGCCTTCTCCTCCTTCGACACCTACATGGCGCCCTTCGTCCGCCTGGACGACATGACCTACGCCCAGGTCAAGCAGTGCATGCAGGAACTCATCTTCAACCTCAACGTCCCCTCGCGCTGGGGCACCCAAACCCCCTTCACCAACCTCACCTTCGACTGGACCTGCCCCGCGGACCTCGCGGACGAGCACCCCCTCATCGGCGACGACGTCTGCGACTTCGCCTACGGCGACCTCCAGGCGGAGATGGACCTCATCAACCGCGCCTTCATGGAGGTCATGACCGAGGGCGACGCCGAGGGCCGCGTCTTCACCTTCCCCATCCCCACCTACAACATCACCCGCGACTTCGACTGGGACGCCCCCAACACCGAGCTGCTGTTCACCATGACCGCGAAGTACGGCCTGCCCTACTTCCAGAACTTCATCAACTCCGAGCTCGACCCCGGCATGATCCGCTCCATGTGCTGCCGCCTCCAGCTCGACCTGCGCGAGCTGCTCAAGCGCGGCAACGGTCTGTTCGGCTCGGCCGAGCAGACCGGCTCGGTCGGTGTCGTCACCATCAATATGGCCCGGCTCGGCTACCTCTACGCCGACGACGAGGCCGGCCTGACCGCCCGGCTCGACGAGCTGCTCGAGATCGGCCGCGACACCCTCGAGCTCAAGCGCACCGTCATCCAGCACCACATCGACGCCGGCCTGTTCCCCTTCACCAAGCGGTACCTGGGCACCCTGGACAACCACTTCTCCACTCTGGGCGTCAATGGCATGAACGAGATGGTCCGCAACTTCACCCACGACGCCTACGACCTGACCGACCCGCGCGGCCACGCCATGTGCGTGCGCCTCCTGGACCACGTGCGCGACAAGATGGTCGAGTTCCAGGAGGCAACCGGCCACCTCTACAACCTCGAGGCCACCCCGGCCGAGGGCACCACCTACCGCTTCGCCAAGGAGGACCGCAAGCGCTACCCCGGCATCCTCCAGGCCGGAACGGAGACCAACCCCTACTACACGAACTCCTCCCAGATCCCCGTGGGCTACACCGACGACCCCTTCGAGGCCCAGGAGATGCAGGAGGAGCTCCAGACCAAGTACACCGGCGGCACCGTCCTGCACCTGTACATGAACGAGCGCATCTCCTCGGCCGCCGCCTGCAAGGAGCTGGTGCGCCGCTCCCTGACCGCCTTCCGCACGCCCTACATCACCATCACGCCGACCTTCTCCATCTGCCCCGTCCACGGCTACCTCGTGGGCGAGCACCTCACCTGCGACAAGTGCGCCGAGCTCCACCCCGAGGCCGAGCCGGTCGAGTGCGAGGTGTGGACGCGCGTCATGGGCTACTTCCGCCCGGTGCGCTCCTTCAACATCGGCAAGAAGGGCGAGTACGCCGAGCGGCAGATGTTCACCGAGGTCGCCGCCGGCGGCCACGGCCCGGCCGTCTCGCGCCTGAGCGCGGTCAGCGCCTGAGAGGACCCGCCGGGACCGCTGGGTGCCGTCGGATGATCCGGCGACGGCGCCCAGCGGGCTCGGTGCTATGACGACAAGACGTGAGAGGAGCAGTTGTGACCTCCCTGCCGAGAGGCTCGCATGCCTCCACATCCGTTCCGACGGCGAGGGAGAACTCCGACCGCCGGCCCGCCGACGACCTGGTGATCGCCGGGCTCGTCCCCATGAGCACGGTCGACTGGCCCGACCACCTGACCGCGACCGTCTTCCTGCAGGGCTGCCCCTGGAACTGCTTCTACTGCCACAACCAGGACCTCATCCCCACCCGCACGCCCGGCCAGGTGGCCTGGGAGGAGGTGCGCGCCCTGCTGCGCCGCCGGCGGGGACTGCTCGACGGCGTCGTGCTGACCGGAGGTGAGGCGCTGCGCCAGGACGCCCTGGCCGACGCCGCCCGCGAGGTCATCGACATGGGCTTCCAGGTGGGACTGCACACGGCCGGGCCCTACCCGCGGCGGCTGCACGACATGATCGCGGCCGGGCGCGTCGACTGGGTGGGGCTGGACATCAAGGCTCTGCCCGAGCACTACGGGCAGGTGGTCGGCCGGGCGAACGCGGCCGCGAGGGCCTGGGAGAGCCTGGAGGTGCTCATCGAGGCGGCCGGCCGCGGCGGGCCCGACTTCGAGGTTCGCACCACCGTGGTGCCCGGGGACGTGACGGCCGACGACGCCGTCGAGGTGGCCCGGCGGGTGCATGCGGCGGGGGCTCGGGTCT
>ERZ772769.469-NODE-469-length-9806-cov-7.8112_pt1 | contig 9806 bp, 11 predicted proteins | sample MGYA00580987_ERZ772769 | MGnify/ENA primary metagenome ERZ772769 (study PRJEB29015, sample SAMEA2738043) | human oral metagenome | biome: human oral; feature: human-associated habitat; material: saliva | place: China | collected 2234 ...
TTTTGCCTCCTTATGCGCTTATCTCTAGTCGAGTCATCCACTGATTGATACTTTCTTTGCTGAAACGAATGGATTTTCCAATTCGAATATAGGGTAGTCCCATTGCAATCCAGATATCAAGGGTATTATGTGAAACTCCAAGATAATGGCACGTTTGTTTTTTGTTCAGAAATGGAGTATCTAATCCCATATCTTCTTTGAAATGATGAATCTCATCTTTGATAAGAGTTGCAATCATTTTTTGAATTTCTTGTGTCTGTTCTTCTGGTAGTTGTACTAACATAATGTCTCCTCTCTAGAATTCCATAATATAGAATTTAATTTTATTTCTTTTAATAAATTTTAAAATAAAAAAAACAGAGTATAGACTACTCTGTATAAAATATAGAACTTTTTAAAATAAGCGTTTTTTTATTTGATTTATTGTAATAGCTACAGCAGCTGTTAAAACTACTCCGCTTCCTTTTTTTCCATTGCTTTTACATCTTTCACAAATAGGAATTAGCCTTTTATCAGTTATTGTTTTACGGCAGAATTTACATTTACGTTTTTTATTAATCTGATTCTCTGTTGTCATTTTTTTCTCGCGTTTCTAATTTTTTAGTTTCTAAGTTAGTTAGATAGCCACTATTAATTTCATTTGCTTCATATAATTTTTCTTGTAAATTTATAAATAAATCAACATTATTCTTTTGATATTTATAATGGCTATGAATTAGTTCTAATAAGCTAATTCTTGATGATTCATTTAACCACGCAACTTTTTTTACAAAAGGGATTACTTTTAACAGATTAAACATTTTACCTCTATTTAATGGTATATCTGTTTGAGTAAGTAATTCCATTGCTCCATTATAAGAAGTTAGTCTTTCGTAGGCCATTGAATCATTATTTAAACATAAATCAATGTAAATTTGCATACCTACTATTTTTGTCATTATTTCTGTATCATTAAGAATAAAGTCCGAATGTCTCTTCAATGAATCATATAAATAGTCTACTTGATTAGTTTTTTTAATTATTTCTTCTTTGTTAGAAATCAAATCGGCTTTAATTGCACTGACAGAATTTTCCATATAAGTATTTGCTTCGTTTAAAAGTTTAATTTTTTCAGCTAAAGAATTAGAATTTTGAGCTTGTATGACTTTAGTTCTAGCTGTAAAGAATGGAGGTAAGATACTATTGTTTCTATCCCAGTTTATTTGATAATCTTGACTCGCTTTCATATCTAGAAGCAGATCATAAATTTGTTTTAGTTGAATTTGAGTAGAAATATCTGCTGTAGAGGTTTCCTTAGTATTATCTTTTGTGTTTTCTACTTTTTTTAACGTAACGTCCTCGACACGGACATTATTGTTAGTAGTGTCAACAATAACTGCTCTATAATTACCATCAATTTTTCTTGAATCACCTACTTTAAAGGTACCTTTTTCTAAATTCTTTTTGGTCTTTTCTGAAAGATTATCAAAATCTAGTTCATAAAGATTATTATTCTCTTTATCATATATTTGTGGTTTAGGGCTCAGATGTTTATCAACAAAGTCAAAAAGTGGTCTCCCTTGGATATCAATTAGATTTGCCAGATCTAGCGAAGTATTATTATTATTAATTAATCGAGGTAACGCATACTCAAAAGGACTGCTTATTGCAAATATATCAGTCGTTTTTTTATCTTCTTCAGATTTAAATAGATTGAAGGCTAATAGATTATTTTCAATTAATTCATACTCATCTTTATTCGTATTTGCAACATCGTTCATAATTTCACCTTTGACACTTATTTGTTTAATTATAACACGTTATAAAGAGTTTCTTATAAAAATAAAATAGAATATATCAAAAGATATTTTCCGATGAAATAATTGAATGTCCTATAATAAATGAAATTGGCTGAAGGATTTTATTCTTGGACACTTGAAGAAGATTGACTCCGTAGTGCTTTGAAAACACTGTGAACTTTTTCTTATTATTAAGAATACATACTTTAACACTTCCTTTCTATTTTGGAAAACATAATAAAAAGCTTCTCTTTGTTAACAATGGTTTTCCAAGAGTAGCTTTTTCTTTTTTGATGATATTTAGAATCCAATTTCACATTATCTATTTTTTTTATTAAATCCATTGAGAACAAATGGGATCAGTGCACTAATTATAGTACCTGCAATCATAGCAGACGTTGAGGATACAATTAATTTAGAAGCTTGAGAGATTTCATCAAAATCTAGATTTTCTTCTTCAGCTTTAGACAATACTTCTAATAGCATGCAAGCACGCTCGGCTCGATCAGAGTCAGTTGATTTTAGTTTTTCAATTTCAAAATCAACTACTGTTCGTATTGCAATATAATGTAGTTTGGTAAGTTTGCTATTCTTTGTTTCTAAATTACTAATGGTTTGTTTAGTGACACCAATAAGATCACCTAAATCTGCACTTGTCCAATTTAAGATTTCTCTGATAGACTTTAAATTGTCTTGCAGTATTTGTCTTGTTTTCTCATTAGAGGGATATTTTTCTTTTTTCATTTCACGACACCTACAATTCTGTATTTACATTATAACAGAAATTTGGACCATAAAAAAGCATTGTTTTGGTCAAAGTTATAATTTAGATAAAAAATACTTGACAAAATAAAATTAGTGGACTATAATATCGGTATTCTTAAGAAAGTGAGGAATAAAGTTATGATTAACTTATTAAAAATAAAGTGAGTCATATGTTTGTTCTAGATTCTGTGTCAGACACATGACCAGGAGTTTTTTGAGGTATTGTATACCCTGCCGTGCCATTGTAGGAGGAAAGTCATAATGGATTTACAAGTAATACTTAATATTGTGTTGGTTTTGGGACTAATCTATTTAGTTGTTAGAAGATATATTATTGCATCAAAATTTGCAGATTATATGATTAAGAATGGCGGGGAAGAAATAGAATTTATAAAGGAGAATAATTTTAGTTTCTCTGAATGCGTGAATTTGCTAAATAAGAAACATAAAATTGGATTGATCAATTCCTATGTTGTGGTTAACTCAATAAGAGTAACAGAATAAAAAAATAAAAGTTAGGAAAGAGATATATCAATGGATATTAAGAAAATAAAAGACCGTGCTCTGATTAAATCAAAAACAATAGGTAATAATGTTTTAGATTCTGGAAGGGATCGCCTGAAATGGGTAAAAGAAAATCCTGAAATTGTTTTAAAATCCGTGTTGTCTATAGCAACTGTAGTGGTTGGAGTAGTTGCAGTAGCTTATGTTACCCAGGCTAATTATGAGTGTAACAACAATTTAGAAGATGAAGATCAGAGTCAATCATCAAGTGATTTAATTTCTAATGGTATGATTTTGGAAGATGAAACTAAAACTATCAACTATCCTGATGAAAGAAAATCTCCGGACGTTCATCCATATCATCGAGATGGTAGAACTTATGTAAGAGGTGGGACTGATCAAGACAAGGAACAATATCGTAATGATCATCCGTTAGAATTTGGGTTAGAATTATAAGATGAAAAATAAATCATAGAGTATAAAAAAGGTCAATATATTTTATTGCTATGTTTTTAGTTGAACTAAAATAATTCCTATCAGACCATGTCTTATCAGAACTCGTAAAGCTTCACAATTCTCAAAACGTTAATCAACACGATTATATCAACGTTTACAGACATTCAAGAATTTTCTCTTGGATGTCTTTTTTGATGCAAAAACATCTAAAACAACATGATAGCAGTACTTTAAGGTGTTTTAATGTTGTAGTCGTCAATCTCTAAATTTGGAATGATCTTATTTTTGATAAGGGTGTTTATATTTAAAACGCACCAAAATTGGTGCGTTTTTATTTTTTGTGCTATAATAGAAATAAATAAAAGGAGGAGTTACATGATTGGAGAAAATATAAAAACGTTACGTAAAACACATAAATTAACGCAGCCTGAGTTTGCAAAGATTGTTGGTATTTCTAGAAATAGTCTGAGTCGTTATGAAAATGGGACAAGTCGAGTTTCGACAGAATTAATAGATCGTATCTGCAAGAAATTTAATGTTTCGTATATCGATATCGTAGGGGAGGAAAAAATGCTCACACCAGTAGAAGATTATCAATTAACTCTGAAAATTGAAGTGATTAAAGAACGAGGGGCGAATATCTTAGCGCAACTTTATCGTTTTCAAGATGAACAAGGAATTGCATTTGATGATACTTTGAATCCTTGGGTTCTAATGAGCGATGATTTGTCTGATTTGATTAACACGAGGATTTATCTTGTTTCAGCTTTTGAGGATATAGAGCGATTTAATGGCTATTTGGATGGTATTGAACGTATGCTAGAACAAGCTAGTCATCTGGTGGTGGCTTAATGAAACTAGAAGAATTTAGTCAAGATAATTTTGAACAAGCCTCCAAACGGCTTATCCGTTCTTTAACTCGTGGAAAAACAACCTCATCTCATCCTAAGGCTATTTTGCTCGGTGGACAGAGTGGTGCTGGGAAAACAACGATTCATCGTATTAAACAAAGGGAATTTCAAGGTAATATCATTATCATTGATGGGGATAGTTATCGCTCTTTTCATCCGAACTACCTTGGCCTACAGGAAAAGTATGGCAAAGATAGTGTGGATTATACCAAAGTATTCGCGGGACAAATGGTTGAATATCTTGTAGATGAGTTGAGTAAAAAAGGTTATCATTTGTTAATCGAGGGTACCTTGAGAACAACAGAAGTTCCTAGAAAAACGGCACAATTATTGATAACTAAAGGATATCAAGTCTCACTTGCACTGATTGCGACCAAGCCCGAATTGTCCTATCTCAGTACATTGATACGTTATGAAGAGCTCTATGCTATAGATCCTCGTCAAGCTAGAGCAACTCCCAAAGCACACCATGATGGAATTGTAGAACATTTGGTTGATAACTTACGGGAATTAGAAAAAGATCAGCTCTTTGAACACATTCAAATTTACCAAAGAGATCAATCGTGCGTTTATGATTCGCAAGTAGACGAAACCTCAGTAGCAGAAGTTCTACACGAATGTCTCTTCGGAAAATGGAGTAAGGTGGAGGAAGAGATGTTTAAGATGGGGCAGGAACGGTTGAGAGAATTAATGGAAATGAAAAAAGGTATAATTGATGGAAATTAAAAAAATCTATATTCAACATTATCGTTTATTAAACGATTTTTCTTTAGAGTTGAAAAATGATTTATCCTTAATTGTGGGTAAAAACAATTGTGGCAAGACTTCGGTTTTATCTGTGTTAGAAAAAATATTCAATAAAAATTCCAATCGCAATTTGGTATGGGAAGATATTAATTTAAATCATAGGAGGGAAATCTTTGAGAATATAAAGAGAGTCTCTGATATTCCTGATTCAGAATTATCGTCTATTTTAGGGATTAATCTTCAAATTTGGATTCAATACTCAGAATCAGATTCTTATCAAAATATCCAAGGATTTATGATGGATTTAAATCCCGAAAATAATTTTATTATTCTTGAATTTTCGTATATAATTCCCACTCAAAAGCTTCGCGAGATAAGTAGTTTGACTTGTGATTTTGCAGATGATTTTTCAAAATTTGAATCATTTATGAAGAAAAATATGAATAAATTTTTCGAAATACAGATTTATTCACGTGGATATAATCCTATTACTCAAGAAATGACAGAAGAAAAGTCTGATTTACATGAAATGAAAGATGTTCATAAAATTATTAAAGTAAGAGGGATCAGTGCTAGTAGAGAAGTATCTAATAAAGAAAATAACCATTCATTGTCTAAGACGTCAAATCAATTTTATAAATTAAATAATGGTGAAGATATTGACAGCAATGCAAATAATTTACTTCAATCTGCAATTTTAAAGGCAGACGAGACTTTAACGAAAGCTTATAGTGGTGATGATAGCAATGAAGGTATATTTACTCCAGTCTTTGAACGAGTAAAAAGATTTGGTGGACATGATAGTGAAGCAGAGTTGGCAATTTATTCATCACTGTCTGAAAAGGATATTTTAAGTAATAATACGACTCTGTATTATAGGCATGATGATAGTCTATTGCCTGAAACATATAATGGTTTGGGGTATTTAAATTTATATGGAATAATATTTGAAATTGAGACTTTAATGGCTGATATAAAAAATGATCCTGCTGATATTAATCTAATTTATATTGAAGAGCCAGAATCGCATACACATCCACAATTGCAGTATATTTTTATCAAGAATATTAAAGACTTGCTAAAGGAACACAATGATGAACTAAAAAAAAGTGGGGATATTGGTTGTATTCAAACTTTAATTACAACACACTCGTCTCATATAGTTTCCGATTGTAATTTTGATGATTTAATATACTTTAAGCGTGATGCTGGAACAGTAATATCAAAGGCTTTTAATTCATTGAAAGAAGAATACGGAGAAGACCAACTAGGATTTAAATTTGTAAAGCAGTATCTTACCCTTAATAGTAGTGAATTATTTTTTGCTGATAAAGTTATTTGTATTGAGGGTGATACAGAAAGAATTTTACTTCCCAGAATGATGCAAAAAGTGGATATTTCTAACTCACTTAATCAAAATTCAATGATAATGCCGTTGCTTTCTCAAAATATTTCAATTATTGAAACAGGTGCACATTCACAAGTGTTTAGGAAATTATTTGATTTTTTAGGAATAAAAGTATTAATAATTACGGATATTGATCCAGCGAATAAAAATGAAAATAATCGCTTGACTTCTTGCTCAGCAGAAGATGCTACCTCTACAACAAATACTTCAATTAAAAGTTTTTTTGACATTTCTGGGGATGAAATATTTTCAATGGTAGCTCAAAAGAGTTTTGCAGAAAAAATAACATCAGACAATAGAATTCGTATTGCATACCAAATTCCCGAAGATGAAAGTAGTTATCAGCCTGCTAGCTTTGAGGATGCCTTTATCAGTTTAAATAAACAATTCATTATCAATCAAAAAGAAGGTCTTATTAAATTTGAAGCTTTAAAAAACTTTGATGATAGTGAAATAGAGGATTTCTATAAATTTGCTAGAGATAAAGTGAACAAAAAATCTGCATTTGCATCAAGTTTATTATATTTCGAAAGAGAAGAAAACACTTGGAAAGTACCTAACTATATTTCGGAGGGATTATTATGGTTGAGAGAACAGTAGAACCAGAGGTAGGAAAGGTATTTGAAGTAATAAAACAAGGTCAAAATTTTATCCTTGAGGGTGGTGCTGGGAGTGGGAAAACTTATTCATTAATTTCCATTATTGAAAAAATATCTATGGAAGAACCAAAAAAATCGATTGTATGCATTACTTATACTAACAATGCTGTTGCAGAGATTAGATCTAGAATCATTAATGATAATTTACGGGTTTCAACTATTCACGATTTTATATGGCATGTCATTAAAAATTTCCAAAAAGAGATTAAAGAATGTCTTGTTGAGTTAATAAATGATGATGAACAAATTCTATTCGTTGCTCCAAAGGAAGTATTAGGTGAGGAACTTATTTCGCTTGATTACTTTGATAGTGTTCGTGTTGAATATACTGAATGGTATTCTATGAGCATAACTGAGCAAAATAAAGTTCAAATAAGTCATGACCATGTTCTTATAGTTGCTGAAAAAATGTTTTCTAAATATAAGAAGTTGAGTGATATTTTAAAGGATACTGCAAACTATATTTTTGTTGACGAGTATCAAGATACGAGTCCCTTAGTTGTAAAAATTTTATTAGAGCATCTCAGAAAGAGTACTAGAGATAATATTGTAGGTTTTTTTGGAGATTCAATGCAGGCTATCTATGACTCAGGAGTGGGAAACATAGATTCCTATGGTCTTGAAAAAATACAAAAAAATCAAAATAGACGTAATCCACGAAAAGTTATTAATTTAGCAAATAAATTTAGAAGCGATGGATTAGTTCAGATTCCTTCTAGTGATGTAGCGGCTCCAAACATGAATAATGGTAATGTAATTGAAGGAACGGTGAAATTCATTTATGGTGATGGAATTACCCACCTTGAAGATCTTAGAAATAGCGAACTATTTAAAGAATTAGAGTTTGATATACCACAGAAAACAAAGGAATTGCGATTAACACACAAACTTAATGCAGAAACGGCTGGGTTTTCTAAACTATTTGAATTGTATAGTTCTGATTTGCTTGTGAAATTAATTACAGATATGAAGAAAAAATTTAATGCAAGTGAGTTAGTTGATAAAGGAAAAACTTTTGAAGAATTAGTAGAAGAAGCTCAAATTGTTGTTAGAAAGGGTGGCCCATTAATAATTGATATTGTCAAATCTATTCCAGAACTTTTAGCCATTTACGAAGAAATTAAGACATTTTCATTTGAAGAAGTGATTAGTAAGAGTAAAGTTAATAAAGATTCTTTATTGGCCTATAAATTTAATGGTTTAAGTAGTAGATATGAGGCGGGTACAGATAGAGATAGGATTCTTCAAAGATTAGATCTAATCTTTGAACTAATAGAACTATATAAAATAGGTAAGCATAACGAATTTTTGCGTATTACTTGCTTTAAAATAACTTCGTCTGCTGATAAAATTAATCTATCTAAAATTATGAAAGAAATCTCTGATAATGATATTACAATTGGAAAAGTCATAAAACTTGCAGAGAGAACTGGATTAATTTCAAAGGACGACTTATTTACTAATTTTATAGAAAATAAGGGCTATTATTTATGGTTACGCCTTGAGAAATTACCATTTCAAGAATATGTAAATAGTATTGCTTATCTTAGAGAATATGTATCTGTCATAACTCAGCATAAGGTTAAAGGCAGTGAATATGAGAATGTCTTAGTTTTGTTAGATAATGGAAGATGGAATCAATATAATTTTAATTCTATATTTGGTAAAGGTTCATCTAATGAGAAGGTTCAAAACAGAACTAAGAAACTATTTTATGTTACAATCACTAGAGCAATGAAAAACTTAATTGTTTATATGCCATGTAATGACCAACAGATTCTTGAAAAAGCTAAAGATTATTTTGAACAGAGTGATATTGTTGATGTTCTGTCATTAGTTGATTAGTAAATAAACTTTAACAATTGTTGAACTGAAAGTTGAAGGAGCAATTATGATTACATTGGAAAATGATTTACTTGAATTTGATATTACAGGAATTTTAGGCTATGAAATCAATCAACATATTGATTTTTATAATACTGGAGTAGAAGAAGCTTATGTAGCAATAAAAAATAAAGATGACAGTACAGCACTGTCCATTTTAAGAATATTAAAATCACAACTAGATATGGAGTATAAGTATTTTGATTCTAAAAGGTTTTGGGATTTTGGTCAATTAAATGATGCTTACAGTTATGTTTATGGTATAAATAGAGCTAGTCGAGCATTGGTGGGAGCACCCAATTATCGAAATATGAAATCTATGCTCTATGACATTCAAGATTATATGACTAGAACAAGATTTGACGATGATAGGTATTATGGAAATGTATTCGCTTTAGCTGTTGACAAATATTTAGATGAGATGACAACCTCGGAACGTCATTCGCGTTTTGGAATATTCCTTCAAGGGATTAGAACGTTTTACCATCGACCAGGAAAAGGTACAGCAAAACAATGCCTTACTCTATCTAAAGGTCTCGCTTATAAAGATATAGAACCTTTTATCTTCGTAGAGTATATTGAGAGATATTTGAGATAATTTATAATGCACTCCGTATATCAAATGTACAAAACAATAACAATTCAAATGGTGTGAACTTTTTGGTAAAATCTAGCTCAATTTGTGTATTTTTAG
>ERZ772769.471-NODE-471-length-9760-cov-5.93745_pt1 | contig 9760 bp, 7 predicted proteins | sample MGYA00580987_ERZ772769 | MGnify/ENA primary metagenome ERZ772769 (study PRJEB29015, sample SAMEA2738043) | human oral metagenome | biome: human oral; feature: human-associated habitat; material: saliva | place: China | collected 2234 ...
ACGCGGATGTGGCTCAGTTGGTAGAGCATCACCTTGCCAAGGTGAGGGTCGCGGGTTCGAGTCCCGTCATCCGCTCGGGCGATTGGCGCAGCGGGAGCGCGCTTCCCTGACACGGAAGAGGTCACTGGTTCGATCCCAGTATCGCCCACCAACATGACGAAGGATCCGAGCCCTACCGGCTCGGGTCCTTCGTTGTTCTCGGGCTGGGTGCACCGGCGGCCGGCTGCCGGGCCGCGGGTCGTGGACGAGGATGATGGGCGTCTACGCTTGCGGGCATGGCCGACCCTTCGACGTACCGTCCTGCCCCGGGCGAGATCCCCACGTCCCCGGGGGTCTACCGGTTCCTGGACGGGCAGGGACGGGTCATCTACGTCGGCAAGGCCAAGAACCTGCGTCAGCGCCTGTCCAACTACTTCCAGGACCTCGCCGCACTGCACCCGCGCACCCAGAAGATGGTCACTACCGCGTGTGCTGTGGAGTGGACGGTCGTGTCCACCGAGGTGGAGTCCCTGGCCCTGGAGTACTCCTGGATCAAGGAGTTCAACCCCCGTTTCAACGTCATGTACAAGGACGACAAGTCCTACCCCTACCTGGCGGTGACGATGGGGGAGACCTACCCCCGCGTCCAGGTGGTCCGCGGGGCCCGCAAACCGGGAACCCGCTACTTCGGTCCCTTCGTCCAGGCCTGGTCCATCCGCGAGACCGTCGAGCAGCTGCTGCGGGTCTTCCCGGTGCGTTCCTGCTCGGCCGGCGTCTTCCGCCGTGCCCAGGCCTCGGGGCGTCCCTGCCTGCTGGGATACATCGACAAGTGCTCGGCCCCCTGCGTGGACCGTATCAGCCCGCAGGACCATCGGGCGCTGGCTGAGGACTTCTGCGCCTTCATGGCCGGTCGCACCGGCCCCTACCTGCGCCAGGTCGAGGCTGAGATGAAGGCGGCTGCCGCCGCCCTCGATTTCGAGAAGGCCGCCCGCCTGCGTGACGACGCCGCCGCACTGCGCAAGGTCATCGAGGGCAACGCCGTCGTCCTGCCCGACGCCACCGACGCCGACGTCTTCGCCCTGGTCCGCGACGAGCTCGAGGCCGCCGTCCAGGTCTTCCACGTCCGCGGCGGCCGGGTGCGCGGGCAGCGCGGCTGGGTCGTGGACCTCATCGACGACGCCGGGGACGCCGAGCTCATCGAGCGCCTCCTCGAACAGGTCTACGCCTCCCTCGTTGATCCGGCCGACGCCGGCGCCGTCCACCACAGTGGCGCCCCCACATCCTCGGGCACCACCACCTCCGTCGGGGTGGGGGACCGTGCCCCCTCCAGCCCCCAGCCCCGCAGCGGCCCCAACGGTTCCAACGGTTCCAACGGTGACGCCTCCTGGCGCAAGGGAGAGTCGGCGGCCACGAGCGTCGACGACGTCGCCCATACGGCCACCACGGCGGTGCCCAAGGAGATCCTGGTCCCCGAGCTGCCCAGCAACGCCGCCACCGTGCGAACCTGGTTGGCCGGCCTGCGCGGAGCGAAGGTTGACCTGCGCGTCCCGCAGCGCGGCGACAAGGCCGCCCTCATGGACACGGTGCGCAAGAACGCGCAGGAGGCTCTGCGGCTGCACAAGACCCGGAGGGCGGGAGATCTCACCCAGCGCGCCCTCGCCCTCGATGAGCTCGCCGAGGCCCTCGACCTGCCGGAGGCGCCCCTGCGCGTCGAGTGCTACGACATCTCCCACACCCAGGGCACCTACCAGGTCGGCTCCATGGTCGTCTTCGAGGACGGTGCGCCCCGCAAGTCCGACTACCGACGCTTCACCGTGCGCGGCCAGGACGGCAGCGGCGCCGCTGACGACACCGCCGCCATGCATGAGGTCCTCACTCGCCGGTTCAAACGCCTCATCGCCGAGCAGGGACGAGGGGAGGCCGCAGTCCGGGCGGCGCAGGAGATCGAGGACGTCGAGGGCATCGCCGTCGCCTCCGGTCCTATCGATCCCGAGACCGGCAAAGCCCGGCGTTTCTCGTACGCACCCGGGCTGGTCGTCGTCGACGGCGGGCTGCCGCAGGTCAATGCGGCACGCACCGTGCTCGACGAGCTCGGCATCGACGTGCCGCTCATCGGACTGGCCAAGCGTCTGGAGGAGGTGTGGGTGCCGGGGGAGGAGTTCCCCGTTATTCTGCCGCGCACATCGCCCGCCCTCTACCTGCTCCAGCACCTGCGCGACGAGTCCCACCGCTTCGCCATCACCCACCACCGCAAGAAGCGCTCGGCCGGCATGACCCGCTCCGTCCTGGACGGCATCCCCGGCCTTGGACCGGCTCGTCAGGCGGCCCTCCTGCGGGAGTTCGGCTCGGTCACACGCATCCGGCAAGCCGATGTGGACGACATCACTCGTGTCAAGGGCATCGGACCGGCTTTGGCGGGTACTATCTTGGCTCACCTCCACAGTCCAGCTACTGAACAGTAGTGTGATTTCACGAAGCGCTGGACTGACGTCAACTCGAAAGGAAACCCCGTATGAGGATCTCCGCCCGCAACCAGCTGCCCGGCACCGTCGTCTCCATCGAGAAGGGCGCCGTCAACGGCGTCGTCAAGATCGAGGTCGCCCCCGGCGTCATCATCACCTCCTCCATCACCAACGCGGCCATCGAGGAGCTCGAGCTGGCAGAGGGTAAGCAGGCGGTCGCCGTCGTCAAGGCCTCCTCCGTCATGGTGGGCCTCCAGGACTGAGCCCGGACGCCGCCGTGAGGCGCAGGTCGGCGTCGCCGTCAGCGCGATCTGATCGTGGCGGTCACTGGCTCGGAGCCTTCTGAACCTGACACCTGACAGACGACACGGAGGATGAGGAGCCATGACCACACCATCGCCCGACCCTGACCTGCGCTTCCCCGGCGGCTTCCTGTGGGGCGGAGCCACCGCTGCCAACCAGATCGAGGGCGCCTACAACGAGGACGGCAAGGGCCTGTCCGTTCAGGACGTCATGCCCCGGGGCATCCTGGCCCCGCCCACCCAGGCCCCCACACCGGACAACCTCAAGCTCGAGGCCATCGACTTCTACCACCGTTACGCCGAGGACATCGCCCTGCTGGCGGAGATGGGCTTCAAGGTCTTCCGCTTCTCCATCGCCTGGAGCCGTATCTTCCCGCTCGGTGACGAGACCGAGCCCAACGAGGAGGGGCTCGCCTTCTACGACCGGGTCCTCGACGAGCTCGAGAAGCACGGCATCGAGCCGCTGGTCACCATCAGCCACTACGAGACCCCGCTCCACCTGGCCCGCACCTATGACGGCTGGACCGACCGCCGCCTCATCGGCTTCTTCGAGCGCTACGCCCGCACCCTGTTCGAGCGATACGGCAAGCGGGTCAGGTACTGGCTCACCTTCAACGAGATCAACTCCGTCCTCCACGAGCCCTTCCTGTCCGGCGGCATCGCCACCCCCAAGGACAGGCTCAGCGAGCAGGACCTCTACCAGGCCATCCACCACGAGCTCGTCGCCTCCGCTGCCGCCACGAGGATCGCCCACGAGGTCAACCCCGATATCCGGGTCGGCTGCATGATCCTGGCCGTGCCCACCTACCCGCTCACCCCCGATCCCCGTGACGTCTGGGCGGCCAAGCAGGCCGAGCGCGCCAACTATGCCTTCGGGGACCTCCACGTGCGCGGCGAGTACCCCGGCTACCTGCTGCGTTCCCTGCAAGACAAGGGCATCAAGCTGGAGATCACCGAGGAGGACCGCGCGCTGCTGCGGGAGCACACCGTCGACTTCGTCTCCTTCTCCTACTACATGTCCGTGTGCGAGACCGCCACCCAGGTGGCTCCGGCCGGCCGGGGCAACCTCATGGGCGGCGTGTCCAACCCGACTCTCGAGGCCTCCGAGTGGGGGTGGCAGATCGACCCGACGGGCCTGCGCACCATCCTCAACGACTACTGGGACCGCTGGGGCAAGCCCCTGTTCATCGTCGAGAACGGGCTGGGAGCCAAGGACGTCCTGGTGGAGGGCCCCGACGGTCCCACGGTTGAGGACGACTATCGCATCGCCTACATGAACGACCACCTGGTCCAGGTCGCCGAGGCCATCGCCGACGGCGTCGAGGTCCTGGGCTACGCCTCCTGGGGCTGCATCGACCTGGTCTCGGCCTCCACCGCCCAGATGTCCAAGCGCTACGGCTTCATCTACGTGGACCGCGACGACGACGGCAACGGCACCCTGGCCCGCTACCGCAAGAAGTCCTTCGGCTGGTACCGCGACGTCATCGCCTCCAACGGCGCCTCCCTCGTGCCTCCGGCGCAGGAACCGCCCCACGGATAGACGCTGAGACGACGGGCCCGGGCGGCCGGCTCAGACGCTGGGACGGATCGACCCGGCGGCGGACCGCGCCCGGTCTCTGGCGACCTCGACGTCGTCGGCGCTGGCCACCACGACGCCCAGGCGCCGACCCTCGTGAGCCACCGGCTTGCCGAAGAGTCGCAGATCCACGCCCTCATGAGCGAGCGCCTCATCAAGACCCGCGAAACGCACGCCCTCACCGGGAGCCGACTCGCCCGTCGCTTTGATGGTCACCGAGGCGCCGGGGGAGCGCAGCGCGGTGTCGACGGGCAGCCCCAGCAGGGCGCGGGCATGCAGCTCGAACTCGCTCAGGCGCTGGCTCGCCAGTGTCACCAGGCCGGTGTCATGGGGGCGCGGGGAGACCTCGGAGAAGAGAACCTCCTCCCCGCAGATGAACAGCTCCACCCCGAACAGGCCCCAGCCGCCCAGCGCCGCGGTCACGCGCTCGGCCACCTGCTGGGCCCGTTCCAGGGCCACCGGGCTCAGGGGCTGCGGCTGCCAGGACTCCACATAGTCCCCGTCGACCTGCCGGTGCCCGATCGGCTCGCAGAAGCTCGTCACCGTCTCCCCGGTGCCGGGATGACGCCAGCGCACTGTGAGCAGAGTGATCTCGGTGTCGAAACGCACGAAGCCCTCCACAATGACCCGGCCCCGGTCGACTCGCCCGTCGGCCGCCGCGTAGCGCCAGGCCGCCTCCAGGTCCTGCGGCCCGTGCGCCACCGACTGGCCGTGGCCCGACGAGGACATGACCGGTTTGACCACGCACGGAAAGCCCACTCGCTGTGCCCCTGCCTGCAGCTCGTCCAAGGACGAGGCGAAGGCGTAGGGACTGGTCGCCAGTCCCAGCTCCTCGGCAGCCAGGCGGCGGATGCCCTCACGATTCATCGTCAGCTGCACCGCACGGGCGGTCGGCACCACCCTCACCTCGCCGGCCTCCTCCAGGGCCGCCAGGGCATCGGTGGCCAGTGCCTCGATCTCGGGGACCACGACGGCGGCACCGCTGGCGCGGATGGCGGCCGTCAGCGCCTCGGGGTCGCTCATGTCCACCGTCAGGGCGTTGTGCGCCACCTGCTGGGCCGGAGCCCCCTCGTAGCGGTCGATCGCCGTGACCTCCACCCCCAGGCGGGTCAGAGCGATCGCCACCTCCTTGCCGATCTCACCGGCGCCCAGCAGCGCCACCTTCGTTGCGCTGCTGGTCCAGGGCGTACCCAGCACCGGGGCGGTGGGCTGACGCATCGGCGTCTCCTGGGGCGCGCACTGGCATGAGGGATGCTGGTCGGACATGGGGGAGGGGCTCATGGGGCCTCCTGGTATCTGGCGCCGAGAACCGGCGGCCGTGAGTGCTGGCAACAAGGAAACGCTACCGGTAATCCGCCGTCGGCGACGGGCGGACCGAGCTGGGCATGCGATGCTTGGTGCATGCATGACGAGCGCCGCCCTCAGTCCTCCTCCGGCAAGCGCCAGCGGCTTCAGGACACGGTTCCCATTGAGATCCCCGCCCTCGATGAGGCGACTCCTCCGGTTCCCCCGGCGGAACGCCCCGAGATGATTATTGTCACGGGTATGTCCGGGGCGGGGCGCTCGCGCGCGGCCAACGCGCTGGAGGACCTCGACTGGTACGTCGTGGACAACCTGCCGCCCCAGCTGCTGCCGGCTCTGTCGGGAATGATGACGACGGTCGGCGCCGGTGTGCACCGGCTGGCCGCGGTGGTCGATGTGCGCAGTCGCGAGTTCTTCTCCCACTTCATGGACTATCTGCGCAAGGTCCGCAACAACGGCACCGACGTGAGGCTCATCTTCCTGGATGCCTCCGACGCCGTGCTGGTCAGACGCTTTGAGTCCTCTCGCCGACCCCACCCGTTGCAGGGCAGTGGCTCCGTCCTGGACGGGATTGAGCACGAGCGCACTCTCCTGGGGGGTTTGCGGGGCGTGGCCGACAGCGTCATCGACACCTCCAACTACTCCGTCCACGACCTCGCCCGGCGGGTGCGCGAGCTCGTGGCGCACGAGTCCGACCTGGCCCTGCGTATCAACGTCATGTCCTTCGGGTTCAAGTACGGCATTCCCCTGGACGCCGACCACGTTCTGGACGTGCGCTTCATTCCCAACCCCTACTGGGTCTCCGAGCTGCGCCACCTCACCGGACGTGACGCTCCGGTGGCCGACTACGTCTTCGCCCAGAAGGGGGCGGCGGCCTTCGTCGACGGCTACGCCGACCTGCTCATCCCCGCGCTCCCGCAGTACATCGATGAGCTCAAGCCCCACGTCACCCTGGCTGTGGGCTGCACCGGCGGCAAGCACCGTTCCGTGGCCTCGGCGGAGCGGCTCGGGGCCAGGTTGAGGCGCGGGGGCTTCGAGGTCGTTGTCCAGCACCGCGATCTGGGACGGGAGTAGGCAGTGGGAACCACGATCGATGCGGCGGGCTGGCCCCGCCGCGGTGAGGAGGGACCCGCCGTCGTCGCCCTGGGAGGCGGGCACGGACTGTCCGCCACGCTGCGGGCGCTGCGCCACGTCACCCACCGGCTCACCGCTGTCGTCACCGTCGCCGACGACGGAGGCTCCTCGGGGCGCCTGCGCCGAGAGTTCGACTGTCTGCCGCCAGGAGACCTGAGAATGGCGCTGGCATCGCTCTGCGAGGACTCCGAGTGGGGCCTGACCTGGCGAGACGTGCTCCAGCACCGCTTCGAGGGGCAGGGCGAGCTCGACAATCACGCCCTGGGGAACCTGCTCATCCTGGCGCTGTGGCAGCTGCTGGGGGACGAGGTCGCCGGGCTCGACTGGGTGGGGCGCCTGCTGACGATCCACGGCCGCGTCGTTCCCATGTCCTCCTCACCCCTGGTCATTGAGGCCGACATCGTCTCCGGGGGGAGCCGACGCCGGGTCAGTGGGCAGGTGGCAGTGGCCTCGGCCCGCGGACGTCTGGAGAACGTGGGGATGGTTCCTCAGGACGCCGAGGCCCACCCCGAGGCGCTGCGCGCCATCGATGAGGCCGAATGGGTGGTCCTGGGGCCCGGCTCCTGGTACACCTCGGTGCTCCCGCACCTCATCCTGCCGTCCATGCGCCGCGCGCTGGTGAACACCTCGGCCCGCAAGGTCGTGGTCCTCAACCTCTCCGCTCAGCAGGGCGAGACTGACGGGATGACCAGTGCCGATCATCTTCGGGTCCTGAGCCAGTACGCGCCCGACCTGCGCCTGGACGTGGTGCTGGCCGACCCCTCCACCGTTGAGGACGTCGAGGATCTTGCAGCGGTGGCCGCCGCCATGGGGGCCACCGTCGTCCTGCGCCAGGTGCGCACCGGCGAGGCCCTGTGCCACCACGATCCGCTTCGCCTGGCAGCCGCCTTCCGGGACGCCTTCGAGGGGGCTCTGGGGGACGTCACCGATCTCAGTGGACGTGATGACATGTGATGCTGGACTCATTGAAGAGTCCCGCTGTGCATGATCGTTCATAATTCTCGGCGGCCGCTTCCAGCCGGCTGCCGGGTGCTGCGGCTAAAAATTCTCCATTGATACGCCTCGGGCGCCGTATGACATCGCCCTGACGTCTTGAGTCGCTTCGCCCGGGCATGTTCGAGCTGCGCCTCGCCAGCACCCGGGACGCCCTGGCAACGGCCGCAGCGTCAACCATGTTTGCCAGTCCCGAATCACGAACCCCGACCACGAGGAGCCCGCCCATGTCGCTGACGGTCACCGTCAAGGATGAGCTCGCGCTCGTCGCTACTGAGAACGCCGCCCAACGACGGGCGGAGGTCTCCGCGATGCTGCGCTTCGCCGGAGGGCTCCATATCGTCTCCGGGCGCATCGTCGTCGAGGCCGAGCTCGATCACGGCGGAGCGGTGCGGCGCCTGCACCAGCACCTCAAGGAGCTCTACGGGATGGAGCCCGAGGTCATGGTGGTTCAGGGCGGTTCCCTGCACCGAGGGTCCCGCTACGTGCTGCGAGTGACCAAGCGCGGCAAGGACCTGGCCCGGCTGTCCGGGCTGGTCGACGACCGGGGCCGGCCGGTGCGGGGCATGCCGGTGTCCGTCATTCAAGGAGGGCGCAACGCCGCCGCTGCCGCCTGGCGTGGAGCCTTCCTGGCCCGCGGATCCCTGACCGAGCCCGGCCGGTCCTCCTCCTTGGAGGTCACCTGTCCCGGCTCCGAGGCCGCACTGGCCCTGGTCGGGGCCGCGCGGCGCTTCGACATCTCCGCCAAGGCCCGAGAGGTGCGCGGGGCCGACCGCGTCGTCGTTCGCGACGGTGAGGCCATCGGTGTTCTCCTGGAGCGGATGGGGGCGCCGGAGGCCTTCAAAGTGTGGGCCGAGCGCCGATCTCGGCGCGAGTCCCGGGGGACCGCCAACCGCCTGGCCAACTTCGACGACGCCAACCTGCGCCGTTCGGCCCGCGCCGCCGTCGCCTCGGGTGCCCGCGTCGAGCGAGCCTTCGAGATCCTGGGGGACGATGTCCCCGCCCACCTGCTTCAGGCCGGTCGCCTGCGCATCGCGCACAAGCAGGCATCCCTGGAGGAGCTTGGGCAGCTCTCCGACCCACAGCTGACCAAGGACGCCGTCGCTGGACGTATCCGCCGCCTCCTGGCCATGGCGGACAAGCAGGCCCACGAGCTGGGCATCCCCGACACGGAGTCGGTTCTCACCCAGGAGATGCTCGAGCCCTGAGGTGAGATGGGACCTCGGTCCTTGCCTTTGGGACGCCTGATGGTCTTTGGTCCCCTCGGTTTGGCTTGTGCATCACAGTGTTCGCCCGTGGCGTGGTCGGCGACTCCCAGCGCCTGCCCAGTGTGACTAGACTCGGCCGTACCGGAGCTGAATCGGATGTGAGCTGAAGAGGAGGTTCCGGAGCACACGCCATGTGTGAAAAGAGCCCCAGCAACCGTGCGCCGCCAACCGGCGCACTAGGAGGACACAAAGTGACCACCCGCGTTGGTATTAACGGCTTCGGCCGGATCGGCCGCAACTTCTTCCGTGCCGCCCTCGAGCAGGGCGCCGACATCGAGGTTGTCGCCGTCAACGACCTGACGGACAACAAGACCCTGGCCCACCTGCTCAAGTACGACTCGATCCTCGGTCGTTTCGACGGCGAGGTCTCCTACGACGAGGATGGCATCACCGTCAACGGCAAGCACATCAAGGTGCTCGCTCAGCGCAACCCCGCCGACCTGCCCTGGGGCGACCTGGGCGTCGAGGTCGTCGTGGAGTCCACCGGCTTCTTCACCGACGGCGAGAAGGCCAAGGCCCACCTCGACGGTGGCGCCAAGAAGGTCGTCATCTCCGCTCCCGCCAAGAACGTCGACGGCACCTTCGTCATGGGTGTCAACGAGGGCGACTACGACAACGCCACGATGAACATCGTGTCCAACGCCTCGTGCACCACCAACTGCCTCGCCCCCCTGGCCAAGGTTCTCCACGAGAACTTCGGCATCGAGCGCGGCATCATGACCACCATCCACTCCTACACGGGTG
>ERZ772769.472-NODE-472-length-9757-cov-6.62018_pt1 | contig 9757 bp, 8 predicted proteins | sample MGYA00580987_ERZ772769 | MGnify/ENA primary metagenome ERZ772769 (study PRJEB29015, sample SAMEA2738043) | human oral metagenome | biome: human oral; feature: human-associated habitat; material: saliva | place: China | collected 2234 ...
GCGACCCAGGGTAATCAGGCCGTCCTTAGCGATTTCACGCAGGTTTTCGAAGGGGGAACGCTCGCCACGGTCAACAGCATCTGCGTGGGTTCGGGCGAGGGCGAGCACCTGCTCGCGCTGGGGGTAGTCGTAGAGGGGTTCGAGAGTGAACTCGGACATGGGGTTTCTCCTAAGCGGGGAGTGTCACATCTATGCGTGCAGCTTGAACAGTCGGTCAATGGGGGTGCTGACGGCCTTACGGGCGCGAACAACAGCTTCTTCGTCGGGTGCGTCGTAGAAGCAGAGGCACTTTGCGGTGTCTTCGCGAACGTAGGTGCGCAGGAAGGAAACCTCAGGTACTTCAGCGTACTTGGGCGCGTTTGCCTTCTTGCGGGTCAGGTACTGTTCCATAGTGATCTCTGCGGGGATGTCCCACTCAACCAGGTAGTCTGCGTCCTTCTTGAGCTTCTTGATGTCTTCGAGCTCTGCGCCGACCAGGCGGACTGCGTCGGGGCCTGCGACGGCTGCGCGCTCACCGATGGCTGCGGTGAGGTCGGGGCCGAATGCGGTGCTCTCAGCTTCGACGATGACGAAGACAATCTTGTGGTCTGCGGAGACCTGGGTTTCGATGAGCTCTGCGCCGTGGCTCAGGGACGAGTTGACGGTCTCGATGAGTGCGGTTGCTTCGTCCTTGGACGGCTGCGCGGGGGTCAGTTCTACCAGGTAAAGTGCCATGATGTTCTCCTCGGCTTAGGGTTGAAGGGTTGTTCCGGAAGGGGCCTTCCGATTTATTATGGATTCACCTTAGACCCGTGGTTGAGGGCTGTCTAGTAGATTTCTGTTCGTGGCTTAATACGTCCTTTTTGACTCTAATGTTCGTCATGTGTGTTCATGCGGAGACATAAATCGTCACAGTTCCGTGCGTGGGAACCTGCCTACAGCCGCAGAATTTTCGCGCGGGTTATCGAACCCGGAGGCGCATCTATCCGCGCCGTCCCGCTCGTGCCGCAAAATCGTCAAGGGCGCGGTTGAGAGCGGGGACAGTCCACACTTTTTGCCCCTGAATTTTGACGCGTTCTTCACGCAGAATCTGCAACTCCACCATGCGGTTAAGGAGGCGATACACACTAGCTCGGGACCCCTGCGTGTGCTCCTCCACCATGTGTGCGGTGAAGGCGGGCTCGGTGCAGCACAGGTCGGTGAGGGAACGCAGGAGAGGGGTTTTACGCTGGGCAATGGACAGCACCTCATCACGCAGGGTTTCAATGTCTTGCGCCAGGATTTCTGCGTTGGTGATTGCCTTCTGCGCGGCGTTGATGAAGAGCTCGATGATGGGCTCGGCATCGCCTGCACGGTAGTCGGTGAGCGCCTGAATGTACCCTTCGGTATCGTGCAACAGCCCGGAGGAGACGGGCAGAATCACGTGGCGGGTGACGCCGCGGGCGAGCAGGAGCGCGGAGATGAGGGCGCGCCCGGTTCGGCCGTTGCCGTCGGTGAAGGGGTGGATCGTTTCAAATTGGGCGTGCGCGATAGCCGCCTGCGCGAGGGGGTCAATATCGCGGCGGTTCATGAAGGCTACAAGGTCTTCGAGGGCGGCAGGAACCCTCTCGTGATGCGGCGCCACATAGTCGGCGGTTACCGGCGAATCGCCCTTAATCCACACCCACTGGGTGCGGAGCACACCGGAGTCCTGCTGCAGGCCGCGGGTCAGTTCACGGTGCATCGCGAGGATGTTATCGACACTAATGTTTTCTGCGGTGTTCAGGGCTGCACGCATGGCGTGAACGTTGCGTGCCACCAGCTCAGCGTTAACGCCGACCTTCGACCCGCTTGCACCCAGGACAGCCAGTGAGAGCCTGCGTGCGCTAACGGTGAGGTTTTCAATCTGCGAGCTGGAGGCGGATTCGCCGCGCAGAAGAACTGCCGAGAAGGGGATGCCGCCGATGTGGTGGAGCCGCTCATCGAAGCGGGTCATTGCGGTGGCGTTTTCTTGGAGGCGCGCTCGCAGTGCGGGGCTGAGTTCGACGTTGAGTTCGGCAATGGAGGCGGGTACGGCGCTGGAGAAGGTGCCGGAGTTGCGGCGCGTTGCGCGTCGGGAGGCGAGGGCGGCCCGGTGAACCCAGGGATCTTGCGGCTCCCATTCGAGGGCGGGCCAGGTGATGGCTGAGGGCATGCTTCCTCCTCCTGAGTGTCGTCTTGCTGGTCGTGAGGGGGGGGGGTCTTAAGCAGGGTCTTAATAAGACAATACACTTCAATTTTCTTATTAAGGCGCTTAATAAGAAAATCCGCGCGGATTGTCTTATTAAGGAAAACGCCCCGAACGCCCCTTAAACCCGCCCTCCTGAACTTCCCCTCAACATTCCGAGACTCCAGCGCTCCAGTTGCCGGGGCGTACACCGGAGCATGCGCCGGGAACTTACGCCAGGGCATACAGCAAGGGCCCCGAACCCTTGGTAATTCAAGGATTCGGGGCCCTATTTACGCTAGGCCTATATGCGTTCGCCTACACGCTGCCCGAAGCAGCGAGTCAGCAGTGTAGACAGGCAACTTTGCGGTTACTTCACGCCGCGCATGAGCTTCTGGACCGGCTTGTGTACCAGGAACAGCAGCACACCGGTCGCGATGGTGATAATACCCATCCAGGTGAAGTAGGGAACCTCAGTTTCCATGCTGTAGAACTGAGCCAGCCAGCCAGAAAGCACGGTACCCATTGCCACGGAGGTGAAGTACAGCGCCATCATGTTCACGCGGTGCGCCTTCGGTGCGAGCTTGGTCGCCAGCGAAATACCCACCGGGGAAATAATCAGCTCAGCGATGGTGCAGACGAACAGAATCAGCACGATCCAGCCGACGTTCACGCTCTGAACGCCCGCCTGAGCGAGGAAGATCCAGAATGCCAGGCCGATGATAATCAGCGCTGCGGAGAACTTCACGGTGGTCACCGGCTGACGCTCACCCCACTTGGTCCACAAGGCGGAGAACATCATGCCGAAGATAATGATGAAAATCGGGTTGATGGAGTTGACCAGGTTCGGGCTCAGCTCCATGCCCAGAATATTCCAGTTAAGGCGCTCATCCGAGTACACCGCCATGACGGTGAACTGCTGCTGGTACAGCGCCCAGAACACGGCGTTTGCGATCCACAGCGGAATGAATGCGGTGACGCGGGAACGCTCATCAGCGGTGACGTCCTTAGCGCTCAGCAACTGAGCGAACAGGGCGATAGCACCGATGAAGATGAAGCCCATGACCCAGTTCTTGAGGTTGTCTGCGGTCATCAGGCCGGTCGCCAGCAGAATACCGAGAATAACCACGATACCGACCAATGCCAGGAAGAAGTTACGCTTCTGAGCGGCGGTGAAGGGGGTGCCCACGTGGTGTACGGAGGCGGGCAGGTTCTTGCGGGTCAGGGCGTACTGAATCAGGCCTGCAGCCATACCAACAGCAGCCAGACCGAAGCCGAGGTGGAAACCGCCGGTGCTCCAGCCCCAACCGGTCAGGATCGGGCCAAGCAGTGCGCCGGTGTTCACGCCGATGTAGAAGATGGTGAAGCCTGCGTCGCGGCGGTGGTCGTTATCTGCGTAGAGGGAGCCGACGAGCACGGAGGCGTTGCTCTTCAAACCACCGGAGCCGATAGCGACCAGCAGCAGACCAATCACTACACCCGGAATGCCGGGGATGAGGGAGAGGGAGATGTGACCCGCCATGATGCCGATGGCGGAGTAGAAGAGGGTACGCTCGGGGCCGAGGAGGCGGTCACCGAGGATACCGCCGAGGATTGCCATGAGGTATACGATTGCACCGTACGCACCGATAACGCCGGTGGCGAGGTCCTTGTCGAGGCCCAGGCCGCCCTTGTCGGCGGTGTAGTACAGGTAGTAGATCATGATGCCCTGCATGCCGTAGAAGGAGAAGCGCTCCCACATTTCTACGGTGAACAGGTTCGCGAGCATGCGCGGGTGGCCGAAGAAGGTCTTGGTTTCCTTGGGTTCGGCACCTGTGATGGTGTGAGACATGGTGGAAAATCTTTTCTGTGTAAGTCCGGGATTCTGTGTGACCCGGGCAATATGTATTTAAGTCTATACCCTTATGGGTGCATATGTATACATGAATGTGCTTGTATTACGGATGGTTACTTTATATGTAGTGCATGAAAAACCATTTCGATTTTTTCGTATGAACCACTTCCGAATCTCACAACCCCCCCCAAATACCGGGCTAGATGCGCCCCACACCCCCAACGCGATAGAGTGGAACCACAACTATGCCCACCCGGCACCCCGCCGTGCCGACCGGCTCGTTCTAGTTCAATTCAAAGGAGAACCCCATGACCGCTGTACCCCAGGTCGACCCCCGCGACGTTCCCGCAGGCGCAACCATCATCGATGTGCGTGAAGACTACGAGTGGGAGGGTGGCCACGCCACCGGCGCTAAGCACATCACCCTCGGCACCCTTGCTGAGCGTCTGGCTGAGCTGCCCGCGCCGGGTGAAGACTTCTACGTCATCTGCCACGGTGGCGGCCGCTCCAACCGCGCGGCAACCTTCCTGCGCGAACACGGCTACGCCGCACACAACATCGCTGGCGGCACCAGTGCGTGGTTCGCTGCCGGTCTGCCGATGACCAGCGAAAACGGCGAAGCACCCGCTGTCGTTCACTAAACCGCCAGTTCGTCTGCACGCCATACAATGGAGTCCGTGACTGAAACTTCCGCGGACCGTATTTTTTCTACTCCGAACGCTCCCGCTTCTGCGTCCCCGCATGCCCTGCCGAGTATTTTGCAGGGCATCCCGTGGGATGTGCAGACGCGGGAGCTTATCGTGCGCCCGCTTCCTTTCGCGGTGAACTGCGAGGATGCGTACCCGCTGCTGACCGGTGGCGCCGAGTATTCCTTCTGGCTGGATTCGGCGCGTGAAGAGTCGCCCATGTCGGTTGCCTCGTATGTGGGTGTGGTTCCGGCGCAGCTGTCGCCTCTGCGCGTGGATTCGGCGCGTGCGGCGGCTGAATCTGGCGCGGAAGACCCCTTCGCCCAGTTGGAGGCGGCGCTCGCCCACGCACCGCGCGTGCACCCGGATACCGCGGCGGCAACCGGTCTGCCCGAGGGTTTGCGCGGCGGTTACGTGGGCTATTTCGGCTATGAGGCGCGTGCCGCCATGAGCCTGGAGCACGGCCACCCGGTACCGGGCTACCTGCCGGCCCATGAGGCGCCGACCCCGGATTCTCTGTGGTTGCCGGCGGTCCGTTACCTGGTGCATGAGCATGCCCGCCCGGGGGTTGCGGCGCGTAGCTGGCTGGTGGGCGATGAGTCGTGGTGTGAGGCGGCGGAACAGCTGCTGAGCGAGGCGCTGACTCCGGTGCTGAATGCGGCGGGGGAGTGCGCCTCCGAGGGAACCCCCGTAAATGCCCCTGAGCTCGCCGAGCTCCTGCTCTTCCCGGCACCCGCCGCAGAAGCCTACATGGACGCCGTTCGTGCTAGTCAGCACGAAATTTACGAGGGTAACAGCTACGAGGTGTGCCTGACCGCGCAGACGGTCGCGCGCATCCCCAATCCGAGCCCGGAGCTTTTCTTTGAGCTGTACCGCCGCCAGCGCGCCCACAATGCGGCACCCTATGCGGCGTATCTGCGGTGCGGTGATTTTTCGGTGCTTTCTTCCTCGCCGGAGCGTTTTTTAAGCGTGGATACGCACCGCAACGCGCAAACCAAGCCGATTAAGGGCACGGTGCCGCGTGGCGCCACCCCGGAAGAAGATGCCGCAGCGGCGGCATGGTTGCGTACCGATGAGAAGACCCGCGCTGAGAACCTCATGATCGTGGATTTGCTGCGTAATGACCTGTCCACGGTGTCTGACCCGGCCTCCGTGCGCGTGCCGGTGCTCATGGGCGTGGAGAGCTACTCGACCGTGCACCAGCTGGTGTCTACGGTCAGCTCTCGCCTGCGTGAGGGAATTTCCGCGGTGGCTGCCGCGCGGGCGTGTTTCCCGGGCGGTTCGATGACGGGTGCCCCGAAGCCCTCGACCATGCAGATTATTGAGCGCCTGGAGAATCGCGCTCGCGGCGTGTATTCGGGCGCCCTGGGCTTTGTTTCTGCGGATGACTCAGCGAATCTGTCGATTGTGATTCGCACGCTCGTGGCGCACGATGAGGGCACGGTGACTCTCGCTGCCGGTGGCGCTATCGTGGCTGATTCCGACCCGACCGCCGAGTATGAGGAGATGCTGACGAAGCTGCGCGCCGCCTTGCCGCCGTCGGTGGGCCGCGTGGTGGAATAGCCTAGCGCCGGGATAACGCGGTAGTGGGATAGCGCAGGATAGCCTGCGCCGCCTGCACGTGAGCCGCTACACTTGAACTATGACTAAGCTTTCTGAAAACCTCCCCATTGAAGAAGCCCGTGAACGCCTGCGCCAGCTGATTATGGAGCTGGCTGTGGTGCGCGGGCACGTGGTCCTCGCCTCCGGCAAGGAAGCCGACTACTACGTTGACCTGCGCCGCATCACCCTGCACCACGAGGCTTCTCGCCTGGTGGGTCAGGTCATGCTGGACCTGCTGGATAAGAACGGCATCGAGTTTGAGGCTGCTGGCGGCCTGACCATGGGTGCTGACCCGGTGGGTACCGCGATTATGCGTGCCGCTGGTGATCAGGACCGTGCGATTGACGCGTTTGTGGTGCGTAAGGCTCAGAAGTCTTACGGCATGGGCCGTCAGGTGGAGGGCCCGAGCGTTGAGGGTCGCCGCGTGGTTGCTGTGGAGGACACCTCCACTACCGGTGGTTCTGCGCTGACTGCTGTTGAGGCGCTGCGTAAGGCTGGCGCTGAGGTTGTGGCGGTTGCTGTGATTGTTGACCGTGCGACCGGCGCTAAGGAGCATGTGGAAGAGGTTGCGGGCGTTCCGTGCCTGTACGCGTACTCGAAGGATGAGCTGGGCCTGGACTAGTCTCTACTGGCTTGGACTAGGATCTCGTGAATTTTTAAGACGTTCCCGTTGCGGCGGGTGAACCCGTGCCGCTGGCTACTGTGTGTGGCTGGTGGTGCGGGTTTTTGTCTGTAAGATGGCTCTGTGGGCGCCGGTCGTGGCGCTGGTTGTTGGCGTGAAGGTGGTTGTGATGGTTGAGAATCGTGAGGCGGCTGAGGCTGTGCCTGCGGAGGCGACTGTAGCTGAGGCTGTTGAGGGTACTGAGCAGGGTACTGCCCGTTTTGAGGTGGGTGTGGGCCCGTGGGAGGGCCCGTGGCCTGAGGGTGACCATTGGGATGAGGAGCTGCTGCGTGAGGGCGACCGCCGTAACGTGGTGGATAAGTACCGTTACTGGTCGATGGACGCGATTATTGCTGACCTGGATACGCGCCGCCATGATTTTCATGTGGCGATTGAGAATTGGCAGCATGATTTGAATATTGGCACGGTGGTGCGTACTGCGAATGCGATGTTGGCGAAGGAGGTCCATATTATTGGGCGTCGCCGCTGGAATCGTCGTGGTGCGATGGTGACGGATCGTTATCAGCATGTGCGTCATCATCCGACGATTGAGGATTTTGTGGCGTGGGCGCAGGGTGAGGGTCTGGAGATTATTGGTATTGATATTTTTCCGGATTCGGTGCCCCTGGAGACGTATGATCTGCCGAAGAAGTGTGTGCTGGTTTTTGGTCAGGAGGGCCCGGGCTTGTCGGAGGAGTTGCATGCGGCGGCTAGGGATACTCTGTCGATTGAGCAGTTTGGGTCGACACGTTCGATGAATGCGGCGACGGCTGCGGGTATTGCGATGCATGCGTGGGTTCGCCGCCATGTGTTTGGTCAGATTCCGTCGTAGTTTGGCGGCTGTTTATGAGGCGTTTAAAGGTTCCGATGCGTTGTGTGCGCGTCGGAACCTTTTTGTTGGGGGTCGGGGTGGCTTAAACCACGCATGGAATTACCTAGGCGTGTTAGTGTTAATGCAAATCACAGGAGATGTGAGAACCGCACTCTCAATTTCAGTTTGGGGTGTGCGATGGATTTCCTGACTTCGGCTCGCCAATGGTTGCGGGTTGTGCATATGAATGACCGCGGCGTCATTCCCCTGAAAGGAGTCGGTAACAATGAAGAAATCTGCTGCTCTGTTCGCCTGCTTTGCTTTAGCTTTAAGTTCCTGCGCCGCTGCGCCTAAAGATACTAGCCTCAAAGCCCAGCTGGATTTTGAAAATAACTATATTACTCTTCCGCTCGACGAATACGACATGAGTGACCAGGCCCTAGATATAACATATAGGGCGTATTTGTTGATTCTTAAAGAGTGCTACGCGAAAAAGGGATACGATTTTGAAATTCTAGAAAACGGCTTCGTTTCTGGCGACGCCTCCCAGTACGGCTCCTGGAATGTGAAGCATGCGGCGAATCATTTTACGTCCAGCAAAGTCAGAGAAGAGCAGGAAAGGATTTATGAGAGCATCCCTGAAGACGTCAGGGCCAGCTGCCGCGAAGAGCATCGGGAAGAACTGGATATGCTCTATTTTGATGAGGCTGATGAGAAAAAGTACCGCCCCGTCGGTCGTATCAGTGGCGAAGCGTACCAGCGTGCGCAGGGTGACCCTGAATGGAAGAAAGCCCGCTCAGATTGGTGGGACTGTCAGCGTGAGAAAGGGTTGACGCCTCGCACCGGGGATGGTGAATGGTCGAGCCAAGAAACGGCCAATCTGAATGCTGATGATCCCAAAGTATTGGAGGAGGTTATCCGCCTGGCAACCATTGAAGCTCAATGTAGTGAGAAGGTGAGGTTGGCTCAGCGTTTGGGTGATCTTGAGGCGTCCTATCAGGGGCCTTTGATTGAGAAGAATCAGGCGCTGCTGAATGATTTGAAGGCTGAACGTGATGCGAAGATAGCGAAGGCGCGCGAAATTATCGCCACCCACCAGTAGATATCAGCGACAAGAAGATAGGAGCTCTTGGGATAATTGGGGTAACTCCGTTTAACGCTACAACGAGGTATGGAGGAGGAAAAGCCTATGCGTAAGGCTCTCTCTGCGGTAACAGTATTCTGCCTGCTGGGGGCGTGCGTATCCTGCTCCAACAGCGCCGAGCGGGACACCTCACGAAAAGCTGTTCTCGATTATTCAAAGAACTACGTACATCTTCCGCTGGACGAGTACGCCTTGGATGAACTAACACTCCGTACGGTGAGCACGGCGTGGCATACGCTCATGTCCGAGTGCTATGCGCACCACGGGCAGTCCTACGCCGTGCCCTCAGTAGACACCCCGCAACCGGGAGGCCTATACGGCAGCTGGAACGTTGAGTACGCCAAAAAGTGTGGGTATTCCCATAAGGAATCCCGAGGCTTGGAAGATTCAGCAGCGGACGACATCAACGCCCAGTGCCAAGAAGAGGTGAAAGCCGCATTCTCTGACGTCGAACTGGACGAAAAAGAATACCGGTTTGTAGGAGAGCTCAACTCACAGGCATACACCTACGCCTCTCAAACCGATGAGTGGAAAAATATTCGCTCAGAATGGTGGACCTGCCTGCGTGAACGCGGGCTAACCCCCAGGGAAGGGGAGAGCGACTGGACGTCCGAAGAAAGCGCACATCTCATGACCTCTTCCCAAGGCAAGGAAGAAGCTAAGCCGGAGGAAATTCGCCTCGCAACGATTGAAGCGGAATGTAACCAGAAGGTGGGTATGGCTCAGCGTCTGGGTGATATTGAGGCGTCCTATCAGGGGCCGCTGATTGAGAAGAATCAGGCGAAGCTTAACCAGTTGAAAGAAGAGAAAGAAAAGCGTGTGGCGAGGGCGCGCGAAATTATCGCCACCCGCCAG
>ERZ772769.473-NODE-473-length-9747-cov-4.31841_pt1 | contig 9747 bp, 7 predicted proteins | sample MGYA00580987_ERZ772769 | MGnify/ENA primary metagenome ERZ772769 (study PRJEB29015, sample SAMEA2738043) | human oral metagenome | biome: human oral; feature: human-associated habitat; material: saliva | place: China | collected 2234 ...
CCCCGCCGCTTTCCTGTCCGCACTGCTGTCAGCGCTGTGCTGTACGCGCCCGCGCTAAGCTGCACACCTATTTCACACTCCACCCACACACTACCCACGCTTTCAGCCCGCATCTCAAGGAGAACCATGAGCGCCCCCATCTTCTACATCAGCACGGAAGAATACGACGCACTCACCCCCGGCGCCACCTGCGCGCTGGGCGGCTCCGAAGGCAAGCACGCCCTCGTCAAGCGCCTTGAGCTCGGCGAACGCATCGACCTGGGTGACGGCACCGGCCGCCGCGCACTCGGTACGGTCGCCTCCATTAATGCGGACGGCGTGAGCGTGCAGGTGCAGGAGCTGCGCGAGGAACGTAGCGTGCCCTCCATCTACCTGGTGCAGGCGCTCGCGAAGGACGGCCGCGACCTGCTCGCCATCGAGACCGCGACCGAGCTGGGCGTGTACGGTGTGCTTCCGTGGAGTGCTGACCGCTCCATTGTGCGCTGGAAGGGAGAGCGCGCCTCCAAGGCACACACCAAGTGGCAGAACACCGTCACCGCCGCCGCGAAGCAGTCGCGCCGCGCGCTCATTCCCGAAGTGTATGACCTGTACAGCACCGCCGACCTGGTGGAACTCATTGAAGAAGTTGCCGGCTCGGAACAGTCCGCCGCCGTGTTCATCCTGCATGAGCAGGCGACCGAACGCCTTAGCGCCCTGGCGCGCAAGCTTGTCGAGGCAGAGAACCTGCCCGAAGAAATCTACCTGCTCGTCGGTCCCGAGGGCGGCATTAGCGACCGTGAAGTGCAGCTCTTCACCGACGCTGGCGCGCAGCTGGCACTGCTCGGTGACGAGGTGCTACGTTCCTCCACCGCCGGTTCTGCCGCCATGTGCACCCTGAACGTGGTGCTGGGCCGCTGGTAGAGCACCTCCGGTAGAGCGCCGCCGCTCAAGTCCAGCCCCGGCACAGTCCAGCCGGTAAAAGCGCCTGCTAGAACCCCTCTAGTAGAACCCAGCCCGAGCGTGACACATCACGCACATCTATACTTGTAAATACATCACTAGCCAAGGAGCCCATATGACTACCTCCCGACCTCTATCAACCGCGCGCACCGTATCCTTCAAGAGCGCCGCAGAAATGATTGCCGTGCTCGGCCCGCAGGACGCGCACCTGGCGATTATCGAGGACTACTTTGAGCAGATTAGCCTGCGCCCCAAGGACCTGGACGTGCTCATCACCGGCCCCTCCGAGGCCGTGAACACCGCCGCTAAACTGCTGAACGAACTGCGCGTGCTCTCCAGCCACGACACGCAGATTACCGTGCAGGTCATTCACCGCCTCATGGGTATGCTCGGCGACGAACTGAGCAACCCGGCGCACTCGCTGTCCACCAGTATCCTCTCCACCCGCGGCACCACGATTCGCCCCAAGACCATTAACCAGAAGAAGTACGTGGACGCTATCGACGCGAACACCGTCATCTTCGGTATCGGCCCGGCGGGTACCGGTAAGACCTACCTCGCCATGGCGAAGGCTGTGCAGGCGCTGCAGAGCCACGAAGTGAACCGCATTATCCTCACCCGCCCCGCCGTGGAGGCTGGCGAGCGTCTGGGTTTCCTGCCCGGCACCCTCAACGAGAAGATTGACCCGTACCTGCGCCCGCTCTACGACGCACTGCACGACATGCTCGAGCCCGAAACCATCCCCAAGCTCATGGAGGCGGGCACCATTGAGGTCGCACCGCTGGCGTACATGCGCGGCCGCACCCTCAACGACGCGTTCATCATCCTCGACGAGGCGCAGAACACCACCGCCGAGCAGATGAAGATGTTCCTGACCCGCCTGGGCTTCGGCTCGAAGATGGTCATTACCGGTGACATCACCCAGATTGACCTGCCCGGTGGCGCCGCCTCCGGTCTGAAGCAGGTGCGCAACATTCTGCAGGGCGTGGAGGATATTCACTTCAGCATCCTGGAATCCTCTGACGTGGTGCGACACACCCTGGTGTCGAACATTGTGTCCGCCTACGATCAGTGGGGCGAAGACCAGAAGGCAATGGAACGCAAGCGCAACCGCAAGGTCAAGCGCGCCACCATCGAGGCCGCAGCCGAAAAGCTGCTGGACCGCGCCGGTATTAACGGCGGCTCCGAAAAGAACGCCGATCAGAACGCCGCGCAGAACCCCAGCAACGCACAGACCACCCCGGAAGGACGCTAAACGGTGGCAGAGATCGAATTCGACTGTGAAGAACCCGCAACCGGTGCCGACCCGGCAACCGACGCCTTCATCCGCGAATCTTTCGAAGCGGTAGACACCGAGGTGCTCACCCGCCTCGTCGAGCACGCCTTCAAGCGCATGCACCTTGCCGATGACACCTACCTGTCCATCGCCATCGTGAACGAAGACGAAATGGAACGCGTGCACATCGAGTGGATGGACCTGCCCGGCGCAACCGACGTGATGAGCTTCCCCATGGACGAGCTGGAACCGGGAACCCCCGAAAACCCCTCCAGCGGCATGCTCGGCGACATCATCCTCTGCCCGCCCGTCGCCGCACGTCAGGGCGCAGATGCAGGTCACAGCACCCTCGATGAGCTGTGCCTGCTCACCACCCACGGCATTCTGCACTGCCTCGGCTACGACCACGGCACCGCCGAAGAGGAAGCTGAAATGTTCGGCATTCAGCGCTCCATCCTCGAAGAGTTCCTGGGCCGCCCGGCACCGGTCGAAACCCGACACTAGGGGAGCGGCGTGGACATTCTACTCACAGCCCTCCTCGCCGTTCTCGCGCTCTGCCTGACCGTGGTCGCAGCAATCGCCGAAACCGCATTCACCTACCTGCCGCACAACGAGGCTGAGGAAGCGGTGGAGGCACACCCGGGCACCCTCGGCGCGCGCGTCCTGCAGCGCACCCTCGACGGCGACTCCGAGGCGTACACGCACCCGCTGCGCCTGACCCGCCTCATTGCCGCCGCCGCCGCGGTGCTCGCCACCATGACCTGCCTGCTGAACCTGGTTGAGGTGCACGCGCTCGCCGTCGTGCTGACCCTCGTAATCGTTGCGCTGGTGGGCTACCCGGTTCTGCACGTGCTGGCGCGTGCTCTGGGCCGTAACCGCCCGGTCGCGTCGATTCGTGTGCTGGCTCGCCCGGTGCACTACCTGTCGGTCCTGCTGAGCCCGGCGACCGGTCTGCTCGATAAGCTCAGTGTGCGCCTGGCACCGGAACGTTCCGCTGAAGCCCCGGTGGGCGTGTTCGACGAGGAGGAGCTGCGCGAGTTCCTGGACCGCGCCTCCGACGCTGAAACCATTGAGGACGACGAGGCGCAGATGGTGCAGTCCGTCTTTGAGATGGACGATACCCGCATCCGTTCGCTCATGGTTCCGCGTACCGACATGCTCACCGCCAGCCGTGACACCCCTCTGCGTGAGGCGCTGAGCCTGTTCCTGCGTTCGGGTTATTCGCGTATGCCGGTGATTGGTGATTCGAGCGATGAGATTCTGGGCGTGCTCTACCTGAAGGACGCGATGCGCGCCTTCATCCTGCATTCGGAGTCTCCGGAGGGTACCGCCCTGCCGACCGTGGTTGAGCTGATGCGCCCGGCTCGTTTTGAGCCCGAGTCGAAGCGCGCTATGGACCTGCTGCGTGAGATGCAGCGCGAGTCCACGCACGTGGCGATCATTGTTGACGAGTACGGCGGCACCGCCGGTCTGATTACCCTTGAGGACCTGATTGAGGAGCTGGTCGGCGACATTTCTGATGAGTACGACCATGAGCGCCCCGAGTACACGCTGAACGATGACGGCACGTTCCGTCTCTCTGCCCGTCTGGGTATTGATGAGCTGGGCGAGATTTTCGGTCGTGAACTCGACGATGAAGATGTTGATACGGTGGGCGGTCTGCTCGCTAAGCATCTGGGTATGGTGCCGATTGTTGGTTCTGAGATTGAGATTGACGGCATTCATATTCGTGCGATTGGTTCGTCGGGCCGCCGCCACCAGGTGGATATGCTGCAGGCGTGGTATGAGCCGCCTCGTGATGAGCAGCAGAACGCTGAAGGTTCCCCGGCGTCCTTCCCGGAGCCTCATTCCCTGAACTCTGAGGCTGCTGACATTCTCACCGTGGATACTGACCCGCCCGCTGTGGCTGAGCCGCACGCGCATCCGGATCTTCCGGGAGATATTGCAGAGGCTGAACCTGCCACCGATACGCACGGCAACCGCTAGATACCGAACATAGATGCACAGCATCTTCCCTAACACGCTTTGAGTCGCCCCGCCCCGCCCAGAAAAGGCGCAGGCAGATGAGGCTGGCACCCCATACCCCGCCCGGGGTTTGACCCCGGGATTTAATAAGGAGAAACACATGGACCAGGAGTACGCCCCGCTCGATTTGAGCATGCTGGACTTGAGCACCCCGCTGCCGACCTACCCGGAGAATTTCCGTTCGGGTTTCGCGTCGCTGGTGGGCCGCCCGAATGCGGGTAAGTCTACTCTGACGAACGCTATGGTCGGTCAGAAGGTGGCTATCACCTCGAACCGTCCGCAGACGACCCGCCACACGATTCGCGGTATTGTGCACAAGGATGAGTACCAGCTGATTCTGGTGGACACCCCGGGTATTCACCGCCCCCGCACTCTGCTGGGTGAGCGTCTGAACGACCTGGTGGCAAGCACCCTTTCGCAGGTGGATGTGCTGGGCTTCTGTATTCCGGCGAATGAGAAGATCGGTCCGGGTGACCGTTACATTGCTTCGCAGCTGGTGGCGTCGAGCAATAAGCCGGTGGTTGCTATTGTGACGAAGGCTGACACTGTGAGCTCCGAGGAGCTGCGTGAGCAGCTGCTGGCTGTTGAGGCGCTCGGCGAGGAGGTCATGAGCGCTGAGCGTGCGGCTCGTGCTAAGCGTGCCGCGCATCGTGCGAAGCAGAAGGGTAAGGGCCCCAAGGGTAAGGGCGGCAAGAATGATGCTGTGCCTTTCGCGAAGGGTTCGGGTCCTGCGGCTAAGCGCCGTGCCGGTGAGGTTGCTGAGCCGATGCCGGTTGACGGTAAGGGCGGCTGGGCTGCGATTATCCCGGTGTCTGCGGTGAAGCACTTCCAGGTGGATGCGGTTGCTGACCTGCTGGCGCAGTACACTCCGCTGTCGCCGCCGCTGTACCCGGAGGGTGAGCTGACCGATGAGCCGGAGGCAACCCTCATCGCGGAGCTGGTGCGTGAGGCGGCGCTGGAGGGTGCGCGCGAGGAGCTGCCCCACTCGATTGCTGTGACGGTTGAGGAGATGGAGTTCCGTGAGGGCCGCCCGGCGGATAACCCGCTGTTGGATGTGCATGTGAACCTGTTTGTGGAGCGTGAGTCGCAGAAGTACATCATTATCGGTAAGGGCGGCTCGAACCTGCGCAAGATTGGTACGAAGGCTCGTGAGCAGATTGAGGCGCTGCTCGGTACCCGCGTTTATTTGAATATTCATGTGAAGGTTGCGAAGGAATGGCAGTCTGACGCGCGTGCGTTGAACCGCTTGGGATTCTAGTAGCTTTCCTGAGCGCATCGCCCTGAGCGCATCGCCCCGGGAGGTTGCCCAGAGTGGTGGCCCCGAGAGGTTGCTCTGAGCGGCTACCCCGAGCGGTTACCCTTGGGGGCGGTCGCGCCTCCTTGTTTTCACCCGGTGGCTTGCAGAAATATGTGCATGCCTCCGGGTGAAACTTTTCACTCTCATTCGGCGCTCATAGGGAAGAGTGTTACTCTGAGAAAGCACTTGCTCACCGGCAGAAAGAGAAAAGGTATGCCCCAGGCACCTCGTTTACGAAGCACCGGTCGTCATATGCGCACGACGGTGATGACTTCAAACCGCAATAAGTGGATTGCTCTGCTTATTGCTTGCATGCTCGTCATTGTTGTTGGCTTTGGTGGCGTGGTGGCTCTGCGTATGCGCAATAATCTGCATACCCAGGAGCTGAACATCAGCAATTACAAGGACGGCCTGGAGAACGGCGCCTTGGACATTCTCGTGATTGGTTCCGATACCCGTAAGGGTAATAACGGTGCGTACGGTGATGAGGATGACCGCAATTCTGAGGCTCGCGCGGACGTGATGATGCTGCTGCAGATCAGTAAGGACCGTAAGAACGTGAGCGTGCTGTCGTTCCCGCGTGACTTGATGGTTGATGTTCCGCAGTGTACTGATCCTGAGACCGGCACCGTGTACCCGGCTGAGGAGAACGTTCAGATTAACGAGTCTCTGTCTCGCGGTGGTGCCGGTTGTACTGTGGCGACCATTAGCAAGCTGACCGGTGTGAATATTGACCACTTTATGTTGGTGGACTTTAACGCTGTGAAGGAGCTGTCGAAGGTTGTTGGCGGCGTTCAGGTGTGTGTGGATGCTCCGATTGATGACGAGTACAGTGGCCTGAAGCTTCCTGCGGGTACTTCCACTGTTGAGGGTGAGCAGGCTCTTGCGTTCTTGCGTAGCCGCCACGGCTTCTCGGATGGTTCCGATATTGGTCGTATTCAGGCTCAGCAGGGCTTCTTGTCTTCGCTGCTGCGTAAGGTGAAGAGTGAGGGTACTCTGTCGAATCCGGGCCGTCTGATTAACATTGCTGAGGCGATTACTCAGAACGTGACGGTGGATAAGGACCTGGGTAATATCAGCACTCTGGTGGGTGTTGGTGCGGCTCTTGGTGGCGTGGACCTGTCGAATGTTGTGTTTGCGACGGTGCCGACTGAGCCGTGGAGCCAGGATCAGAACCGTCTGCAGATTTCTGCGGATGCTGCGAATGTGTTCCAGCGTCTGCGTGATGATAAGTCGCTGAAGGAGAAGGCTCCGGAGGCGCCGGCTACTGCAGCTGCTCCGGTTCAGCTCGATCGTACGGTTCCGGTGAACGTGTACAACGCGACCGGCCTGGATGGTCGCTCGGCTACGATTGCTCCGGTGATTGAGGGCCTGGGCTACTCGAATGTTACTCCGGGTACCTCCGCTAACCCGACGAACTTCACCACGGTCTTCTACTCGACTGGTTACGAGGCGGAGGCGAAGGAAATCGCCGCGAAGCTGAACGTGACCCGCGTGGTGGCGACCGAAGAGGTTCTGGGCGTGTCGGTGACGATTGGTACTGACTTCCCGTCCGGTGAGGCGATGGAGAAGCAGGAGGCTGCGATTGCGGGTAACGCGACCGGTCAGACTGCTGATCAGAACAAGTGCCAGACTGCTTTCGCCTACTAGGTTGTAGCTAGTAGAACCTAGTAGGACACAGCGCAGATGCGTGACTATTGAGTGAAGGGGCGTAGCGCCAGAAATGGTGGCTGCGCCCCTTTGCCGTTAATTCTTTCCAGATGATGGACGGCGTCCCGTGTGCCCTGCCACCGCCTCCGGCGCCTGTGATAGCGTGGAGGCATGACTATTGACGGTGAGAGCATGCGCGGGGTTACCCGCCAGGCAGTGAACCTGCTGCTTATTCGCCGGAACGGGGCACGCTAGAATCTGCCGCAACCGTTCCGGCTTTTTGACGCGGCATCTCACCTTCGCATCCTTTCTGATGCACCGCCTTGACCACGGCCGCCGGGGACCGATACCCGGCACGGTACGAGCCCCACAATTGGGGTAGAGCGAGACGGACCAACCAACAGGAATTCATCATGAAAAACCACCAGAAGCCCAGCCCCATGCCGGTACACAAGTACCGCCCTTTCCACGAGCAGATTGTTGTTGACCTGCCGGACCGCACCTGGCCGGATAAGGTCATTGAGAAGGCTCCGCGCTGGTGCGCCGTGGATCTGCGTGACGGCAACCAGGCGCTGATTGACCCCATGGACACCGACCGTAAGCTTGCGATGTTCAAGCTGCTGGTGAAGATGGGTTACAAGGAAATTGAGGTTGGTTTCCCTTCGGCGTCGCAGACTGACTTTGATTTTGTGCGTACCCTCGTTGAGGACGGCCACATCCCTTCGGACGTGACCATTCAGGTTTTGGTGCAGGCGCGTGAGCACCTGATTGCCCGTACTTTTGAGGCGATTGAGGGCGCACCGCAGGCGATTGTGCACTTCTACAACTCGACCTCCGTGCTGCAGCGTCGCGTGGTGTTCAACCAGGATCAGGAGGGCGTGCTGGATATCGCCCTGCAGGGTGCGCGCCTGTGCCGCAAGTACGAAGAGCAGATGATTTCTGATACTAAGGTCATCTACGAGTACTCGCCCGAGTCCTTCACCGGCACCGAGCTGGAGTATGCGGCTCGCGTGGTGAACGCTGTGGCTGAGGAGCTGGAGATTGGTCAGAACGGCCGCGAGCTGATTGTGAACCTGCCCGCTACCGTTGAGATGGCTACCCCGAACGTGTACGCCGACTCGGTCGAGTGGATGCACCGCAACCTGAACCACCGCGAGCACATTGTGCTGTCGCTGCACCCGCATAATGACCGCGGTACCGGCGTGGCTGCTGCTGAGCTGGGTTACCTGGCGGGCGCTGACCGTATTGAGGGTTGCCTCTTCGGTAATGGCGAGCGCACCGGTAACGTTGACCTGGTGACTTTGGGTCTGAACATGTACACCCAGGGTATTGATCCGCAGATTGATTTCTCTGATATTGACGGTATCCGTAAGACTGTTGAGTACTGCAACCAGTTGAAGGTGCACGAGCGTTCGCCGTACGGTGGCGACCTGGTGTTCACCGCGTTCTCTGGTTCGCATCAGGACGCTATTAAGAAGGGCTTTGAGGCTCTGGAGCGTACTGCTGCTGAGGCGGGTAAGACCGTGGATGAGGTGTACTGGGAGGTTCCGTACCTGCCGATTGATCCTCGCGATTTGGGTCGTACCTATGAGGCGATTATTCGTGTGAACTCGCAGTCCGGTAAGGGCGGTATGGCGTACCTGCTGAAGCAGGATCACGGTCTGGATCTGCCGCGTCGTGCGCAGGTTGAGTTCTCGAAGATTGTTCAGGCTCGTACTGACGCTGAGGGTGGCGAGATGACCAGTGAGAAGCTGTGGAACATCTTCGCGGATGAGTACCTGCCTGCTGCTGATCCTGAGAAGCGTTGGGGTAAGTACCGTATTGAGTCGATTAATATTGATTCGGCTGATACTGGTGCGACGACTCTGCGTGTTGGTCTGAATATTGATGGTCACACGTACACTCGTTCTGCTTCGGGTACCGGCCCGGTGGATGCTCTGCAGAACATCCTTTCGGGTGAGGGCGTGGATATTCGCGTGATGGATTATTCGGAGCACACCATGTCGGCTTCGTCGACTGCTAACGCTGCTTGCTACGTTGAGGCTGCTGTTGGTTCTCGCGTGCTGTGGGGTATCGGTGTGGACAGCTCGACTACTCGTGCGGCGTTGAAGGCGATGATTTCGGCTGTGAACCGTGCGCTGCGTGATGAGCGTCAGGCGTAGGCGATAGCCGTACATGCTTTGTGCAAGGTTTGCGGGTGACCGCTGGCTGATGACCGTTGACCGTGCATGATGTGGGGGCGGGATGCATACTGGGAGTATGTATCCCGCCCTTAGGCGTTTAATGTGCGCAGGTGTTGCGCGCGTTGGCGGGCTGTGGGGCGAATAATCTGCAGGGAGGAACTCTCATGAAAAGCTACGCGATGGTGTTTAGCCCCGTTGATGCGGCGGGCACCGATTCTTCTGCTCGTGCCTGGAATTATGAGCTGCGCGGTGGTGATGATACTGCTTTGCCTGCCGGTTCTGCCGAGGTGTGGGAGGCTGGCTGGGTGGGTTCGACTGGTCCCGGTATTGAGCAGGATCAGTGGCCGCGCAGTACGTTTACTGGTTTGCCGATGCAG